>Ga0308417_1001058_pt1 | contig 19190 bp, 11 predicted proteins | sample HotsprSampleOS65_FD_203528 | JGI IMG/M metagenome (GOLD analysis project Ga0308417, IMG submission 203528) | Hot spring phototrophic mat microbial communities from Octopus Spring, Yellowstone National Park, Wyoming, United States - 20090730_OS65 ... | reverse complement strand
TAGAGAAGATTCCGAGCGTGATCGCCATACCTGTCGTAGCCGGCGAGCAGCTCACCCCCGAAGGCGCCGAGGCGCTAAAACAAACTGTAGCCTGGGCTGTTACCGACGGCTACGCAACAGAGTATCCCGCTGCTTAGGCTTAGCTGGTGCGTTCACGGCTAGGGACAAAATTGATCCTCACGCGGAGGCGCGGAGCACGCGGAAAGTTATTGCCAGCATCTTTGGCCGCCTAGAGGGCAGCACTGCCAGAAAATTCGCGTTGCCTCTATTGGTGAATGCACCAGCTTAGTCTGGTCGCAGACCTCTCGCTACTTCATCTTTCTTCCCCCTCATCTCTCTGCGCCCGCTACCAGTGTCTGCTCCGTCCTGAGGGTGTGCATGTTGCGCATGCCAATTTGGATACTCTTGAGCTAACCACTCGGCCAGCCCGCAACCCGCCGGCTGGCAGATGCGCACGGGCCACGAGGCGCCCTACAAATATGGCCATGAATGCTTCTCGCGCCCGCGTGACGATTGACGGCAACGAGGCGGCAGCCTACGTGGCCTACAAGACCAACGAAGTGATCGCCATCTATCCGATCACCCCGTCCTCGCCGATGAGCGAGCTGGCCGACCAGTGGTCGGCGGAGGGCGAGCGCAACATCTGGGGCAGCATACCGATCGTTCAGGAGATGCAGTCTGAGGGCGGCGCTGCCGGCGCGATCCATGGCGCGCTGCAGGGCGGCGCGCTGGCGACCACCTTCACCTCCAGCCAGGGCCTGCTGCTGATGATCCCGAACATGTACAAGATCGCCGGCGAGCTGACCAGCACGGTCTTTCACATCGCTGCGCGCAGCGTCGCCACCCACGGCCTCTCGATCTTCGGCGACCACAGCGACGTGATGGCGACCCGCGCCACCGGCTGGGCGATGTTGTTCGCCGGCTCGGTGCAGGAGGTGATGGACTTCGCCCTGATCGCCCAGGCCAGCACGCTGGCCGCGCGCGTGCCGTTCCTCCACATCTTCGATGGCTTCCGCACCAGCCACGAGATCATGAAGATCGAGCGGCTGGGCGAGGACGACATCCGCGCCATGATCCCTGACGACCTGGTGCAGGCCCATCGCCGGCGGGCGCTCTCGCCCGATCACCCGTTCGTGCGCGGCACGGCCCACAACCCCGATACCTACTTCCAGGCCCGCGAAGCGGCCAACCCGTTCTACCTGGCTGTGCCAGAGGTGGCCCAGCAGCAGATGGACAAGTTCGCCGCGCTGACCGGCCGGCACTATCACCTCTTCGATTACGCAGGCGCGCCAGACGCCGAGCGCGTGATCGTGCTAATGGGGTCGGGCGCAGAGGCAGCGGAGGCCACCGTCCGTCATCTGCTGGCGCAGGGCGAGAAGGTGGGCGTGGTGAAGGTGCGGCTATATCGCCCATTCTCGGCAGCGCACTTCGTCGCTGCCCTGCCGGCCACGACGCGCGCGATCGCCGTACTGGACCGCACCAAGGAGCCCGGCGCGGTCGGCGAACCGCTGTATCAGGACGTCGTCACCGCCCTGAACGAGGCCTGGACGGGCGCGCAGCGACCGCTCATCGTCGGCGGGCGCTACGGCCTCTCCTCAAAGGAGTTCACGCCAGCGATGGTCAAGGCCATCTTCGACGCGCTGCGCAAGCCGACGCCTAAGAACCACTTCACAGTCGGCATCCGCGACGACGTGACCTTCAGCAGCCTGGACTACGACCCGACGTTCGACATCGAGCCGGCTGACACGGTGCGCGCGGTGTTCTGGGGTCTGGGCGCCGACGGCACGGTGGGCGCGAACAAGAACTCGATCAAGATCATCGGCGAGGAGACCGACAACTACGCGCAGGGCTACTTTGTCTACGACTCGAAGAAGTCCGGCGCGCGCACCATCTCCCACCTGCGCTTTGGGCCGCGCCCAATCCAGGCGCCATACCTCATCTCGCAAGCCAGCTTCGTCGCTGTGCATCAGTTCGGCTTCCTGGAGCGCTACGACGTGCTGGCCAACGCCGCGCCAGGCGCAACCCTGTTGCTCAACAGCCCCTTCCCTGCTGACGAGACCTGGGATCACCTTCCGCGCGAGGTGCAGGAACAGATCGTCGCCAAGCGCCTGAAGGTCTGGGTGATAGACGCTTATCAGGTGGCGCGCGAGGCCGGCATGGGCAACCGCATCAACACCGTGATGCAGGTGTGCTTCTTCGCCATCAGCGGCGTGCTGCCGCGCGAGGAAGCGATCGCTAAGATCAAAGAAGCGATCCGCAAGACGTATGGCAAACGCGGCGAGGCCGTGGTGCAGCGCAACTTTGCCGCCGTGGACGCTACGCTTGACCATCTCTACGAGCTGCCGATCCCAGAGCCAGTGCGCTGGAGCGAACACACGCTGCCGCCAGCCGTCTCGCCCAATGCGCCAGCGTTCGTCCAGCAGGTAACCGCCAAGATGATCGCCGGCCAGGGCGACCTGATCCCGGTCAGCGCGCTGCCGGTTGACGGCACCTATCCCAGTGGCACGACGCAATGGGAAAAGCGCAACATCGCCCAAGAAGTGCCGGTCTGGGAGCCGGACATCTGCATCCAGTGCGGCAAGTGCGTGTACGTCTGTCCGCACGCCGTCATCCGCGCCAAGGTCGTCCCGCCGGAGGCATTGGCGGATGCCCCGCCGTCCTTTAAGTCAGCCGACGCACGCTGGAAGGAGCTGCCTAGCTATAAGTACGTCCTTCAAGTCTCAGTCGAGGATTGCACTGGATGCACGCTGTGCGTGGAAGCCTGCCCGGCCAAGGACAAGCGCCAGGCTGGCCGGAAGGCGCTGAACATGGCGGCGCAGTTGCCGCTGCGCCAGGCCGAGGCGCAGCACTGGGCCTTCTTCGAGCGCCTGCCTGATCATCCGCGCGTGGACGGGCTGCACTTCAACAACGTCAAGAACGTCCAGCTCCTCCGCCCGCTGTTCGAGTTCAGCGGGGCCTGCGCTGGCTGCGGTGAGACGCCGTACCTCTCGCTGCTCACCCGCCTGTTCGGCGACCGGCTCTACGTCGCCAACGCCACCGGCTGCTCCAGCATCTACGGCGGCAACCTGCCGACCACGCCGTGGTCGTTTGACCCACAGACCGGCCGCGGGCCGACCTGGAGCAACTCGCTGTTCGAGGACAACGCCGAGTTCGGCCTGGGCCTGCGGCTGGCTGTGGATAAGCAGACGGCGCTGGCCAGGGAGCTGGTCCAGAGGCTGCGCGATCTGATCGGCGCAGGGCTGGCCGACGCGCTGCTGAACGCTGACCAGTCCACGGAGCAAGGCATCCTCGCCCAGCGCGAGCGGGTGGCCGAGCTACGCCGCCGGCTGGCAGCGCACGCCGGCGACCCAGAAGCCGCCCACCTGCTGGCCGTGAGCGACATGCTCGTCCGCAAGAGCGTGTGGATCGTCGGCGGCGACGGCTGGGCCTACGACATCGGTTACGGCGGTCTGGACCACGTGCTGGCCAGCGGCCAGAACGTCAAGCTGCTGGTGTTAGATACCGAGGTGTATTCCAATACCGGCGGACAGTCGTCCAAGGCCACGCCGCTGGGCGCAGTGGCCAAGTTCGCCGCTGCCGGCAAGCGCACTGCCAAGAAGGACCTGGGCATGATGGCGATGACCTATGGCAATGTTTACGTCGCCCAAGTAGCGATGGGCGCCAACGATGCGCAGACGATCAAGGCCTTTCTGGAGGCCGAGTCGTACGACGGGCCGGCGCTGATCATCGCCTACAGCCACTGCATCGCCCATGGCATAGACATGGCCAAGGGGCTGAACCAGCAGAAGCTGGCCGTGGACTCCGGCTATTGGCCGCTCTATCGCTACGACCCGCGGCTGCGCGCTCAGGGCAAGAACCCGCTGCAACTGGACAGCGGCGCGCCGAAGATCCCCTTTAAGGACTATGCCTACAACGAGGCGCGCTATCGCATCCTGCAGCAGAGCCAGCCGGCGGAGGCCGAGGCGCTAATGGCAGCAGCGCAGGAAGCCATCCACGCGCGCTGGAAGCAGTATGAGGCGCTGGCGCTGGAGCACGCGGGCAACGGCAAATCCTCGCGGGAGGCAGTGCTTGCGTAAGCGCTAACAGAAGAAGCCGCTGCCGGTGGCCATGCTGCGCGCGCCGTCCAGCGCTGAGACCGCCGAAACAGCGCGGCTGAACCATGCGCCGAAGAATGCGCTGCCTATCCGACTAATGGACTCGAAGGCGGCGCTCTGCGCCAGGCCACAACCAATGTCGGATGGGTCGGCGATGTTCTCCGCGCCGCGTGTATCGGGCGCAGGATCATCCGGCGAGGTGGGCAGTTGAGCCAGCAGCGCCGTTGCCGCCTCTAGTTTCTTGTAAAGCGTGGAAGCGAGGAGCAGCCACACACCGCCGGCAAAGCTGAACCCACCCAGTCCCATTAACGCGGCCAAGTCGCTGGCCAGCATCGCCCCGTCGAGGATGATGGAGGCTGATAAGCTTGAACCACCACCGGCCGTCTCGGCATCATCACCACCGAGCACGCCCCAGACGCTGCCTTGTTCATCAATTGCCCAGCCCGCCAGCGTCGTGTCGCCGGCCCATATAGCCTGATGGCCTTGAGCGATCCATGGCGCGAACAGATCGCTGATGCGTCGCGCCGCGGCTTCGCTCGCTCCCGCAGACCGCAGGGCCGTTTGGATGTCAAAATCGGAGCGCGCCAGGGTCAGCGGCTTATCCCTCATCGCGGCCACGGTGCTATCGGCGAAAACAAGCGCCTCGGCCAGCGCCAGCCGCGCGGTGCGCTGCGCGGTCAACCGAAAGGCATGCGCTTGATCTGCTGCGGCAGTGCGAAAGCCGGCCAACGGCAACAGGTCCAGCCAGCGCACAACAGCCGGCTGGCCGTCGGGCGTTTGCGTGGGCAGGAGACGGTGCAGCGCAACGCGCAGGCCAGTCTGGAACGTCAACGGCTCATCAGCGCGGCCCGGCAGCGGGACGCTGGCGACGTGCAGATCGACAGGCGGCAGATATAGCGCATTGCTAGCCAGGGCTGCCATGCGCTCCGCGCGGGTGCGCGCCTCCAGCACCGGTCGCAGCGAGGAGAGCGCGGTGTAGTAATCGTCCAGCAAGTGTGCCAACGAAGGCGAGCCAGCCTCGAAGCTCAGCGTGACACGTCCTCGCAAGGCGCGGCGCACCTGTGCCGCGTGCGCGGCCGTCGGCTGCGCGTCACTGCGCCGAGTAAAGAGACCAGCAAGAGCCCGCGTGACCACCTGCCGGCCAACTTGAACTGTGAGGAACAGGCCGCTGATCACAACGCCCGCTGCGCGCTGCGCGGGCGACGGCGGGGTGTAGCTGGCCTGCGCCAGTGGCGCGCCCCTTGGCTGACGCAGATAAGCGCTTCGCTCGAACACGCGCACCGTGCGCGGAGTCTGATCTGTTCTCTCCGGCGCGGCGTAGATCAGACGGTAAGGCGGCAGCGGATTGGCGCGCAGCGCCGCCAGGATGGCTTGGATCGCGTCTTCGTGCGTCTGCGCCGTGAACGCGCCCAGCCGGCCAGCCTGGCCGAGCTTCTCCAACATCGCTGCGTCCACCTCGCCCACGCCGATGACGACCGCGGGCGGGCCGACCTGCACAGCGGCCAGCGCCGCTGGCGGAGGCTCGTTGACCCGCTTGCCAGCAGCGTCAACTGCTTGCCCGTCGGTGATCATCACGATGACCGTAGGGGTGTGTCGGCCAGCGTCGGCCAGTGCCTCCCACAGGCGCGACCCATAGCCTGTGGTGTTTCGCACCTGATCGGGCAAGCTATCCGGATCGGCCGTCCAGTCGTTGCGCTCAACGTTAGCGCGATCTTCATTGATTTTGGCAACGCGAAACTGCACGCGGGGGTCAGCCGCCTTCATCTGAGCGCCCAGCGCGCGCACCAGGATCTGCGCGCCTTGTGCACGAAAGTCCCTTGGCAAGCTGTCTGAGTCGTCGAGGAGCACCAACACGCGCGGCGCTGGCTGTGCCCAGCGTTCCATCAGCGCCACCACCGGACGGCCATCCTCTTCAACCAAGAAGCGCACCGCGGGCAGGTTCTCGATCATGTTGCCCTGTGCATCCCTAGGCGTCAGCTCCAACGCGATGAGCGGAAAGCCCGCGGCGTTCACGGCCAAGTCGAGCGCTGCGATCGGCGGCCCATCGCTGGTCGCAGTCAGTGGTGGCAGAGGCCGTCCGTCCAGGGTAACGCGACCTGCCTCTTCACGCAGCAGATGGCCTGTTACTGTGAACGGGTTGCCCACAGCGCTGAGCGCCTGCGTAGTGGCCGCGTCCACGTCCGGCCCGCGCACGGCCAGCACAGGCACGAGCAATGTGCGCTGGCCGCGCGCATTGGCCAGCACGTCTCCCAACGCGCGAGCGCCGGCGGGGACGAAAGCAATCTCGATCTGTCGGCCGACGAGATCCTCTGCACTCCATGCTTTCTCGACCAGCACAAAGCGCTCCGCGGGCGCATCGCTGCGCGCAGCCTCCAAGCGCACGACCACATTCAATGGCGGACGATGTGGTTCAATGGGCTTCAGCACCCGCGTAGGCGGAACAAAGATCGGCCCCTCCCGCGCCCACAGGTTGACCAGTTGCGGCTGCCCATCGAGCATCAACTGCACCGAGGGCAGGTAGAACAGGCGCTCGTTGGTATTGAAAGGCAACAGCGCGCGCGCCTGCTCGCCGAGCGCGGTCAACAGCGGCGCCGCCAGCGCAGCGGAGTCGCGGCCCTCGGCATCGAGGATCTGGGGCGGCCGGGGCGGTGGCAGGTTGAGCGCGCTTTGTACGGCGACCAGTGTCGCCTGGTCAATTTCGGGCGCGAACGGCAGCGGCGGCGCATGGCGCAGCAGATCGGCGACGACCAGCTTATCCTGCTGCGGCATCTCCACCACCTCGGCCTGGAAGCCAGCCCGCCTCAGCAGCGCCGCGAGCAGCTCAGCGATCTCGCGCGGTGTGCCAGCCCCACCTCGCAGCGTTGCGCGCGTCCCCCAACGCCAGCCGGTGAGCACGCCGCCGATGTCATGCTTATCGGCGGGATAAACCGTGAGCGAATCTCGCACGAAGCGGGCGAGGGCTTCGGCGTCACGGGCAGCGACCAGCGCTTCGGCGCGCGCCATCAGGTGGTCGGGGCTGGCACGCACGGCCTTGTGCAAAGCCGCCAGCGCCTCAAAGAAGCTCAGCGGCCGCGGCGTCGGCGAAGGCATGGGCGTGGGCATCTTCGGTGCGGTAGGCGTAGGTGTCGGCTGCGGTTCAGCCCCTGGTCCGCAGGCGGCAAGCGTAGCCGAGGTCAAGGCTGCCAACGCCAAAAACTGTCGTCGAGTTAGCATACTATTGCGGTCATAGCAGCTCATCAGCACACACCTCCCTTGAGCCTTGCATCGAGATGGCTCTTCTTAGGACATGATACGGATGGGGCGTCTCAGAAACGTCCCGACGCAGCGGGTGGGTGCATTCACCAACGAGGGCAACACTCCTGCTGCTCGGCGAAGGCGAACTGTAGAGGGTGGGCAACAGCACTACTGTAGCTCACACAGATTTTAGCCGTGAATGCACCCTAGCGGGCAGAAGGCATACCTTCACTATAATGCTGACCATGCAACCGGTCTCCATTGGCATCATCGGCGCCGGCAACATCAGCGGCATTTACCTGGAGGCCGATCGCAAGTTCCCCAACCTCCGCATCACCAAGATCGCCGATGTTGACTTATCGCGCGCCCGCGCGCAGGCCGAGAAGTTCGGCAAGCAAGCGGTCACGGTGGATGCGCTGCTCGCCGACCCAGAGATTCAACTGGTGGTGAACCTCACCCCGCCACAGGCGCACGCGCCGGTAGCGATGCAGATCCTGGAAGCTGGCAAGCACGTCTACAACGAGAAACCGCTGGCCATCTCGCTCGAAGACGCCCAGCGCATGATGGCGCTGGCCGCATCGAAAGGACTGCGCATCGGCTGCGCGCCGGACACGTTCCTCGGAGGCGGGCTGCAGACCTGCCGGGCGCTCCTCGACGATGGCGCGATCGGCCAGCCTGTGCTAGCCTTCGCCCGCATGCTCTCGGCCGGCGTGGAGTCGTGGCACCCGAACCCGGAGTTCTTCTACAAGCTTGGCGGCGGGCCGATGTTCGACATGGGGCCGTATTACCTCACGGCCCTGGTCTCGCTCCTCGGGCCGGCAAAGCGCGTCAGCGGCGTGGCCCGCATCACCTACCCTGAGCGCGTGATCACCAGCCAGCCGCTGCGCGGCGCACGCATCGCGGTCGAAGTGCCGACGATGGTTGCTGGGCTGATCGAATTTGCCGATGGCGCTGTGGCTAACATAGTGACGACGTTCGATATCTGCGATGGCAGCAGCGGATATGAGTTAACGATATACGGCAGCGCAGGCGCCCTGCGCTGCCCAGACCCAAACACCTTCGGTGGTCCGGTGCTTATAAAGCGGCGCGGAGACGAAGACTGGCAGCCGGCTCCTATCCATCACAGATGGGTGGAGAATAGCCGCGGTATCGGCGTTGCCGAGATGGTCGAGGCGATCCGATGCAACCGCCCGCACCGCGCCAATGCGCTGATGGCCTATCATGTCCTAGAGTTGATGCACGCCTTTCACGAGAGCGCCCGCCTTGGCCGGCATGTTTCTATAGAGAGCACCTGTCCACGCCCCGATTCACTGCCTGCCACGTGGCCAGAAACCACTGCCTGACGATGCCCCTACTCATTGACGGCCACAACCTGATTGGACAACTGCCCGACCTTTCGCTGAGCGATCCGCGGGACGAGGCCAAGCTGATCGCTCGCCTGGGAACCTACGCCGCGCTCAGTGGCAAGCAGATCACGGTAGTGTTCGATCCGGGGCCACAAGCTGCCTTCCCGCCCACGCTCCAGCGCCGCAGCCAGCACGGTCGGGTTGAGGTCATCTACGCTGAACCAGGCCAGAAGGCCGACGATGTGATCCGCCACCTCGTCGCCACGACGCGCGACCGCCAAGGGTTGCTGGTCGTCACATCCGACGGCGCGTTGGCCAACTTCACGCGCCAGTGTGGGGTTCGCGTGCTCCCTGCGCAGGCGTTTGCGAAGGCACTTGCTGGCAGCACAGCCCGCCAGCCACCCGAAGAGAAACCTGAAAGTAGCCAAGATGATGTGGCCGCCTGGTTACAAATTTTCAAAGAGCCAGCATCGCCCTCTAGGCCGTCTGCACCACAACTTGACCCACGCGCACTGAAGCGCAAGCGGCGCATGGCGCAACTCAATAAACAAGTGCGCGGCGGCGGACGATTGCGCTAGGGCTTTGCAAATTTGCGCATCTTGCGGTACAACCTAGCGCTGTGACAAAAAATCAGGCGCTGCTCACAGCAACTTATCAAGCTGCTGACTTGCTCGGCGTGCCGGCCCTGCTCCTGAAAGCGTTCATGGGCGTGGAGGGCGCAAAAGTAAACCACCCGGATGGCGTGTTGCAGGTCACCTCCCGCACGCGCGCCAGCCTGATCCCGCGCATCCCGCGCCGCTTGAAGTGCGCCGCGCTTGGCCTGAACGATGACCCATCGCTCAGCGACACCAGCTTAAACGCGCGCTTCGCCCAAGCCTTCGCGCAGCGCAACCTGCTCGTCCAGATCGTGACCGGCGGGCAATACATTAAAGAGCAGCTCGATCGCTTTCATGGCTTCGTCGCCCTGGCCGGACTGGCTTACAACGCCGGACCCATCCGCGCAGCCAGCGAGATCAATAACAAATGGAGCGGCAATCCGCTGCACGCAGCCTTCCAGTATCACAAGCGCATCGGCAGCGGGCCGGACGAGGTGACTGTGCGACCGGGCGTGCCAGCAGTGGACGCCGCGACCGGTGCGCAATGGACGCGGTATCCAGTGATCGCCAACGATAGCGGCAAGGAGATCTTTCAATACCTCTACCTGCGCCAGGTGCCAGGTCGCAACTTCGGCTTGCTTGACTTCCTCTTTCGCCCGCAGCTCCTGGCGCCGCTCGGACTCTTCGACGGCGATGCGCCACCCGGCGAGGACCGCAGCGACCGCGCCATCGCCGTCGTCAACGGTCAGTTTCACTTTATCTCACGAGAAGAGCACCCTGCTGCCATGTTCTACACACGTCCTCTTTCCCAGCGCGATCCTGAATGGAAGGATATCCTGCTCGGCTTTACGACGGAGGGCCGGACGATCGGCTCAGATGGTTGCACACTCACCTGCGTGACCATGATGGCCAATGGCTTTGGCTTCCAGGAGACACCCGCCTCCCTCAACGACAAGCTGAAGGCGCTCGGCCCCAATCAAGGATTCTTCGGCGCATTGATTGCCTGGTATGGCGTCGCGCGCGCACTGCCCGGCCTGCGCGTGAGGGCGCTGGTGGAATGCCGACAGACGCCCGCTCCGATGGGGGAGATTGACGCTGCGCTAAAGGATGGCAGGCCGGTGATTGTTGAACTTGACATGTCGCCCAGCCTTGGCTTCCAAAATCACTGGGTGTTGATTTACAGCCGACAGGACAATGACTATCTGATCCATGACCCATGGCCATTCCCCACCGAACAACGCGCCCTGCTGACTGAGCGCTATGGCTTCGCTGGTCCGCCGGCCCAGATCATCACCTATTGCGCGTTCTACGACTACCCGACCTTTCAACCGCCCGCCGGCCTCGTCATCGTGGTAAATCACTCGCCGGATGTGCTCGCGGTCGGCGGGCTGGCGCTGCGCGATCAGCCGAGCACGGTGGGCACCAAAGTACTTCAACGTCTACCAGCCGGCACGGTGCTGACGCTGCTGGAGCCGGCCAGCTCAGCTATCCAGAAGATCGGCGTGTTCAACCAGTGGCTAAACGTCGCCGCGCCCAACGGACAGCGCGGCTGGGTGGCAGCCTGGTATGTGCACGCTCGCGAGGTGAGTGGGCCGCGAACATCGGTCACCGACGCTGTGTTGGCCGAGGACGAACCAGCGACGCAGCCGGCGCTGCGCGCACGCGCCTTTGTCACAACCAAGAAGTCGCTCCAACGGGTCAAGATATACGGCAACCCGCGCCAGCGCACACCCCTAGCCGAGGTGCGCGGCGGCGTCAAGCTGCCGGTGTTGGATGATGCACAAACGGTGACTCGCGCGCTGAAGGCCGGCAGCGCTGGGCGCAGCCGCTGGGTCAGGGTGCTCTTGGAGCAGCCACTGCGCCTCGGCTACGTTCAGACTGAAGCGCTGGACGCTGAGCTAAAAACGCCGCCGGCGCGCCGCAAGCAAAGCGCCGAACCGCGCAATCTGACATCTGCCAGCATCGGCGAGCTCGACGCTCAACCGCTGCTGCGCGTGACCGCCCAGTTGGGCTTGCGCCTGCGGGCAGCACCGAGCCTGACCGCCGGCACGAAGATGGTCTTGCCATACGGCACGATCCTGCTGTTACAAGAGCCGCTCGAGTCGGCTCTACCAAAGATCGGCCGCCCCGGCCAGTGGTTGAGCGTCGCCACGACTTACATGGTGACCGGCTTCGTGGCCGCTGAGTGGGTGGCACTACAGGCCACGGCGCCGTCGCCGGAGGAGATCCATGCCCAAGGGGTAGCGCTGAGCAGCGTTGAAACGCCGCTGCTCGAAAGACCGACAGCCAACAGCAACAGCTACTGGCGGGTGACGCCGGGGGCACCACTGCGCCTGCTCAGCCCCAGCGACTGGAACAGGCTTGGCGACGAGCACGCATTTGTGGAGGTTGAGTCGTTCGCCTTCAAGCGCGGCTTCGTGCGCGGCTCGCACCTGCGCCGACCGGACTTTCCCGATCGGCGCGTCAAGGTGGAGGATGCACCGCTGCCATTCGGCATCTGTGCATGGACGTATGGCCTGCACGACCCTTATGACCAGAATCTGTTCGCCGGCAGCGGCAAGACCGGTTGGGTGCTTTTTACCCATCGGCTGAGCGATGGGAATGGCTTCAACTACGAAAGCTGGTCGCGCAGCGGCTATGGCGTGATCGTTCGCTTGAACAACGACTATGGCGGCAGCGGCACCATCCCTGTGCCGGCGCAGTACGATGCGTTCGCCGAGAAGTGCCGGCGCTGGGTGCTCAACTCGCGGGGCAACCTGATCTGGGTGATCGGCAACGAGATGAACAATCCGCGCGAGTGGCCCAACCAGGATCCTTCAAACCCTGGTAACAACCCCGCCGATGCGATCACGCCAGAGCTGTACGCAAGCTGCTTTAACAAGGTGCGCGCCGCGATCAAGAGCGTTCAGCCGCGCGCCATCGTCGTCCCCGGCGCGATCGACCCCTTCCAAGGGCCGCGCCAGAGCTGCCTAGAATACTTCGAGCGCATGCTCGCTGCCATCACCGACCTGGACGGCATCGCCCTGCACTGCTACACGCACGGCTACACCCCGGACCTGGTGACGTCGCTGGAAACCTTTAAAGATGATCCGCTGCGCTGGCAGTACTATCACTTTCGGGCCTATACGACTTTTCTGGACGTCATCCCGCCGCGCCATCGCCTCAAGCCGATCTACATCACCGAGACCAATCCACACGGGACGCAGCCGTGGAGCGGCGGGCAAAATGGCTGGGTGCAGGCAGCATATGCTGAGATCGCGCGCTACAATGCACAACCACACGCCCAGCAGATTCAATGTCTGCTGCTCTACCGCTGGTCGCGCGATGATCACTACAGCATCGTGGACAAGCCCGGCGTGCAGAACGATATTCGCGCGACGATCCAATCAACCGATTACCGATGGAGAGGATGAACAATGGGAAAGAAGAATGGCGGTTCGTTCTTGTTGCCTAGCGAGGATCCTGTGCTGGCCGAGCTGCGCGCAATGGTGCTGCCCTCAGCGAGCCGAACAGCGATGGGCCTAGAGGCGGCAGCTAAAAACCTCAACGGCCCGACGGTGGGCGACGCGCTCAAGAGCTTCATCAGCCAACTCGCGCTGGCGCTCGAGCGCCTGGCCCACGACGTGAGCAGCCTCGAAGTGTGCACCTATTCGTCCGAAGACCTCGACCAGGTTCGCTACGACCCGGCGACCGGCCGGTTCAGCGGGCCGGTCAACGCGCGCGTCGTCACGCGCATCGCCTTCGATGGCGACGTTCAGGCCGTGGTGCCGCACAAGGAAGGCGAGCTGAACGAGGGACTGTGGGTGTTGCACCTGGCAATGGTGCGCGAAGCGCAGAATCACCGCGCGCAATTCCTCAGCTCAATGGCCGAGTTGGCGAACAAGATCATCGGCTTGTTTGGCCGGCGATAATCCCCTCGCGTCGCCCCAGCGATAAATGAACATCGCTCAGGACCTGTTCGGCGTCTGGACGCTGAGCAGCGCTGCTGCGCAGCGCTCCAGCGACGATGCGCCGACCACGCACGCTCTCTGGCAATTAGAACTGCCCAACGACCACGATGCCGCGATGGATGCGCTGGACATACATGCTTTCGCATTGCTCCTTGACCGCGATGGCATCCTCGAATCCGCCGAGCGGCTATACCACTTCGTGGACACTTGGGTGTTCAACCAGCCAACCGAGGCACAAGCGCGCATCGAGACAGCCGGCAGTCCGGAGTATCTGCTGGCCGAAGCGATGGACAGCCTGCGCAACGCACAAGCCAGGGGCATCGTCCGCGATCTCCCGGATATCGTTGAGGAGTTCCAGGCGTTCCTTGGCCGCGTCCGCGCCTTTCTGAGCAACTATGCCGTGATCGAGACTAAGTCGAACGGCACGCTGCTCGCCCGCACCTGCGTAGGCTGGAGCGGGGATTTCACGAGCTGGTGCCGTGAGGACCTGACGGACGCTCAGGCGATCCAGCACGTATACAACATGCGGGTAGCTGTTCAGCGCCGTCGCCTGCTCATCCAGTTGCTCAGCATCGTCATCGCTGCCGCTGCGGACATCGGGATGCGCCTAGGGACGCCCGGCGGCGTGCTACTCGCTCTGCCGGCTGTTTGGCGCTTCATCCGCATCGTGTCGGACGAGTATCGGCGCGCGCAAGTGCAGAACCTCGGACAATGAACCCTTATCTGATCGGCTTTCGCTGTTCGCAGTGCGATGCGTACTACGCCCCCGATCAGATCAGCTATACCTGCCCGAGAGACAACGGCAATCTGGACGCGATATACGACTACGCGCGCATGGCGCGCGACCTCGATCCCTGGCAGATCGCGCAGCGGGCTGACCGATCGCTCTGGCATTACGCCGAACTTCTGCCGGTTCACTTGGAGGCGCACTTGCCCACCCCGCTCAGCACGCTGGGCTGGTCGCCGCTCTATCGTGCGCCGGCCCTGGAGCGCGCGCTGGGCCTGCGCGCCGTATGGCTGAAGGACGATTCACGCCTGCCGAGCGCGTCGTTCAAAGACCGCGCCAGCGCGATGGTGATCGCGCGCGCCAGGATGATGGGGATCAAGACGATCTGCGTGGCTTCCACTGGCAACGCCGCCGCAGCGCTGGCCGCGCTGTGCGCTGGCAGCGACCTGCGGGCCGTGATCTTCGTGCCCGAGCACACGCCGGAAGGCAAGCTGGCCGGCATGCTGATCCATGGCGCGCGCGTGTATCTGGTGCATGGCTCGTATAACGACGCTGTCGCGCTGGCGCGCGAAGCATGCCAGGCGTTCGGCTGGTACAACCGCAGCACCGGATATAACCCCTACACCCGCGAGGGCAAAAAGACCGCTGGCTTTGAGATTGCCGAGCAACTCGCCCAGGCTAATGGGTCGCGCGCTACCCCCTTTCGCGCACCTAACGTGGTGATTGTGCCGGTCGGCGACGGCAACATCATCAGCGGCGTATACAAGGGCTTCTACGAGCTGCATGCGCTGGGCTGGATTGATCACCTGCCCCGATTTATCGGCGTCACAGCGGCCCTCGCGCCTTCGCTCTATCGCGCCTGGCAGCGCGGGGATGAGACGCTTGAGACCATCCTCTCGCGCACGATCGCCGGCGGCATCGGCACCGACCACCCCTGCGATGGCGTGATGGCCCTACGCGCTGTGCGCAAGAGCGGCGGATGCCTGATCGAGGCCAGCGACGAGGAGATGCTCGATGGGGTGCGCGCCCTGGCCGAACAGGCCGGCGTCTTCGTCGAGCCATCCTGCGCCGCCGCCTACGTCGGCTTGGTCAAAGCGCGGCAAAGGAGCCTGATCGGGCCGGATGAAGAAGTGGTGCTCCAGCTCACCGGCAGCGGGTTCAAGGACGTCCGCTCGGCCCTGCGCGCCGCTGGTCAGCCCATCCCCGTTCGTGCGCTGGCCGACGTGCACCCTTGATGCTCGGCGACATCCTGCTCTGGTACCTCTGGGTTCAGGCCTTTGCCCTGGGCGGCTGGTTGATTGCCTCACGCTGGCTGGCCGGCCTGCCCGACCGAGGGTATGGGATCAGCAAGGTCGTCGGCCTCGTCGTTGGCGGGTTCGCCTACTGGGCTGGCGTCACCTCCGGGTTTTCGAGCAACCACAGCGGCGCTGCGCTCTTGGGGCTGGTTGCGGTCTGGCTCGCTGGATTCTGGCTGCGCGGAGCACCGGCACAGCACCTTCCGCCGCTGCCCTACATCGCCTGCGCCGAACTGCTATTCGGGTTGGCCTTCGTCGGCTGGAGCGCCGTGCGCGCCTATAGCCCGGAGATCACCAGCGCCGGCGGCGAGAAGTTCATGGAGGCGATGATGATCAACGCCATCCTGCGCAGCCCATCCTTCCCGCCGCACGATGCCTGGTTGGCCGGCTATTCGCTCAGCTACTACTACTTCGGCTATCTGATCTTCGCCATGCTGATCCTGCTCAGCGGTGTGCCCTCAGCCGTGGGCTTCAACCTGGGCGGGGCGCTAACCTTCGCGCTCACCGTTGTGAGCGCGTTCAGCCTGGGCTACAACCTGCGCGCTGGCCTCGGGCCAGACGGGCGCGCTTCCCGCGCCAGCATCGCTACTGGCCTGTTGACGGCTGCGATGCTCGCCCTGATGGGCAACCTGGGCGGCGCGCTGGGGCTGCTTAAGTGTGCCGACGCGCTGCCGACTGCGTTCTGGGCCTGGCTAGACGTGCGCGAGACGGCGGCGCGCAGCTACGCCTGCGATGGCCTGATCCCGCGCGAGTTCTACGGCTGGTGGTGGGACTGGTCGCGGGTGGTCAAAGACACAACTCCCGATGGCCGCTATCAGGAGACGATCACCGAGTTCCCCATCTTCAGCTTCGTGCTGGGAGATAACCACCCCCACGTGATGGGATTGCCGCTGGCGTTGCTGGCCTTGAGCCTGGCTTTCGCCGCGCTGCGCAGCGGAGGGAGTCAGTTAACCCCAGCGCAGTCGGCGGCGCGCCTTGTGCTCACTGCGATCACACTGGGCGCGCTGGGGTTCATGAATACCTGGGATTGGCCGATCTACAGCGCGATCTTCATCGTCGCCAGCCTGCTGGGCAGCGCGCAGCGCTGGCGCACCTTGGCGTGGATCGCTGGCGCGCTGGCGCTCGGCTACGCGCTCTACCTGCCCTGGCAGGTCACCTTCGCCTCGCAGGCCAGCGGGATTGGGGTCAACCTGCTCAACGGCACGCGCCTGACGCACTTTGGGCTGCTCTTCGCGCCGTTTCTCGTCGCCGGCCTGGGATTTCTGCTCTGGGCGACTAAGGCCGCGCGCGCGCCGGCCCACGCGGTGATCGGGCACGCCGCTGGGCTAACCGGCCTGACACTGGCTGCCTTGATCATTGGCGCGGCAGCGATCAGCCTGCTCTCACCCCAGGGCCGCGCGCTCATCGCCGAATGGCAGACAACCGGAACGGCACTGGGGTACCCCAGCGAGCTAGTGGCGCAGCGGCTGATCGCGCGCGCGACGGCGCCGTGGACAAGCGTGCTATCAGCTGGCATCGCGGCGTGGTGCGCAGTGCTTTTGGTGAACTACCTGGCGCGCCGGTTAACAGGCGGCCTGCTATGCCTGAGCGATGCATTTGCATTGATCCTGCTGGGCGCTGGCGCGCTGCTGACGCTGGCTGTGGAGTTCGTCTTCCTGCGCGACCTGTTCGGCACGCGCATGAACACCGTGTTCAAGTTCTACTACCAGGCATGGACGCTGTGGGCAATTGCCGGCGGATACGCCATCGCGCGCATCCTGATCGCGCCCGGCGTCATTGGGCGCGCATTTGGCACGGCGGCGTTGGTTTGCGTCATCCTTGGCATGTGCTATCCGCCAATGGTCATCTATGCTCGCAGCAACGGCTTTCGGAGCACGCCAACGCTAGACGGCACAGAATACCTGCGCACACAGCAGCCGGAGGATGCTGCGTTGATCGCCTGGCTCAACGCCAACATTCAGGGCGCGCCGCGCATCCTGGAAGCGCCGCCGGATGATGCATTCGGTGCATACGCCTACGAGGGCCGCATTGCGACTTTCACCGGCCTGCCGACGATCCTAGGCTGGGGCGGGCACCAGCACCAATGGCGCGGGCGCACCGACATTCAGGCCGAGCGATTCCCGTTGATCGAGCAGCTTTACAACACGCCAGATCCCACGGAGGCGCGCGCACTGCTGCGCCAGCTCGAGGTCAGTCATGTCGTCGTCGGCCAGGTCGAGCGGACGCGCTTTGCGCCGGACGGCCTGGATAAGTTCGAGGCGATTTGCAAATCTGCTTTTCGCACAGGTAAGAGCGCTGTGTATCACTGCCCGACGCATTGAGCGATGGCCCTTTTCGACCTTCCTCTGGAACAGCTCAAAACGTATCTGCCGGCGCGCGAGGAGCCGCCGGACTTCGACGCTTTTTGGCAGCGCACGCTGGCGGAAACGCGCGCGCAGCCGCTGAACGCGCGCTTCGCGCTGGCCGACTTCGGCCTGCGCACTGTAGAGACCTATGACGTGACCTTCAACGGCTATGGCGGCCAGCCGATCAAAGGTTGGCTGATCCTGCCCCGACGGCGCACCAGCACGTTGCCATGCGTGGTGGAGTTCATCGGTTATGGTGGCGGGCGCAGCTACCCCACAAGCTGGCTACTGTGGAGCGCCGCCGGCTACGCCCATCTGGTGATGGACACGCGCGGCCAGGGCAGCGCCTGGAGCCACGGCGACACGCCCGATCCAGAGACAGAAGGCAGCAACCCGCACTATCCAGGTTTTATGACGCGCGGCATCCTGCGCCCAGAGACCTACTACTATCGGCGCGTGTTCACCGATGCTTGCCGCGCGGTCGAGGCGGCGCAGGCCTTCGAGGACGTTGACCCAGCCCGCATCGCTGTCACCGGCGCGAGCCAGGGCGGTGGCATTGCAATTGCGGTCGCCGCGCTCTCGCCGGCGGTCAAGGTCGCCATGCCCGACGTACCGTTCCTGTGCCACTTTCGACGCGCAGCGATGCTGACCGACGTCAACCCTTATCTAGAGCTACAGCGCTACTTGATGACCCACCGCGACCAGGTGGATCAGGTGTTCGCAACGCTCAGCTACTTCGACGGGATGAACTTCGCTGCCCGCGCGCAGGCCAAAGCGCTGTTCTCCGTCGCGCTGATGGATGACGTGTGCCCGCCCTCTACGGTGTTCGCGGCATACAACCACTGGGCCGGCGAGAAGGCGATCCGCGTATATGCGTTCAACCGCCACGAGGGCGGCGGCGAACACCAGGCCGTGGAGAAGATCAGGTTCCTGAAGGCGATCTGGGACATGGATTAGCATAGCTGCGTTCACGGCCAGGGACTGGAGTAACCTCACGCAGAGGCGCGGAGGACGCAGCAAAACAAATATCAAGCGCAATATCCCTGGCGGCATTTTCTAGCCGCCTGGAAGGTGACACTCCCAGATTGCTGGTGAACGCACCTGCCACGACTCGTTAGAATATTCACATGCACCCCACGAGCATCACCGCGGACCGCGCGCGCGGCATCCTGACCGTCACCTGGGATGACGGCAAGGCGTCGGAACTATCGTTTAAGCTGCTCAGCGACATGTGCCCGTGCGCGGTCTGCAGCGCCGAGCGCAATAACCCTGACCCGCTCAAAGTGATCCACGCGCGATCCTATGAGTTAGAGGCAATCCATCCGGTCGGCGGGTATGCCGTCAATATCGTGTGGAAGGGCGGCTGCCGGTATGGGATTTACTCGTGGGACTACCTGCGCCAGCTCGCCGGCCTGCCCCCTGGCTGATCACCCACCGCGCCGCTGGCGCAGAAAAATGTATCCCAGCACGCCGAATAAGCCGCCTAGCTTCAGCGCTTGAAGCAGCCCGTTGAGCACGGCGAGCACGCTGAGGAAGGCGATGAAGCCGCCCACGCCCATGAACAGGCGGGGCGCCAACCAGAGCACAGGCGAATCTACAAACG
>Ga0308417_1001056_pt1 | contig 19217 bp, 9 predicted proteins | sample HotsprSampleOS65_FD_203528 | JGI IMG/M metagenome (GOLD analysis project Ga0308417, IMG submission 203528) | Hot spring phototrophic mat microbial communities from Octopus Spring, Yellowstone National Park, Wyoming, United States - 20090730_OS65 ... | reverse complement strand
ACCACCGGCCTGCTCACCGCGGTCCAGTACGTGAAGGACAACCGGCTGCTGCCGCACGGCTTCGACAAGCGCACGGCGCACCGGGATGTGGCGGTTCACGGCGAAGCCTTGAATGATGCGGATTTCACGGCCGGCGGCGACCGCATCCGCTATTCCATTGCGGTGGGACAGGCGCAAGGGCCGTTCCAGGTGGACGTGGAGCTGCTCTATCAGCCCATCGGCTTCCGCTGGGCCATGAACCTGCGCGGTTACAGCGCCATGGAGCCCCAGCGGTTCGTGCGCTACTACGAGAGCATGGCCTCCGGCTCCGCCGTATCCTTGGCCAAAGCCACAGCGCGGCGCTGAGTGGAGGTTTGGGCCGCCGGGAATCCCCGCTATGCCGGGCAAGCTGCCAGGGAGCTGCTCATGCGTGGTGGCGCGCAACGGAGGATTAAGAAGGGAAAGCGGGTAAAGAGCCCCAAGGCCGGCAGGGACGCCAGCCGCAGAAAAGAATGCCTGCCCCACAAAGGAGGCTCACGCGACTGGGGCGGACACGCGGGTCCGCCCCTCCAGACGACACGGTTGGGTGGAGAGAGGGCGGCGGGCCGGTTCCAGCGGCCGGCGGCAAGTTGAGCGGCGGCGGTCCGGAAGAATCCACTACGCCGCCGGCGCGTTCCGCGCCAGGTAGTCAAGTTCCTTCTCCAACAACTGCGGATTCCGGCAGACGTGGAACGCCCAGACCCCCAACTGGCCCCAGTTGTTCACCGCCTCCACCCACCGCTTGGCCGCGTTGTGTTTCGCCTTGGTCTGGTCGTCCTCGAAACCCTTGATTTCTAAAATCAGATTGACTCCATTCGCCAGCCGCACCAGGAAATCCGGCTCGTAGGCGTGGTCGATGCCCATGTATTCGTAAGGAATGGTCAACCCCAGGTGATCATTGCGGGCGTAGACCAAGACAGCGCCGCTCGCCTCCAGGCGGAAAGCCGCGCACGCCTCCCACGCTTCGTTATCGAGCACAACTTGGCCGATGTGGCTCTTCACCGTGAAGTGGCACGGCCGGGTCGTCTTGAAATCCACCTCCGCCGTTGTCCCGATTGGCTTGTAGCGGTTCAGAATGGGCTGCAACGGAGACTCGCCTGCGGCCTCATCGGGCACAATGCCGTCTCTCAAGCGTTCGACCATCCGCTGAACGTACTTCTCTAAACCTAGCTCGCACGGATGGCAGTTCTGGAAATTCACCTTGCGGCGCACATACTCATCGACGCACCGGAAGACCTGCGGGAAAAGCTGATGGCGCGATTGCAGCGCCAGAACCCTGCGGCGGCGGTCCAGCGCCGGTCCCGCCGCGCCTGTCAATTGGTCCACAATCATCCGCGTGATTTGAAACTCAATGGTCTGAAGATGGGTCTCGCGGTAGTACTCTTCCCGGTTCTGCTCCACAAATTCGAATGGAGCAGGGTGCATCGACGGACTCCCCTCTTGATAGCCCACGGTGGGGCGCACAAAGGTCGCCGTCGGTTCGCGGTTCGGCTCAATGATCAGCGGCTCCAGCTTGTCGATGTCGCAGCGGATCAGGTTCTTTCGCAGCGCGAAGGCATACCCTTCCACCACCGGGAACCGCATCTCCATGGCCTTTCGTTCCGGCAGCGCGCGGACATGATTCTTTGGGCGGTCCTCCGGCGCCGGAGCTTTCACCGGCCGGCCCTTGAACGGAATCACGCTGAACGGAATGCCGTAGACGTCCACGTACTCTTCCGTCAACAAGCCGGTTGCGGGATCGGGGACGTAGTCCATGCGCCTCAGCCCGCGCCCTACCACCTGTTCGCACAGTAACTGGCTGCCGAAAGCCCGGATTCCCAATATGTGCGTGACGTTGCTTGCATCCCATCCTTCGGTCAGCATGGACACCGACACCACGCAGCGCACATGCTCGCCGGGTTGGCCGGGCTTGCCGACTGTGGCTACAATTCTCCGCAGCTCTTCGGCCGCCTCCGCTTTCTTCTTCTGCGGATCGTCGCTCTCGGCTTCGGCCAGCAGCTTGGTGTCAATCCGGATGGTCCGCTTTACTTCGGGCGTATTCGAGAGCAAATCGGGGAAGATCGCGCCCCTGCCGTAAATCGTGCGAGTTCTTTGCTTGGCGGACGGCGGTCTACGGGCCGCGCTCCCGTTCCCCTCCTCGTCCTCCCCCAACTCCTCGGCGACGTCGGTCTCCGTAACGACTTCGATCTCCGACTCCCCGCTGATCTTCCGGTAGAACAGTTCGGCGATATCGGTGTTGTCGCACACCAGAATGAGGACGGGAGGCACCCGCTCCTGCCCCGGCGTGGCCGCCTGCATCTGCTCGAACCGCTCCTTCCACTGCGAGGCGATCTGCTGGAGCGCCCCCTCAGCTTCGCGGTAGACAACTTCAGGCTTTGGCCGCCCTGCTTTCCCCGGCAGCCGCTCCCCCGGCTCCAGGTTCTCGTTGATCGCCTTCCACAGCTTGAAGTACTTCGGATCGGGCCGGCCTGTCGTATCCAGGACCGGTAGGCGCGGAATCTTCACGATCCCGCTCTCGATGGCATCCACCAGCCCAAAGTCGCTCACGATCCAGGGAAACGGCCTCCCCTCCGGATGACCGCTGCCCTTCAGGTAGAACGGTGTCGCGGAGAGGTCTACACACAGCGCGGCAGAGCCGCAACCAAACAGGTGTGGCGGCATAAAAAATCCTCGCGCGCGGAAAAGAATCTACGGGCTAGTAGTACAGGGATATGCCGGGCTGGGCGAATGGGTTGGCCGTCGAGTTGTTGATCCGGTCCAGACCGTCCAGCCAGACCCGCGCCTCCAGCTTCTCTTCTTCCAGCGCTTTCTTCTCCTCCCCCGTTAGCTCCTCGTCGGCCGGAGCGGGACGCCAGCAATGATGCCCTTCATCGTTCAGCACCAGGATCGGCCGCCGGTCGTAGAGGTCTTCCAATACGCGCCGCGCGAACACCTCCGGGGTTTCCGGCCCCTTGTTGACCACGGCATAGTTCTTTCCGCCCTCGGCATGCTCGGATTCCGGCTGAAAGCGGTGCCAGTTGGTCACCAGCACCTTGCCGGACTGCATCAGCGGACGGTACTTGAGCGGAACGAGGTCGAAGGCGGCGTAGTAATTGTCTGGCCTCTCCGGGCGGAGCACCTGCAAACGCTCCTTCACCGTCAAGTTTGGGCAGCAGACGAGCACGCCGTTGGGAAACAGTGTGGTGGCCGGATTCTGGCCGCGGTTGCAAAAGGCCCAGGCGATGAGCATCGCCATCACGACGGTCTTGCCGCTGCCCGTGGCCATCTTGCACGCCATGCGCCGCAGTGGGGCCAAGGACGGGTCCGGGTCAGGGTCGATCAAGCGCGGGAAGAAGTCCTGCTCCGGCGGGCTGAACGACGGGCGTTCTCCACGCAGAAGCCGCTTGAGATCCTCCTCGCTCAAATGATACTTGCGCCCTTTGTGGCGCCGGCCCGGAATCGCGATCTCTGCCAGATAAATGACCGTCTCCACCGCCTCCAACTGGCAGAAGAACAATCGCCTCGCGCGGTCCGCCCGCCACCAGTGCCGCAGCAGTTCGCACGTGATGTTGGACGCTCCCGGGTAGCCGGCGCCGCGCCATCTCCGGACGTCGTCGCGCAGCGCGTTGACCAGCGGCAGATCGTCGCGCTCCTCCTCCGCCAGCCCCGTCAGCGTCAGTTGTGCGCTGCCGGTCCGTTCCGTCTTGTACCAGTAGCTGGCCGGACGGCGGTACCCGGCGCGGCTCGCCGCTCCCGTTTCTTTGTCGTAAACCCAGTGGTCGTTCGGTTCTTCATACGGGCTACAGATTATGGGCCGCTCCACCGGCTGCACCGGCAGCGGTTCCGGGTCCGGCGTCCTTGCGCCGCTGTTCTTGCGCGCCATCGCCTACCTCCCGTCTCCGCCGAGAGCATGCACCCGCATCACCTCATTGCCCCGAGGATCGATCACCTTTACCGCGGCGCGCTTATGCTTGCCGGCCGGAAACGGCAGCGAGACGGTCCCCGAAAGCGCCTCGAAGCGTTCCGGGTCCAGCACCCCTTTGAGCGCCCGGCTCAGTTTCTCCCAGGCGGAGCGGTCCGGGAAAAACGCCTGCGTGATGCAGAACGTGCGCCCGTCGTAGTCGCCGTCCACGAACCACGCCGCCACCTTCGACGCGCCCGTGTCCACGATGCTGTTCGTCACCGGATCGTAGATGTCCACGCCCTGCATCTCGATCTGGTACATGCCGTCCTTGTCCGGCCCCTTTACTTCCGTGCGCGGCCGGCCAAACACGGTGAAAAGCTGGCTGCCCGGCTGCTCCTTCAGCAAGCCATTCATGCCGGGATTCACATCCGGACGGATGTGCGCGATATGAATGCGCAGCCGCGGGTGGCCTTCCTCGATGGCCGCTTGCGCCGACCCGTCGAAGCTGAAGCCGGCGAACACCAGATCGTCATACCGCCGCGCCGCCGGGCGGATCACCTCCTCCACCATCTTCGCGGTAATCGGCCCATACTGCGGACCGAACACCACGCCCACCGTGGCGTCGCCGTTGGGGTCATCGTCGGTTTCGCCTTCGTTCACCCAGCGCCCTTCGGCATGAATCCCGCCGGAACGCCCTCCCGCGTAAATCGGCTCCAGCCGCGTGAACTTCCGCTGCTTGTTGTCCGGGAAGCGCACGCCGTCCATCCGCAGCAGATCCACCATCTTGCTCAGGTAGGCTTCCACGTTTTGCGGCGACTCGCCCATCTGGACCTCGCGCACCACAAACGTGGTCTCCAGTTGTTCTGGCTCGCCGGCGAACTGCCCGGTTTCCACCTCGATCGCGTCGCCCAGCGACATCTCCGGCGGCTGCACCGCCTCCACCGTGAACGGTCCGCTCACCCGCGTGATCTTGCGGTCGATCTCAGGCTGATCGACGAGTTCTTCCTGGTCCGCGTTGGCGGCGATGCAGGCGTTGACCTCGTCCATCTTCGCCCGCCAGGCGGCGCGGTAGTTTTCCACCGCCCGTTTCAGCGCCACCGGCCAATCCGGATCCGTGTCGAACGGGACCTCCCAATGCTGCCAGCCCTTGCCTTTTTCGGGCAGTTCCCAGCGGCGGCGGTCGGCGTCCGTAATGGCCTTTTTGCCTTCCTGCTTCTGCTTGAGCGCCAGCTTCATCCGCAAGTCCTGACGCAGCTTGTCCGTCACTTGTTCGAGCGCTCGATTGGCCTCCGCAAGCCGCGCATCGAGAATCGGCTCGTGCTTGGCGAAGATCGGGTCCAGGTTCGTGTTTTGCGCGATGCTCTTGAGCGTGATGTGCGGGACCGTCTTGTAGCGGAATCCGCCCGCGACGCCCTTCGATTCGTCTTTCAGCTTGTAGTACTCGTACTTGGCGGTGAGCAGCCGCTGCCGGGCGATGGCGATCGCCACACGGCTCGTGTCGATCGTGATCCAGCGCCGCCCCCACTGCTCGGCGACGTAAGCCGTGGTGCCGGAGCCGCAGGTGGGATCGAGCACCAGATCGCCGGGGTCAGTGGTCATCAGCATGCAACGCTCGATGATCTTGAGGTTCGTCTGCACCGTGTACATCTTGTCGGACGTGCCCATGAGGTCTGCCCAAAGAGTCGTCAGTTCTGTAACCGGATAGTCTTCCAGAAACCGAACCAACCGCGGTACATTGCCAGCTGTATAGAGGCGGCCTGCCTTGTAGATCCTGGTCATTCCCGCGAGTGTAGTCGACCACTGCCGATTTGGGGGAAGCTTGAAAGTCTTTCCGTCGAACTCACAATCGTAGAGACATGATCGGACGCCAGCGTACATCGTGTGAACTGACGTGGCCTGCCATAATCGATCGCCGGGTAATGATTCACTCCCCGGTTGTGCAACTGACCCATCCGCACGCAGAACCATCGAATACTGGTCTGCCGTTCCGCTGGCACTCTTTTCCACAAACAGGTTGCGGTACTTGATCTGTTCTTTCCTTTTGGCGTACCACAGAACGAAGTCGCAGATCGGCGTTAGGCCCGCGGAGCCTAGGCCGCCGGTCTTCCGGACCGTGACAAGTGCCTGGAAGTTCTCCGGACCAAAAACCTCGTCCAGCACGCAACGTACACGATGTACGTTCTCGTCGCTGATTTGAACAAATACGCTCCCCGCGTCCGCCAGCAACTCCCTTGCCACAATTAGCCGGTCCCGCAGGTAGCTCAAATACGAATGAATCCCCAGCCGCCAGGTGTCGCGGTACGCCTTCACCATCTCGGGCTCTCGCGTGAGGTCACTCTCTTTGTCCTTCACGTCGCGCTTGCCGATTTCCGGCTGGAAGTTGCTCGAAAATTTGATCCCGTACGGCGGGTCGATGTAGATCATCTGCACCTTGCCCGCCAAGTCCTCGCGCCGGGCCAGCGACGACATCACCTGAAGGCTGTCGCCCAGGATCAGCCGGTTCGACCAGTCCACATCGTGCTTATAGAACTGGACCGCTTCGTTGTACTCCTGCTCCGGGTCGGCGAACATCGACCGGTTTACATCCTCCCGCGCGGCGACTTTCAAAATGGCCTGCGCGCTGACGCGCTCGTGGATGTGCAGCGCCACCGGATCCACCGCGAACGACCGGGCTTCGCGTTTGCCCGCCCATTCGAGCCACGGCTCGTGCTTTCGCAGCGCCTCGGCCAGCGCCCACGCTTCGGCCTCATTCAATGGCCGCCGCGTGGCCTCGGCCAGCAGCTCGGGCAACTCGTCGGCGGCGCCCGTGGGATCAAAGCGCAACACCGGCGCAAGCCGCGGACTGTAGCTGTACTCGGCCTTCGGCAGCAGCGGAACGTGGCCCTCGGCCGCGATCTTGGCCGGCGGGTTGTTCTTCCGGGTGGCCTCGGGATGGCGGTAGTCTGCGACGGGCGCCCCTGGGTTTTTGCCGCCGGAGCCGCCCTTCTTCTTCCTGGTTGCCATGGCTTCAGCCTCTCATTCTAGGCCCTCGTCATGGCGGAAAGGCAAGGACCGGTCCCGTTCCGCTGGTTCGGGCGCCAAAGCGGGCGGAGTTTTCGGGAGAATCTGGTGGATGCGGCCTTTCTATGCCGGCCCGCTCGAAGTAGCCCAGTAGAACGCAGTGGACACGCGATGGACGGACGGCCCATGGCCGGGGCATAGCACCTGTGGTAGATCGGCTCCACGTAGGTGCCGGACTTCGCCCGATCCAAGATCTGATTCAGCCGGCGACAGAAGGGGCAGGACCCATAAGCCCGCAAATGGCCGGCCTCAAGCCACAGTCTGGCCTGCTTCGCGCTCAGCTTGGCCGGCCCCATGCCCAGTTATCGGCCAAAAACATTTCTTCTATACATGTTTCTGCGACATTATCCCGAGGCCATTACCGGCTTTCGGCTGCCGGGGAGTCTTTGCCTGCCGCCGGGGTCAAATGTAGCTCGCGGTGGAGCCGGTAGCGGATTTCCACTGGGACCATGGCGCGGAAGCGGGCGTGTACGACCGCCTGGAAAAATTCAGGAAGCTTGCCGGACCCGCCGGAAACGCGGCCCACAAGTTCGGAGACGAACTTCGGATCGGTTACGTATAGGGCGGCCGCGGCAGTGCCTTCGGTCGAGCTGGCCGAAAGAATGAGATAACGCCCACGGCCATGCAGTCCAGGGATGCGGCTAATGAGGGCATAATCCTCGGTTACGTAGGGAGAGTCATTCGGCCAGCTCCCTTGAAAGCTTGCCGGCTCGCCGGGCTTGGGCCTCAGGTTGCGGATTTCGCGGCGGTCCATGACAAAGTCCATTTGGACCGGGATCTCGTTGATTCGGGGGGTGTACTTCGGGGGGCCCAAAAAGACGATGTTGGCGTTAACCAGTTCATCCCAGCTGAGGGCCGCACTCCTCCGGACAACGAAACTGCCCCCTGCGGCGGAGACCAACCGGGCGATCTCAAGAGCCGCCAGCGCATCGCCAAAACCCGTGTAGATGTGGACCCCCATGGCTTTGCCGGAAGCCAAATCAGCTTTTAGCCAGTCCAACGGGGCCGATTCGTCCGCTTCCTCCCATCGGTTGATCTGGGGGCTTCGGAAAAACCCGCGTTCGGTCTTTATAAATAAAGGAGTCCCCAAGCATAAGACCAACGGTTGGTCCTCGTCGAGCAAAGGCGACCAAACCGCCCTCTGTTCCGGGGTGAGCGGGCCCGGCCCGAAGGTGCGCGGCAGGAGGAAGGCCCCCAAGGTGATGGCCCAGCCGGCGGCGAGAACCAGCGCAACCGTCTTCCATTTCCAACGGGGCGCGGCTGCCGGAGCCTCTCTTGTGCGCCGGTGGAACTGGAGCTGGAAGTGGCCTTTGGGAAACTCGATGAAAACCGGGTCGTTTTGTCCTTCTTTCAGATAGTATTCTTCAAGTTTTTGACGCAGCTTCCCGGCCTGAATCCGGACGGATGGATCCCTCTGCGGGTCGTAGTCCTCAGGTTTTCCGAAAACGTCCACCCCGACGGAGTATTCCTTCAGCTGTGTTGCCGCTCCGGTCAAACTCTTTTCGGCCAGATAGGCGAACAGACGGCGAAGGCCCTCGGCGTTGCGCAAGCCCTCCGACCGCAGGATCCGGTCGACTTGCTCCCTGGCGAGGTCATCCGAGACCGGCTCGACGAGCATTGCAAGTTCCCCCCGCAGTATTTTACCAGCAAACAACTGGCAGGATGCAGCGAGGAAACTGTCAAGCCATTGACCGGTCGGGCGAGCCGCTTTACACTCACATCAAGCCGCGGTTCCAACACTCTTCCAAAGAATGAATGTTGCGTGACACGCGGAACTTCAGGAGGTTTAAGGATTATGAGGATAAGCTACCGATGGATGGCGCTGGCCACGGTGCTGGCGCTATTGCCCTTATGGGCGCAGGATTACCGCGCATCGGTCATGGGGCGCCTGACGGATCCCACAGGCGCGGCTGTGCCCGGGGCGCAAGTGAGGCTGACCAATGAGGCGACGCGCGGCGTCTATCAGACGGTCAGCAATGACGAAGGCCACTACTTAATCCCGATGGTCGAGCCAGGCAACTACACCCTAGTGATCGAGGCCGCGGGCTTCAAAAGGGTAGAGTCCAAGCAACTGCAAGTGCAGACGGGAGCGAAGCTCACTCTGGACTATCGCCTGGAATTGGGGGGAGTCACCGAGTCGGTTACGGTTGTGGGTGAGGCGCCCCTGTTGCAGACAGCTTCGGCGGACGTCTCAGTAGTAATCGACCGGCGTTTTGTCGACATGCTCTTTGTGGCGAACCGCAACCCTCTGGCCCTGGTTTCGCTGGTGCCGGGGGTCCGCGGCGGCGGCGGCCGGTTCAGCGACAGCGGCCAGCACTACCTCAGCATGCTGGGTGGCGCCGGCCAAGAAGGACGAAACGAGATCGTCGTCGACGGGGCCTCGGTGACGATGCCGCGGCAAGGCGGCGCCATTGCCGTCTCGCCGTCGGGCGACTCCGTCGAAGAGCTGCTGGTGCAAACGACGATGTTCGATGCCTCCTATGGGCGTTCCAACGGAGGCGTGATCAGCTATGCCACCCGGTCCGGAACCAACGATTTGCATGGTTCGTTCGAGATCTTCTATCGCAACAAGGTTCTCAATGCCAACAGTTGGCTCAATAACCGCAAGGGTTTGCCCCGGCCGGACGACCCGCGCCGGCTCTGGTCCGGAACTCTTGGTGGACCGCTGGTCCTTCCCAAGCTCTACGATGGCCGCAACCGGACCTTTTTCTTTGCCAGTGTGCAGTACGACGCACGCTGGAGCAATCCCACCTATGGGGGCCGAGTGCCGAGTGATTTGGAACGGCAGGGCGACTTTTCTCAGACCTTGAGTTCGAGAGGCGCCCCCCTGGTCATCTACAACGTATTCACCTCGCAAGTCCAAGGCACGAAGGTCGTTCGCCAGCCCTGGCCGGGGAACCGGATTCCCGCTGCGTACTTCAACGAGACCGGGGCCACGATCATGAATGTGTATCCGAAAGCGACGGATCCAGGGCAACCCCAGATCGGAAAGCACAACTGGTTTGAACAGAGCCGGGCTTCGAACCCCGCCAAGCAGATCAACATGCGCTTCGACCATCTCATCAGTCCTAAGCATCGTGTTTTTGGGCGCTTTGCTTACATGGACTGGAGCGTGGAGTTCACCAAGTTGCCCCCAGGTTTGCGGAATGCGCCGGTGGGCGGAGATCCCGGCGGAGACCTGCGGCATTTCTATAACGCAACCTTTAACGACGACTACACCTTCTCGCCCACCTGGATCGGTTCGCTCCGATTTTCCTTTAACCGCTACTGGAGCGACACCTGGTTTTCGGGCAACGAGCAAGATCCGAAGAAGCTGAAGTTGCATCCCGATATTCTCGCCAACCAGATGAGGCCGTCCTGGCCGGGCATCGACATGTCGGAGGGTTTCATCCGCCTGGGCCACCGCTTCAAGATCCGCGCCAACGACACCTACGTGTTGACTCCGACGGTCACCACGCTTCGCCGCAGCCACAATTTGCGTTTTGGGGCCGACGTCCGGCGTTTGCTCTGGAATGAGATCAGCCCGGATTCCCAGGCCGGCGGCTACTTCAACTTCCGTCCGACGTTCTCGCAAGAGGACCCGTGGGTCTCGGCGACCAGCCAGGTCTCCGGCACGGCGATGGCGGACCTGCTGTTGGGCATGCCCGCTTCGGGCACGATCAGCGGACCGACGCCCTATTCCTTGCGCTCCCATTACACCGCGCTGTTTGTCCAGGACGACTGGAAGGTGACCCCGAAGCTCACATTGAATTTTGGGTTGCGTTGGGAGTATGAGGGACCGTGGACGGAACGCTTCGACCGGATGCTCTATGGCTTCGACTCCAACGTGCCCAGCCCTCTGAAGATTCCAGGGATGGACCTGCGGGGCGCAGTCCTGTTCGCCGGCGTTGACGGCAACCCGCGGCATCAGGGGATCAAGGACTGGAACAACTTCGGACCGCGGTTCGGCCTAGCCTGGCAGGTGTTGCCCAAGACGGTCATCCGCGCCGGTTATGGATTGTACTACTCCAGCTTGTTAGACAATCTTGACATCAACATTCCCGTTCCACTAACTTTCAGTACGAATATTCCTTACATTGGCAGCGTCGACCGCGGCGCAACCCCCTATACCACGCTGGCGAATCCGTTTCCTCAAGGCGTGCCCAGGCCGACCGGCAACAAAGACGGACGCGCGGCGCTGCTCGGCGACGGCGTCAGCCCGGTGAATCACACGAAGGTCGCTCCCTACAACCAGCAGTGGATGTTCGGCATCCAGCGGGAACTGCCTTGGCGATCGTTGTTTGAGGCCCGCTTCATGCGAGTGTTGAACGTCAAAGGAACCGAGTCCTTCAACCTGAATGAAATCCCCGACATCTACCTGGCTTACGGGCCGGAGGAGAACCGGCAGGTTCCGAACCCGTTCTACGGCGTTTTGCCGGCCACTACGCCGCTGGGCGCGTCGGCAACGATCCAGCAGCGGCAGTTGTGGCGCCGCTATCCCCAGTACACCTCGGTTTCCGTGCGGGGCTTCAACACCAACACGATCGTCTACCACACGCTCCAACTCAGCTTCGAGAAGCGCTTCTCGAACGGTTTGTCTGTGTTGTGGAACCACTCCATCTCGAAGATGTTCGATAACAACACCACCAGCCTGATCAACGAGCGCCATTACCGGACCATTTCGGGCATGGACCGCCCGCACATCATGAATCTAGCGGCGGTCTACGATCTGCCGTTCGGAAAGGGCCGGCCTTGGGTCACTTCCGGCTGGCTGAGCCACGTGGTGGGAGGCTGGACGGTGAGCGCCCGGGCCGGCTACAGCTCCGGCGCGCCGATGAGCATCAGCGACACCAATGGGCGGCCCATTCGCCTGCGCAACGCCGCCAAAAGCGGCCCGATCAAGGATCGCATCGGCGACCGCGTTGATCCGGTGACCAAGGAGGTCCTCAACCCGTACTTCGATACGAAGGCCTTCATGTCGCTGCCCACGCAGTACATGGTTTCGCCGGAGCCTCCGGTCTTTCCGGAATTGCGAACGCCCGCTTATCTGACGCTCTCTGCCACGAGCCTGGTCAAGCGGTTTACGATTCGTGAGCGGTGGAATTTCGACCTGCGCGCGGACGCCACCAACCCGTTCAATTCGCCGCGGTTTGGATCACCGGGAACCAACATGGCCAACAAGGCCACGTTCGGGGTGATCGAATCCGCCGGCGGAACGCGAAACATCCAATTGACTTTCCGGATGACATTCTAACCTCCCGCCCTTCCGGGGATCGGCCCCGCCTGCACCAAAGGCGGGGCCGGTCCCCCGGATGCGGATCAACAGGGCAATCATCACCGGCCGCAAATAGACAAGAAAGGAACACGCTCAAATGCACAGGCGAATTTTGTGGGTATGGATCGCGTTCGTTTTGCTCGCTGGGCAGGGCCTCGCGCAGGACCAGTACCGCCGCGCGGTGCGAACCTTTCTCGACACCATGCTCGAGAAGGGCACAGACCGTTATGGCGCCGAACACTCGCCGCTGTTTGCCGCGATGCTGGATCTGGACACCCTGTCGCTGCCCGCCGTGAAGCTTCCAGAGAATTACTTCACCCGCGACCTCCTGCCGGAAGCGATCGGATACGGCATCCCGGATCCCCCGGTTGGGATACGCCCCACCGACCGGGCGCCCCTTGGCAACAACCTTGAGCACGACATCATGCTGCTGAAGGCGCTCTACTCGTTCAGCCGAGTCAGCGGAGACCCTCGTTATGCCCGGCATGCGGATGAAGTCCTCGCCTTTTGGCTGCGCCACTGCCAGAGTCCGGCTACGGGACTCATGTATAGCGGCGAACACGCCAGTTGGAACTTCCTAACCGAACAGGGCTACGGCCAAATCTACGAAGTCTACCGCCGTTTCCCGTTTTGGGACAAACTTTACGCCATCGACCCGGAACGCGCCCTGCGCTTTGCCGATGGGTTGTGGCTGCATCAGATCGGCGACCGGCTCGTGGGCGATTATAGCCGCCACGCCGCCATCCCGCATCACGGTCCCGATACCGGAGCAGCCTACCCGCGCCATGCGGGTTTTTACATTTGGGCTTACGCCAACGCTTACGCGCAGAGCCGAGATCCGAAGTTCATAGAACGCATTGAGGTTCTGATCGAAAGCCGCACCGGCCTTCAGCCCCGTCCTTATAGTCTCTTGATTCAACCAGGTTCGTTCCGGTGCGAGCGGTCGGCGGATCCGACCCTTCGCGCTTCGCTGTGGGATGCGGCCGGTCTGGTCCCAAGCCGCCGGGAAGAATGGAGAAATCTGGTGCGCCAGCTGGACCAGCGTGCTTTTGCCTCTCCTGAGATGACGTTGGTGGCTTCCCTTCATCCCACCAGTAGCACAGGCGCCGCTCAATCCCTGCCGCCTGGCCAAGTGGCGGAGTTGCTTTCCCAATCCGGACGCCAAGTGGTCGCCGACAGGGGTTTGCGGACCGTCAGCGTGAAGCTGAGCCCTCTGTGGAACATGGAGTACGGCGATTCGGGTTTCTCCGGTAAGGCCTTGCTTAACTACACCCGCTGGAGACAAACCGGCGACGCACGCTTTCTCCGGCAAGTGGAGTCGGCGGCAGACCGTTATCTCGCCGAAGGACTTCCATCGGACACCGGCGATCTCTGGCCCCGGGCGGCCGGCCAGGTCATTTCTCTCATGGCGGCGCTTTCGCGGGAGAATGCCATCCAGGCCGCCAAGCGGACGCAATATCTAGAGTTCGCCCGCCGTACGGCGGATCTGGCCTTGCGCGTGTTTCCCAAAAACGGCCTTTTCCGGGCCGACGGCTCGGCACGCCACTATGAGGCGATCACCGGCGCCGACGACCTGGTTTGGGCGCTGTTGCAGCTGGATTGTGAGCTGAACCGGTGCCCGGAGCCGCTCGATCCGATCGATGTGAACTGGTAGGCGTGCATCCGAGCAGGCCAGTGAGACAGAATAGCTGAGGAGTCAGAGCCCGATGCGTCCATGGATTGTTCTTGTATTTGCCTCTTCGCTGCTGGCAGCCTTCGCGGCAGGAGGCTGGGTGTTGCACTCCACCAAAGATGGCAATCTGGAGCCGCCCAACGGCGGCCGGCAGCAAACCGCCTCCGCCGTTTTTGACATCGACGGCGATGGGGTCAACGATTTCGTGATCGCTGAGCGGACGCAGGCCCCGGCCGTCGTCTGGTACCAGCGCCACGCGGGAGGCTGGCGGCGGCATGTGCTTGAGCCTCAGGCCCTTCCCATCGAAGCCGGAATGACCTTTGGGGATGTTGATGGGGACGGAGATTTGGATCTGATCGCAGGAGGCGATTATCGCAGCAACCAGGTCTGGTGGTGGGAGAATCCGCGGCCGGACGGCGATGTGGCCAAGCCTTGGGCGCGCCGCGTTGTAAAGGATTCGGGGGCCCCCAAGCACCACGATCTGCTCTTTGTGGACGCGGACGGCGACGGCCGCAGCGAGCTTGTTTTCTGGAACCAGAACGCGCAAACGCTATTCCTTGCCGAGCCGCCGGTCAACGTGCGGAAGGCAGGAGAGTGGGCGAGAACACCCATCTATTCCTATTCCAAGGACAGCGAGATGCCCCACCGCGGCGCGCCGCCCAAGTGGCGCGGCGTCAACGAGCACGAAGGACTCGCCTTCGAGGATATCGACTTGGATGGCGTGAAAGACCTGGTCGGAGGAGGGCGCTGGTTCCGGCATCTAGGAGGGCGGCGTTTTCAGGAGAACCTGGTCGACGCGGCCTTTCCGTTTTCACGCTGCGCGGCAGGCCAACTGATCGCGGGCGGACGGCCGGAAATCGTCCTCTCGCTGGGGGATGGGGTCGGCCCCCTGATCCTGTATGAGTGGCAGGCCGGAGTCTGGAAGCCGCGCACGCTGCTGGATGGGATTGACAACGGACACAGCCTGCAAATCGGCGATTTCAACTTCGACGGGCATCTGGATCTGTTCCTGGCGGAGATGCGTCTGGACGGCGGCAACCCCAACTCCAGAATGCTGATCCTGTTCGGAGACAGCAAGGGCAATTTCCGGCAGGAGCTGATCGCAACCGGCTTTGACAATCACGAATCCAAGATCGCCGATCTGGACGGGGACGGAACATACGACATTCTGGGCAAACCTTATAACTTCGCAGTCCCGGCGCTGAACCTCTGGCTCAATCCCAGCGGACCGAAGCCTGCGACAAGGAGAATCCAATGAGACTCAAGCGGCGTACATTTGTTCTTTCCACAGTCGGACTCAGTGCGGGTTTGGGCGCCGGCTCCGCGCGCGCCGCCTCCGAAGGCGGACGCTTCTGGCGGTGCTGGTGGTTCGAGATGGGAGCCGAACACGGCAACCCGGGCTTTAACAGCCGTTTCCGGGTGAACAGCCCGGAGACTTCTCTGCATCCTGAGTTTGGCTCCAGGTCGGAAGCCCGCTCGAGCGGCATGCTGCAAATCTTCATGCCGGAGGATCCGCGCCAACTCGACGCCGTGGAGCTGTATCTGGAGCTTTGGGGCGGGCATCCCGGCACGGCCAACCGGCGACTGAGCGTGAACGGCCGCAGCCACCATGCCATACCGGAAAACGGCGTCGCGGCGGGCCACTGCACGCATCAGTACCCTACCATCCGCCTCAGGCGGGAGGACGTCGTGAACGGCTACAACGCCATCCAATTCGCCTGCGATCAGGGCACGACCTTCTGGGGCCATTTCATCGTGGACAACGCCTGTCTGCGGGCGGGTCTGCCTGCTAAGCATCCGGACTTGGCCAAGCTGGACTTGGCCCGCTTTCAGGCGGCGGTGCGCGTTGCGCCCGGCACCGGGGAGACGCTGACCTTGGAGCTGGAATCGAATCAGCCGGACCGGATCGCCCGGGCGGACTTTCGCGGCTTTTACGAAGGCTACGATGAAAACGGCGACGGCGTGACCCACGACTGGCACGGTTTCACCAAGCACCGCCGGCCGGAGGCATGGCTGGGCAGCGTTTCTTCCGCTCCCTACCGCATCCAATGGGATACCTCAATGACGCCGGATGCGGCTGCGGGCGTGCGCGCGCAGATCACCTTCCGCGACGCGCCAGGCCTGATCTACGAGACCGCGCCGCTCACCGGCATTTCCCTGCCGCCCAAAGGGACTTCTCGAGTGACCTGCATCACTTCCGCGTCGCTTCCCGTGCCCTTCTGGTCGCGCGCCGGAAAGCCGAGGTCGGCCAAGATCGAGCTTCCTGTCGATCCCCGCAGCATCCAGCGCGCGCAGCTTCACGTGGTTACCTGGGACGGCGGCCGCGGAACGGTCGAGCATCCGTTCCGTTTGAACGGCCAGCCGTTTGAAGTTTGCGGGAAGGGCGCGCACGACGTCATCTATTCGGTGAAAGAAGTCCCGGTGAAACTGCTCGAGCGCAGTAATATCGTCGAGCTGCTCTCGGATACGGACCACCACGGCATCGAGATTCTGCTGCCCGGCCCCGCGCTGATGATCCGGACGGTTGGATAAGCCTCGAACGGCTGCCCGGTGCAGCTTGGCCGGGAACGTCTGGCGCGGCGGGGGAAGGATGGCGGGGCTCTCTCATCCGGCCTACGGGATGCCAAAAGGCGGCGGCATGAGAACCGCAGCGCCTGCCGAAACCGGAAGCCGGCTCAAATACGGCCGGCGGTGGGCTGCTCCCGCTCGACCGCCAGGATGGTGGCGTCGTCAATCAGACCGGAACCCCCGCCCCAGTCCTTCACGCCTGCCAGCATGAATTGAACGGAATCCTCCAGTGTCTGGCGGCATGCAGCGCCAAACCGAGCCAGCAGGCGCTCCATGCCGAATTCCTGGCCCGCGGGGTTCTCGGCCTCCAGGATGCCGTCGGTGCACAGGTAGATTCGATCTCCTGGAGCCAAGTGAACCGTGTGCTCCGCGATTTCGGGCGAAGTCAGCAGTCCGACGGGCGGGCCTCCCGGTTCCAGCAGCCGCACATCGCCGGACTTCGGGACAAGAATGGGAGGAATGTGTCCGGCGGCGGTGTAACGGAGTTCGCCTGAGGAGCAGTTCAGCAGGCAATAGACCAAGGTGAAGTACTGGGCCGTCCGGGGGTCGAAGGGGAAGAACTCGTTCAACCGGAGAATGGCGCTGGACGGTGAAGCGAGGCGATATTGCCCCGGGCGGTTGGGGTCGGCTTGAAACAGCACGGAACGGCCCGGAGCCGGGTTGAGCAGACGCGTTACCGCCATCGAGACAAGGGCCGCCGGGACGCCGTGACCGCTGACATCGAGCACGTAAAAGCCGGCGTGATCCTCCCCCAATGGGAAAAGGTTGAACAGGTCTCCGGCAAGTTCGGTGGATGGCTGAAACGCCCAGGCCGCGCTGATGCCCGGCACGCGGAGATCGGGGGAGGGAAGAAGCGCTCGCTGAATCTGTGCGGCGGCTTCCAAGTCGCGCTTCATCCGGACGTTCGCTGCCTCCAACTGCCGGGTCGCCTCTCGCAGCGCCTCTTCAGCCTGACGCCTGGCGGTGACGTCGGATTGAATGCCGATGTAGTGTGTCACGCGGCCGGAGGAATCCCGCACCGGTGTGATGGACAGCCGGTTCCAGAAGGGGGAGCCGTCTTTGCGGTAATTGAGGATCTCGACCGTACAGGGGCGATGTTCCCGGACCGACCTGCGTATCTCCTCAGCCGCTTCCGGATCCGTCTGGGGCCCCTGTAAAAACCGGCAATTGCGGCCGAGCACCTCTTCGGCCGTATACCCGGTCAGCCTTTCGAAACCCTGATTGACGTAGATGAGAGGATTGTCCGGAAGACTGGGATCGGTGATCGTGATGCCTTCTTCGCATGCGGCCAGAACGCGGTCCTTGAGGAGCATCTGCTCGCGCCAGTCTGCTTGTTCCATAGGGCCGGTCCGGACTTGCCGCTCAGGGTCCACACTCCGATTCTAAGCTTCCACAAACCGGCCCGCAGCAAACGCATTCCAATCTCCCTGAGCCATCTCGGCTTGGCGCGCGTCCCAATGCCGGAACTCTTCGCCGCTTTGCTGCGGCGCTTCCTCTCGCCGGGCAGGCCGAATCAAACCTCCGGCCCATGGCCGAGTCAAAGGACGAAGCGGAGATGCGAAAATCGGAAAGTGGCGCACACACCGCAGCCTGAATACGAAGGGAGCCTGCCATGAAGGTACGATTCAATAGCTTTCGGCTTTCGTTGATCTTGGGTTTGTTGATTACGGGGGCAGCCGCCTTGCAAGCCGCCGAAGCTCGCGACGGCGTGCTCATCCACATCAGTCACGGCGCTGAGGATCCCCACCGCCTGCTCATGGCGCTGAACATGGCCAACATGATGTCCATGGACCACCCTGTATTGGTTTACTTCGACATCAAGGCCGTTGAAGTCGTTCTCAAGGACTCCAAGGACATCCAGTTTGCTCACTTCCCCTCCTTGAAGACTCAGCTCTCGGAGCTGTCCAAGCGAGGAGTCACGATGATGGCCTGTCCGGGGTGTTTGAAGGTCGCCGGCAAGACGGCCGCCGACCTCGCGCCGGGAGTCCAGGTCGCCGACAAGGCCAAGTTTTTCTCCTTCACCACGGGCAGGATTATCACGCTGGACTACTGACGCGGTCGCCGCACTCCCGCTGCTGCCGGTTCCTTCCCGGCGAGCTTGTGTAAGCGCGTACAGCGTAATATCATGGGTCCATGGTCCGAAGAATCTCAGCCTTTTCTATGGCCCTGCTGTGGGCAGGGCCGCTGCTCGGCGCCAGCCTCGCGCTGCAAGTGACCGAGAGCGGTTACCTGGACACGCAGGGCTTCAGCGTCATCCTTTATCACAGCACCTTCAACCGCACGTTCTTCGATCAGAAGAACACCGCGATGGAAATGATCCTCCACGGGCGGCGCATCGCCACCAATGGCGACGTCCGGCTGCTGCCCACGCCCGAGCAATGGGACCCCATTCCCCAGCTCAAGTCACGGAATGCGGACAGGCAGAATCGCCGCCTCACCGCGGAGGTTGGCTACCCGGAATATGACTTCTTCTACCGGCTGGAAGTTGCTGCCGAGCCGGACGGCGTGCGGGTGGCCGTAATCCTGGATAAACCTCTGCCCGAAAGGCTCGCCGGACGGGCGGGTTTCAATCTGGAGTTTCTCCCGGCGATCTACGCCGGCAAATCGTACATCACCGACGGGGGCGCCACCGGGATTTTCCCGATCAGCCCCCGCGACCCCACTGTGAGCGTTCCTCCGCCCCCAGGCGAACCGCCCAAGCTGCGGTATCAGGAGGAATGGGACCGGGACAGGGGTTACCGGCAACCGTTGCCCTTCGCCAC
>Ga0308417_1001055_pt1 | contig 19222 bp, 17 predicted proteins | sample HotsprSampleOS65_FD_203528 | JGI IMG/M metagenome (GOLD analysis project Ga0308417, IMG submission 203528) | Hot spring phototrophic mat microbial communities from Octopus Spring, Yellowstone National Park, Wyoming, United States - 20090730_OS65 ... | reverse complement strand
AACATCTCCTCGACCTGGTCGCTACAGGAGGGCCACTTCCTGTGGCTGTCCACCGGCGAGCCCTGGCGCATGTGGCAGGGCATCGCCCCTTACGTTCAGGGCGCGGAACGGCTGGGTCTGTCGCGCAGCGGCTGGGGCTGGGACTCGAAGCTTGCCGATTTCGACAACGACGGCGTGCCGGAGGCGATCCAGGCCACCGGCTTCCTCAAGGGGCGCATCAACCGCTGGCCGGAGCTGCAGGCGCTGGGCACGGCCAACGACGCGCTGCTGCGCGACCCACGCAACTGGCCCAAATTCCAGCCCGGCAGCGACATCAGCGGCCATGACCCGAACGCCTTCTTCGTGCGCGACCGGCGCGGCAGGTACCACGACATCGCCCGTCTGATCGGCCTGGGCGGTCCGGTAGTCACGCGCGGCATCGCCATCGCCGACGTCGACGGGGATGGCGACCTGGACTTCGTGCTCGCCAACCAAGGGGAGGATTCCACCTTCTACCGCAACGACTCGCCCCGGCGACAGGCCTATCTCGGGCTCAACCTGCTGCTGCCCATTGCCCAGGGCGAAGCGCTGCGTGTCCAGGCGGGCCAGCCGGCCGGCGAGCTGCGCGGCACCCCCGCCATCGGCGCCGAGGCGAGCATCGTACTACCCGACGGGCGTCGGCTCGTTGCCCAGGTCGACGGCGGCAATGGCCATGCCGGCAAACGCGCCCCCCAGCTCCATTTCGGCCTGGGCGAAGTGCCGGCGGATCAACCCCTGCAAGTGCATATCCGCTGGCGCGACCGGGCCGGGCGTATGTCCTCGCATCGCCTGAGCCTGCTTCCTGGCTGGCACACCGTGCTGCTTGGGGAGAGGCCCCAGACATGAGCGCCTTCGCCAACGCCACCCTGCTGTTCTACCCTCAGGCCGACCAGCAGCGCCGTCTGGTGGCCCTGTGGTATTTCACCACCCTCATGCTGGTGTGGATCCTGGGTTTCGGTCACTGGGTGTTGGGTTTCGAGCAGGCCTGGGCCCATCCCGCGGTCTCCGTCGGCACGGCCATCGCGGTACAGATGCTGCTCGAATGGGTGGATGCCCGCGTCAAGGGCAGACCGGTGCGCTTCCTGGGCAGTTGGGCGAATTTCCTCAACTTCCTCCCGCCCGCCATCATCCCCGGCATGGCCCTGTCCATGTTGCTCTTCCCAGGCGAGGCGCTGTTGCCGCTCGCCTTCGCCGCCGCCTTCGCCATGGCCTCCAAGGTCCTGTTTCGTGCCCCGGTGGCGCCGGGGGTCACCCAGCACATCTTCAACCCCTCCAACATCGCCGTGGTGGTCACGCTGATCCTGTTCAACGATGTGGTGGGGCTCACCCCACCCTACCAATTCACCGAGAACGTGAGCGGCCTGTGGGACTGGGGCGTACCCTTGTTCGTGCTGGCGAGCGGCATCATTCTGCACGCCCTGTTCACCGGCCGTCTGCCCCTGGTGGCGGCCTGGATCGCAGGCTTCCTGCTCCAGGGCCAGATCCGCGCCTGGGCCTTCGACATCCCGCCACTGGTGCCTATCCTGCCCATGACCAGCGCCGCCTTCATCATCTTCACCCTGTACATGATCCCCGACCCCGCCACCACCCCGCTCGAGCGCAACCGGCAGATCGCCTTCGGATTCGCGGTGGCCGCCGTGTACGGCTTGCTACAGGCGATGCACGTGGTCTACGGGCTGTTCTTCGCCCTGGTCCTGGTCTGCGCTGGGCGCGGGGCGCTGCTCTACCTAGCGGCCTGGCGGCGCCAACGCGCCCCGGTCGTGACCGGCTGACCTGCCACCGCTTCAGGGTTTGCGGCTTGGCGCGGCACGCCGCTCCATCTCGCGCGCCATGGCCTCCAGGCGCACCTTGGCGTCGTGGCGGAAGATCTCGATGCTGGCCTCAGGCGGCATCGGGAAACCGGGCATCACCGTGGCGCGGTAAACCAGGCGCACCGGCGACTTGCCCTGGATCTGCCACTCGCCGACCAGGGCCTGGATGTTGCCGGCGATGCGTTGGAAGCGGATGGTTCGGGGCGGATACTCCTCGACCAGGGCAATCATCACCAGGGGGAAATTGGGCAGCCAGGGAATGCTGCCGCGCTGTTCCAGCCGGATGGGTTCCCCCGGCGGCGAGATCACCCGGCTGACATGCAGGTCAGGGATAAACTCGGACCAGCGGTTGTAGTCGGTCAGCACGGCCCAGGCCAGGTCACGATCGACGCGGCTGTCGATCTCGGCGTAGACGCTGATGACCGCCTCGTTCGCTTGCACCCGCACGCGGGCATCGGCGTGGGCGACGACAGCAACCAGCCAGAGTGCATAGAGTGCCCCCAGGGCCGGCCTGCGCCCGACCCACCCCCCGATGGGGCGCAAGAAACCCTCGGGGCGGCCCGGCGTGTGTCCTGTGAGCCCCCCAGGGCCGGGCTGCGCCCGACCCGCCCCCCCGCGGGGGGAGAAGAAACACTTGGGGCGGCCCGGCGTGTTTCTTCCTCTTCTTCTTGAAAACGCAAACAGTGTGGCCAGTCGCTGCAACAGGGGCATGGGCCGACGAACAGGTCAGGATCGGGTGCGCGTGGCCTGTCGGCGCAGCATCTCCCGGCCGATGGCCTCGAGCATGCGCTGGATGTCCGCCTCGATCAGCCAGCCATCGCCCGGTACACGCGGCGACAGTAGCCCTGGCTCCAGCCTGGCCGCATAGGCGACACGCACCCCGTCGGCCAAGGGCAGCAGGCGCCATTCGCCATACATGTCCTTGAGGGTGCCGGAGAGCTGACGAAAGTGGATGCGGGTGTAAGGCGTCTCGTGCATCAGCAGGACGACCTCGAAGGGGGTGTCCAGCACGAGCCAGGTCTTCTCGCCGCGCTGATGTACCCGTGTCGGCTCACCCGGCTTGCTGATGCGCCGGGACAGATGCATGTCGGGCACGAACTCGGCCAGGCGGTCGTAATCGGTGAGCACGCTCCATGCCAGCCTGCCATCCACGGGCACATCGATGTAGGCCCTGATGACGATGCTGCCGAAGGCCATGCTGCGCTCCACATTGGCCACCGCGCGCAGACGTGGCTCTGCCTGGGCCAGGGCGACTGGGCTGCAAAGCAGGGTTAACAGGGCCAGAATGGCTCGGCGACGCATGGTGGCTGGGACCGTCTGACGGGGGGAGCGTTGCCCGCCTATTCTGCCATAGGCGCCGGGGCATCGAGGCCGTGCCGGCGGGCAAGGCGACGGATGGCCTCGGCATTGCTGGGCGAGAAGCATAGCTGCGCCGCCTCCTGCCAGGGGACCCAGCGCGAGGCCAGGTGCTCACGCGGCGCCGTCCGCACCGGCAGGGCCTCCGGCAGCAGGAGTCCGAAGACGTGCTCGGTGTTGTGGGTCGTGCCCGGGGCGTAGCGGTAGCGGTAGCAGTCGTAGATCTCGTACACATTCGAGTAGCCCCAGTCTTGCAGTTGGTAGTCGCGCACGTCCAGGCCGGTCTCCTCCAAGACCTCGCGCGCCACCGTCTCCTGCAGGGTCTCGCCCGCATGCTGGCTGCCGGTGACCGACTGCCACCAGCCGGGGTGGTCGGCCCGCTCCAGCAGCAGGATCTCGAGGTCCGGGGTGTGGATCACCACCAGCACCGACACCGGCAGCTTGTACGCCTCCGCACCCTGCACGCCTCACCCCTCAACCGCCGGCGGGTTCCTCAGACGGATGTGCAGTTCGCGCAGCTGCCGCTCCTCCACACGGTTGGGCGCCTGGGTCATCAGGCAGTTTGCTCGCTGCGTCTTAGGGAAGGCGATGACGTCGCGGATCGACTCCGCCCCGGCCATCAGCGCCACCAGCCGGTCGAGCCCAAAGGCGAGTCCCCCGTGCGGCGGGGCACCGAACTTGAGCGCATCGAGCAGGAAGCCGAACTTTTTGCGTCGCGCCTCCTCGCCGATGCCGAGCACCGCGAACACCTTCTCCTGCACCTCTTCGCGGTGGATGCGGATGGAGCCGCCGCCCACCTCCCAGCCATTGAGGACCATGTCGTAGGCACGCGACAGCGCGCGGCCCGGGTCGCTGGCGAGCCAGTCCTCGTGGCCCGGCTTGGGCGCAGTGAAGGGGTGGTGCAGGGCGTCCCAGCGCTTTTCGTCCTCGTTCCACTCGAACATGGGGAAGTCCACCACCCACAGCGGCCGCCATTCGTTCACGGCATGGCCCTTCTCGTGGCCGATCTTGGTCCTCAGCGCCCCAAGGGCGTCGTTGACCACCTTCGCACGGTCGGCGCCGAAGAAGATCAGGTCGCCGTCGCGCGCGCCGGTGCGGGTCAGGATCGCTTCCAGCGCCGCGTCGTGCAGGTTCTTGACGATGGGCGACTGCAGGCCCTCGCGCCCGCGCGCCTGCTCGTTCACCTTGATCCAGGCCAGTCCCTTGGCGCCGTAGATCTTGACGTACTCGGTGTAGGCGTCGATCTCGCCGCGTGTGAGCTGCCCGCCGCCCGGCACCAGCAGCGCGGCCACGCGGCCGTCTGGCGTGTTAGCCGGGCCGGAGAAGACCTTGAACTCGACGTCGCGCATCACGTCGGTCAGTTCGGTGAGCACCAGCGACACGCGCAGGTCGGGCTTGTCCGAGCCATAGCGGTTCATCGCCTCGCTGTAGGGCATGCGCGGGAAGGGATTGGGCAGGTCCACGTCGATCGCCGCCTTGAACACATGGCGGATCATGCCTTCGACCAGCTCCATGATGCCCTCCTCGTCCATGAACGATGTCTCGAGATCCACCTGGGTGAACTCGGGCTGGCGGTCGGCCCTCAGGTCCTCGTCGCGGAAGCACTTGACGATCTGGAAATAGCGGTCGAAGCCGGCCACCATCAAAAGTTGCTTGAACAGCTGCGGCGACTGCGGCAGGGCGTAGAACATGCCGTCGTGCAGCCGCGAGGGCACCAGGTAGTCGCGCGCGCCCTCCGGTGTGGAGCGGGTGAGCATGGGGGTTTCGATCTCGATGAAGCCGTGCGCGTCGAGGTAGTCGCGCATGAGCTTGGCCACCCGGTATCTCAAGCGCATGTGCCGCTGCATCGCCGGCCGGCGCAGGTCCAGATAGCGGTAGGTCAGGCGCACGTTCTCCGAGAGGTTTTCGTCGTCGAGCAGGAAGGGCGGGGTGAGGGCGGGGTTCAAGACCTCCAGCGATTGGGTCAGGACCTCCACCTCGCCGGTGGGCAGATTGGGGTTTTCGGTCCCCGGTGGACGGCGGCGCACGCGCCCCTCGACCTTGAGCACGAACTCGCTCCTCACCCCCTCGGCCACCCGGAAGGCCTCCGGGGTGGACGGGTCGATCACCACCTGCACCGTGCCTTCGCGGTCGCGCAGGTCGATGAAGATCACCCCGCCGTGGTCGCGCCGGCGATGGGCCCAGCCGCACAGGGTGACGACGGTGTCGATGTCGGCGGCGGTCACCGCGCCGCAGTAGTGGGTACGCATAGTCTTTTTCTGAAAGTGGATGGAGTCAATCGCCGGGATAATGGTTGGCCACCACGCGGGGGCTGGGCGCGACCACTCCCATGGAGACGATGTACTTGAGCGCCGTCTCCACCGAGACGTCGAGCTCGATGGTCTCCTCGCGCCGCACGTAGAAATAGAAGCCGTTCACGGGACTAGGGGCAGTGGGGATGAACACCGCCAGCCAATCCTCGCCCAGGCTGTCGCGCACCTCACCGGGGACGTTGGTCTGAAAGGCGAGCGACCAGGCCTGGGGATGCGGATAGTGCACCAGCAGCACCTTGCGGAAGGCGTGCCCCGTGCCGGAGAGCAGGGTGTCGGAGACCTGCTTGACGCTGCCGTAGATGGACTTCACCACCGGGATACGGGCGAGCAGGGCCTCCCAGTAGGCGAGCAGACGCTGGCCGATCAGGTTGGCGCTCACCAGCCCCGTGAGCAGGATCACCAGGACGGTGAGCACCACCCCCAGGCCGGGCATCCTGACCCCCAGCCAGGCCGCCGGCCGCCAGTGCTCGGGCAGGAGCAGCAGGCTCTGGTCCATGGCGCCGATCAGGGCGTCGAGCACCCAGATCGTGATCCCCAAGGGGACCCAGATCAGCAGGCCGGTGATGAAGTAGCGCCGCAGCGGGGCCATGCAGGCCTCAATAAAGAAATCGGGCAAACGCCCAGGCGTTTGCCCGATGATCGGTTCGGTCCCGGCTCAGACCGCGCAGGCCGGACAGCCACCCGCCCCGCAGGCCGGTGCGGGTGCTTCTTCCTTCTTGGGTGTGTTCGAACCGCATTTGAAGTCGGTGGCGTACCAGCCGGAACCCTTGAGCTGAAAGCCCGCGGCAGTCAGTTGCTTGGCGAAGGCGGGCTTGCCGCACTGGGGGCAATCGGTCAGCGGCGCGTCGCTTACCTTCTGCATGACGTCCTGCTCGAAGCCGCAGTCGGAACACTTGTAGGCGTAGATCGGCATGATGACCTCCAGAGACGAAACATTGCTGAAATTATATCAACATTTTCTGATATTTAGCCAATCCGCCGGATTTCAACCCTCACCAGGCCAGCCTCAAGCTCACGAACGCCTGGCGCTGGACGGTGTGTTGCTTTCGGAACTCGACGTGCGTGCCGGTCGCGTTCTGCAGGGTCAGCGCCAGCTCGTCCTCGCTGCCCTTGCCGCCCAGACGCCTGGCCAGTTTCACGTCCACGCGCGCGTAGGCCGGCTGCACATCCCCGTCGTTGAGCCACATCATGTCCCCCAGCCGGTAATAGCCCAGGCTCATCTGCAGTGCCGCGGGCAGGGGCAGGCTCCAGAGCAGGCTGCTCGCATGGCGCGGCGCGGTGCGTTCGGTGTCGCGGTCGGTGCCCGCACCGGCCTTGATGCAGGTGAGGGCGTGGGTCAGCCGCACCCGGCCCAGGCTGGGGTGACGCCAGTCCAGGGTCAGGTCGCCGCCCAGGGTGCGTATGCTGCCGGTGTTGTAGAAATAATCCGCCTTGTCCGCACCCAGGGCGGGGGGGCGTAGATACCCCGCCGGCGCGGGGAAGGGACAGTCCACACCCACCGTGCAGGCCCGGTCGTCGATATAGCGTTCATGCCGCTCGACGAACAGCCGGGTGTCGACCACCAGCCCCTGCTGCGGGTAGCGGGCGACATAGCCGATCTCCGCGAAGCGCGTCAGCTCGGGCTCGAGCCCCTGCACGGCCCAGGTGCCGATATCGACGATCTTGCCGTAGAGCCCAGGGATGCTGCCGAAGTAGCGCAGCACCTCGCGCGCATGGGTCTCCGACAAGGTCGGGGCGCGATAACCCTGGCCCATGCTCAGGCGGACGGATCGCTCCGGACCCACGGTCCAGTTGAGGGCCAGGCGCGGGGAGACGAGGGTGTCGCCATGGGGATGGCGCTCCACTGTCAGGCCGGCGTTGAGCAGCCAGGCCCGGTCGAGGCGCCAGTCGAGGTTGGTAAAGACCTGCCAGGGGGTGGCCTTGACGGTATCCAGGCCATAGAGCTGACGCTCGGATTTGGCGCGCTCCTGCCGCACGCTCACGCCCCAGACCGCCCGCAGGCTGTCGGACCAGGCGTGGATCTGTTGCAGCTCCAGGGCATCGCGCGCGGCATCGAGGTCTTCCTGCACCGGGGTGCTGGTGCCGGCACCGCTCAAGGTGGCGTTCTCCCGCTTGCTGCGCTGGAACCGGCCGTACTCGACCGAGAGCTGCGAGCCGGGGGCGTAATGCTTGTGCCACGCCAAACGCAGACTGAACTGATGCTGCTTGCGCGGCCGATAGGGATAGGTGGCCGGATCGAGCGAACTGCCCACCCAGTCCTCGCCGCGGGCGAGCCCGATGCCGAGCAGCCACTCCTCGTCCAGGACGGGCCTGAAGATCAACTGGCCATTGAGGGTCTGGCGTTCGATGTCCTCGTGCACGGCGTGACTGGAGATCCCCAGATCGCGGAACTGGGCCGCCTGGCGGCTGGATAGGCTCAGGCGCCAGTCGAAGCGCTCTGTGCTACGGCCGACGCGTGCGTAATGATCGATGAAGCCATCGCGGCCCCTGGACAGGGCGAGGCCGGCACCCCTGTCTTCACCCGGCTCACTGGTGAGGATGTGGATCACGCCCTGGAAGGCGCCGGCGCCATAACTCGCCTGGTTGGGACCGCGCACGACCTCGATGCGCTCCACGTCGTCCAGGCGCAGGGGCAGGTCGTGCCAGTCCACCGCGCCGGTGGCGGGATTGACCACCGAGTGCCCGTCCACCAGGACCAGCAGGCGGTTTGGATAGGCGTCCCCAAGGCCGTGGTTGACCACCATCGGCGAACCCTTGGGCCAATCCGCCACCAGATAGCCCGGCACCAGGCGCAGGACGTCGTGGGGCTCGGTGAAACCCGAGGCGCGGATCGTCTCCCGATCGATCACGCTCACTGGCGCCGGCGCATACAGGGGCGAGGTGGCGATGCGCGAGGCGGTCAGGACCGGGGGCAGGTCAGCCAGGAAGACCTCCTCTGTCAAGCCCTGGGCCAGTGCGCCAGGCAGCCAGGCGGCGAAGAGGACGGCAGGTGCAAGGCGCGTCAAAGCTTCTGTTCCTCTTGGCTCAAGCGCCGGTAATCCACCTTGCCCGACCCCAGCAGGGGCAGACGCTCACGGTAGACGATGCGGCGCGGCAGTGCGATCTCGGGCTGGCCCAGCCGCCGCGCGGCCTCGGCCAAGCGCTCGCGTGTCAGGTCAGGGTCGGTGGTGTAGAGCACGATGGCCTCGCCGCGGCCGGGCTCCGGAACGGCCAGGGTGGCATGCTGCGCCTCGCTGGAGACGGTGCGGGCGATGGCCTCGGCGAGATCCAGGCAGACCTGCTCGCCGGCCACCTTGGCAAAGCGCTTGAGCCGGCCGCGGATGATGAGGTAGCCGTCGGCATCGAACTCAGCGACATCGCCCGTGTCGTGCCAGCCCGCGCCCGCTTTGGATCGAGGCGGATCGAGCACACCCGGCGCCTCGGGGCGGTAATAGCCGCTCATCAGGTTGGGGCCGCGCAGGTGCAACTCACCCCCTTGGGCGATGCCCTCCACCGGCAGAATACGCGCCTCGATGCCGGGCAGCAGCCGCCCAACGGTGCCAGGGCGGTTGGCGTCCGGCAGGTTCACCGCCACCACCGGTGCGAGCTCGGTCAGGCCGTAGCCCTCGAGGATGTCGATACCGAAACGCTCGCGCCAAAGCTGGCGCACCGGCTCGGCCAGCTTCTCCGCCCCCGCCACGACGTACTCCAGGCCCTTGAAGTCCTCCGGGTCGGCATGGCGAGCGTAGTGATGCAGAAAGGTGCTGGTCGAGAACAGGGTGTTGCAGCCCTTTTCCCGTATGAGCCGGGGGATCTCCCGGTAATGCAGCGGGCTCGTGTACAGCACCAGGCGCGCCCCGCTCACCAGGGGCAGCAGGGTGCCGGCGGTGAGCCCGAAGCTGTGGAAGATGGGTAGGCAGTTGAAGATGCGGTCCTTGGGGCCGAAGGGAAAGATGCGCAGGACCTGACCCACGTTGGCCAGCAGGGCCCGGTGCGAGAGCACCACCCCCTTGGGCCGCCCTTCCGTGCCGGAGGTGAACAGCACCACCGCCGCCTCTTCGGGATCGGCCGGCGGCACGACGCGCTCAGGGAACCACAGGGCATAGCCCATAAGCCAGAGCTTGTCGGCGAGACCGAACCGACGGCGCAGGTCTTCGAGATAATGGATGCGCACATCGCGCAGCGCCTGGGCCTGAGCCGTGAGCTGGGCCTTTTCCAGGAAGGTGCGGCTGGTGATCACCGTGCGCACGCAGGCGACCTCGCAGGCATTCTGTAGACCATCGCTGCCGGCGGTGTAATTGAGCATGCAGGGCACCCGGCGCTGGCTCGACAGGCCGATCACCAGCGCCACAGTGGCGGCCACGTTTGGCATCAGCACCCCCACGTGCTCGCCCGGCTCGGTCACCTTGGCGGTCAGGCGTCCCAAGGCCAGGGTCATCTTGAGCAGGTCGCCATAGCCGTAGCTGCCCGGCACGGCATCCTGCCACTGCCCGCGCGTGCGGCGGCCGAAGCGACGCACGGCGCCGACCAGGGCATGGAACAGGGTACCGGCTGGCTCGGAGGTCATCGCAGGTCAGAGCTGCAGCCAGCGGCCAGCCTGGTGCAGTCGATCGGCCATGTCCAGGAGTTCCGGACGGGGGTGGCAGTGCACCATCACCACCGTCCAGCGCCGTCGGTCGCGTCCGTGCAGGTCGGTGAAGTCCAAGGCATGGGTGTTTGCATCCCCACCGTTGGGACGCAGCACGCCCATGCCGTCAAGCCGCAGCGTGACGTGTTCCAGGCTGAGATAACGCTCGGGCTCGAGCAGGACCGCGTCGAAATCCGCGGCCAGTTGGCGCAGCTCCAGTGCCGTGTGGGCCTGGGCCAGATCGGCGAGCAAGGCATCGAGCCGCTGCTGCAGGGCCGGTCGGCGCTCCAGCCCGGCGGTGCGCAACTGGGCCATCAGATAGTCCTTCTCTTTCTGCAATTCCAGTCTCGTCCGCTGTCGTTCGGCCACACGCTCGGCGACGCGCTCGATGAGGCTGTCGAACAGGTTCCAGGCGAGCAACTGTCTGGCCTCGGCCTCCGTGGGGGCCGGTCCGCTCAGGGTGTGATCGGTGAAAAACACCACGCGCTGGGCGACCTCGCGCCGGATCACCTCCCCGGCTGTCTCCATGCCGAAGGCGGTCTTCTCCTGCCGACGCATACCCATCAGGGCGTAGGCGTCCGTCCCCGGCCCGCCCGGCCGGCGTGCATACTCATGCATGGCATGGCTCATGCATAGGGCGTGCTGCATCTCCTCGGGGCTGGCGAACAGGGCACGGACGAAGGGATCGCGGCCAAACAGTTCCGGGCGCATCTCCACCGGCCCCGGAATGGCCCGGGCCAGGTCCTGCGCATATTCCAGGGCACGCGCGATCGCTTTACGGTAGCGGCGTGGATAATCCCTGCTCTGGCACAACCGGGGCTCCACCCGCTGCACCGCGCGCTCGATCGCCGCATGCATCCGCTCGGATTCGGGCGCGGCCGGGCCTCGGGCGTGTTCGAGCAGGCGGGAGAGCAGTCCGGCCATGCTGGATCAGAACGGGATGTCGTCGTCCAGATCGCCAAAGCCGCTACCCTGCTTCATGCCTGCGCCGGCATCCGGCGCACGCCCCGCCTCCTCGCGCGTATCGTCATAGCCGACCGTGCCGCCACCGGCGCGACCGCCCAGCATCTGCATGCGCTCGCCGCGGATCTCGGTGGTGTAGCGATCCTGGCCGTCCTTGTCCTGCCACTTGCGTGTGCGCAGGCTGCCCTCGACATAGATCTGACTGCCCTTCTTCAGATATTGGCCGCAGATCTCCGCCTGTTTGCCGAAAAAGACGACGCGATGCCACTCGGTGGCCTCCTGTTTTTCGCCGTTCTTGTCCTTCCAGGTCTCCGTGGTGGCCACGGACAGATTGGCGATGGCATCGCCGCTGGGCATGTAACGCACCTCGGGGTCGCGCCCCAGATTGCCGACCAGGATCACCTTGTTCACAGACGCCATGTTCGTCTCCCCCTCGCAGGCGGTTGATTCCGAAAAAGGATCCGATTATACGGCCAGGTCGTCCGGCGCGTGGCCCCCTCCCTCGCCCTGGCCCGCCGCCAGCAGACGCCGGACCAAGGCCCGCAGTCGGGCCGGCTTCACCGGCTTGTGCAGGACCGGATAGCCGTGGGCGGCGATCTCCTGCAGGCTGGGCTGGGCGGTGTCGCCGGTGATGATGGCCACGGGCGGTCTGTAGGCATACCTCGCCGCGACGCGCTCCGCCACGGCGATGCCGGTCTCGCCCCCGGCCAGGCGGTAGTCGGTCAGCAGCAGATCCGGCCGGCGCGGCAGGCGCTCGAACAGGCGGTCGGCGTCGGGCGCCGCCACCACCTCCAGCCCCCAGCCGGCGAGCAGGTCGGGCAGGGCGTCCAGGATCAGGGCATCGTCGTCCACCACAGCCACGAGGCCATGCAACCGGGTGGGATCGAGCCCTGCAGGCACATCCGGCACCGCCTCCCCTGCGGGCTCTGCCAGGCGGGGGATGTCCAGATTGAACAGGGTGCCCCGCCCCGGCCTGGAGCGGACGCCGATCTCGAACCCCATGAGCCGCACCAGCCGGTCGACGATGGCCAGGCCCAGGCCCAGGCCCTGACTGCGGTCCCGCTGCGGGTTGTCCACCTGGTAGAACTCCTGGAAGATGCGGCCGAGGTGCTCCTGGGCGATGCCCACGCCGGTGTCCCAGACCTGCAGCCGGACGCCCGCACCGTGCCGGCGGGCGGCCAGGAGAACGCCGCCCTGGCGGGTATAGCGCAATGCGTTGGCGAGCAGGTTGCGCAGGATGCGGTCGAGCAGGACCGGATCGCCGGGTACCCAAAGCGGCAGGGGGCGCACCCGCAGGCGCAGACCCCGGTTCGCCGCCTCGGCCTGGAAGTCGTCTGCCAACCTGCCGAACAGCCCGGCGATCGAGACCGGCTCGATGCGCGGCACGATCACACCCGCATCCAGCTTGGACACGTCCAGGATGGCGTTGAAGAGCGCCTCCATGGCACTGACCGTGGCCGCGATCTTGGCCAGGATGGCCGCCGCCTCCCGCCCCTCGAGCTGCGGCCTGAGTGCCTCCACGTACAGCCCCAGTGCGTGCATGGGCTGACGCAGGTCGTGGCTGGCCGCGGCGAGAAAACGCGACTTGGCGGCATTGGCCCGCTCGGCCGCCGCCTTTTGCTCGGCGAGCTCGGCGGTGGCCGCGTCCACCCGCCGCTGCATGTCGCGCTGTAATTCCTGCAGCGCGGCGCTCATCTGGTTGATGTCGGCCTGCAGGATCCTGAGCTCGCTGCGCGAGGTCACCGGTACGCGGGCGTCCAGGTCACCGGAGGCGATGCGACGCACCGTCTCGATGGTCTGCATGAGGGGGCCGATGCCCTTGAGGGCCAACTGGCGCACCAGCAGTCCGGCGAAGACCAGGCCCAGCACGCCGAAACCCAAACTGGCCAACAGGGCCCTGCGGGCCGCCACCTCCTTGCCCTCCAGGCTCATCGCCACGCTGGCCCAGGCCAGGGTGCGCTCGCCGGACCCAGCCGGGTCCTGTAGAAAGGGGTCGTCGTACTCCAGCTCGCTCAGGACGACGGGCACGACGAAGGCGACATGCCGCCGCCCCCGCACCGCACCGGCCGCCAGCGGGATGCGTAACGCGCTGGGGGCCTGCCCCACCTCGGCCAGCGGCGTGCCATTCGGCAGGCGGACCGCCGCATGCACCACGTCCGTCTCCCGCAGGGTCTGCTGCAGCAGCGCGTGCAGGGGGGCGCGGTTGCCGCTGACCACGCTGTAGAGGGCGCCTTGGGCGAGGTTGCGCGTCACGGACAGGCCGCGGGCATGCAGGCTGGCCTCCAGGTCGGCGAGCCGGGCGTGGATCAGGTAGCCCCCCAGCAGCAGGGTCACCAGCAAGGCGGGCAACATGCCCAGCAGCATGGCGCGGTGGCGGATCTTCATCGCAGGCGGGACGACAGCTCGGCCTCGGCAGGCAGGGCGAGGCCCAGCGAGCGGGCGACGCTGCGGTTGATGCGCAGGCTGAAGGATTCGGGATAGCGCGGCGGCGGCAGGCGCAGTTCGCCGCCCCTGAAGGCGGCCCGGACGATCTCGGCGGCCTCGCGCCCCAGCTGGGCCGGCGTGGCATACAGGCCCAGGATGGCCCCGGCGTCGGCGAGGGCGGCGGAATAGCCCACCACGGGCAGGCGCTCGCGGTAGGTCTGCAGCAGGAGGGTCTGCAGGGTGCCGCGGTTGACCACCGTGGCATCCGGCAGCAGCAACAGGACCTGGGTCTGTCCCGATAGGGCACCGAGGGCGGCGAAGACCTCGCCGGGGGAAGACACGCTCTGGGCCTGGAGCTGGAGTCGGACGGAGCGTGCGGCCTCGGTCAGGGCCTGCGCCTGCTCGCCGCTGTCCGCGCCCACCAGCACCCCGACCCTGCGCGCACCGGGCAGGGCAAGCTGCAATAGCTGCAGTTGGCGAGCCGGGGGCTGGTCCAGGTAGAGACCGCCCACCGCCCGCCACTGCCCGCCCGGTCCCCGCTCCGCCAGGAGCCGCTCGAAGGTCTGACGGGGGACCAGCAGGGCGAGCACCGGCGTATCGCCCGGCTCCGACAGCGCAGCGACATAGGCCCGCACGCCCAGGGCGACGACCAGGTCCTCCGCCTCACCCGGCCGGCGTTCCGTCAGGACTTGCTGCCGGATGCGCAGGCCGTTGCCCTGTTCCAGCTCCTGGCGCAGGGCCTGGGCCGCCTCCTGGTAGATACCGCCCGGCTCCGACAGCAGGAGGGTGACGCTCTGGGCCAGGGCGGCCCAGCCCGCCAGCAACCCCAGGCAGCCGACCAGCCAGCGCAGGGCGGCCTGCATCACGGCACGGCCCCTGCCGCCGGCGCGGGCAAGACGGGAAGGCGCGCGCCCACCCCTTCAGCGGCGACATCCGCAGCGCCGTCCATACGCACCCCTCGCGTCCTCATCTCCCTCTGAATGTAACGGCAGCATGCCGTTACCACGTCGACCAAACGGTCTAATCCGCCGGCCGACCTGGTACCGTAGGGCCTATGACGCCTGGGCCACCCCGCGGACCCGGCCAGATGACGACGGAACCTCATGCATCCGCCCGATGCACGATATGGCGGCCAAGCCTGGCAGCCTGTCGGACTTGAGATTGATCGACTGCGCCGCGGGGAAGCGCGGTCCACTTTTGCCCGGTTTCTCGTTACATCGTCCCACGATGCAACGAGAAATCGTGAAAACGAGCTTGCGGGTTTCGGCGCAAGCCAAAAACTGCCCGCGCTCTCCCACGCGGCTCGCTCCGTTCACTCAAGCCCGACAGGCTGCTAAAAGCCCGCCCGCAGGCTGGCGTAAGCCCGGCGGTCGAACAGGTATCTCGCGTTCTCGTACTCGTAATAGCCGCCCAGGGCACTCTGCAGCACGAGGCTCGCCTCCCAGTCTGTTCCGGCCTGGCACCAGCGCCTGGCAATGCGCAGGTCCAGACGATCGCGTTCGGGCGTCGGCGCCAAGGCCCCCAGCCAGGTCATGCGGCCGACACGGGTATAGCCCAGGCTGGCCTCCAGGCCCTCGCCCAAGGCGTGATTGCCGAGCAGGCCCCAGCTGTGATCGGGCGCCGAGCGCGCGTAGAGCGAGCTGTTCGAGCGGGTGTCGTTCAGGGCCAGCCACAGGTTGAGCCAATCCTGCCGGCCCCAGCGCCAGCGCAGGTTGACATCCAGCCCCGTCTGCTCCGCCCGCACGTTGTTCTCGAAGGTGAGGTCGGCACCCGCGACACAGTCCCATCCAGGCACCAGGGTGCAGAGCTCGAAGGCCACCGGGGCAGGCGTGGCGGAGAAGTCGATCATCGCCGCGATGCGGTTGTGGAACAGGCGCAGGTCCGCATCCACGCCCTGCGCCGGCAGGTGCAGGACATAACCCAGCTCGGCCGTTGTGATGCGTTCCGGCTTGAGGTCGTTGGGGCTCAGTAGATATTGGTCGAACACCAGGCCGCCGATGCGGCTCTTGAAGTCGGCGTTCTGCTCCAGGAAATTGGGCGAACGGTAACCGCGCGTGGCGGCCAAGCGCAGACTGTGAGCAGGCACGGGCCGCCAGATCAGGGCCAGCCGGGGCGAAAGCCGCGTGCCCGCATAGTAGTGTTTCTCGAGCATCGCGGCGGCATGGAACTGCCAATCCGGCGCCAGTTGCCGCTCCAAGGCGCCGGAGAGCCGGTACATCCAACCGCTGAACTCGCGATCCCGATCGGTGAAGGTCGGCGACCATGCCGCATCGCGCCGCACCTCGGCCGCCCAGGACAGGCGCGTTGCCTCGTCCAGGCGGCCGATGGCGTTGAATTCCAGGGCATCACGACGGAACCGGGTATCCAGATTGGATATGGAGACCAGCCCGGTATCTTCGTCGCTATGGCTCCGGGTGTGATGCAGCTGCACAGACCACTCGTCATCTACGTCCAGCAGCCGCCGGAATTTGATATGGGCATGGCGGCTGCCCATGTCGGATGACTGAAAGGCGGGGTTGAAGTCATAGGCCACCGCGCTGTTTTGCCAGTCGGCCCAGGTGTAGCCGAGCTGCGCCGTGAATTCGCTCCGCGCATCGATGCGATAGTCGGCACGCAGGCCGAGGATGCGTTCGGTGGTCTCATCGCGCCTCGGATAGTATGGCCGGTCAAACAGGCGATCGTGACGGTATTGGGCGGTCAGGCGAAGGTCCAGGTCGCCGATACGATGTGCGAAGCTCGCCACCAGGTCGCGCGCCTCGTTCTCGCCCGTACCCACGGTGACACTACTCCCGGGCGCGCTGGCGGCGTGCCGGGTGTAGATGTGGATGGTGGCCTGGAAGGCGTTGACCCCGTCATTGGCAGCATTGGGGCCGCGCACGACCTCGATACGGTCGATGTCCTCCAGGGCCACCGGCAGTGCGCGCCAGAACACCTGGCCATAACCCGGGTTGTAGACCGAGCGGCCGTCCACCAACACCTGCATGCGCCGCGATTGCAGGCTGGATAGTCCGTGGTAGGTCACCGCCGGCAGGTTCCCCTGCGTCCAGGTGACCTGAAAGCCGGGCACCAGACGCAGCAGATCGACGACGTGGCGATAACCGGAGGCCTCGATCATCGCCCGGTCGATGACGGTCACCGCCGCGGGGGCCTCGGAGAAGGGCTGGGACAGCCTCGAAACGGAGAGCACGATGGGTTGTTCTGCGAAGTAATCGGCCTCCGTCAGCAGGGCCTGCCCGCTCGCCTGGGCGGATGAGCAGGCGGCATGGCACATGAGGTAAAGGAGCCAGTGCTGGTTGTTCACGATCTCCTCTCAAGAAACACGCCGGACCGCCCCAAGTGTTTCTTCACCCCCCGCGGGGGGCGGGCTGGGCGAAGCCCGGCCCTGGGGGCCCTCTCAGGACAGCTTAATATAAGTAAGCGGATCGGGCGCCAAGGCAGCGCCCGACGGCCTCGTCCATAGGGCCTATTCTAGCGGCGGCCGGTCCCTGCGACCTAATCCTTCCGGCTAATCCGTCCGCCCGATGTCGGGCCGGCCGTCCCTTGCCAGACTTGCAGTGCAAGCGAATGGCTTGCAAAACCACATGGAGGTCGAACATGACACCGCACACCCTGTCACTTGCCCTGGCCGGCCTGTCCCAAGGGTTGGTCTACAGCGGCAAGATCGAGGACGACCGGCGGGTCTCGTCCAAGCCGGTCTGGTGCGCCCACTGCGCAGACTACGTCTGCGTGGGCATGGCCTGGACCGCAGGACTCCTGGATCACCTGACGCAGTGGGTGTGGAGCGACCGGTACCGGTAACCATGCAACCCTGTAATCTCTGGCTTGTGGAGGTGGCGATGATCATCGGCGGACACGCCCTGCTGGGCATGGACGAGCACAGCGTCCAGCTGTCGGACACGATCCTGGAGACCGGAGACGGCCTGAGCCCGCCTTGGGGCCGGTGCGAGGCGGGCGCGTTGGTGATCCGGCTCGACCTCGCGGCTGTCCCAACGGGCGGGGCCGAGCATGCCCCGTCCTGGCCGCCCCCCGGATCCGCCGGCCGCGCGTCCCGGCGCCACCCGCTTCGAGGCGAGACATGAGGGCATCCGTCGGCTGGCTGGGCATCCCCGCCTGGAGCCTGCGGCGCTCTCCAGAGACACCCCGCGTCGCCCCGACGGTCGCTTGTGCCGCGTCGGGAGGCAGGCCGGGCACGGTACGTCCGGGGGGCTCAGAGCAGGCCCAGCCGCTTCGCCTCCAGGGCCGCTTCGGTTCGGTTGCTGACGTTCAGGGCGCGGAAGATGGCGGCGATGTGGACCTTGACCGTCCCCTCCCCCAGGTTCAGCTCCCGGCAGATGAGCTTGTTTGACTTGCCTGCGGCCAGCAGGCGCAGCACGTCCAGCTGACGCGCCGTCAGGGGGGCAGCGCCCTTGCCGGGACGCTCTGGGTGCTCCGACCTCGATCCGACTTGTGCGGGATTGAGAAGCTGGGGCGGTAAATAGAACCCGCCGGCCAGCATCAGCTTCAGGGCAGAGACCATCACCTGGGCGGAGGACGACTTGGGGATGAAGCCAGAGGCCCCCGCGGCCAGCAGGGCCTCCATCGCCGGGCGCGAATCGGTGGCGGAGAGGATGGCCACGGGCAGGTCGGGAAAGGTGCGCAACACCGCCCTGACGCTGTCTATGCCCTGCATGCCGGGCATGTGCAGATCCAGGAGCAGCAGGTCCACGTCGGGGTGTGCCCGCGCCAACGCCATGGCCTCGTCGAGCGAGGCGGCGGCGATCACCTCCACCCCAGGCTCCAGTTGCTTCAACAGCAGGATGAAGCCGTCACGGAACAAGGTGTGGTCGTCGGCCAGGATGATCTTCACGATGGCCTCCCCTTCAACCCAGATTATCCATTAGGACGCGGGAAGGCGCGCCGCCCATGGTCGGGGCAGTTTGCGTGCCACAGTCGCAGCCCGGATTGAACATCCGGGCGAGGAGTTGCGCGCAAAATGGCCGACCAGGGGCAAGCGAGGCCCGCGTAGGCTTGGACGTCTTATCGAAGGCTCCTCGGACAACATGACCTGATCGGTGAACGACGGCACTTGCCGGTCTAATGGATAATCTGGGTTCAAACCTGCATGGCCCCTGCACGCCGACCCGGCTGTCCGCTCAGCGCTCCCCGTAGAGTGCATGCCGCACCCCCTCCTCGTCCCAGCCGGTCTGGCTGACCTTGAGCATCACCGTCCCTTCCTGCGGCAACACGCTCACCGCCTCCACGCCGGCGAAGACGGTGAGCCGTGTGGCCAGCCGTCTGGCCTCCAGCTCGTCGATGGGGCCGATGTGCAGCATCTGCGTCCTGACCCGAGGTGGGGGCTTCATGCCCAGCGCGAGCCAGAGCCAGATCAGCATCAGCCCGGCGCAGAACAGGAATACGGCATTGAAACCGACGTGCTGGGCCAGCCAGCCGCCGGCCATGCCACCGAAGAAAAGGCCCAAGGCCTGCGCGGTGTTGTACACCCCCATGGCCGTGCCCTTGGCCTCGGGCGGGGCGATCTTGGAGATCAGGGAGGGCAGCGCGGCCTCGAGGATGTTGAAGGCGACGAAGTAGGCCAGCAGCGCCACGACGATGCCCCAGAAGGCATCCAGCGAGAAGGCCAGGCCGACCTGGGCGGCCAGCATCAAGGCCACGGTGCCGACGAAGACCTGCTTCATGCGTCCGCGCCGCTCACCAAAAATGATGGCCGGCACCAGAAAGACGAAGGACAGCAG
>Ga0308417_1001050_pt1 | contig 19257 bp, 17 predicted proteins | sample HotsprSampleOS65_FD_203528 | JGI IMG/M metagenome (GOLD analysis project Ga0308417, IMG submission 203528) | Hot spring phototrophic mat microbial communities from Octopus Spring, Yellowstone National Park, Wyoming, United States - 20090730_OS65 ... | reverse complement strand
CCACGACGACATCGTCGATCACTGCTGCCATGCCTGGAACCGCCTCGTCGATCAGCCCGGGCGCATCATGTCCATCGGACTGCGGGACTGGGCACATCGGTTCTGATCAATGGGATTTGGTATTACCCCTCAGCCCTGCCAGACTTCCTCGTAGAGCGCGACAATCTCGTCCCGCGATGGCACGCGCGGGTTGTTGGCGGGGCTGCCAGAGGCGAGCGCCTGGTCGGCCATCGTCGGCAGGAGCGCGCGCCACGCCGCCTCGTCGATGGCGCAGCCGCGCGGGGTCGGCACTGCGAGGTCGCGGTTCAGTGCCTCGAGTTCGCCGACGAGCTTTGCCGCCGCCGCCTCGTCCGCCTCGTCCTGCTGCGCGACCCCCATCGCGCGGGCCGCCTCTGCGTAGCGCGGAAGTGCAGCGGCGAGTGAGAAGCGCGTGACCGCAGGCAGAAGCATGGCGTTGGACAGGCCGTGCGCGACGTGGAAATGGGCGCCGATGGGGCGGCTCATGCCGTGCACCAGCGCGACCGAAGCGTTGGAGAAGGCAAGCCCCGCGAGTGTTGCGCCCAGCATCATGGCTTCGCGGGCAGCGGCGTTGCGCGGTTCCGCGTAAGCCGTGCGGATGTTGCGCGCGATCAACGCCATGGCGCGGAGCGCGTACATGTCGGAGACCGGGTTGGCGCGGCGCGAGACGAAGGCCTCCAAAGCATGGGTCAAGCTGTCAATCCCGGTGTCTGCCGTGGTGCGGGGTGGTACGGTGTAGGTCAATTCGTAGTCGACGATCGCTGCCGCAGGCAGGGCGGCCAGACCAGCGATCAGCATCTTCTCGTTCGCCGCAGTGTCGGTGATGACGGTGAAGCGCGTCACCTCGCTTCCCGTTCCTGCCGTGGTCGGTACGGCGACAATCGGCAACGACGGCAGGTCGGCGGAGCGGGGAACCTTCCACTCCCGCATCTTTCCGCCCCCTTGCGCGAGGATGGCGATCGCCTTCGCGGTGTCGAGCGAGGACCCGCCGCCGAAGCCGATCAGCGCATCGACCTCGCCGGCCGCGCGCAGGCAGGCCACGCCCGCTTCGACCACCGTGTCGGTCGGGTCAGGCACGGTGTCGCTGAACAGCGTGGGCGCGATCCCGGCCGCCGCCAGAGGGTCGAGCAGGCGGCGGATCAGCCCGGAGGAGACCATGAACGGATCGGTCACTACCATCGGGCGGCGCAGGTGAAGCGTGGCGAGCACGTCGGCGATGCGCGACACCGCGCCGCCCCCGACCAAAATCATCTTCGGCGAGACGATCGTCGCGACCATGCGTTCCTCCACGGTGTTTTCTGCTGGCAAGGCTAGCGCGGCGTTCACTCGCCGTTAACCGAACGGAAGGCAGGCTCGGGATGCTGCGCTGATGGGTGGAGGAGGCGATGTCCGTCTGGCTCTGCGTTCTGATGGCGCCGCTGGTAGCGTCCGGCGCGGTCCTGGTTGCAGCTCTTGCCGGGGTGCCGGCCCCTGCAGCCGCAGTCGCGCTTCTGCCCGTAGCCGCGGCGGGGGCGGTTGCGCTGGTCGGTGTCGCGGCGGGGGCCGAAGTGGCGATTCTCGCTGCACTTCTTGCCGCAACGGTGCTGGCGGCCGGCCTAGCGAAGCGGGTCGCCGCCCGCGCGCGGTAAGCCTCGGCCGGGCCCACCGAGCCACCCCTCCGCGCGGACGGCCTGTGTCCCGGTCGCTACCTGCTTTCGCTTGACGCTCTGCGCCGGCCGTGCTGGATGGCGCTGGCCGCCGTCGCGCACGTCCTGCCCGGCCCTGCGGCATCGGATGATCCGTGACCGAGATCGACCCCCACCCCTGCGGCGTGGCGGAGGCGGAATGCGCGAGTGATCCTCGCGCTGTCGCGCCCGCCGCCCCAGACGCTTTGGAACCGGCTGGCCGGACCATTGCCAGCCATGCGAGCGGAGTCGACGCAGCTGATGCTACAGGCGTCGAGCCTGCAGCCGACCCTGCTGTGCACGACAGTAAGCCGAACCCCGCCCCGCCCATGCCGCAGGCGCACGTGGCATCGGGCTCAGCGGCAGCCGGCGAGGCGGCTTTAGCCGGAGAGGCCGCGGCCAAGCCGAGCCGCACCACCTTCGCGGAGCTCGGCCTGTCCGAACCGGTCCTGCGCGCGGTCGCCGACGCCGGCTACCTGCACCCGACCCCGATCCAGGAACAGGCGATTCCGGTCGTGCTGATGGGGCGCGATGTCCTCGGCTGCGCCCAGACCGGCACCGGCAAGACGGCCTCCTTCACCCTGCCGATGCTCGATATCCTGTCCTCGGGGCGGTCGCGGGCGCGCATGCCGCGGTCGCTGATCCTCGAACCAACGCGCGAACTCGCTGCCCAAGTGGCGGAGAACTTCGTCAAGTATGCGAAACATCTCCGCTTCGACTACGCGTTGATCATTGGCGGCGAGAGCATGGGCGAGCAGACCGCGCGGCTTGCGCGCGGCGTCGATGTGCTGATTGCCACGCCCGGCCGCCTCCTCGACCTGTTCGAACGCGGCGGCCTGCTGCTTACCGACGTGCGCATCCTCGTCATCGACGAGGCCGACCGCATGCTCGACATGGGCTTCATCCCGGATGTGGAGCGAATCGTCTCGCTTCTGCCCCGCATGCGGCAGACGCTGTTCTTCAGCGCCACCATGCCGCCCGAGATCAAGCGCCTGGCGGATGCCTTCCTACACAACCCGAAGGTGATCACGGTCGCCCCGCCGGCCACCGTCGCCGCCACCGTGGAGCAGCACCTCGCCCTCGTGCGCGAGCACGACAAGCGCGAAGCACTTCGCCGCCTGCTCCGTTCCGAGGAGGTAAGGAACGCTTTAATCTTTTGCAACCGCAAGCGCGATGTTGACGTGCTCTGCCGGTCCCTGCTGCGGCACGGCTTTGATGCCGCGATGCTGCACGGTGACATGACGCAGCCGAAACGAACGGAGACGCTCGAGCGTTTCAAGGCCGGCGCCGTTCGCCTGCTCGTCTGCTCCGACGTCGCCGCGCGCGGCATCGACATCGGCGGGCTCTCCCATGTGTTCAACTTCGACGTGCCGATCCATCCCGAGGACTACGTGCACCGCATCGGCCGCACTGGCCGCGCCGGCCAGTCTGGGCGTGCCTTTACCCTCGCCACGGTAGAGGACGACGACCATCTCGCCGCGATTGAGAAGCTGATCGGCAAGCCAATCCCGCGTATTCAGATCGACGGGCTTGACCCGGTCAGCCTCGACCTCGCCCGGCCGACGCAGAAGGCGCGCGGTCGCGGCAGCCGCTTGCCGCGATCGGCGCAGGGTCGGTCGCGCGAGTTGGCTGCCAAGCCGGGCAGGGTCGAGGCGGCACAGGGCCGGCCGCCGGCACCGCGGCGGCCCGGCACGCCGGGCCCCGAAGCGCGCGCGATCGAGCGCGAAGCAGAGGACAGGGTGGTCGGCTTTGGCGGCTTCGTTCCGGACTTCATCCTACGCCCAGCCCGCCGCCCGCCGGGCCTGCCGCCGCGCGCGGCCGAGGACGAGGCGGCCTGAGCCCCGCCCGGGGCAGACCGGCCTTGCGCGGATTCGACCTCATTCTTTCGCCTCCGTCCGCTACACCCCCCGCCCCCGCCCCGACGCCGCGGCCCCTACCGCGGTCAGGGCGAACCCGTCTCGGGCGCCGGGATGATACCCGGAACGGCCGTCCGAGCCGCCTCGGCACCGCGCCGGGCCGTCGGCGCAGCTCCGTGTGGCGGAGACCTCTGTCATGCCGGACTGGCCCGTCCACGCCCGCTTTGCCGGCCCGATCGTGATGATCGGCTTCGGCTCGATCGGCAAAGGCACGCTGCCTCTGATCCTCCGCCATATCGATGCGCCGCGCGAGCGGATGGTTGTGATCGACCCAGACGACTCGGCGCGCGGCCTTGCTGAGGCCGAAGGCGTGCGTTTCCGGCGGCTGGCGCTGACGCACGCGAACCTGCGCGGCGAACTCGCCCCCCTCCTTGCGGGCGGGGGCTTCTGCGTGAACCTCTCCGTCGAGGTGTCCTCGGTTGAGCTGATCAAGCTCTGCCGCGACCTCGGCGCGCTCTATCTCGACACCTGTATCGAACCCTGGCCGGGCGGCTACACCGACCCCGCTCTGTCGCCGACGGAACGGTCAAATTACGGGCTGCACGAGGCCGCCCGGGCGTTGCGGCGGCCGGGGATTGCAGACCCGACCGCGCTGATCGCGCATGGCGCCAACCCTGGCATGGTCAGCCACTTCGTCAAGCAGGCCCTGCTCAACCTCGCCGAGGATCTCGGCCGCGACGTCGACGAGCCGAAGAGCCAGTCGGGCTGGGCGAAACTGGCTTGCGACCTTGGCATCAAGGGGATCCACATCGCCGAGCGCGACACGCAGCGCGCCTCTGTGCCGAAGCGCCTAGGGGAGTTCGTCAACACCTGGTCGATCGAGGGGTTCCTCGGCGAGGGCATGCAGCCGGCGGAACTCGGCTGGGGCACGCACGAGCGCTGGATGCCGCCGGAGGGGCACCGCCACCCTTACGGCTGCGACGCCGCGATCTACCTCGCTCGCCCTGGCTGCGCGACGCGCGTACGCTCCTGGGCGCCGACGCCGGGGCCGCAGCTCGCCTGGCTGATCACGCACAACGAGTCGATCTCCATCGCCGACTACCTGACGCTGCGCGACGAGGGGGGAAAGGTCGTCTACCGCCCGACCTGCCACTACGCTTACCGTCCCGCGGACGACACAGTGCTCTCGCTGGAGGAGTTCATCGGCGACGCGTTCCGCCGGCAGAAGCGGCTGCGGCTGATGAACGAGGAGATTGTCGAGGGCCATGACGAGCTCGGCGTGCTCCTGTACGGGCATGCGCGCAACGCCTACTGGTACGGCAGCCAGCTCTCGATCGCGGAAGCGCGGCGGCTTGCCCCCTACCAGAACGCGACCGGGCTCCAGGTCACCTCGGCGGTGCTCGGCGGCATGGTGTGGGCGATCGAGAACCCCCGCTGCGGTGTGGTCGATGCCGACGAGATCGGCTGGCGGCGCGTGCTGGACATCCAACGACCGTATCTTGGTCCCGTCATCGGCGCCTACACCGACTGGACGCCCCTTTCCGGCCGCCCGGGCCTGTTTCCCGAGGACATCGACGTGGAAGACCCCTGGCAGTTCCGCAACGTTCTCGTACGTTAGGACCGCCCCCGTGACGGCGCGCGACCATGCCGACGCCCCCCGCTTGGATGCCAATCGGACGCGATGACCCTGCTTGCCGAACTCTACCTCTGGACCAAGGCCCTGCACGTGGTCTCGGTGATCGCGTGGATGGCAGGCCTTCTCTACCTGCCAAGGCTTTACGTCTACCACTGCGAAACGACTCCCGGCACGGCCGAGTCCGAACGCTTCAAGGTGATGGAGCGGCGGCTTCTGAAGATCATCACCACTCCAGCGATGATCGCCTCTTGGACCTTCGGCACCTTGCTCGTCCTCACCCCCGGCGTGGTCGATTGGGGCTCCGGCTGGTGGCATCTGAAAATGGCGGGGCTCGTCGCACTCATGGCTGCACACGGGGTGATGGCGGCACGGCGGCAGGATTTCCTGCACGACCGGAACCGCCGACCGCAGAAGTACTACCGCGTGCTGAACGAGGTGCCGACGGTGGCGATGATCGTCATTGTCATCATGGTGATCGTGAAGCCGTTCTGACGGCCGAAGCCGGCGCTCCGTGCTTGACACGGGCCGGCAGCCGCCCCAGCTAGGCGTTGACGGTGCGGGGGTAACTGTCTAGCGTCGCCTCGCTCTCGGGCGCATCGCGTTGCGCCGAACGTCATCGCAGATCGGATCGCAGCGGCTGGATCGAAGATGCGATACGGCTGCCCGCGCGGCGATGAGGGGGTCGGCGGCAGCGCCGCGACGGCAGAACCTCCAACCGGCTGCGCGGGCGCATCCGCCCGCGTCGGGCGCCATGCGGCGCAGCCCCCTGCGCCGGCACGAACCACCAAAGGCCTCCCATGCACCTCGCCGACCTCAAGGCCAAGTCTCCCGCAGATCTCCTCGCCTTCGCCGAGTCCCTGAACATCGAGAACGCCTCGACCCTGCGCAAGCAGGACATGATGTTCGCCATCCTCAAGACGCTCGCCGACAACGACCAGGCGATCTACGGCGACGGGGTGCTCGAAATCCTGCCCGACGGCTTCGGCTTCCTGCGCAGCCCGCAGGCGAACTACCTGCCGGGGCCGGACGACATCTACGTATCTCCCGCCCAGGTGCGGCGCTTCGGACTGCGCACCGGCGACACGGTGGAGGGCCAGATCCGCGCGCCGAAGGAGGGCGAGCGCTACTTCGCGCTGACCAAGGTCAACGCGATCAATTTCGAGCCGCCGGAGGCCGTCCGACACCGCATCAATTTCGACAACCTCACGCCGCTCTACCCAGACAAGCGGCTAAGAATGGAGATTGAGGACCGCGGCGCCGCGAAGGAGGGCGTGCAGAAGGGCGTGCAGAAGGACTTCACACCGCGCGTCCTCGACCTGATCTGCCCGATCGGCAAGGGCCAGCGCGGGCTCATCGTCGCCCCTCCGCGCACCGGCAAGACGGTGATGCTGCAGAACATCGCCAGCTCGATCGCGCACAACCACCCCGAGGTCTACCTGATCGTGCTGCTGATCGACGAAAGGCCGGAGGAGGTGACCGACATGGCGCGCACCGTGTGCGGCGAAGTCATCTCCTCAACCTTCGACGAACCCGCGCAGCGCCATGTGCAAGTGGCCGAAATGGTGATCGAGAAGGCCAAGCGACTGGTCGAGCACAAGAAGGACGTGGTCATCCTGCTCGACTCCATCACCCGCCTCGCCCGCGCCTACAACACGGTGGTGCCGTCCTCGGGCAAGGTGCTCACGGGCGGGGTGGACGCGAACGCGCTGCAGCGGCCGAAGCGCTTCTTCGGCGCCGCCCGCAACATCGAAGAAGGGGGATCGCTCACCATCATCGCCACCGCCCTGATCGACACCGGCTCGCGCATGGACGAGGTGATCTTCGAGGAGTTCAAGGGCACCGGAAACTCGGAGATCGTTCTTGACAGAAAACTTTCTGACAAGCGCACGTTCCCGGCGATCGACATCACCAAGTCGGGCACGCGCAAGGAGGAGCTGCTGGTCGACCGCGGCACGCTCGCCAAGATGTGGGTGCTGAGGCGCATCCTGATGCCGATGGGCCCGCAGGATGCAATGGACTTCCTGCTCGACAAGCTGAAGTACTCGAAGACGAACCAGGACTTCTTCGACGCGATGAACACCTGAGCCTGCCGCGGTGGCGGCCGGGGTGACGGGCAGAGGCGGTAGCGGCGCACCAGGCCGCGCTGCGGGGGGCGAGCTTGTTCGCCGCGCACACGCCTTCGCCCGCGCGCTGCATGCCGGCCACGTCCGGCAGGGTCAGGCGGGGCGGCCCTACCTCTCCCATCTCGAGGAGGTCGTCTCCCTGCTGCAGGACGCCGGCGCCGACGATGCAACGCTCGCCGCCGGCTGGCTGCACGATGCGGCAGAAAACACGCTCACCGCCGCGCGTCGCATCACCGCCCGCGACCTCGCCGACCAGTTCGGCTGGGCGGTCGCGGCGATGGTCGCCGAGGTCACCGAGAATCCCCGCATCCCGCTGCCCTTGCGCAGGGACCTGCGCATCCGCTCTGCGCGATTCGCCACGCCCGGTGCGCAGATGCTCACGCTCGCCGACCTCGTTTCGCTTCTGCGCGGGTTGCTCGAGGACCCTCCGCCGGACTGGGAGCATGCCCGAAAGGTGGAGTTTCTCGGCTGGGCAGGCCGCGTTGCGGCGGCCTGCCGCGACGCCTCGCCTCGGCTCGCTGAGGCCTTTGACCGCGCCTATCGCGAGGGCCTGGCTGGCCTTGCCCGGGAGGCGTGAGCGGCCGCCGCGCGATGGGGGCGAAGGTCCAGATCCCGTGCCTGCCCGCCCCTTCGGCAGCACGAAAGAAAGGGCCGCCGCGGGCAGAGCGGCAGCAAGGCCGCCGCGTGCCCACCGAGACGGCGCCCGCGCGATGGTCGCGCACCACCCCGCCGTCCACCCTGCCTTGCCTCCCGCCTCTAGGTGACGACGGCGACGGCAAGAAGCGCGAGCGTGACCAGCCGGATCCGCCGCGCCCGTTTGCGGTCCGCGACTTCGCGCGCGACACTGCGCCAGATGCCAACCCCGATCAGAAGGTTGTAGGCGTTGGACAGTCCGTAGCCGATCACGTAGGCCGGAACGAGGTGGTCCTCTGTGAGCAGGATCCAGAAGGCGAAACTCGTCGTCATGTTGACGACCAGCCCGCCGATGATGCCCCAGTCCCAGAAAGCACGAGCGAGCGGTTCCTCACCCCGCCACAGCCGCAGGACCGCTGGGCCGCGCTGCGAGTGGGCAGAGAGTGAGGCGGCGGGTCCCTCGCTGGCCTGCAGGCGTGGTGGCGTCTCCGACATGACTGGAAGTTTCGGCAGGCGAACACGCCGTGCAAAGGGGTGGGTTGCGGAAAAGGAGATTCGTGGTGGCGCTAAAGGTGATGATCGTTCCGGTAACTCCCTTCGCCCAGAACTGCACGGTGCTTTGGGACGAGGACGTGCGTCGGGCCACCGTGATCGACCCGGGCGGGGACGTGCCGAGGCTTCGTGCCGCGCTGGTGGACGCTGGTCTCCAAGTCGAGCGCATCCTGCTCACCCACGGCCATGTCGACCATGCGGGGGGCGCGGCTGAGCTCGCCGAGGCGTTGGGGGTGGAGGTCTGGGGGCCTCACCCGGGCGACGCCGATCTGCTCGCTGCGCTTGTGGAGCAGGCGCGGCGGTTCGGGCTTGCGGCCGCGCGCCCAGTGCAGCCGCAGCGGTGGCTTTCCGAGGGCGAAACGGTCGCGATTGCGGGCAAGCCTTTCACCGTCCTGCACTGCCCGGGCCACACGCCGGGGCATGTGGTGTTCGTCGCAGCCGAGCCTCGCCTTGCCGTGGTCGGCGACGTGCTGTTCCGCGGCTCGATCGGGCGGACGGATTTCCCGTACGGCGATCACGATGCTCTGGTGACCTCGATCCGGGAGAAGCTGTTTCCTTTGGGCGACGAGATCCGGTTCCTTTGCGGGCACGGGCCCGGCGGGACCTTCGGCGAGGAGCGAATGAGCAATCCCTTTGTCAGCGGCGGGGCGTGAGCGAGAGTGGGCCAGCCCGGGCTGGCCGCTGTCGGACCTGTTCTGGGAGGCGGCTGACGTGCTATGGCCCGGGCAGGTCCCCGTAGCTCAGCAGGATAGAGCACAGGATTCCTAATCCTGGGGTCGTGGGTTCGAATCCCGCCGGGGACGCCACCGGCCATGGAGCTCCGAACTCTGAGGCTGGGGTGGGCTGAAGGTGGCGTTCGCGGCAAGCGGAGCAAGCGCGTGGATTGAGCCGCGGATTGTGACGTCTGATCGGTCAACCGTGACGTTGCGACGAACAGGCGGAGCCAGGAGCGTCGGAGCACCGGTGGCCCTGGGGTGATGCCCTTCCGGATGACGGTGGCGCTGCGCTGCAGCTTGGTTGGCGTGATGGCCTTGGAGGAGGCTGGGCCAGCGAGGGTCTTGAGGGCGGGGAGGGCTTGGATGGCGCGTCGGCGTTGCTCTTCGGCTTGTCGCAGCTGGCGGGCGAGGTCGAGATCGTCTTCGCCGATGAAGGCCCTGACCACAAGGTTCAGGAGCCGAGCCTTGGCGCCTGAAGCCTCTGTGACCTCGACCTTCAGCGGGGATATGCGTGGTTTGCGATCCGCCTCGGTCTGCTCGGAGAGGGCGAGGTGGCGCTCGAGGAGGGTGGCAAGCAAGTCGCAGTAGAGGACGCGCTCGTCGACGGCTGTGTGCTCCGCAGCGTGCGCAGGTGGAGAGCCCTTCGAGCGGGGTGGGGCTCGAAACGACCCGAGCTGGCGTCCGCCTGGGGCTGCACACTGCGAGACTGTGTTGCGCGTGTTCGAAGTCGTCGCGGCAATTGAGGGCAGGAACCGCGATGGAATCCCGTGGTCGCGCGGCTTCGCGCAACCTGTGCGTGCCTCTTTGCGGTCGAACCAGGGGTTGGTTTCGCGGGCGAGCATAGGGGGACGTTGGCGGTGGAGAACGGCTTGCCGCGGGAGTTGGCGCGCCTTCCGCGTTGAGGCAGGCTGCGATGGCCTCCAGCTCGAGGGGGAGCTCCTCGCTGCCCAAGTTCACGCTGAAGATGCGATGGACGATGGTGGCTTCCGCGTCGTCTATCGCCAGGAATTTGCTGACCCTAAAGCCCAGTCGTCTGCGGCCGAACCCAAGCGATTGCCGCGCTCGCCGCAAACGGGACCCTTAGCCTACCCCGGCCCTAGGGTTCGGAGTTCCATGGCCGGTGGCGTCCCGTACGGGATTCGAACCCGTGTTGCGGCCTTGAAAGGGCCGAGTCCTAGGCCTCTAGACGAACGGGACGCACAGCTCACCCGCCGCCTAGCGCGGCCAAGAGCGAGACGCAAGCACGCTTACCAAGAGGCAGCATCGACAAGGCGGAACGCGACTGCCTCGCCGCCGCGGAACTTGTCCGGCCGCAAGGCGCCGACCGCGCGGATCACACCCCCGCGCGCCGCTGCAAGCCCCTGCGCAAGCATGCTGCCCGCAACCCGAAAGGCGACAGCCTCCAGCCGGGCCCCGCTCTCGCCCTCCAGCACCGCCCGAAGGTGCGCCCCTGACGTCCCCATCGTATCAAGTGCAGCAACGCGGGCAGAGAGTTCGAATAACGGCTCGGCGTTGCCAGGACCGAAGGGCCCCAGCCGGACGAGGGCATCGACGGCCTTGGCCGTCGCCCCCTCCACCGTGCAACGCCCCTCGATCACAACCGGCTCCTCGAGCACGCCTGCCGTGCCGCAGGCGGCATCAAGCGCTTCGGCAAAGGCCGCCACGCGCGCTGCCTCCAAGGTGACCCCTGCGGCAGCTGCATGCCCCCCGCCTTTCCGCGCAAGACCCCTGCAGACAAGAGCCCCGATCGCCGCCCCGATGTCGAACCCGGGAACCGACCGACCCGACCCGACCGCAACGCCATCCAGGGCAGCAAGCACCACTGCTGGCCGGCCGAACCGTTCCCGCAGACGGCTAGCGACTATGCCAACAACGCCTGGGTGCCAGCCCTCGCCGCAAACCACAACGACGGATCGCCCAGCCTCGGCTTGACGTTCGGCTTCGGCCAGGGCCGCCTCTTCCACACCAGCCTCGATCCTCCGCCGTTCGCGGTTCAGCCGGTCGAGACGTTGCGCGAGCATCGCCGCCTCTGCCGGATCCTCGGCCAGGAGAAGCTGAACGCCGAGTGCCGCGTCGTCCAGCCTGCCCGCCGCATTCAGCCGCGGGGCGAGGCCATAGGCGATCGTTTCCGAATCGATCGTTCTCGTATCGACTCCAGCTGCATGTGCAAGAGCTGCCACACCAGGCCGCGGCGCCTGCCGCATCGCCTCAACCCCGCGCGCAACGAACGCGCGGTTGAGCCCGATAAGGGGCATCACATCTGCGATGGTCGCGAGCGCAACGAGGTCGACGAGCGACAGCAACTCGTTGCTGGTAACCGCCTGCCGAGCGGCCGCCCTCCGCAACGCGCGGTTGATGGCAACCGCAGCCAGGAAAGCAAGGGCGGTGGCACAAAGCATGCCGGGCCCCGCGCAGCCCCCGCCGGTGTTTGGATTGACATGCGCGAAAGCCCCATCGGGTGCTGCGTCGCAGCGATGATGGTCCAGCACCAGCACATCTGCCTCGCGCCGGATCGCGATGATCGGGTCCGGCGCGTTCGACCCGCAATCGAGGCACAGAATCACGCGTGCGCCCGCCGCCACGAACCCCCGGAACCCGTGCAGGCTTGGGCCATACCCGTCGCGCAGCCGGTGCGGCACGGCAGGGATGACGCGACAGCCGAGGCTTCCGAGGAATCGGGCCATCAGCGCCACGGCCGCCTGGCCGTCGACGTCGTAGTCGCCGAAGAGGGCGACGGTCTCCCCGCGCCGCACGGCCCAGGCCAAGCGGTCGGCCAAGGTATCCATGCCGGGTAGGGACGACGGGTCCGGCAGCCAGTCCCTTACCCGGGGGGCAAGGAAGCGGGGGAGCTCGACCTCCGAGACACCGCGTGCGGCAATCACCTCGGCGACGAGTTGCGGCAGGCCGAAGCGCTGGGCGAGAAGAAGGCTCGCCTTCGGGTCAGCCGTGCGATCCCGCCAGGGCCGTCCGGAGAAGGATCGGACGATGGTCTTCGCCAGCCTTCCCTGCACGAGTGGCTCAGCCGCCCATCCACGACTTGCGGTCGAAGTTGTGGTGCGCCTCGATGTAGCGCACCGTGCCGGATTTTGAGCGCATCACCAGCGAGTGGGTAATCGCGCCGCCTCCGAAACGGCGCACGCCGCGCAGCATCGTGCCGTTGGTGACGCCGGTGGCAGCGAACATGACATCTCCGCGTGCCATCTCCTCGGTTCGATACTTGCGCGAGAGGTCGGTGATGCCGAGGCGCCGCGCCCGCGCCTTCTCCTCCTCGGTGCGAAAGACGAGGCGGCCTTGGATCTGCCCGCCAATGCAGCGCAACGCTGCAGCGGCGAGCACGCCCTCTGGGGCGCCGCCAATCCCCATGTAAACATCAATGCCGCTCTCAGGCTGGCAGGTCGCGATCACGCCCGACACGTCTCCGTCACTGATCAGCATGATCCTGGCTCCGGCGGCTCGAACCGCACGGATGAGTTCGGCATGCCGCGGACGATCCAGAATGCAGACCACGAGGTCGGACACCGCCATGCCTTTCGCCTTCGCCACCTCCCTCAGGTTGCGTTCCGGCGTCTCGTCGAGGTCGACGATCCCGTCAGGTAGACCACCGCCGACGGCGATTTTGTCCATGTACACGTCGGGCGCGTTGAGGAAGTTGCTCGCTTCGGCCAGAGCGACGACGGCGAGCGCGTTGTTGCCGCCCTTGGCGGTGATGGTGGTGCCCTCGAGGGGGTCGAGCGCGATGTCGGCCTTCATGCCGCCGCAGCCGACTTTCTCGCCGATATAAAGCATCGGCGCCTCGTCGCGCTCGCCCTCTCCGATCACCACCGTACCGTCGATGGCGACCGTGTCGAAAGCGCGCCGCATCGCGTCCACCGCCGCCTGGTCCGCCGCCTTCTCGTCGCCACGCCCCATCAGCCGCGAGGCGGCAAGCGCGGCTGCCTCGGTGACGCGCACCAGTTCGAGGGCGAGGTTGCGGTCGATGTGGCGCGCGTCTGGAGCGTCGCCGCCGGCAGCAAAGACGCGCGCAGTGGTTGCCGTTTCGCTCATGAGATCGTTCCCTTCCCGAACCTTCACGCCCCTCGCTCAGAGGGTTTCTATCCTGATGACCGTCGGCGGCTCCACCACCGCCGCCAGCGCAGCAATGCGCGACACCGCCGCGGCGAACGACGCCTCCTCGCACGGATGCGTCGTCAGCACAACGGGAACCGTCTCGCCAGGGGACCGACCACGCTGCAGCATGCTCTCCAGGCTCACCGCGTAATCGCGAAGCACGGCGGAAACGTCTGCGATCACTCCGGGCCGGTCGACCACCATCAGGCGCAAATATGCTGCGCCGCGGCGATATGCGATCGGCAGCGCGGCAAGCGGCGCGAGATTCTGCGCCGCCCGGCCGTAGGTCGGCGTGCGCCGGCCGCGCGCGAGGTCGATCAAGTCGGCAACCACCGCCGAGGCGGTCGGTCCGCCGCCTGCACCGCGGCCTTCGAGAATGATCCTGCCCGCATGATCGCCTTCGATCATCACCGCGTTGAACACGCCGTCGACATGCGCGAAGGGCGAGCCTTCTGGCACCAGCGCAGGGTGAACGCGCGCCGCCAGTCCGTGCTCAGTCACCTCGGCAATGCCGACGAGCCGCACCGCGTAGCCGAGTTCGCGCGCCAAGCGAATGTCGAGGTCGGTGATCCGCCGGATGCCCTCAATGAAGAGCGAGGCGAAGTCGAGCGGGCGGCCGAAGGCAAGCGAAGCGAGGATCGCGAGCTTGTGCGCTGCGTCCACGCCGTCGATGTCGAACGATGGATCGGCCTCAGCGTAGCCCGCCGCCTGCGCCTCGGCGAGCACATCGGCGAAGGCGCGGCCCGTGTCTCGCATTGCAGTCAGCATGTAGTTCGAGGTGCCGTTCAGGATGCCGGCAATCCGGGTCACCCGGTTCGCCGCGAGCCCCTCGCGCAAGGTCTTGATGGCGGGAATCCCGCCAGCGACGGCGGCCTCGAAGGCGAGGGCTGCGCCGTGGAGTTCCGCGCGCCCCGCGAGTTCGGCCCCGTGGAGCGCGAGCATCGCTTTGTTCGCTGTCACCACAGGCTTGCCGGCGTCGAGCGCAGCCTCGACGGCAGCGCGCGCCGGCCCCTCCGCCCCTCCGATCACTTCGACCAGCACGTCGACGGAGGGGTCGCAAGCCAGGGCGACGGGATCCTGGAACCAGTCGAGACCGTCGAGCGCAACAGGGCGGCGCTTGCCGCGCTCGCGCGCCGACACCGCGACCGGGACGATCGGCCGGCCTGCCCGGGCGGCGATCAGATCGGCGTTGGCGCGCAGCAAACCGAGGGTCGCTGCGCCGACCGTACCAAGGCCGGCGAGGCCGACGCGCAGCGGACCTCCGCTCATGCCGCGGACTCGATCTCCAAGGCCACGGCGCCGGGCTTGGTCCCCTGCAGGAAGGCACGGATCGCGCGGCAGGCCTGGCGGATCCGCTGCGTGTTCTCGACCAGAGCGATCCGCACGTGCCCGTCGCCGTGCTCGCCGAAACCGACCCCGGGGCTGACCGCAACCTTGGCACGATCGAGCAGGAGTTTGGCGAACTCCAGACTGCCGAGGTGCCGGAAACGGGGCGGTATCGGCGCCCAGGCGAACATCGACGCGGCCGGGGCGGGTACATCCCACCCCGCCGCAGCGAGCCCCCGGATGAGAACGTCGCGCCGTTCGCGATAGAGCGCGCGCGTCTGCTCGACGCACTGCTGCGGCCCGTTCAGCGCGGCCACCGCCGCCACCTGGATCGGGGTGAAGGCGCCGTAGTCGAGATAAGATTTTACCCGAGCGAGTGCGGCAATCAGCCTGGAATTGCCGGCGGCAAAGCCGATCCGCCAGCCAGCCATCGAATAGGTCTTCGACATCGAGGTGAATTCCACCGCGATCTCCTTCGCGCCAGGCACGGCGAGGATCGATGGTGGGGGTTCGCCTTCGAAATAGAGCTCAGCATAGGCGAGGTCCGAGATCACGAACACCTCGTGCCGACGCGCAAACGCAACGACCTCGCGATAGAACTCGAGCGAGGCTGTGAGGGCTGTCGGATTGGACGGAAAGTTGACGACCAGTGCCGTAGGCTTGGGCACGGAATGGATCACCGCGCGGTCGAGGGCGCGAAGCATCTCCTCGCCCGGCTCGTGCGGGATGGACCGCACGGCAGCCCCGGCAATCACGAAGCCGAACTGGTGGATGGGATAGGACGGGTTGGGGACAAGGATGACGTCGCCAGGCGAGGTAATCGCCTGAGCCAAATTGGCGAGACCCTCCTTCGAGCCGAGCGTGACACAGACCTCCGTCTCCGGGTCGAGCCCGACGCCAAAGCGGCGCGCGTAGTAGGCAGCGAGCGCCCGGCGAAGCCCTGGAATGCCACGCGACACCGAGTAGCGATGGGCGCGCGGGTCGGCCACCGTTTCGACCAGCTTCGCCACCACGTGCGAAGGCGGCGCACTGTCCGGGTTGCCCATGCCGAGGTCGATCACGTCCTCGCCGCGGGCGCGTGCTTCTGCCTTCAGCCGGTTCACCTCAGCAAAGACGTATGGTGGCAGGCGCCGGATGCGATGAAAGTCGGTCGGTGGGGACGGCATGCTTCAGGCTCCAGGGGTTCGCGCGTGTCGGGGAGGACCGCAGCCTGACCGACTCGTCAACCACGCTGTTCAATCTATGAGGGTTTAATATACGAGGCGGACCTCGGCGCCGCGACCGGCGGCTCCGGGGCGGGCTTCGGCGCCGATCTCGACCGCCTCCGCTGGCACCTTGGCGGCGCGCAGAGCCTGCGCGACGGCCTGGGCACGGGCCAGGGCGAGACCGAGATCGTCCCCCGGCGAGTCAACGAAGCCAACGACGCGCAGTGCTGCCGCACCGCGGATGCGGGCGAGCGCGACCAGTGTCTCGCGCTCGGTCGGCAGAAGCACGGCTGAGCCGCGCGCGAAGGCGATCGCCGCCCCGGGACCGGCTGGCGCCGGCTGCACGACCGTACCGTGCGCCGCGACCGGCAGGGCTGCGCGATCGACGATGACCGAGGGATCACCGGCTGCGGAAGCGGGCGGAGGAGACGCAGGCTGCGCAGTCGGGGCGAGGGCGGGGGGTGGTGCAGAAGGCTCGAACCGGGGCGGCAGTGCGGCTGCCGGCGGCACCGAAGGCATGGAAGCGGGCGGCGAAGGTACCGGCGCCGCCGCCGCCGGCTCGGGTAGCGAGCCTGGCGACGCGCCGGACGGAGCGCGCGGCGGTGCACCGGCAATCGGCGGCGGGGAGACCGGCGAGGCGACGAGTGGATCGGGGCCGACCATCCCCGCCATCGCGTCTGCCTCAGGGCGGAAGCCGAGCGGCCCCGCGCTGACGACCGTGGCTGCCGGCGGCACCCCGACCGTCGCGGAGGCCCGGTCCTCCCGTCGCGGCGCGCCTATGTGGCGGGCGTTTTCGCGGTCTGCGACCAGCGCCTCGGCCACACGGCGCCGGTCGGCCTCGGGCGGCGGAACCGGACGGGGGGGAACAGTCCCGAGATTTGGGTATCTTGCATCCGCTCCCGGCACAGGCGGCACATCGCCCAAAGGCGGTCGGCCGCCGAACACCCGCACCTGCTCGATCGGATCGAGCCGCGGGCCGCAGGCGGAAAGCACGCCGAGAACGAGCCATGCGGCGGGCGCGCGCCAGCTGTGCCCTCCCCCGCTTGCTTGATCGCGCTCGCGCACGGCACTAGGGTCCCTCGGCATCCCTCATCTCCGCGGCCGACCCGGGACAAGGACTCTCGACTCGATGGCAGAGGACAAGGCCGCTCAGGCCTTCAAAATGCCCGACCCCGCTCTGCTGACCCGAAACATGGCGAACATCGCAAGCCGCAGCCAGCGGATTGTGATGGAGTTTCTGAAACGCCAAGGCAACGGGGCCCTGCCCGGCATCGACCCTTTGAACATCGGCGGCGCCTTTCTCGCCATGACAGCGCGGCTCATGGCCAACCCGGTCGGGCTCATGCAGGCCCAGGTCGCGTTCTGGCAGGACTACATGCTGCTCTGGCAGAACACGGCGCGACGCCTGTTGGGAGCGGCGGCGGAGCCTGTGGTGACCCCGGCACCAGGCGACCGGCGCTTCCGCCACGAGGACTGGCACGAGAACGAGGTCTTCGACTTCATCAAGCAGTCCTACCTGCTGTCCGCCCGCTACATTCAGACCCTCGTTCGGCAGGTCGAGGGCCTGGATGAGAAGACCGCGCAGAAGCTCGATTTCTACACGCGTCAATTCGTCGATGCGATGGCGCCGACCAATTTCGTGCTGACCAATCCGGAGGTGCTGCGGCGCACGATCGAGACCGGCGGCGAGAACCTGGTGCGCGGCCTCAACAACCTGCTTGCCGACCTCGAGCGCGGCAAGGGCCGGCTGCAGATTAAGATGACCGACTACGAGGCGTTCCGGGTGGGCGAGAACATCGCGACCACGCCTGGCTCGGTGGTGTTCCGCAACGAGCTGATCGAGCTGATCCAGTACGATCCAGCAACGGAAGAGGTGCTGAAGCGGCCTCTCCTCATCGTCCCGCCCTGGATCAACAAGTATTACATCCTCGACCTGCGGCCGAAGAACAGCTTCATCCGCTGGGCGGTCGGCCAGGGCCATACGGTGTTCTGCATCTCCTGGGTCAACCCGGACGAACGGCTCGCGCAGAAGACCTTCGAAGACTACATGCTGGAAGGTCCGCTCGCCGCGCTCGAGGCGATCCGCCTGGCAACGGGCGAAAGCGACGTCAACGCGATCGGCTACTGTTTGGGCGCTACCCTGCTTGCCTGCACCCTCGCGTACCTGGCGGCAAAGGACGAGGCGCGGATCAAGTCGGCCACGTTCTTCACCACGCTGATCGACTTCGCCGAGGCGGGCGAACTCTCCGTCTTTATCGACGAGGAGCAGCTGAAGGCGCTCGAGGAGACGATGAGCAAGCGCGGCTATCTCGACGGGCATGAGATGGCTGTGACCTTCAACATGCTTCGCGCCAACGACCTGATTTGGTCGTTCGTAGTGAACAACTATCTGCTCGGCCAGGAGCCTTTCCCCTTTGACCTGCTGTACTGGAACTCCGATTCCACGCGCATGCCGGCAGCCATGCATTCGTTCTATCTGAGAAAGATGTACCAGGAGAATGCGCTCGTCGAGCCGGGCGGCATCACGCTCGCCGGGGTGCCGATTGATCTGCGGCGCATCTCCGTGCCCGCCTACATCCTCGCCACGCGCGAGGATCACATCGCGCCCTGGAAAGCCTGCTACAAGGCGACACAGATCTATGCCGGCAGGAAACGGTTTGTCCTCGCTGCTTCCGGGCACATCGCCGGCGTCGTCAACCCGCCCGAGGCCGGCAAATACAGTCACTGGGTGAACACCGACCTCCCGGCCGACCCCGAAGCGTGGTTCGCGGGGGCGACGGAATTTGCCGGCTCGTGGTGGCCGGACTGGCAACGCTGGGTAGCGGCGCTTTCGCGGTCGAAGGTCGCGGCGCGCATGCCAGGCGAGGGTGGCCTACCCGTGCTCGAACCTGCACCGGGCACCTACGTCAGGATAAGCGCGCAGTAGCCGCGCGGCCTCCGGCCTCGGCTTAGCGCGGCGGCCCCGACTCGCGTTCGAGCGCGAGCCTCAGTTCGCGCAAGGGGCGGGCCACCTGCCGCGGCACGGCGAGGCGCTGCAGAGCCTCGCGGGTGGCGACGGTATCGAGCGAGACGGGGGGCGACAGCGCTGCCCGCGCCGCGGCTTCATCCTCTCGGCGCAAGGCCTGGGTCGCCGCCCACAGCGCATCGACCACGCGTTGCGCCGCCGCCTCCGATGCCAGCGCCGCCGCCGCGCGCAGATTGGGCCGTGCCTCGCGCAGGAGCCGCCCGGGCCACCTGTCAGCCAGCCGGCCGGCGGAGGCCTCGACGGTCGCGATCTCGTACGTCAACAGAGCGTAATACCAAGTCTTTCTGAACGAGACTCATGAGAGGGATTCCCCGACGCGGGCGGGATCTGATTCAACGGGGCGAGCAATGGAGCCTCGCCATGGGTCAGCCGCTTCCCCTCCGCCCCGACTACGAT
>Ga0308417_1001046_pt1 | contig 19289 bp, 19 predicted proteins | sample HotsprSampleOS65_FD_203528 | JGI IMG/M metagenome (GOLD analysis project Ga0308417, IMG submission 203528) | Hot spring phototrophic mat microbial communities from Octopus Spring, Yellowstone National Park, Wyoming, United States - 20090730_OS65 ... | reverse complement strand
AGAAGCCACAGCGCCATACAACGTGGCACCACATTTTCGCGAAGTGTCGGCTGATTGGCGATCAACGCATCGGAAAATCAACGGCTTGGCAAAATCGCGCCGGCGCTGACTGTCCAAGTTGGGTCATACGAAAAGAGTGACGAGACAAGGAAGGAAACAGAATGAAACCCGAGAGAGCTGCTCAAGGGTCCTGACATCACCCATGAGAGCCACCCTTCCCGCGTGGCTCTATATTGATTGGTATTCAATACGCTGTCCGATCCGATCCTCCTAGGTCGAGCAGGTTTCTCTCTCGGCGCCCCCTCCTGCAGGACCTGAACCGCGGCCCACACCAGCCCCCTCTGCTCAAGAGAGCCCATGCGGTCGACCCCTATCGCGCATCACCTCCTCGCTGCGACGACGGCCCGTAGCGAGCGCTCCGCCACGACAAGGCACCCGCGGACCCCTTGAAAAACCCCTGGCGCTGACGGCTGCGTGCTGATTCGCTGCTGCTGTTGACGGCGGAGGCGCGGATGAGGGGGCAGCCCGGTTTTTTCGGTGCGGAGGAGCGGCTTCGCTGGCTGTTGGCGTCGGCGATCCGCTGGAACGGCTGCGCGCTGTGGTGGACTCAGAGGCGTTCCGCGCGGAGCTGGGGGCGGTATTGCCGCGCGCCGACCGCAGCCGCGGTGGGCGCCCGCCCTGGGATGCGATGCTGATGTTCCGCCTCCTCGTGCTGCAAGCCCTCGACACGCTGTCCGACGACCAGGCTGAGTACCAGCTGCGCGACCGCTTGAGCTTCATGCGCTTCGCGGGCCTGGCGCTGCAGGAAGCGGTACCCGACGCCAAGACGATCTGGCTCTGCCGCGAGCAGCTGCGCGCGCGCGCTGGCGAAGCTGTTGACGCGGTTCCACGCGATGCTCGCCGAGCGCGGCTTCCTCGCCATGGGCGGGCAGATCGTCGATGCCACCGTGGTCGAGGGGCGGCGGCCCCGGTTGACCAAGGACGAGAAGGCGGTACTGCGCGACGGCGGCACGCCCCCGGACTGGTCGAAGGCGCGCAGCCGGCAAATTGACCGCGACGGCCGCTGGACGCTCAAGCGCGGCCGCAAGGCGAGACCGCCCGAAGGAAGTACCCGGCGCCAAGCCGTGACCGAGATCCCGGTGCCGATGTTCGGCTACAAGAACCACCTCGGCGTCGACCGCGCCCATGGGTTCATCCGCCGCTTCGTGGTGACTGACGCAGCGCGGCACGACGGCGCCCAGCTCGGCGCCGTGCTGGACCCGGCCAACACCGGCAGCGGCGTCTGGGCCGAAGACCGAAGGTCGGCCAAAGGCCACACCGCCTACCGCAGCAAGGCGAACCTCGAGTTGCTGGACCGGCGCGGCCTGCGGCCGGAGTTCCAGCGCGCCAAGCCGCGCGGGCGGCCGATGCCCGCCCACATCGCCCGCGGCAACGCGACCAGGGCCCGCGTGCGCAGGCTCGTTGAGCACGTCTTCGCCGCCGCGAAGCGCCGCATGGGCCTCGTCCTTCGGTGCGTCGGCCGCGCGCGCCACCGCGCGGATCACGCTGGGCAACCTCGCCTACAACATGCGCCGCCCGGCCTGGATCGAGGGGCGAGCCGTGCCTGCTTGATCAGCCCCGGCGCCGGAAGAGGCGCCAGCCCACCTCGCGAAGCCCGATCACCCGTCCGGAAACCGGCGGTCCGCATGCAACGGGACATCCCAGTCCCTCAGCCACAAACAAGAAGCGGGTTATTTGAGGTATCCCCGCGTTCACCCCCGCCCGGTGAACGATGCGCGCGCGGCACGACACCCCGCCCGGCAGCGGCCTGCACCTCCCCACCGCCCGCTCTGCAAACCGGCGATACGCCTCGGCCCCAACCCGTGCTGCGAGGTTCCCTAGGCCCCCTCCCCTCGGAAGCCCGACTAGCCGCGCGCCAGCAGGAAGAGGCCCTGTTCCGCAAACAGGTTCGCCAGCCAGCGATTGCGTCGCCACGGCGTCTTCCGCCCAGCCTCGTCGACTCCAAACCAGGACTCGACCCGATACCCTTCTGCCTCGCAAAGCATGAAGAAGTCGGCAATCGTGCACAGGTGGATGTTCGGCGTATCATACCAGGGCCGGTCCAAAACCCGCGTTCGCGGCATGCGCCCGGTGCACAGAAGCTTCCAACGCACCAGCCAATGCCCGAAATTTGGGAAGGACACGATCGCGCGCCGCCCGATTCGCAGCATCTGCGCGAGCACCTCGCGCGGCCGCTCTGTGGCCTGCAGCGTGCGCGATAGGATCACGTAGTCGAAGGCCTGGTCCGGGTAGAAGGCGAGATCGACATCGGCATCGCCGTGGATAACAGAAAGGCCCTGCGCGACTGCGGCCGTCACCAGCCCCATGTCGATCTCGATCCCCCGCCCATCGACCTCACGCTCATGCACGAGGATATCGAGCAGGGCCCCATCGCCGCAGCCGATGTCGAGCACGCGCGACCGCGGCGCCACCATCTGCGCGATCAAACGAAGATCGAGCCGATCCGACAGCGGCCGGCCAGATCGCGAAACGGAGACCGCCCCCTCGGGCATCAGCGCCAGCGCTCCGCAGCCCCAGCGAGGAAGCCGGAAACGGTTCGGAACAGATCGGGCTCGTCGAGCAGAAAGGCATCGTGCCCCTTGTCCGACGCGATTTCGACGAACGAGACGTTGGCCGCAGCGGCATTCAGCGCGCGCACGATCTCGCGGCTCATGGCGGTGGGAAAAAGCCAATCCGAGGAGAAGGCAATGACGCAGAAGCGGACCGGGCTGTAGCGGAAGGCCTCCGCCAGCGACCCCCCGTGCTCCGCAGCAAGGTCAAAATAGTCCATTGCCCGGGTGATCGTCAGATAGGAGTTCGCATCGAAGCGCCGCACGAAGGTCGAGCCCTGGTGCTGCAGGTAGGATTCGACCTCGAACAGGTCGTTGGTGAACGTCAGCATCGGCCCCGTGCGCAGCCGGCGGCCGAACTTTCGCGTCAAGGCCTCCTCGGAGAGGTAGGTGATGTGTGCCGTCATCCGCGCCACCGCTAGCCCCCGCGCCGGGACCACGCCGTGCTGCCAGTACCGCCCGCCATGGAAGTTCGGGTCGGCATGGATGGCCTGGCGGCCGATCTCGTGGAAGGCTATGTTTTGCGCTGAATGATACGCTGCCGTAGCAATCGGGATGGCGGAGAAAACGCGGGACGGCAGTAGCGACGCCCATTCCAGAACCTGCATCCCTCCCATCGAGCCGCCAATGACGGAAAACAAGCGCGGGATGCCCAACGCGTCGACCAGGATCGCCTGCGCCCGGACCATGTCGCGGATTGTGACCGGCGGGAAGTCAATCCCCCAGGGTCGCCCCAGCCCCCTCCCCTCCTCGTCCGTCATTTCCGAGTTCGGCCCCGTCGTGCCCATGCAGCCACCGAGCACGTTGGCGCAAATGACGAAGAAACGTTCCGTGTCCACCGGCCGGCCGGGCCCAACCAGGAGTTCCCACCAGCCGGGCTTGCCGGTCAGCGGGTGGGTTTCGGAGACGTACTGGTCTCCGGTCAGCGCGTGACAGACCAGGATCGCGTTGGATCGGCTCTCGTTCAGTCGTCCGTAGGTGCGGTAGGCCACGCGCAGGGGCCGGATGCGCGCCCCGCAGTCGAGCGCGATCCCCTCGTCAAAGACCATCGTCTGGTGTTCGATGGCCCGCGTTCGATCGGTCACTCTCTCTCCCATGGCAGATGCTTAGACCGGTTCGGCGGCGCAGGCCACGTCGTGCTTGCGTCACTAGGCATTTCGGCTATGGCTCAGTGGCTCATGCTCTCCTCGCCCTCGCCGAACCTTCCTGATTCCCCATTATCAGCTTCGGCTTCGCCCGAAGACCTCGCCGCGATCCGGGCTCGGATTGATCGGCTGGATGATGCGATCCACGATCTCCTCCTCGCCCGGGCGGAGCTGGTGGCAGGGCTTGCCCAGTCGGGAGCGAAGCGCGGCACGCCCTTCCGCCCTGCCCGTGAAGCGCAAATCCTCCGCCGTCTGTTGGCCCGCCATCATGGACCTCTAGCCAAGACGACGCTCGTCGGCGTCTGGCACGAACTCCTCGTCGGAATGACGCGGATTCAGGCTCCGTTCTCGGTCGCCGTCTGGAGCCCTGCCCCGGGCGCAGGCTATGTCGCGCTGGCCCGCGAGCAGTTCGGCTCGGCCACGCCCGTTCGCTGGCTCCGCTCCGCTCCCCAGGTGCTGCACGCTGTGGCGTCAGGTGACGTCTCTGTCGGCGTGCTCCCTTTGCCGGAGGACGTCGCGGAAGCTGAAGGCGGGGCCGAACCGTGGTGGACGAGCCTGCTGCACGGCGAAACCTCGGGTCTCTCCGTGGTCTGCCGTCTGCCCTTTGTCACCCTGCGCCCGGAAGGCGCGCCGACCGTATCCGCCCTCGTCGTCGCCGCGCTCGCGCCGGAACCCTCAGGGGAAGACCGATCGCTGATCGGGTTCGAAGGCCCCTCCTCGATGAGCCGCGCCGCCCTCGCTGACCTTGTCGTCGTCTCGGGCTTTACGGTCCATCGCCTGGTCACACGCCGTCGCGACCCGGGCCCAGTGTCCTGCCTCGCCGAGGTCGACGGTCTGGTCTCGCCGGAGGACCCGCGCTTGACGAGGCTTGCTCGCGCCGGCGCGGCTCGCCTTTGCGTGCTCGGCGCCTGGCCTGTGCCGCCGCCGGACAGTGCCTTTGCCCCTTCGCCGCAGGATGCCGCCAAATGACGCCCCTCCCGCGCCCCTCCATCCTGGACATCGAGCCCTATGCCGGCGGCGAGGCCCAGTTGCCCGGCGTCGATCGCGTCATCAAGCTCTCCTCGAATGAGGGTGCGCTCGGGCCGTCGCCCGCTGCGATCGAGGCCTATAGGCGCGAGGCCGAAGACATTCATCGCTACCCGGACGGCGCAGCACTCGCGTTGCGGGAGGCGATCGCTGCCGCCTGGAGGCTCGATCCGACCCGCATCGTCTGCGGCGCGGGCTCGGACGACCTCCTCTGCCTGCTCGCCCAGGCCTATGGCGGTACGGGCACCGAAACGATCGTCACCCGCCACGGCTTCGCCATGTATCCGATCTACGCGCGCTATGCGGGCTCCGACGTCGTAACGGTCGAAGAACGGAATCTGACTGCCGACGCTGACACCATTCTCGCTGCCGTCTCGCCGCGCACGACCCTCGTCTTCCTCGCCAACCCGAATAACCCGACTGGAACGTTCCTGCCGTGGGGGGAGATCGTCCGTCTCCGCGCGGGGCTTCCCGCGCATGTCCTGCTCGTCCTCGACCTCGCCTACGCCGAGTATCTCGACGAGCCCTCGGTTCCGGAAGTCGTCGCGCTGGTCGAGTCGTGCTCGAACACCGTGATGACCCGTACTTTCTCCAAGATCTACGGGCTTGGCGGCCTGAGGCTTGGCTGGCTCTACGGGCCGCGGGCCGTGGTCGACGTGCTGAACCGCGTCCGTAGCCCCTTCAACGCCTCGCGCCCTGCGCAGGCGGCAGCAATCGCGGCGCTGGCGGATACCGACCATTTCGAGGCAAGCCGCGCGCACAACGTGCGGCAGCGCGCCTGGGTGACTGAGGCGCTGGAGAGCACGGGCGTCCCGGTGCATGGAACCGCCGGCAATTTCGTGCTCGCCGATTTCGGCGCCGTCGGACGCAGTGCGGCGGCCGCAGACCAAGCATTTCGCGAACGGGGCATCATCGTGCGCCGGCTCTCCGGCTACGGCTTGCCCGGCATGCTGCGCATCACCATTGGCACGGCGGAGGAGATGGAAGCGGTAGCCGAGGCGGCTGCAAGCTTCATGCAAGGGCTCGATCGCGCCCTGTCCCATGGCTGACCTCCTGTTCCGCCGTCTCGCGCTGATCGGGGTCGGGCTGATCGGCTCCTCGATCGCGCGCCTCTGCCGCCTGCGCGACGACATCACAAGCGAGATCGTCGCCACCGCGCGCACCGCGGCCACGCGCAAGACGATCGCCAGGCTCGGGCTTGCTGATAGGGTATGCGACACTCCGGCGGAGACAGTGGCGGGGGCAGACTGTGTCTTCCTCTGTACCCCTGTCGGCACCTATGGCGACATCGCTGCGGCAATCGCTCCCGCGCTCGCACGCGATGCGATCCTGACCGATGTGGGGTCGACGAAGCAGAGCGTGATCCGAGACGTTGGCCCCCTGCTGCCCGAGGGCGTGCATTTCGTGCCCGGCCACCCGATCGCGGGCACCGAACAGTCCGGGCCCGAATCGGGCTTCGCCGAACTCTTCCAGGGCCGTTACGCTATTCTAACCCCGACCCCCGGCACGGACGAGTTGGCAGTGGAGCGGGTGGCGGAGTTCTGGCGCCGCGCCGGCTCGACCGTCGAGATCATGGAGCCCGCGCACCACGATCGCGTCATGGCGATTGTAAGCCACCTGCCGCACCTCATTGCCTTCACCATCTGCGGTACGGCGGACGATCTGCAGCACCAGTCCATGCGCGACGTGCTGCGCTTCGCCGCGTCCGGGTTTCGCGACTTCACGCGCATTGCGGCCTCCGACCCGGTGATGTGGCGCGACGTCTTCCTCAACAATCGCGAGGCGCTGCTCGAGATGACCCAGCGCTTCATCGAGGACATGACGGCCATGGCCCGCGCGGTGCGCTGGGGCGAGGCGGAGTACATCGTCGACAAGATCGAGCGCGGACGAAGGATCCGCCGCAACCTGATCGCGATCAGGCAGGCGTGAGCACGCCCGGCTGCAAGGGGCGGAGGAAGAACGCGACTGCGGATTGGCCGCGGATCGCTGTTTCCGCCGCGTGGGGCTGGCGCGAGGGTTAGGCGCGGCTGTGGCCGAAGAATACAGCCTCGCCTCTGCAGCGCCCCTGCTTTGCGCAGGCAAGCGCGAAGACCGTTACCTCGCAGCGCTTCACGCGCATGCAGTGGGCCGTCGGCACGATCGCGGTCAGGGGCTGCATCGGCGCGTTGCCGCACGCGGGAGCGAAGGGCGCTGGGCGAAGCATGCACCGTTCCGTGCCGCTCGCGCGGCTCAGCGCCTCCTCCCGGTGCTTGGCGGCACAGAGGTGGCGCGTGAACAGCGCGCGGATCCCCCGGCCGCATATCACTCGGCCCCATACCGTCAAGGAAGCCGCCACGGCCGAAGGTCTCGCCCGCGCCACTTCCAGTGACGGCGAGAAGGCGCGAGATGCCGGCTTCGGCCATCGCCGCGAGCAGGGCGCGCGCCGACTTGCTGAACAGCGTGGTGCGGCCGTTGGGATCTGTGCCGAGGGCGAAGATCACCGCGTGCGTACTGCGGCCGAGCGGTGCAACGGAGTCAGCGTCTGTCGGGTCGCGCGGCCGTGCTGTCACGAGCTAGCCGCGGGCGAGGCTCTGCCCGACGACCCGCCGCCCGACCCTGCCAGTGGCGCAAATGACCAAACCTTCACCGGCAGGGCAACGCCGGTTGGTCCGCGGCCTTGCTCCAATCATCGGCGGGCGGAGAGGTCCGCCCGGCTGCGGTGGCCCTCGCCGCTCTGGCCGCCAGCACGGCGTGCGCTACGGAGCCGCGCGGGGCCGTGGCGCACCTGCCCCCCCCCCCCAGCCTTCCAGAATGTCGCGAGGACGGACCGCAGCGCCTCCCGACCGGCAGCGAACGGACTTGCGCTGCGGCGTCACCCGGCCGAGACCGGTCGCGCGTGTCAGTGGCCGAGGATCTGGCTGAGAAAGGCCCGCAGACGCTCGCTCTTCGGGTTGCCAAAGAACTCCGCCGGCGGCGCCACCTCGACCACCTCGCCGCGATCCATGAACACCACTCGGTCGGCGACCGTTCGGGCGAAGCCCATCTCGTGAGTCACAACCACCATCGTCATGCCCGACTCCGCGAGTTCGACCATGACGTCGAGCACCTCCTTGATCATTTCCGGATCAAGCGCCGAGGTCGGCTCGTCGAACAGCATGATCTTCGGCCGCATGCAGAGTGCGCGGGCGATCGCCACGCGCTGCTGCTGCCCACCCGAAAGCTGGCCTGGGTACTTCCGCGCCTGTTCCGGAATGCGGACGCGGGAGAGGAACTCCATGGCGAGGTCTTCCGCCTCCTTCTTCGGCATCTTGCGCACCCAGATCGGCGCCAGGGTACAGTTTTCGAGAATGGTCAGGTGCGGGAACAGGTTGAACGACTGGAACACCATCCCGACCTCGCGTCGGATGGCGTCGATGTTGCGCAGATCGTCCGTCAGTTCGATGCCATCGACGACGATCTCGCCCTCCTGGTGCGTCTCCAGGCGGTTGATGCAGCGGATCATGGTCGACTTGCCCGACCCCGAAGGCCCGCAGACGACCACGCGCTCGCGCTCGCGAACGGCAAGCGAGACGTCGCGCAGCACATGCAGCGCGCCGAACCACTTGTTCACCTTGCGCAGTTCGATCATCAGCCTCGCGTCAGGCTGAACCGCGCTGCGCACCTCGGCCTTGCCGAGTACCGCCGCTTCCACCATCGCGCTCCCCTCCGCTCCCGCCGTCCTGCCGCTCAACGCCGGCGCCCCTTGTCGAGTTCGCGCTCGAGGTCCTGGCTGTACTTCGACATTGCGAAGCAGAACACGAAGTAGATGGCGGCGACGAACAGGTAGGCTTCGACGCCGAAGCCCTGCCAGGCGGGCTCGATGATCGAGGTCTTCGCCGTGTTCAGGAGGTCGAAGATGCCGATGATCAGCACCAAGGAGGTGTCCTTGAACATGCCGATGAAAGTGTTGACCAGCGGCGGGATCGAGATCCGAAGCGCTTGGGGCAGGACGATCAGCCCGGTCTTCTGCCAGTAGGTGAGACCGAGCGCGTCAGCCGCCTCGTATTGGCCCTTCGGGATCGCCTGCAACCCGCCGCGCACCACCTCGGCAAGGTAGGCCGCGGCGAAGAGGATGATCGCGATCTGCGCGCGCAGAAGCTTGTCGATGTTCATCCCCTCGGGCAGGAACAGCGGGAACATCACCGAGGCCATGAACAAGAGGGAAATGAGCGGCACGCCGCGAATGAGCTCGATGTAGACAACGCAGAGGGCCTTGACCGCCGGCATCGAGGTCTGTCTCCGCCCCAGTGCCACGAGGATGGAAAGCGGGAACGCGAACGCGATGCCGAAGGTCGCGAGGATGAGGGTGATGACGAGCCCGCCCCAGCGCTCCTGCTCGACATAGGGCAGGCCGAATACGCCGCCCCACATCAGCACGCCGATCAGGGTCAGTGCCGCGAGCCAGATGAGGGCGAGCTCCTTGCGCCAGAAGCGCCGCATCGCCGAGACCACATAGAGGGCGACGAAAATGACGACGACGACCGCTGGTCGCCATTGTTCATCGAACGGGTACAGCCCGAACAGGATGAAGCGGTACTTCTCGCCGATCAGCGCCCAGCAGGCGCCTTCGCCGCGCGCGGCGCGGCAGGCCGAGGTATCCACCTGCTGACCTGTTCCCGGCACGTCCCAGATCGCGTTTACCACCGCCCAGTTCAGGAAGGAGAGTGTCCAGGAGATGAGAAAATACGCGAGCAGTAGGGTGACGGCGGTGGACAGCCAGGAGGAGAAAAGGTTGGCGCGGAGCCAGACGAGCGGGCCGACCGCGAAGCTCGGCGGACTGCGTTCGCGGACGGGCGCGGCACCAAGGGTTGCAGCTTCGGCGGCGGGCGGGGTCATCGTTCGGCTTCCGTGCGACGCGGCACCCGCTTCATCGCTCCTTCAGGGCGATGCGGGCGTTGAACCAGTTCATGAACAGGCTGATGGTGAGCGAGATCGTGAGATAGACCAGCATGATGATGGCAATGCCCTCGATCGCCTGGCCGGTCTGGTTGATGGTGGTGTTCGCGATCGAGACGATGTCCTGGTAGCCAATGGCGACCGCGAGCGAGGAGTTCTTGGTGATGTTCAGGTACTGGCTCGTCAAAGGCGGGACGATGACGCGAAGCGCCTGTGGCAGGACGACGAGGCGGAGCTGCTGGCCACGCGTCAGCCCCAAAGCACCTGCGGCCTCCCATTGCCCCTGGTGGACAGCGAGAATGCCTGCCCGCACGATTTCGGCGATAAAGGCCGCGGTGTAGAGAATGAGGCCAAAGAGAAGAGCGGCAAATTCGGGGGTGAGCGTGCCGCCGCCGCGGAAGTTGAAGCCCCGGAGCACGGGCCGGTCGACCGTGAACGGGGCGCCCATCGCCCACCACACGCCCGCGGGCAAGGCAACCAGCAGCAGGATCGCCCAGGGCCACAGCCGCGGTCGCACCCCAGTCGCCATCTGCCGGGCAACGAATAGCCGCCCGAGCCCCCAAACTGCGATCAGCCCGACGACGAAGGCCAGCAGTGCGGCGCTATGAGCCTCCTGCCACTCAATCCAGGGGAACTTGATGCCGCGGTTGGAGAGATAGACCGAGCCGAAGGGGTTGAGCGCTTGCCGCGGGCCGGGCAGACCCTGCAGCAGAGCATACCAAAACAAAAGCTGCAGAAGGAGCGGCAGATCACGCAGCACCTCAACGTAGACCGCCGCACATTTCGCCACCAACCAGTTCTTCGACAGCCGCGCGATGCCGACGACGGTGCCGAGCACGGTCGCAAGGATGGCGCCGACGATCGCGACGCGCAACGTATTCAGCACGCCGACGGTCAGCGCCCGGAAATAGGTGTCGGCCGGAGAGTAGGGAATCAGGCTTTCGCCGATGGGCAGCCCCGCTTCGCGTTCGAGGAAGCGGAAGCCAGTGGCGATCTTGCGCATCTCGAGGTTGCGCATGGTGTTATCGACCAGCCACCAGATCCCTGCCCCGACCAGGCCGAGGATGACGATCTGCCAGAATACCGCACGCACTGTCGGGTCTCGCCAGGAGAGGGCGAAACCGCGCCGCGGCGGGGCGCGGAGGTCGCGCGGGTCGGCCGCGGTGGGGCGCTGCATCGGTCGTCGGGTGGTGGGCGGGAAGCGTCCGGCCGCCTCCCGCCCGACTGGCCTGGTCAGCGGATCGGGGGCGCGTACATCAGCCCGCCCTGCGTCCAGAGCGCGTTGATGCCGCGGGGCACGCCCATCGGCGTAATGTTGCGCTCCCACATTTCGGCGAAGTTCCCCACCTGCTTGATGATGTTGTAAGCCCAGCGGTTATCGAGCCCCATCATTTGCCCGAAGCCGCCGGTCACACCCAGAAGGCGCTGGATCTCCGGGCTCTGGCTGGTCAGCATCTGATCGACATTCGCGCTGGTGACGCCGAGCTCTTCGGCCGCGATCTGGGCGAAGAGCGCCCAGCGCACGATGTCGAAGAAGCGCTGATCCCCCTTGCGTACCACGGGGCCGAGCGGCTCCTTCGAGATGATTTCCGGCAGCATCACGTACAGTTCGGCGTTCGGCCCCTGCGTGAAGCGGAACGACGCCAGGACCGAGGCGTCTGAGGTGTAGACGTCGCAGCGCCCTGCGATGAACGCGGCACGGAGTTCCTCGAGGTTTTCGATCACCACCGGGCGGAAGGTCATCCGGTTGGTGCGGAAGTAGTCGGCGAGGTTGAGCTCAGTCGTCGTGCCAGGCTGGACACAGACCGTCGCCCCGTCGAGTTCCTTCGCCGACTTTACGCCGAGCGTGCGCTTCACCATGAAGGCCTGACCGTCGTAGAAGTTGATGCCCGCGAACTGGAAGCCGAGCGAAGCTTCGCGCCCGAGCGTCCAGGTTGTGTTGCGGTAGAGGAGATCGACTTCACCCGACTGCAGGGCAGGGAAGCGGTTCTGGCTCGTGGTCGGAACGAAACGCACGCGATTGGCATCGCCGAAGATGGCGGCGGCGACCGTGCGGCAGCCGTCGGCATCGAGGCCGCGCCAGATGCCCTGGCTATCGGGGTTCGAGAAGCCGGCGACGCCAGTGGTGACGCCGCAGACCACGTGGCCGCGAGCGCGGATGCCGTCCAACGTTGGAGATTGCTGCGCCAAGGCCTCGACCGCCGGAAAAGCCAGTGCGAAGGCCAGCGCGCTGATCCTGATGGCAGTGTGCATGGAACCCTAGTCCCCCTCGTTTCAGCCTCACTGCCGTGTGCGGCGCCCACCGCGCTCTCCGGCGCGGCATACGCGTAACGTGGGGCAGGTTTGCGGTTCGATCAATGGTCCTGGTCGCGATGGTCCTGGTGGCCGTTCCGCCTTCGAGGGGGCTGGGCTAGGGTCCTCGCATGACCCTCGTCGTCGACACCCCTCCGCGGGCTCTGCCCAAGGCCGACCCTCCCCCCAGTTTCGCCGACCTGGCCCGCAATGCGCGCGCGGCCGCGGCGACGCTTGCCCGGCTGCCGGCGGAGACTAGAAGCGCCGCCTTGCGTGCGGCGGCGCGGGCGGTTCGGGACGCCGCGCCGGCGATCCTCGCGGCCAATGCTCGAGACTGCGCCGCAGCGCGCGAGGCTGGCCACGGCGGCGCTTTTCTTGACCGGCTCGCCCTCTGTCCCGAACGGCTGGCGGCCATGGCGGACGGGGTGGATCAAGTGGCCGCGCTGCCCGACCCGGTCGGGCGTGTGCTTGCTGAGTGGAGGCGCCCGAACGGCCTCGTCATCCGCCGCCTGGCGCAACCCCTAGGCGTGATCGGTATGATCTTCGAAAGCCGCCCGAACGTGGCGGCGGACGCGGCGGCAATCGCGGTCCGGTCGGGCAACGCCATCGTCCTGCGCGGGGGGTCGGAGAGCATCGCCTCGGTGCGCGCGATCCATCGGGCCTTCGCCTCCGGCCTCGCCTCGGCCGGCGTTCCAGAGACGGCAGTCCAGGTCGCACCGACAGCGGACCGGTCCTTTGTTGCGGAGATGCTGGCAGGCCAGGGGCTGATCGACGTTGTGATCCCGCGCGGCGGAAAGTCTTTGGTCCAGCGCGTGCAGGCGGAGGCGCGCGTGCCGGTGCTGGCCCATGCCGAGGGGCGCTGCCACACCTTCATCCATGCTTCCGCCGACCTTGCCAAGGCGCGGGCTATCGCCGTCAACGCCAAAATGCGCCGGCCAGGGGTGTGCGGCGCCACCGAAACCCTGCTGGTCGACGCCGCCTGCGCGAACACTCATCTCGTTCCAATCCTTGACGACCTCGCCGCCCTCGGCTGCGCCTTCCGCGCCTGCCCGCGCGCCCGCGCGATCCGCCCCGATCTGCCGGAGGCGACCGAGCAGGACTTCGCAACCGAATGGCTCAACGCGGTGCTGAACGTCGCGGTGGTCGAGGGCGTGGAGGGCGCGATCGCGCATATTCGCCGCTACGGCTCCGAGCACACGGATGCGATCGTGGCGGAGGACCCCGCGGCCATCGAACGGTTCCTCGACGGGGTGGACAGCGCGATCGCGATCGCCAACGCCTCGACGCAGTTCGCGGATGGCGGGGAGTTCGGTTTCGGCGCGGAGATCGGCATCGCGACGGGGCGGATCCACGCCCGCGGTCCGATCGGCGCGGAGCAGCTGATGACTTTCCGCTACCACGTCCTCGGCACGGGCCAGACCCGCGCATGAGGGATGGGCGCCGCGGCAGACCCCGTCTGGCACCGCCGCCGGCCAAGCCCGGGGTGCCTGGGCCGTGGGGAGACCGGCGGCAGGCGCGCATCGGCCTCCTCGGGGGGTCGTTCAATCCGGCGCACGAGGGCCATCGCACCATCGCCGAGACGGCACTGCGGCGCCTGGGGCTCGGCGCCGTGTGGCTCCTCGTCTCGCCCGGCAATCCGCTGAAGCCGGCGCGCGGCATGGGTCGGTTCGATCAGCGTCTTGCTTCCGCTCGCGGCATCACCGCGGGTAACGCGAGACTGATCGCGACCGACCTCGAAGCCCGCCTCGGCACCCGGCACACGGTCGACACGCTCCGTCGCCTCCGCCTGCGCTTCCCGCGCGCGCGGTTCGTCTGGCTGATGGGCGCAGACAACCTGATCCAAATCCCCCGCTGGCGACTGTGGCGGCGTATCTTCCGGCTGGTTCCGGTGGCCGTCTTCCCGCGCCCTGGTTTCACCCGCGCCGCAACCGCCTCCCGTGCAGCCCGCGCCTTCCGCTTTCGTTACGTCGCCCCGGCCCGGGCCGCTGCGCTGACCTGCGCTGCCCCGCCCGCCTGGACGCTGCTGCCGATGCGCGAACACCCGGCCTCTGCGACGGCGATCCGCCAGGGCAAAGCGAGCGCGGCCCGGCCGCGCCGTCGCCGCGCCGCCGGCCTGCCGGGGCTAGCTGTCGAGACGTTGGTGAAACGAATTGTCGCGCGCCTCGAGGACGACAAGGCGGAGGATGTCGTCGTCCTCGATCTCGTTGGCAAGGCAGCTTTCGCCGACCGGATGGTGGTCGCCTCCGGGCTGTCGGGGCGGCAACTCAACGCGATGGCGGAACACCTGCTCGATGTCTTCGAGGCGGAAGGCCTGCGGGTGCGGGCCGAAGGCCTGGGCACGTCGGACTGGGTCCTGATCGACGCGGGCGACGTGGTCGTCCACCTCTTCCGCCCTGAGACCCGCGCCCTCTACGCGCTCGAGAAGATGTGGGGGCTCGCCTTCCCCGCGGACGAGGCACGGAGGGCGTGATCCCGGCCATCGTCGTGCTTGCCATCGGGCGCGGCAGGGGAACGGAGGAGCAGGCCCTGTTCGACCGCTACGCCGCGCGGCTTCGCCCGCCGCTGCACTTGGTCGAGATCGCAGAAGGCAAGGGCAGCCCGGTCGAAGCCCGCCGCCGCGAAGGGGAGGCGATTCTGCGCGCGCTACCCGAACGCGCTGCTCTTATCGCCCTAGATCCAGGCGGGGCGGATGTCGCGACCGAGGAATTCGCGCGGCAACTCGCCCGCCATGCCGAGGCTGGCCGGGCCGTGGCCTTCGCCATCGGCGGGGCGGAGGGGCTCGATCACGCTGTGCTGGGCCGGGCGGAGGAGGTCATCGCCTTCGGCCGCGCCACTTGGCCGCATCTCTTGATGCGAGCGATGTTGGCAGAGCAACTCTACCGCGCCACCACCATTCTCTCCGGCCATCCGTACCACCGGGCGGGACGCCGCTGAGCGGGATCCGCCCGTCCTTTCTTTCGACGGAACTCTGCGCCATCTCCCCCTCCGTTCGTCCATCGGTTCATGGGTCGTCACGATGCAGGAAGTCCTCACCGCAGAAGATGAGGCCGGATGGTCGCCTCGCGCTGCCACTGCGCGGTTCGTGCTGTCGCCGCCCGTGCAGAGCGCGATCATGGCCTTGATCGTGCTCAACGCCGTTATCCTCGGCCTGGAGACGGCGCCCTCCGTCATGAATCGCTGGGGGGAGTGGTTGATCGCGCTCGATTTCGTGCTGCTCTGCGTCTTCACGGTGGAGATCGCTGTGCGGATCTTCGCCTTCCGCGGGAGGTTCTTCCGCGACCCTTGGGGAGTCTTCGATCTCCTGGTCATCACGATCGCGTGGCTGCCGGCGACCGGGCCGCTTGCGGTGCTGCGCGCGCTGCGGGTTTTGCGTGTGCTGCGGCTCATTTCGATGATGCCGAGGCTGCGCATCGTGGTCGAGGCGATGCTGCACGCCATTCCCGGGATCGGCGCGATCGCGATGCTGCTTCTCATTCTCTACTACGTTGCCGCGGTGATCGCGACCAAGCTGTTCGGCGGCACCCACCCGGAACTGTTCGGCACCATTGGCGGGAGCATGTTCACTCTATTCCAAGTGATGACGCTCGAGTCGTGGTCGACCGGCGTTGCCCGCCCGGTGATGGAGGATCACCCGCAGGCCTGGGCATTCTTTGTGCCGTTCGTTTTGGTCGCGACCTTCGTCGTGCTCAACCTGTTTATCGGCATCATCGTCGAGAGCATCCAGACGTTGCGCAAGACCCGCGAGCAGGCTGACCAGGTTAGGCTAGAGGCGCAGACGGCGATGCGCGCGGAACTGCACAGCGATGCCCTCACGATCCTGCAGCAGGTGCGGGCGCTGCGCGAGGAAGTGGCCGGCTTGCGCGCCGCACTCGCTGCGGCGCGCCGCTGACCGGTTGCGGGCAGCGGTCGGACATGCTTGCCGGAGCCGGCAGGGCGGGCTAGGCGGCGGGCAATGACTCGGCGCCCCGTCATACTGGTCGTGCTCGACGGCTGGGGTTGGCGCGAGGAGGAGGCGGACAACGCCGTTCGCTTGGCCCACACGCCTGCCTTCAGCCGGCTTTGGCAGACCTGCCCGACCGCCCTCCTGTCCGCCTCGGGAGCGGATGTCGGGCTGCCCGACGGGCAGATGGGGAACTCCGAAGTCGGCCACCTCAACCTCGGCGCGGGGCGGGTGGTTCTGCAAGATCTGCCGCGCATCGATGCCGCGGTTGCGGACGGCTCGATCGCGCAGCGGCCGGTCTTGCGGGACCTGATCGCCCGGTCCCGAGCCTCGGGCGGGGTGGTGCACCTTGCGGGGCTCATCTCTCCGGGCGGCGTGCACAGCCATCAGGACCATGCGATCGCGCTGGCCAGGGCGCTGACGAGCGAAGGGCTGACCGTTGCCGTGCACGCCTGGACGGATGGACGCGACACGCCTCCGCGCTCGGCGGAAACGTTCCTTGATCGCTTCGAACGAGATCTGCCGAAGGGAGCGGAGATCGTCACCCTAGGCGGGCGCTACTACGCGATGGACCGGGACCGGCGGTGGGACCGGGTGGAGCGGGCGTGGCGGGCCATCGTGCTCGGCGAAGGCGAGCGGGCGGAGAGCGCGCAGGCCGCGATCCGGGCCGCCTATGCGGGCGAGGTTTCGGACGAGTTCATTCCGCCTGTCGTGATTGGCGACTACGTCGGGGTACGCGACAGCGACGCCCTTTTGTGCTTCAACTTCCGCGCCGATCGGGTGCGGCAGATCCTCGCGGCCCTGCTTGACCCGGACTTCGACGCCTTCCCTCGCTCGCGCCTGCCTAAGTTTGCCGCTGCTGCAGGGATGACGCCCTATTCGGATGCGATCGACCGCCTGATGGGGGCGTTGTTTCCGCCCGAGCCGCTGCGCAATGTGCTCGGCGAGGTTGTTGCAAAGTCAGGACGGACGCAACTCCGCCTCGCGGAGAGCGAGAAGTATCCCCACGTCACCTACTTTCTTAACGGGGGTCGCGAGGAGGTCTTTCCGGGCGAGGAGCGCGTTCTGGTTCCCTCGCCGAAGGTCGCGACTTATGACCTTGCGCCCGCGATGAGTGCCGCCGAAGTGACGCAAGCCGCTGTGGCGGCGATCGAGTCCGGCCGGTTCGACTTAATCGTCCTGAATTATGCTAACCCCGACATGGTTGGGCATACCGGCAAGCTCGCTGCGGCGATTGCCGCCTGCGAGGCTGTTGATCGGGGCTTGGGGGCGATCGTCGCCGCGATCGAGGCGGCCGGCGGGGTGCTTCTCGCCACCGCGGACCATGGCAATGCGGAGCTGATGCGCGACCCGGCGACGGGCGGCCCGCACACCGCGCACACGACGAGTCCGGTTCCCGTTGTCCTTTTCAACGGGCCGCCGGGGGTCCGGCTTCGCCGTGGCCGGCTGGCCGATGTTGCGCCGACGCTTTTGGCGCTGATGGGCGTGCCGCAGCCGCGCGAGATGACGGGTCGCAGTCTCCTGGGATAGGGGTGTCTCCTGGGATAGGGGTGTGGGGGAAGGGCCGATCGGCCCTTCCCCCGCAAGTTGTTTGCTGTCCGTTCCAACCGGCAGAAATGTATGGGGGAAGGGCGATCGGCCCTTCCCCCGCAAGTTGTTTGCTGTCCGTTCCAACCGGCGGAAATGTATGGGGGAAGGCCGATCGGCCATTCCTCCGCGCTCTGCGCGAGCCCTCTTGTGCTGGGTTCCCTGTGCCGGGTTCCCGGCCGGCGGGGAGATCGCGTTTTGGAGGTGTCCCGGCAGCGGGCCGAGCGAGGGCTGCTGGAGGTCCTGCCCGAACCGCAACAAACCGTTCCAAACCGATCCTCAGCGGCGCGAGCCTCCTGCCGTTCCTCGTGCACGGACCACCACCTGCCCTCTGCGCCCTCCGTGCGCGACCTCTGGACGCCATCGTGTGGCCCTTGCAGTGTCTGTGGGCGGACGTTTGCCGGAATTTTGGGCCGCCCTGCGGCCATCCGCGTCTGCGATCCGGGCAGCCGGGGCGCAGGCAGAGAAGGTGGCATCCTTCAGCGTGCACGCCGTTCCCCCCCTGATGGGCTGTTGGGATCGGGGTGAGGGAGTTTTACGGGTTTCCCGGCGCTATGCCCCTGCGCGATACGCTGCCCTTCGCCGACCGGCTTGCCGCTCGAGCTCCTAGACCGGGCTGCCCCCCTTTGACCGGGCCGGCCCTCTCGACCGGGCCAGCCCTCTCGACCTAGGCTCAGGACCTATTCATCGTTTGGAACGAGGCGGGCGGGTGTGGTTTTGGATGTGTCGGAGGTGCTGCCATGGCCAACCCAACACCGCCCGTTCTGTTGACGCTTTCGCAGATTCGGCGCCTGTCGCCGCACTGTCCGCTGTCGCATGGCATTCCGCGCGTAGCTGACCGTCGTGTGCTGAGCGGGATCTCTGTGATCCGCCACGGCCTCTGCTGGCGCGATGCGCCCGCGGCCTACGGCCCGCACAAGACGCTCGACAACCGCTTCGTCCGCTGGGGGGGTGTTCGACCGCATCTTCGCAGCGCTGGCGGCTGAGGCCGGACCGCCGTCACGGCTGATGATCGATGCCACGCCCCTCACGGCGCATCGCACCGCCGCCAGCCTGCGCAAAAAGGGGCTTTTCCCCGCTGCATCGGCCGCACCAAGGGCGGGCTGAACGCGAAGCTCCACGCCGTCTGCGACGGGCAGGGGCGCGCCCTGGCCCTGCTGCTCACAGAGGGCCAGGCGAGCGATCATCGCGGCGCGACGCTGATGCTGCCAAAACTCCCGCCTGCCAAGGAACGGATCGCAGACCGGGGGGACGACAGCGCCCGCTTCAGGGCCGAACGCGCAACCCGCGGCATCGCCGCCTGTATCCCCTCAACGCGCTCGCGCAAGCAGCCCATCCCGCACGACCCAACGCTTTACCGCCAGCGCCACCGCAGCGAAACCATGTTCGGCAGACCCAAGGACTGGCGACGCATCGCCATGCGCCACGACCGATGCGCACACACCCTCCTCTCCGCCATCACACCCCCCGCAACCGTGACTGGCTGGTTATGAGTCCAGACCCTAGGGTCAGTCCCCCCTTGGCGTCGGTTAGGGCGGTTTTGGTTGGAGCTCTCTGGGAGGGCTTGGGCGATGGGCGAGGTGTTCTGGCTGAATTGCCGGCAGTGGGCGGCGATTGAGCCGTTGCTGCCGCGCCTTGGTGGCAAGCCACGTGTGGATGATCGGCGGGTGATCAGCGGCATCCTGCACCGCGATCGCGAAGGTCTGCGATGGCGGACCATCGCGGCCGAAGACGGCCCGCGCACGACGGTGTTCAATCGCTTCAACCGCTGGAGCA
>Ga0308417_1001045_pt1 | contig 19292 bp, 15 predicted proteins | sample HotsprSampleOS65_FD_203528 | JGI IMG/M metagenome (GOLD analysis project Ga0308417, IMG submission 203528) | Hot spring phototrophic mat microbial communities from Octopus Spring, Yellowstone National Park, Wyoming, United States - 20090730_OS65 ... | reverse complement strand
CCCGGCAGCCCCTCGGCCCGCTCGACCGGGGCCAGGTGGTTCCAGCTCGCGGTCATGGTCAACTCGTCGCTGACCAGCAGGTAGCGGCCCAGCACGTCGGACCACTCGACGACGCCGTCGAGGGCGGCGGCGAGGCGGCGGATCGGCTCCAGCCCCTGGTCGGGTGCCCGGCTGGCGTAGCTGAGGGACAACACATTGTCACGGCCGAACACCTCCCGGGTGATGCGGCAGAAGCGGGCCAGCCGGGCGATGTCCATGCCGTGGAACTTGTCGACGCTCAGGCCGATCTTGCCGGTGAAGCCGGCATCGCGGAGTTCGGTCAGCACGGCCCGCAGGTGGGCGGGGTCGCGGTACCAGAGGCCGTTGGTCACCAGCTTGTCGAACCGGAAGCCGAGCCGGGCCGCCCGGCGGGTGAGGGCGACGAGGAACTCCGGGTACAGGAACGGTTCGCCGCCGGTGAAGCCGAGGTACTCGATGCCGTAGGCGTGGGCCTGTTCCAGGAAGCCCAGGGCCGTGGCGATGTCGAGCCGGTCGGTCCACTCGATCGGTACGCAGCAGTGCGGGCAGTTCAGGTTGCACTGGTAGGTGCCGGCGAAGGCCAGGTAGTTGGGCCGGAAGGTGCGACGGCGCTGCCTGACCGGGCGGGCGTCGCCGCGGCTGAGCGGGCGGGCGTCGCCGCGGCCGAGCGGGCGGACGTCGCCGCGGCTGAGCAGAGGTCGGGCCGGGGCTTCGGACACGGCAGGGATCTCGGTGGGGAAGGCGGGCGGTATGAGCGGTGCGGCAGACCGTCGGGGTCAGTACCGTCGGGGTCAGTACCGTCGGGGTCAGCTCGGTATCAGTATACGGATACGGGCCGCTCCGGTCGCCGTCGGGTCGGTTATCCGTAAAACGGATCGCTGTGTGGACCCCAAGCCCCTGAGGCCCCGAGCCATGAACAACGTCGTCGTGCCGGCCCCGGCCGCCAGCGTCAAACACGACATCGCCGACATCGCCCTGGCCGAGCAGGGCAGGAAGCGGATCCTGTGGGCCGACCAGGACATGCCGGTGCTGGCCCGCATCCGCGAGCGGTGGGAGAAGGAGAAGCCCCTGGCCGGGCTGCGCATGGCGGCGTGCCTGCACGTGACGGCGGAGACGGCCAACCTGGCCCGGACCCTGAGGGCCGGCGGGGCCGACCTGCTCCTGGTCGCCTCCAACCCGCTCTCGACGCAAGACGACGTGGCCGCCAGCCTCGTCAAGGACTTCGGCATCGGCGTGGCCGCCATCCACGGCGAAAGCCCGACGACCTACTACAAGCACGTCGCCCTGGCCCTCGACCACCGCCCGCACGTCACCATGGACGACGGCTGCGACCTGGTCACGGCCATGACGTTCATCGCCCTCGACCGGCTCGACAAGTTCGATCCTCACAAGCAGAAGCCGGTCCGCGACTGGGCCGAGCAGTTCACCCCCGAGCAGCGGAAGACGCTCTTCAGCGACCTGATCGGCAGCATGGAGGAGACCACCACCGGGGTGATCCGCCTGCGGGCGATGGAGAAGGAAGGGGTGCTGAGGTTCCCGGTGATCGCCGTCAACGACGCCGAGACCAAGCACTTCTTCGACAACCGCTACGGGACCGGCCAGAGCACCATCGACGGCATCATCCGCGCCACCAACGTGCTGCTGGCCGGCAAGAAGGTCGTCGTGGCCGGCTACGGCTGGTGCGGCAAGGGCGTCGCCCTGCGGGCCCGCGGGCTGGGGGCCCAGGTCATCGTCACCGAGGTCAGCGCCATCCGCGCCCTGGAGGCGGCCATGGACGGCTTCGCCGTCCTGCCGATGTCGGAGGCGGCCAAGGTCGGCGACCTGTTCATCACCGTCACCGGCAACATGCACATCATCCGCAAGGAACACTTCGAGGTCATGAAGGACGGGGCGATGGTGGCCAACAGCGGCCACTTCGACATCGAGATCGACCTCGTCGCCCTCAACGCGATGACGGCCAAGTACACGCCGAACGTGCGGCCCGAGGTCGAGGAGTTCCGCCTGACCACCGGCAAGCGGGTGTACGTGATCGGGGCCGGTCGGCTGGTGAACCTGGCCGCCGCCGAGGGGCACCCGCCCTCGGTCATGGACATGAGCTTCGCCACCCAGGCCCTCACCACCGAGTACTGCGTCAAGAACCGGGGCCGCCTGGCCGTCAAGGTCCACAACGTGCCCCGCGAGATCGAGGAGTTCGTGGCGGCGACGAAGCTCGCGAGCATGGGCGTGACGATCGACGAGATGACCCCCGAGCAGCGGAAGTACGTCAACGCCTGGGAACACGGGACGTGAGGACGAGTCGGCCGGCCCCGCCCCCGCCCCGCCGCGGCGGCGGCATTTTCCCCAGTGACATCCCCGCCGCTTCTGGCACAATACACGTTCCGGCCGGCCGCCGGCTCACCCGAAACGTCCCCGAGTATGCCTGAGTATACCCGAGTATACCGGGGATCTATACCGGGGATCGAGACCCGGTAGCGGCCGGGTCCCCTGCCGCTTCGAGGCCAGACCGATGAACCGACCCACCAGCCGCCGCTCCTTCCTGAAGGCGACTGCCGCCTCCGCCGCCGTCCTGCCCTCCGCCGCCCTCCTGCCGGGGGCCTATGCCGCCGCCGGCAACGAAGTCCTCCGCGTCGGCCTGGTGGGCTGCGGGGGCCGGGGGACCGGGGCCGCCAAGCAGGCCCTGCGAGCCGACCCCAAGACGAAGCTCGTCGCCCTCTGTGACGTCTTCAGGGACCGGCTCGAGGCCAGCCTGCAGAGCCTGAAGAATTCCCGGGAGACCCGCGACATCGCCGACCGGATCGACGTGCCCGAGGACCGCAAGTTCACCGACTTCGACGGCTACAAGAAGCTGCTGGACTGCGGCGTCGATGTCGTCCTGCTGTGTACGCCGCCCGGCTTCCGGCCGATGCACCTGCGGGCCGCCGTCGAGGCCGGCAAGCACGTCTTCTGCGAGAAGCCGGTGGCCGTCGACGTCCCCGGCGTCCGCTCGGTGATGGAGACCGCCCGGCTGGCCAAGGAGAAGGGGCTGGGCCTGTGCTCCGGTTACTGCTTCCGCTACGACCAGGCCAAGCGGGAGACGGTCAAGCGGATCCACGACGGCATGATCGGCGACGTGGTCGCCCTGCACATCACCTACCACACCGGCCTGCTCTGGGACCGCGGCACCCGCGACCCGTTCGACACCATGGAGTACCAGATGCGCAACTGGTACTACTTCACCTGGCTGTCGGGCGACTTCATCGTCGAGCAGCACTGCCACAACTTCGACAAGGCCAACTGGGTGCTCAAGGGGGCGATCCCCGTCGCCGCCACCGGGGTGGGCGGCCGGCAGGTCCGCACCGACCCGCGGTTCGGCAACATCTACGACCACTTCGCCTGCACCCTGGAGTACCCCGGCGGGCTGAAGCTCTTCAGCTCCTGCCGCCAGATGGCCGGCTGCCACGGCGACGTCAACGACCACGTCATCGGCACCAAGGGCCAGGCCCAGTTGATGCGGCACACCGTCAGTCCGACCGGCGGCCGGGCCTGGGAGTTCGACGGCGAGGCCAAGGACATGTACCAGGTCGAGCACGACGAGCTGTTCGCCAGCATCCGGGCCGGCAAGCCGATCAACGACGGCGAAACCGCTGCCCTCAGCTCCGCCCTGGCGATCTTCGCCCGTGAGGCGGCCTACAGCGGACGACGGCTCCTGTGGAAGGACTTCATCAACTCCCAGAAGAGCCTCGCCCCGAAGGCCTACGCCTGGGGGCCGCTCCCCTACGACCCCGCCCCGCTCCCCGGCGTCTACAAGTTCTCCTGAGCGGCGACACCGACGGCACGTGAGACGGCACCGCCCCTGGCCGCGTGCCGTCCCGCCGCCGCTTCTCCCCGATCCCCGCAGAGGAACCCCGCCATGACCCGCCCCATCGGACGCCGCGACTTCCTGAGGACGACGGCCGCCGTCACCACCGCCGCCCTCACCGGCTCGGCCGCCGGCCCGGGCCTGGCCGCCGCCGACCGCAAGCCGAAGCTCAGGAAGGCCATCAAGTACGCCATGATCGGCCTGAAGGGGTCACACCTGGACCGGCTGCGGCTGGCCAAGAGGTGCGGCTTCCAGGGCGTCGAGATCGACAGCCCCGGCACCGCCAACCTCGACGAACTCGTCAAGGCCAGCCAGGAGACCGGCGTCGTGATCCACGGCGTCATCGACAGCGTCCACTGGCGAGACACCCTGTCCCACCCGGACGAGGCGGTGCGGGCCCGCGGCCGCGACGCCCTCATCGCCGCCCTCAAGGACGCCCAGACCGTCGGGGCCGACACCGTCCTGCTCGTCCCCGGCGTGGTCAACAAGGACGTGACCTACGAACAGTGCTGGGACCGCTCCCAGGCCGAGGTGAAAAAGGCCCTGCCGACCGCCGAGAGGACCGGCGTCAGGATCGCCATCGAGGTCGTCTGGAACAACTTCATCACCCGGCCCGAACAGCTCATCGCCTACGTCGACAGCTTCAAGAGCGAGTACGTCGGGGCCTACTTCGACTGCTCGAACATGCTGAAGTACGGGGTGCCGGCCGCCGAGTGGGTCCGCAAACTGGGCCGCAAGCGGCTGCTGAAGTTCGACTTCAAGGGCTTCAGCCTCAAAAAGTACGAGGCCAAGCAGAACCCCTGGGTCGAGATCGGCGAGGGCGACGAGGACTGGCCCGAGGTGCTCAAGGCCCTGGGGGAGATCGGCTACGACGGCTGGGCCACGGCCGAAGTCCCGGGCGGCGGCGAGGAGGTGCTGAAGAAGATCTCCGCCCAGATGGACAAAGTCCTCGGGCTGTGACGCAATCCTCGCCCCACGCCACAAGCCCCGCCCCATGCCACAAGACCGGTAAACACGGAACTTTTCCACTAACCCGCCGGTCCAACCTCCGAGACGAGACGAGTGACGCGGCAGGCCCGCCATTCTCCCAGGCCGATCGGGGCCAATCCGACCGCCGGTCGGGCCAACCGACCGCCGGACTGACGGCATCCGCCGTCCCGGCCCCGGCCCTGGCCTCGGCCCTGGCCTTGGTACCGGCTTCGGCCCTGGCTTCACGTGACACCCGGCCCGGCGACCGGTTCGGGTTGGTCCTTGGCATGCGCTCCTGGGACCAGGTAGAATACGCAGAATTTGCAGCCGGATTGACGACCGTGTACCGGAGATCGTGCTAAGGATTTACTTGTAAGACAGGTACCGGTCCGGCCCCGGTCTCGGTCCCCATGCCACCGCCCACCTCAGTCCCCGACCTGCTCGACCGGATCCGCCGCAGCGGCATCGTCCCTGCCGACCGGCTAGAGGGCTTCCTCGTCGGCTTGCAAGCCACGGGCAACTCGCCGAGTTCCCCCGGGGCGATGCTCGATCGGCTGGTCGAGGCCGGCATGATCACTCGGTTCCACGCCGACCGCCTGGCCGCCGGAAAGTACAAAGGGTTCCAACTCGGCAGCTACCTGATCCTCGACCAACTCGGGACCGGGGGGATGGGGCAGGTGTACCTGGCCGAGCATGTGAACATGCGCCGTCTGGTGGCCTTGAAGGTGCTGCCGATCTTCTCGGCCGACGACGCCGTGGCCCGGGAGCGGTTCTTCCGGGAGGCCCGGGCGGCCGCCTCGCTCGACCACCCCAACATCATCCGCGTGTTCGACCTGTGTCAGGAGGGCCGGCTCTTTTATCTGGTCATGGAGTATGTCGAGGGGGTGAACCTGCAGACGGTCGTCGCCCGCTACGGCCCGCTCGACGTGGGGGCGGCCTGCCACTACGCCCGTCAGGTGGCCTTCGGACTGCAGCACGCCCACGAACTCGGCTTCGTCCACCGTGACATCAAGCCGGCCAACCTGCTCGTCGACCGGGTCGGGGTGGTGAAGATCCTCGACCTGGGGCTGGTCCGCTCCGAGGCCGACGCCGCCTCCGGCCTGACCAAGCAACTGGACAACAAGAGCATCCTGGGCACGGCCGACTATGTGGCCCCCGAGCAGGCCGTCGACAGCTCCAAGGTCGACATCCGGGCCGACATCTACTCCCTGGGGGCGACCTTGTACTACCTGCTGGCCGGTCGCCCGCTGTTCCCGGAGGGGCGCACGGCCCAGAAGCTCGTCTGGCAGCAGATCAAGGACCCGGTACCGGTGGACCGGCTGCGGCCGGAGGTGCCCGCGGGGTTGGCCGCCGTCGTCCATCGCATGTTGCAGAAGAGGCGGGAGGACCGCTTCCAGACCCCGATCGAGGTGTTCGACGCCCTGGCCGATTTCGTGCCCGAGGAGGTACCGACGCCCGACCCCGCCTGGTTCCCGGAGCCGCCCGCCCGCGTGGCCGTGGTCCGTGCCGCCGTGCCGGGCTACTCGGCCCCTCGCGCCTCCGGTTCGACCTCGCAACTGCTGGCCGCCGCCATGCGGGGCGGTTCCGGGTCCGTCTCCTCCTCGGCAAGCCGCAGGAGTGTTCCCGACACGCACTCCGGCGAACAGGGCGACACCGATAAGCTGACCATCACCCCGCCCCAGCGCATCCGGCGGAACGCCACCGATCGAGCGCCGCCCGCTCGCCCCGACGCCCCGCAACCGCCGACCGAAGGACCGCCGGGCTGGGCGACGATCCCGATCAACCCCGCCGTGATAATCGTGTCCCTGGCGGCGGCCCTCCTGCTGTCTCTGCTCGGCATCATCATCCTGCTGCTCCGCCGCTAAGGCCCCCAGTGAGTCGGGGCGGCTGCCGGTGAGCCGGGGGCGGCTGCCGGTGAGTCGGGAGACACTGGCCCCCGCCTGACCCCGTTCGACCCCGTCCGACCCCGACACCGCCGTGCCGTTGTCGCCGACCGGAGCCGGTTCGCCCGTGCCCGGCCGTTCGACCCCGTCCGACCCCGACACCGCCGTGCCGTCGCCACAGCCGCCACACCGGTGCGGCGCTGGTGCGGCGTAGACCCGTCCGGGTTCCGATCCGGTCCGGGTTGCATTTTTTACCGAGGCGTCGTATGGCCCCGCGTCCGGGAGTGGTCCCGTTGCGGAGCCGCTGCATGACCCGTACCGCCGTCCCCGTCCTCGCCGCGGCCGCGGTCGCCGCTCTGGCCACGGGTTGTTCGCACAACCCCGGCTACTTCCCGTACCTGATCCCCGGCGGGCCGATCCGCCAGACGCACGCCAAGCCCGGTGGCCTGGGGTACTTCAGGAACTTCGACCCGAAGGCGGTGAGGCTGGTCGTCACGCCGGGTCAGCAGGTGAGCGCCCCGCTCGGCGCGCCAGTGGTGCTGGTCGGCAGCGTGCTGGACCGGGACGACCAGCCGCGGCGGTCGCGGCGGATCGAGTGGTTGCTCGACGGCCCCGGCCACATCATCGAGGCCGACGAATCCGGCGTCTTCCCCGGTCGGGGCTACAAGGTCGATAACAAGTACGCGGTCACCTACACGAACTACTTCACCAAGACGATCACCCGGGGCAACACCGACCCCGGCGACGACGTGATCCTCGCCCCCGGCCAGACGTTCTGCGTGGTCAGTTCGTCGGTCCCGGGGGAGACGGTCGTGACGGCCTACGCCCCGGAGGTGTTCAACTGGGACTGCGGCCGGGTCGCCGTGCGGATCACCTGGGGGGAAGGTCGCTTCATCTTTCCGCCGCCGGCCATCGTGCGGTCGGGGTCGGAACACACGCTGACCACGGCGGTGAACCTGTCGGCGGCCGAGGCGGTCCCGAGCGGCTACCGGATCCGCTACCGGGTGCTGGACGGCGCACCGGCGGTGCTGGTGTCGCGGGGCGGCAGCGGCACCGGGGCCAGCCTGTCCGGGACCGGGGCTAAGGAGGCCGAGACCTTCACCGACGCCAACGGCGAGGCGGCGGTGCGGATCGTGCAACAGACCCCCCGGCCCGGTAAGACGCGGGTGGCGGTGGAAGTCGTCAAGCCGCCCGAGCCGGGCGGGACCGGCCCCGGCACGGTCGTCGGTCGCCGCGAGACGGTCATCGAGTGGGCCGAGCCGAAGCTCAACCTGGGGATCGAAGCCCCGCCCACGGCCGGGGTCAACGGCCCGTTCCCGGTCACGGTGGCGCTGGACAACGAGGCCGCCGTCGACAGCCGTGCCGCCCGCGTCCACATCAGCCTCTCCGACGGGGCCACCCTCGACCGCAGTGACCCGCCGCCGTCCCGTCAGGACGCCACCGGCACCCTGACCTTCGAGTTGCCGCCCGTTCCCGCCAGGGCCAAGCAGGAAGTGTCCTTACAAGTCCGGCCCGCCCGCCTGGGCACGGTGACGGTCAGCGCCGAGGCCGTCACCGCCGACGGGCTGCAGGCTTCCGGCCGGGCCACGACCCGCGTCGAACAGGGCCGGTTGCAGTTGCTCACCGAGGCCCCCGGCACGGCCCTGGTGGGGGATGCGATCCCGTTCAAGTTCGCGGTCAGCAACGCCGGCCTGGCCCCGGCCGAGAACGTCGTCGTCTGGGCCCACCTCGATGACGGGCTGAAGGCCGGGACGTCCCAGAACCCCGTCGAACTGGCGGCCGGGAACCTCGCCCCGGGGCAAACCAAGGTCCTCGACCTGTCCCTGGTGGCGGCCGCGCCGGGACGGTTCGCCGTGCGGGCCAACGCCACCGCTGACGGCGGCCTGGCGGCCAGCGCCCCGGCGGTCGCCGTCGATGTCCGACGCGCCGAACTGGCCGCGACCGTCACCGGGCCGAGACTGGCTTACCTCCACCAGGAGTTCGACTGGACCGTGACCGTGCGGAACACCGGGGAAGCGACCGTGTCCGATGTTGTCGTCCGCGGCAGCGTACCCGCCGAGGCACGGGTGAAGTCGGTCACGGACGGCGGCCGGGTCGGGTCGGCTTCGGTCGAGTGGCACCTGCCCGAGCTGCGCGCCGGGGAACAGCGGACGTTTCGGGTCACGGCCGAGGCCGTCAAACTCGCCGATCGTGCCGCCTTCTCCGTCCGGGTGTCGGGCGAGGCGACCGCTGCGCGAACGGTCCAGACCCGGGCGGAAGCGGCGGTCGCCGTCATCGGCACCCCGGCCCTGTCTTTGGAGCTGGCGACCCCGCCGGGGCTGGTGGAGGTCGGCCGGCGGGCCGCCTTCCAGGTGCGGGTCAAGAACCAGGGGACGGTGTCGGCTCGCGACGTGGAGGTGACCGCCTTCGTGCCGCCGGAACTCCGCCCGCTGCGGGCCTGGGGCGCGGCCGACGGCCGGGTCGAGGGGTCGGGGCGGGTCGTCTTCCCACCGGTCGCCGAACTCCGGCCGGGGGGAACGCTCACCTGCACGATCGAGGTCGAGGCGGTCCGGGCGGGGGATGCCCGCTTCCGCAGCGAGGTCCGGGCGGCCCACCTGACCGCCCCGCTACGGGAGGAACAGGCGGCCCGGGTCACGGGCCGGTGATGCGGCCGGGGGGAAACCCCGGCAGCCGGTCCCGCCCGTTCCCCGCCGTGCGCGTGTTCGTGGTTCGCCGGTCCCGCCCGTTCTTCGCGCCCACGGTCGCCCTTCAACTCTCCTTCGCACATTCTTCATACCGGTCCACTACAACAACACTCGCCAGGACGGTGGCGTCTCCGTCCCCGGATTGCGGACTTCCCCCTGACCCCGAGCTATCATGACCGCGCCCGGCCCGCTGACCACCGTCAACCCTCCGAGGGATGTTTCGATGGCCCAGCCGCGCATCTTGATCATCGAGGACGAGAAAGGACTCACCAACTCGCTGACGTGGACGTTCAACAAGGAAGGCTTCGAGACGCACGTCGCCCATGAGGGTCCGGAAGGTCTTCGCAAAGCGCAGAGCCTGCTGCCGGACGTGATCCTGCTGGACATCATGCTGCCCGGCCTCAGTGGCCTGGACGTCTGCCGCGAGCTGAGGGCCGGCGAGCGGACCCGCGAGATCCCCATCGTGATGCTCACGGCCAAGACGGAGGAAACCGACCAGGTGGTGGGCTACTCCCTGGGGGCCGACGACTACGTCCCCAAGCCGTTCAGCAACAAGGTGCTGCTGCACAAGGTGAAGGCCCTGCTGCGGCGGGTGCAGGGCCGCAGCGAGCCGGGCGACGTGGTCGAGTACGGCAGCGTCAAGATCGACCGCATCCGGCACCGCGTGACCCTCGACGGCGAGCCGCTCGAACTGACGCCGACCGAGTTCCGGCTGCTCGAAGCCCTGGTCCGCCAGCCGGGCCGGGCCTTCTCCCGCCACCAGCTCATGGACGCGGCCATCGGCGAAGGCTCGATCGTCCTGGAGCGGACGATCGACGTTCACATCAAGACCCTCCGCCAGAAGCTGACCGAGGCGGGCGGGTCGGCCGACCTGATCGAGACCGTGCGCGGCGTCGGCTACCGCTTCCGCGAGGAGAAGCCCGACGGGAAATGACGCCGGCTGATGACGCTCGCCCGGCGGGCCTGTACACAGTCATGGCGGGGGAGTATCAAGGCGGGGTAGTACGCAGAAAAATAACAAGACTCGCGGGAAACCCCGCCACGACCCGGCGACCGGCCCGAGGGGACCGTGCCGTGACCGAGCCGACCACGCCGTATGTGGCGATCCAGGTCCCGATGATGCCGAAGGACACCAACCGGCACGGCACGATCTTCGGCGGCCTCCTGCTCTCCTATATCGACCTGGCCGGGGCCATCGCCGCCCAGCGGGAGCTTCAGCTCCGGGGCGGCAACCCCAAGGCCTCGTTCGTCACCGTCGCCATCAACCGGGTCGAGTTCAAAAAGCCCGTACTCGTCGGCGACGTGGTGCGGTTCGAAACGAGCATCGTCCGCATCGGCCGTACGTCGATCACCGTCCACATCAACGTCTACGCCGAACGCGGGGCCGAGACGATCAACGTCACCGAGGCCGAGGGCACCTTCGTCGGCGTCGACCTGAGTACCCCGGAACGCCGGCCCGTGCCCCTGTTCCCCGAGTCGGCCTGAAGAGACGGTCTGAAGGGTCGGCCTGAAGACGGCCCCGTGCTCCGCGCACCGTTTCACCGTTTAGCCCGGGTCCGAATCGGGCGGCTTTTCATGATTTTTCCTGAGAAATTTAGTTGACTGCGGAAGTGATCACAACGTAACTTGGGGGTAGACAAATCGTCGCTTGTCGGTTTTCGCCCTTTGGCCATGATCCCGCCGCTGTTGGCGGGTGGCATATGTCCGTCAATTTCTTCCTTGTCCCTATCTCAAGGAGCGAGGTGAGTCGATGAACCCGTCCCTGCGAACCCGTCGTGGGTTCACCCTGATCGAGCTGCTGGTCGTGATCGCGATCATTGCCATCCTGATCGGGCTACTGCTGCCGGCGGTGCAGAAGGTCCGCGAGGCCGCGGCCCGCACGACCTGCTCCAACAACCTGAAGCAACTCAGCACCGCCATCCACAACTACGCCTCCAGCTACCAGGACCGCCTCCCGGCCGCCTGCCAACGGAAGAACCTCCCGGGCGGCCAGCGGAACATGCTGAGCGAACTGCTCCCCTTCATCGAGCAGGAAGCCCTTTACCGGGCCGGCATCGCCGGGCCGAATACGACCTTCTGGGACAACCCGGTCGCCGGTACCCCGTCCGGCACGGTTCGTAGTGCCGTGGTCAAGACGTTCCAGTGCCCCAGCGACGTGTCGATGAGCAACGGCTTCGCCGCCAACCAGGTGAACGCCTGGGCCGGCACCAGCTACGCCGGGAACTTCCAGCTCTTCGGCATGAGCCCGATGGCCGACACCGCCGGTAGGACCTGGGCCGCCCGTTACACGATCGCCAACATCCCGGACGGCACCTCGAACACCGTCGCCTTCGCCGAGCGGTACGCGGCCTGCGGCAGTGGCGGTAACCTCCTGCACTGGCTGGGCGGCGACTGGAACCCCAATGCCTGGGGCGTGACCTTCGCCAACTCCCCCTGGGGCGGCAACTGGAACCAGGTGCCGATGATCCAGCCGAACCCCTGGCAGACCGCCTGCGACCCGAGCCGGCCCAGCGGCGGCCACACCGGCCAGGTGCTGGTGGCCCTGGCCGACGGCAGCGTCCGCGGCGTGACCCAGAGCGTGCCCCAGGCGACCTGGATCCTGGCCATCACCCCCGACGACGGCCAGGCCCTGCCGGGCAACTGGTAAGCAGCCAGCTGTAGACGATCCCGCTCGCCCTCTCCCGCGTTGCACACGGGAAACGCAACCTTCGGAATCGATCCTCGCGCTTCCCGACGGGATGCCTCCGGACCGGAGGCATCCTTTCTTTCCCCCTCTTCGATACCGGAGCATCTGGCGATGTCTGCCGTATTCCCCCGTCGAATCGTAACGCCGTTTTTGCTCACCTTCTCCCTGCTCCTCTTCGCTGTCCTCAGCGGCTGCGGACCGGCCGGGAAGGATGGCAAGGCCGTGGTGAAGGGCACGGTCACGATCGGTGGCTCGCCCGCCAACTCCGGCCAGGTGACCTTCACCATCGGCAACGAATCGCTGTCCGGGATGATCGACCCCCAGGGCAACTACAGCGTCGTGGGGTTGACCCCCGGTGAAGCGAAGGTCACGGTGACGAACCTCTCGATCCCGACCGCCCCGATCACGCCGGGCATGCCGGGTGCCGAGAACGTTGTCACCAAGCCGATACCGATCCCGGCCAAGTACGGTAATGTCGAGACGAGCGGCCTGACGTTCACGGTGAAGAAGGGCGAGAACACCTATAACATCGAACTGTCGAAGTGAGTGATCTGGCGAAGTGATCGCCTCCGGCTCGGGACTGCCATGGCGAGGATCGCGGGTATCGTTCGGACCCGTGGCCGGGGAGCCGGCCTCCTGCTCCTGCTCGTGGCCGGGGCCGCGTTCCTGGTGGTGCGGGGAGTCGGTCGGCGTGTGCCGTTGCCGCCGCCGCCGGAACCCCCCGCCGTGCCGAGCGACGGGCTGGAGCCGGAAGTCGTTCAACTGCTCAGCGGACTGCGCAAGAGGGTGGTGGAGAACCCAGCCTCGGGGGAGTCCTGGGGCCAACTCGGGATGGCCCTGCGTGTCCACAACCGGCTGGCGGAGGCCCGCGACTGTCTGAAGGAGGCGGAGCGGCTCGACCCGGCCAACCCCCGCTGGCCCTATCACGGGGGCATGTGCCTGTTCTATACCGAACCGGACGAGACGATCCGCAGCCTGCGGCGGGCCGTGGAACTCGCCGAGCGGCTCGACCCGCCGGACTTCTCGCCGCACTTCCAGCTCGCGGCCGTCCTCGTCCACGAGGGCCGCTACGAGGAGGCCGGCCCGTACCTGCGGCCGGTGATCGAACACCACCCGGCGTTCGCCCCGGCCTCCTACCTCGCCGGCGTCGTGCGGGCCAACACCGGTGACCTGGCCGGCAGCCTCGAACTGTTGCTAAAGACGGCCGAGGACCCGACCACCCGCAAGAAGGCCTGTGAACAATTGGCTCGTGTCTATTTCCGGCTCGGCCGCGGCTCGGAAGCCGAGGACTGGAACCGCAAGGCTCGCCAGCTTCCCGAGGACGGTCCGTGGACGACGGGCTTCGATGCCGAGGCCGCCCGCTGGGACATGACCCGCAGCGCCCGCTACGCCGAGGTCCGTCGCCTGCACGCCGAGGGGCGGTACGCCGAGGCCGTGCAACTCCTCCGCGAATTCCTCGACCGGAACGACTCGGCCCGGGCCTATGCGCTGAGCCTGATAGGGGATTGCCAGGCACGGCTCGGGCAGGCCGAGGAGGCCGAGGCCGCCTACCACGAGGCGATCCGCCTGGAACCCGACGAGCCGCGGCACCACCTGCGCCTGGCGACGGTCTACCGGGTCCAGGGTGAGGTCTGCGAGAGCGTGCGGCGGGACGCCACCACGGCGCAGGAGTACTACCGCAAGGCCCTGCTCAGCACCCGCGAGGCGGTCCGGCTCGCCCCGAACCTCGATGACGCCCAGACGATGCTCGGCGAGGTCCTGTTGTCGCTCGGGCAGCGCGAGGAAGCTCTGGCGGCCTTGCGGGCGGCGGTGCGCATGCGGCCGGAGAACGCCACCGCCCAGTTGCTGCTCGGGCAAGCCCTGGTCCGCGGCGGAGACCCGGCGGCGGCCCGCCCGCACCTGGAACTCGCGGCCCGACACGCCGCCCCCGGTGACACGCGCGCCGCCGAGGCGCTGGCAGCCCTTCCGCCCCCCGTTCCGCCCCCTGGCATGCCCCCCGGTCCGCCCCCGGACACGTCTCCCCCCAAGCCCTGAAGCCGCCCGCGAGCGAACCCACGAACCGACCGGCCCGGCCTGCGATGCGATCGGCAACCTGGACGACCTGGATGATCGGTAGCCTCCCCGTCTGGCTGGTGGCGCTGCTTCCGGCCGGGGGCTGTGCCGGGCCGACCGCGCCGACCGGGCCGACCGGGCCGACCGCGCCCGAGGCGACCCCGCCGGCGGCGGCCGCCGACCCGCCCTGGTTCGAGGAGGTGACCGCCGAACTCGGCCTCGACTTCCACAACGACGCGGGCACCCCCGACGACTCCTACTTCTTACCCCAGATCATCGGGGCCGGCGGGGCCTTGTTCGACTTCGACGGCGACGGCCGACTCGACATCTACCTGCTCAACCATGCCGGGCCGAACGGCCGCCCCAACCAACTCTTCCAGCAACTCCCGGACGGGCGGTTCAAGAACGTGAGTGCCGGCTCGGGCCTGGACTACGCCGCCGTCTGCCACGGTGTCGCCGTCGGCGATGTCAACAACGACGGCTGGCCCGACCTGGTCGTTACCGAGTACCTGGGCGTGCGGCTGTTTTTGAACAACGGCAACGGCACCTTCCGCGACGTGACCGGCCCGGCCGGACTGAAGAACCCGCAGTGGGCCACCTCGGCCGCGTTCCTCGATTACGACCGCGACGGCTGGCTCGACCTGGTCATCGTCAACTATGTGGAATTCGACCGCTCTCACCCGTGCACGTCGGCCAACGGCCGACGCGACTACTGCAACCCGAACACCTTCCCCGGCACGGTCAGCCGCCTGTTCCGCAACCGCGGGCCGCGGCCCGACGACCGGGCCACGGTCGCCTTCGAGGACGTGACGACCCGGGCCGGGCTGGACTCCCGCACCGGTCCGGGCCTGGGCGTGGTCTGTGCCGACTTCACCGGCGACGGCTGGCCCGACGTCTTCATCGCCAACGACGGCAAGGGCAACCACCTGTGGGTGAACCAGAAGGACGGGACGTTCAAGGAGGAAGGGGCCTTGCGGAACGTCGCCTATAACGCCATGGGCCGGGCCGAGGGGAACATGGGCATCGCCTGGGGTGACATCGACGGCGACGGCCTGCAGGACCTGTTCGTCACCCACCTGATCACCGAGACGAACACCGTCTGGAGGCAGGGGCCCCGGGGCGTCTTCCAGGACCGCACGGCGACGACCGGGTTACACCGGCCGGCCGAGCGGGCCACCGGGTTCGGCACCGTCCTGGCCGACTTCGACTGCGACGGGGCACCGGACGTGGTCGTCCTCAACGGGGCCGTTCTGCGGAACACGCCGTCGGCCTCGGCCTCGGCGGGGGCGAGCTTCTGGGACCAGTACCGGCAGCGGAACCAGTTGTTCGTCAACGACGGCCGCGGCCGGTTCCGCGACGTCTCGGCCGCCAACGCCGGGCCGAAAGGGCTGTGCGGCTTCCCCACCCTGGGCCGTGGGCTGGCCGTCGGTGACGTGTCGAACCAGGGGCAGATCTGGCTGCTGGCGACCGAGATCGCCGGCCCGGCCCGGCTCTTCCGCTGCGTCGCCCCCCGGAACGGTCGCTGGCTCGTCGTCCGGGCTTACGACCCCGACCTGAAACGGGACGCCCTCGGGGCCGACATCACGATCCGTGCCGGGAACCGTACCTGGGTCCGCACCGTCCAGTCGAGCGGCGGGTACCTGACCGCGAGCGACCCGCGAGTCCACTTCGGCTTCGGGGCGATCGACCGCCTCGACTCGGTCCACGTCGTCTGGCCGGACGGCACCGCCGAACTGTTCCCGCCCCCGGACCTCGACCGCCACGTCGAACTCCGCAAGGGCAGCGGTTCCCCGGCCGTACCCCAGCCCTGACGCCCGCCGCGGCTCGTTCGGCCCCGAGCCGGTTCGCTGCCGCTGCGGTCGGGAAGTTCTGCACGACCCGCCGCCGAGTCCGTAAGCTGGTGGGATGGGCTGGCCCCGATGCGACCCACGGCCTCTCGGCCTCGCCCCCTTTCGGGGTGCCGCCGGCGGGGGCCGCCTTGCGTTCCGGACATGACCCACGAACTGGTCCTCATCTTCGACTTCGGCTCGCAGTTCGGGCAACTCATCGCCCGGCGGGTGCGGGAGCAGAACGTCTTCTGCCAGGTGGTACGACACGACCTACCGGCCGAGCGGGTGCGGGAGTTGAACCCCAAGGGCCTCATCTTCTCGGGCGGCCCGGCCAGCGTCTACCAGCCCGGTGCCCCGAAGTGCGACCCGCGCGTCCTGGACCTGGGCATTCCGGTCCTGGGCATCTGCTACGGCATGCAACTGATCTGTCAGGTCCTCGGCGGCACGGTCGGCGGCGGGACCCACACCCGCGAGTACGGCCGGGCCACCCTCACCGTGACCGACCCCGACACCCTGTTCCGGGCCTACCCGGTCGAATCGACGGTGTGGATGAGCCACGGCGATCAGGTGACCGGGCTGACCGACGACTTCGTACCGCTGGCCTCGACCGAGACCTGTCCGTTGGCGGCCGTCAAGCACCGGACGCGGCCGATCTTCGGCCTGCAGTTCCACCCCGAGGTCGCCCACACGCCGCACGGCGGGCAGATCCTGGCCAACTTCCTGCGGGACGTGTGCGGCTGTACCGGCCAGTGGAAGATGCAGGCGTTCCTCGACCGGACCGTGGCCGAGATCCGCGACAAGGTCGGCACCAGCCGGGTCATCTGCGGCCTTTCCGGCGGGGTCGATTCGAGCGTCTGTGCCGCCCTGCTGCTGAAGGCCATCGGCCCGCAGGTCGCCTGCATCTATGTCGATAACGGGCTGATGCGCGAGGGCGAGACGGAGATCGTCCGGCACACCTTCCGCGACTGGTTCCGGGCCGACCTGCACGTCGTCGATGCCAAGGACCGCTTCCTGTCGGCCCTGGCCGGTGTCACCGACCCGCAGGAGAAGCGGCGGCGGATCGGCAAGGTGTTCATCGACGTCTTCAAGCACGAGGCCCTGAGCATTCCCGACGCCAAGTTCCTCGCCCAGGGCACCCTCTACCCGGACGTGATCGAGAGCGGCGGGGCGGCGGACGGCCCGGCGGCGACCATCAAGCTGCACCACAACGTCGGCGGGCTGCCGGCCGAACTCGGCTTCGAGCTGATCGAACCGCTCCGCGACCTGTTCAAGGACGAGGTCCGCCGCCTCGGGCTGGAACTGGGCCTGCCCGAGAAGGTGGTGTGGCGGCACCCGTTCCCCGGCCCCGGCCTGGCCGTCCGCTGCCTGGGCGAGGTGACCGAGGAGAAGCTCGCCATTCTCCGCAAGGCCGACAGCATCTTCCTGGAGGAGTTGCACAAGACCGGCTGGTACCGCAAGACGTCGCAGGCCTTCGCCGTGCTGTTGCCGGTCCGGTCGGTGGGCGTCATGGGCGACGGTCGGACCTACGAGAACGCCATCTGCCTGCGCTGCGTCCAGACCGACGACTTCATGACCGCCGACTGGTCCCGCCTGCCCGACGACCTGCTGGCCCGCGTGGCGACCGCCATCATCAATAAGGTGAACGGTGTCAACCGCGTCGTCTACGATATCAGCAGTAAGCCGCCAGCCACCATCGAATGGGAGTAGGCCGGTCCCGCCGGCCCCTCACGCCGCCCCGGAGCGCCCCGTATGCGAGTCGATGTCTGTGCCCGCGAAGATTACCCCAGCCAGGCGAAGCTGCTCGACGCACTGGCGGCCGTCGGGGCCTACCCGGACGACGATTACGAGCTGGAAGTGCCCCTGCCGACCGGACTGCTCCGCTTCCGGGTCGGCAGTGACCTGCTGACCGTCTTCGTGGACGCCTGGGCCGTCGACCTCGAAGGACCGGACGACCTGGTCCGCCGTGTCCTGGCCGCGATCACCGGCGACTGACCACGACCCCGATTCATCATCGACTTTTGGCGACGCTGGAGCTTCCACCCTGGCCGCGATCACCGGCGACTGACCACGACCCCGACACCCGCGGCCCGGTACCAACGACCGGATCGGGGCCGCCCCGATTTGAGCCGCCCGATTCACGCCCCGGAGTACCACCGATGATGGCCTGGCCGACGATCCTGTGTGGCACCCTTCTGGTTCTGGTCGGCATCGTGAGCTACGGCACCGCCACCCCCGGCGAGGACGGTCAGGTCAGCCCGACGGCGCTGATCCCCGCCTTCTTCGGGGCCGCCCTGGTGCTGCTCGGCGTGTTGGCGTTCCGGGACCGACTCCGCAAGCACGTCATGCACCTGGCCGCCGTGGTCGGCATGGTCGGGGTGGTGGGCGGCTTCATGCCCCTGGTCCGGCAGTACAAGCTTACCGGCGAGTTCGACCCGCTCAAGAAGTCGGCGATCGCCGGCGAGCTGATGATCCTGGTCTGCGCGGTGTTCGTCGGGCTGTGCGTCAACTCGTTCGTGCAGGCCCGCCGGGCCCGTCGGGCGAAGGAGGGTGACGGTAACGGGCCGAAGGCGTGAGCGCCGGCCCCCACGAGCCGGAAGCGTCAGCGACGGCCCCCGATCAGCTTCGGCTTCGACCGTCGTAGTACGCCAACGACTCGCCCTGTTGGTCGACGACGTAGGCCACGGCTCGTGAGAGCGATTTCTCGTCGTTGAGCCACCGCGTGCTACCGTGTTGGGTCCACCGGTCCCGGTCGGCCGGCTCCCCGAACTCTTCACGCAAGCGTCGGCTCGCCCACGCCTTGAGGTCGGCCATCACCTTCTCGGGCCTGACCGCCGCCGTGACCACGACGTGAACGTGATTACTCCGCACGTGGGCCGCCCACAGCTTCCAGCCGCGGTGTGCGGTCACCTCACGGATCGTCCGCAGGACGACCCGGCGACGGGGTTCGTCGAGAAGGTACGGCTGCTGTCTGAGCCGCGCGCGGCAGGCGGCTTCGAGTCCGGGGTCGGCCGCGAGCCAGGGCGTCCCGGGCCGGTTGTGGGCGCGGTCGACCGATCCCGGGGCGCGGCCGTGCAGCCACGTACCGTAGGTGGTGAACGTGATGAAGTACGCCAGTGGTGCGGCCACGATGCCCTCCCCCGAAATGGGCAGACGGGACGGACGTGTCGGTGCCGGTCCCAGAAGTTGTCGTTGGCCGTCGCTGACGCTTCCGGCTCGTGATGGTGTATATGAGCCGGTGAGCGACGGCTCCAGCCGGTGAGCGACGGCCCCCGTGACGGTGTACGAGCCGGAGGCGTGAGCGACGGCTCCACGACTCACGACGACTTCGGCCGG
>Ga0308417_1001044_pt1 | contig 19300 bp, 13 predicted proteins | sample HotsprSampleOS65_FD_203528 | JGI IMG/M metagenome (GOLD analysis project Ga0308417, IMG submission 203528) | Hot spring phototrophic mat microbial communities from Octopus Spring, Yellowstone National Park, Wyoming, United States - 20090730_OS65 ... | reverse complement strand
CGGCGCGTGCCGCAACTGGAAGCCGATGGCGAGGCTGAGCCGCCCTTGCGCTTTCCTGCCCGTTTCCATCACGTCCTGGCAGCCTGCCACGTCCACGGCTACCGGCTTCTCGCAATACACGTGCTTGTCGGCAGCCACGGTCTTCTCCAGGTGCTCGGGATGGAAGTAAGGCGGCGTGGCGATCAGCACGGCGTCCACTTCCTTCGAAGCCAGCACCCGGTCCAGCGAATCCGGTCCGGCGTACAGTTGCGCCCGGTCGATGGCGGGCTTGCCCGCTTTCGCCGAGGCTGTGTCCAGCCGGTCCTTGGCGCGCGCCAACTGCCCTTCGAACAGATCGCCCAGCGCCGTCACCGCGGCGCCCGTGTTGGCGATGAGCGAGCCCGCGACGCCCGTGCCGCGCCCGCCGCAGCCGAACAGCGCCAGCCGCACCGCCGAGTTGCGTTGCGTGCCGCGCACCCGTTCCGGCTTCACGATCATGAAACCGGCAGCGCCGGCCGAGCCGAGAAATGCTCTTCTGTTCATTTGTCGCTCCCTCGTTGGTTGTCCGCTATTTCGCGCGGACCATCTTGTCTTCCGTTACCGCGAGCGTGCGGAAATCCAGCACGCGCCGCATCCCGCCATGCGTCATCTCCAGCCGCGGCTCGCCCGCCTTCCCATGGACGAACGGGCCCCCGAAAGCCGGCCAGTTGGCGTAATCCAGCGGCTTGCCGTCCACGCGCGGCGTTTGCCCGTACGTGAACTCGATCGTTTTGCCGCGCAGCGTGCGGAACGTGACCCGCGGCCCGGGCTCCAGCCTGAACTCCAGCGGCAGCGCCCGTATAGCCTTCCGGAACGCCTCCAGCGTGGGAAACTCATCCACGCTCGCCGCCTGCACCACCGTGCCGTTTTTCAGATGGGGGCTGAACAGCCGCTTGCCCCCGCCCTCGATCGGCTTCCACACATACGGCGCCAGCGGGCGGTAGGCGATCCACGTCCGCCCGCCGCGGCAGAAGATCCAGCCCGAGGCGTCCTCGGTCAACTCCGCCAGGTCTTTCGAGAAGAACCCGTTGATGTGCGGAAAGCGCGTGCCCGGAGCGATGTCGTACAGCGCGATCACGGCATCCTCGCTCTGCGCGATCCTCTCGTACGGCGAGCCGCCCAACAGCTTGTCCGGCGAATCGTAGGTCGTCTTGGACCGCCACACGCCCTCCGTGCCGAAGTCCGGCGAAAACGTGAAATACGCCTCCAGTTCCACCATGCCGGAGTAGGGGTGCAGCGAGAACAGCGTGTTGTGCGCGCCTTCGGGGTCGTCCGCGCGCCAGGTGACGTCCCAGGAGTGCTGCTGCACGGGCTGCAACACGCCGCCCTGGTCCGAGCTGACGGCGTAATCCCTGGTCATATACGTGGTCTTGAAGACCTGCCCGTGGAGTTCGTCATGGAAGCGCCAGCGGTTGCGCGTGCGCTTTTTCTCGAGATGCGTGTACGGGCGGCTGCGGTCGGTGGCGATGCGGCGCAGGATCTCCGGCGGCGCCGGACCGTCCGCCAGCGCATAGTAAAGCGAATACCCGCCGAACGGAGGGGTCTCCTTGCCCTGCCCGAACAGCAGCCAGGCGAAGTCCGCCGACACGCCGCGCCACTTCTCCACCACCTGCCTGTCGTCGGTGCGCGCGTGCGCGCCCACATAAATGCCGTCGAGGCTCTCCACGGCGAAGTCGGCCGCAATCCACTCGATCATCATCGAAGCCTGCTTCTTCATCCGCGGGTCTTCCGCCCACGCCGCCAGGTAGGACAGCGGCAGCAGGTAGACGCCGATGTAGTGCGTGCAGTCGTATTCGCCCTGCCCTTTCGTGGTGGTCAGCTTCACCCAGCTCTCGATCCAGCGGCGGGCTTCCTCGAAGTTCTCTTTCGAACTCTTTCCGTTGAACCATCCCTCGCCGCCCATCTCCGGCCACATCTGCGCCATCAGGTACATCGACGTGTAATAGAGCAGCCAGTGGTTCTCGGTGTCGCCGCGGAAGGGATAGTAGGCCTTCCAGGATTTGCGGAGCAGCGCGCGCGCCGGCTCGCTGAGTTGCCCGCGGTCCAGATAGGCGATGGCCGTCACCGGAAACATCCAGAACATGTCGCCGCTCACGTCGCCTTCCAGCAGTTGGCGCAGCCGGCGATCCGCGGCGGGCACGCCCTCGCGCAGCCACAGCCGCGCGGCGATGCTGTGGTAATGGAGCTTCTCGTCCTCTACCCGCGCCATCTTTTCGATCAAACGGCGCCGCCGCTGCTCGTAGTCCTGCGCGGCGGCGCTCTGCGCGGCCAGCGCCGCGGCCAGCGCCAGCGCGGCCATCCGTCTCATCGCCCACCCCCTGCCGGAACGAAAGCCATCTTCAGGATGATGCTGCCGGGCAGCCCTTCCACGCGCCACGTCTTGCCCGCGTCTTCGGAGACGTACAGGGCCTCCTCGTGGACGCTCGCATAGAGCCGCCCCGGCTTGCCGGGGTCGAAGGCGACGCTCCAGACGTCGGGCCGCGGCAGGCCCTGGTTCCGCGCCTGCCAGGTGAGTCCGCCGTCCTCGCTTACCAGAACTCCGGGACCCCAGCCGCAGACGGCGATCCGCCGCGCGTCGGCGGGGTCAAAAGCGATGTCGTAGAGGTTGCGGCCGGCGGATGGGTCGCGCCCGGTGGCTTCGAACGTCAGGCCGCCGTCGGTGCTGCGGAAGATGCCGCCCTTCTGCGTCACCGCCAGCCAGAGCGAGGCGTCATGCGGGGACTGTTCCACGCGCATGGCCTGGAATCCCGCCGCGCCTGCCAGCCGCCAGCTCTTGCCCAGGTCGCTGGAAACATAAAAGCCGTCTTCTGTTCCAATCACAACGCGGCCTTTTTGTGCGCGATCCAGCCGCACGGCCTTGCCGTAGCGGCGCGGCAGCCCGGCGGAGATCTCGCGCCATGTCGCGCCGCCGTCTTCGGACAAGCGGAACCCGGCGGTGTGTCCGAAAGCCAGCAGGCCGCCCGCGCCGGCGCTGATGTCCTGCAGCTCGGTGACGGTTTCGTCCGTGAGCACGCGCCAGCGGCCCTGCCCGTCGACCCGGATCACGCCGTCGCCCGCGGCGAGAAACAGCGTCTCCGGGCGTCCGGGGAGCCAGGCGAGGCCCGTCAACAACGGGTGGCGGTATCCTTCATTGACCCACGCGCCGTCCGCCTTCTTCACAAACAGGCCGCTTGGCAGAAGCGCCGCGCCCACCACCCAGCCCTTGGTCGTCACGCCGACCGCGTGCAGGCGGTGCTCGCCGTGCGCGCACAACGCCGCCGCAGCAAACCACACGAGAACCCTCATGCGGTTCACACTATCAAAACGAGGACGTCAGACGCCTGTGATGTTGAACAGATATTCCGCTGCGCCGGCGCGGATGCGGAAGCGGTTGGCGCCCGCGGCGAGTCCGAGCCGCACGCTCAAGCCGTAAAGGCCCGGAGAAAGACCGTCGTAGTCCGTGACAGAGAGCACCGATCCTCCATCCAGCTCTTCAATGGCGACCTCGTCCACGTGCACCGGAACGCCGGATTCATCCACCAGCCGGAACAGCAAGGCGTCGCGCACGTTCGCGCCGCGGCGCGCCGAGGAGGTCTCGCGCAGGACGGTCACGCGCGCCGGCTCGCCGCGGGTCACCGCCCGCCAATAAGGCACGCGCAGCGTGAATCCGCTCGAAGCGCCTTCCAGGACCACGAAGCCCTCGTACGTGCCCGTGTCTGTCAACGGTTCAGGCCAATCCACGAGGATCTCTGTTTCAGCGCCGGGCGCCAGCTCGACCATGTCGGCCGACACGGCAGGAACAGCCGGGCCGCGGCGGTGTTCGATGCGCACAAAATATGTCTCCGGCTCATCGCCGGCCTGCCTGAGGGTAAGCTTCCGGGCGTCCACTGTCTTGCCCGGCGCCGACGCGCCAAAGCTGAGCGGCGTGGAGGAGGCGATCAGGGGCGAGCGCACGGCTGCTTCGGCGTCCAGCAATCCGGCGCCGCTCTTCTGGACCCATGCCGACGCCTCGTCGCTGATCCTGGCGGCCGTGTTCACCAGCGCGGAGCGGATGGCGCGCGCATCCAGGCCTGGCCTTGCCGCTTTCACGAGCGCCGCGGCGCCCGCCGCCAGCGGCGCGGAGAAACTCGTGCCATCCACCAGCGTGTAGCCGGTGTCCGACCACATGGCGCCGGCGGAGTCGAGCGTTTGCGTGGCGATCCACATGTCCGTGCCCGTGGCCGTGAGTTCGGGCTTGATAGCGAGATCCACGTTGGGGCCGTGCGCCGAAAAGTCCGCCAGCAAACCCGGCCTCTGCTCCACCCGGCGGTAGCGGAAGCTCATCACCGCAAGGAGCGGCTCTCCGCCGGCCAGCCATTCCCGTACTTTCTGGCCGCTCCTGTAAGAGATCATCATCGCGGGCAGGTCCGCCGAACCCACGGCCATCGTGATCGGCTCGGGCGATTCTTCGCGGGCCTGCACCAGCGCCGCCACGGCACCCGCGTTCTTCGCATTGTTGAGCTTCAGCTCGAAAGTGCATCCGCCCCGCAGGATCAGCGCGATCTTGCCTGCCAGGCTTCCTTCCGGCAATTTGCCGCACGCCAGCCCGTTCTCGTCCAGTGCGGCTGCGTCGGCCACGGCGCCGCTCACATCTTCTGCGGGCGGCGGGCCGTTGCCGGGCGCCCCCAGCAGAGACTCCTTGCCTTCAAACGCGATGCCGAAGCCGAAGGTGCGGCTGTTGGTGGACGCCCCCACGCTCAATGCGGAAGGCGCGGTGGCGGGGGAGGAGATGGTGCCCCAGCCAGGCCCGTTGTTGCCCGCGGCCACCACCACCAGCGCGCCCGCTTCGGCCGCGTTCTCCAGCGCCTGCGCCAGCGTGTCCTCCTCGAGGCGAAGCGCGATGTCGGAGCCGAGGCTCAGGTTCAGGATGTCCATGCCGTCGGCAACGGCGTCATCAATCGCCTGCAACAAGGCGGCCTCCGTCGTCGATGAATTGAAGCCCGGAGTGCCGAACACCTTGTAGTTGCCCAGCCACGCCCGCGGCGACACGCCGCTCACCCAGCCCATCGGCCCTTCATGCGCCACGCCTGCTGCAATCATCGCCGCCGCGGTCCCGTGGCCGACATGATCGCGCGCGGAGCGGTCCGGATCGAAATTCCGCAGCAAACGCACATAGCTCCGCGCCACGATGATCTTGCCTGTGACGAGATTCGAGTCAAGTTCGGATGTCGTGCGAGGGTACCCTTGGGGCGCTTCCATGTCTGCGGCGCGGAACGCCGGATGCGACGCCTCGATGCCGCTGTCGATGATGGCGATCTTCACGCCTGCGCCTGCGCGGTTTTCGCCGCCGGCCAGCTCCCATGCCTCGCGGATCCGGTGCAGCGGAAGCGCCGCATCCACCGTCATCTGGTACTCTCTCGCCGGGCGGACTTTCCTGACTCCTGCGATTCCCGCGAGCGACGCCGCCCATTCGTCATCGATTTCGACGAACAGCGCGTTGGCCGCCAGACGCGCCCCTCCCAGCACATTGCCGCCGCGCTCTTCCATGCGCCGCCGCCCCTCGATCTGCTCTTCCTCCACGGCGGCTGCGTGCTTCGCCCACCCTCGCCCCGGCTGCGCCTGGCGCGCCCCGCGCGCCTGCTTCGTTTCTTCCGCCGCCCGGCGGATCGCCGGTGGGCCCTCCAGTTCCACCACATAGAGTCCCGGCGCCGCCAGAGCCGTCCAGGAAACCGCAAAAAAGAGAACCGCAATCGCCAGGATTTGAGTGCAAAATCTGCGTGATTCCATGGGGTGGCGCTCCGCTCTATCGACAATAACGCAGATTCCCGCGGCATCCGCCCGGTTTCATGGAAGGCCGCCGTGACGGCGGATTTAACACTTCTTCACAGCCCGGAGATTGCTTTGCGAGACTTGGTTGCGTCTCCTGTATCGGGTAGCTTGTGAAGTGATGCTGCGCGCGCGCGAGTCCGGGAAATGGTCCTGGACGCTGCCTGTTCTGTTGATCGTGCTGTGCCTCAGCCTGGGCGTGCTGCAATACCGCTGGATCGACGAGGCGACCCGGGCCGAGCGCGACCGCCTCCGCGCGGGGCTGCAGGATTCGCTCACGCGGATGGCAATCGCCGTCAATTCCGACATCACACTGGCCGTTGCCGCTTTCTTTCCCGCCGGCCATCCGCCCGATGAGGCTCTCCAGCCGGAGAGGCTCGCGGAGCTGTTCGGGCAATGGCGGGAGGCGACGCACCACGACGAACTGTTCGCCGCTGTCGGATTGGTCACGATCCACGGGCGCCGCCTGGAATTGTTCCTGGCCGATCCCGCCAGCGGCGAGGTTCGCCTGTCGGATTGGCCGCCGCGCTGGCAGGGCGTTCGCGGCCGGATGGAAGGCCGCCTCGCCCAGATGCTCGGGCTTCCGCCGGAGAAAAACCGGCAGGAATTCCGCCCCGGGCCGCCCCCGCCTGAGGAGGCGCTGCTGTTTGAGATCACCCGGTTCGGGCGCATGCCCGCCGAGCCCCGGCGGAACACATCATGGCTCATCTTCGAGCTGAACGAAGGCTACGTCCGCGACACTCTGATTCCCGAGCACCTGCGCCGCTATCTCGGCCAATCGGTGGCGGACTACCATATCGAAATCTCCTACCGCTCCGATCCCGGGCGGATCTTCTACCGCAACGGCCCGCAGCCGCTCACCGGCAAGCCGGACGCCGAGACCGCGCTGCTGGAGCTGCAATATGACCGCCTTTTCCGGCGCATGGGGCCGGCGGGAATGCGCGAGCCGCCGCGTGCGAGAAATGCCGGGGCGGAGTTCGGGCGGCTGTTCTTGCGCGTGCGCCACTGCGCCGGTTCCCTGGATGCCGTCGTCGCGCGCACGAGGCTGCTGAATCTCGCGGTCACGTTTTCTGTCCTGCTGCTGATGGGCGCGGCCCTGACGGCCATCGTTCTGTCCACGCGCCGCGCGCAGCGGCTGGCCGGCCTGCAGATGGACTTTGTCACCGGCGTTTCTCATGAACTGCGCACGCCGCTCACCGTCATCCGCACCGCGGCCTACAACCTTCGCGGCAAACTCGCCTCCAACCCGGCAATGGTGGAAAAGTACGGCGCGCTGATCCAGAAAGAAAGCGAACGCCTGACGGAGATCGTCGAACAGGTGCTCGAATTCGCCCGCTTCCGCTCGGCCGCCCCCGCCGTCCCGCTGGAGCCCGTATCCATCCGCGAAGCGGCCGATCAGGCGCTGGCCGCCTGCCAGCCTTTGATCGAATCGTCCGGCGTGCGGGTGGAGGACGCCATCCCGCCCGGCCTGCCGCCGGTGCTGGCCGACCGCCGCGCCCTCGCCCACTGCCTGCAAAACCTGATCTCCAATGCCGTGAAATACGGCGGCGAAGGCGGCTGGCTTGGCCTCTCCGCCGCAAGCCTGGATGAGTTTGTGGAAGTCTGCGTGGCCGACCGCGGCCCCGGCATCCCGCCAGACGAGCTGAAGCATGTTTTCGAACCCTTCTTCCGCGGACGCCGCGCCGTTGATGATCAGATCCATGGCACCGGGCTCGGACTTTCTCTGGTGAAGAGCGCTATCGAGTCCTTCGGCGGCGCTGTGGAGGCGCGCAGCACTCCGGGGCGGGAAACGGAATTTCTCCTGCGCCTTCCTGCCGCGCCGCATCTTTCTGAAGCCGCGCAGCCCGCCGCGGCCGGAGGCACGCCTGCATGAGCGCGCGAATCCTCATCGTGGAGGACGAGCCCGGCCTTGTTCTTACGCTGACGGACTTGCTGGCGGCCGAAGGCCATGAAGTGGACTCCGCACAGGACGGCGCCTCCGGGCTCCGGAAGGCTCTGGAAGGCCGCTACGACCTGATCATCCTTGACGTCATGCTGCCGGGCAGGAACGGCTTCGAGGTGTGCCGCGAGCTCCGCAGGCAGGGGCGCGACACCGCCGTGCTGATGCTCACCGCGCGCGGGCAGGTGGTGGACCGCGTCGTCGGGCTCAAACTCGGCGCCGACGACTATCTGGCCAAGCCGTTCGACCCCGCCGAGCTGACAGCCCGCATCGAAGCCCTGCTGCGGCGCGCCGGCAGGAACACCTACGGGCCGCCCGCGCACTTTGAGTTCGGCGATGTCGTGGCCGATTTCGATCACGGCATCGTCACCAAGGGCGGCCAGCCCGTCCAGATGGCGGGCAAGGAACTCCAGCTTCTCCGCTACCTGGTGGAGCACCGCGGACAGACCGTCTCCCGCGAGCAGTTGCTGGAAGCGGTGTGGGAGTACTCGGCCGGGGTCACTTCGCGCACCGTGGACGTCCACATCGCCTGGCTGCGCCAGAAGCTGGAGGACAACCCGCAAGCGCCGCGCTGGATCCATACGGTGCGCGGCGTCGGCTACCGGTTTGTCCCGTAGATCCGCCCGGGCTGCGCCGTCTCCGGCGGCAGCCGGTCACTCCCACTCGATCGTGCCTGGGGGCTTGTGCGTGAGATCGAGGAACACCGCGCAAATGCCGTCTTCAGCCAGCAGCCGGGAGCAGAGTTCCTCGCGCAGGGGTTCGGGCAGCGCCACGGCGCGCGCGGTCATGCCGTCCACGCTGTCCACCGGCCGCAGGACCACCGAATCCGGCCTCCCGGGCGTTCCCAGCGGCACGAGGATCACGGGGAACTGCCAGACTTCGCGGTCGAAGCCCGTCCGGTGCGCCGCCTCCCGCACGATCGCGTCGGCGCGCCGGAGCCGCTCCAGGCGCGTGCGGCACAGCGCGGCGGCGCTGGTCGACAGACCGGAGACGGGCGCGTGCGAAGCCAGCGCGGCGATGACGCGGTTGATCCGGCTGAGGCGGTTGATCCGCTCCGCCGCGAGCTCGTGCAGGCCCTGGAGTTGCGGCGCCGCATCGAGGATCAGGACCGGGCGGTAGCTGCGCGAGTCGCCCTGCACGCCCACCGAATGCAGCGGCGCCAGCCAGCCGTCTTCGAGCTGCTCCACCGGCTTGCCCGAGTCTTCACACAGGCAGCGGATGGCGAGGCCCGGCCCCGGGAAAGGGTGGCGCTCCAGCAACGCCCCGGGAAGCCCGAGTTCGCGGCCCAGTTCGCGCACTTCGTCTTTGTAGAGCGTGTGCAGCGGCTCGACGATGCGGTTTTCAGCGATCAGCCTCTGGATGCCGGACACGCGGTTGTGGTGCGTCTTGATCACGTCCGCCTTGGCAGTGCCGCCGCTTTCAATCGTGTCCGGGTAGATGGTGCCCTGGCCGAGAATCCACTGCCCTTCGAGGTAATGGCCGGAGGCGAGGATCTGCTCCTGCACCTCGACGAACAGCTCGCCGATGATGTGCCGCTTGCGCTCCGGGTCCCGCACGCCGTCGAGCGCCGACAAGAACCGTTCGGAGGCGTCCTCGACGGCGAACACGCCGCGGCCGAGCGAGTCAAAAACATTTCTCACGAATTCCGTTTCACCCGCCCGCATCAGCCCCGTATCGACGTACAGCGCGCGCACGCGCTCCGGCCCGAGCGCCCGCAGGCACAGCGTGAACGCCACGGTGGAATCCACGCCGCCGGAGACGAAGAAAAACACGTTGCGCCCCGCCGCCGTGCGCCGGATCTCTTCCTGGATCCGCCCGGCCTGCCGCCGCGGGTCCCAGTCCGCCACGCAGCCGCAAACCCGGAACAGGAAATTGGCCAGGATCTGCTTCCCGTTGGCCGTGTGGACCACCTCGGGGTGGAACTGCAATCCGTAGATGCGGCGCGCGGCATCGCCCATCGCCGCGACGGCGCAGGTATCCGTGGCGCCGAGCACCGCGAAGCCCGGCGGCACGCGCGTAACCGAATCGCGGTGGCTCATCCAGATCTGCTGCCGGCCTTCGGCGCCCTCGAACAAAGGGCCGGGCTGCAGGGTCTCCAGCCATGCCAGCCCGTATTCGCCTTTTTCGCCCCGCCGCACTTCGCCGCCGAGATGCCAGGCGATGGTCTGGTGGCCGTAGCAGAGCCCGAGCACGGCGCAGCCCAGTTCGAAGATGGCCGGGTCCACCCGCGGCGCATCGCTCTTATAGACGCTCGCCGGCCCGCCGGAAATCACGAGGCCGCGGACGCCGCGCAGCTCCGCCGCCGGAGTCTCGCTGGGGCGGATTTCGCTGTAAACGCCCAGCTCGCGGATCTTGCGGGCGATCAGGTGGCAGTACTGGCCCCCCGTGTCGAGCACCACGACCTGGGGCGGAGGCGATGTTTCGGAAAGCTGGCTCAATCGCGGCGGGACCTCTTGTCGGCCTGGACCATCTGCTTCTTCTGCATCTCGAGCAGCGCCTGCGCCTTCGGCAGCGCCTCCACCGCCTTCTGCACCGCCGGATCAACCTCCACGGCATATTTGAGGCTCTCGTCGAGCCCGGCGGAGGTGACCAGGGCTTCGCGCTTCAACTGCTGCTTCACCCAGTCGTTGTTCTCGGCGAACTCCGCTTCCGTGAAGGTGAACTTGTTGTTCAACAGGAAGGAGTGGAAATCGTTCATCATCGCCTGGTCCGGCGTCCAGTCTGCGCCCAGCCGGATGTCGCGCCCGGCGAAGTACTTGGGGATGTAATCGCGGAAGGCGCCCTTGCGCAGCAGCTCCACCTGGAAGCGGTTGTACTTGAGCGTGAACTTTTCGTCCGGCTGGATTCCGTTGCCGCCGTAAACGGGGCGGCCAGAATCGGTCATCTTCACGTCCACCGTGTCCTTCGGGCCTTCCTTGCGGTTGTAATAATACTCGTAGAACGAGCCGCTGGCGTAGTCGCGCTGGATCAAGCGCCCGGAGGGCGTGTAATACTTGGCCGTCGTCAGCGCAAGGCCGGTATTCTCCGACAGCGGGAACACCGTCTGCACCAGGCCCTTGCCGAACGTGTTGTCGCCGAACACCCAGCCGCGGTCGTGGTCCTGCAGCGCCCCGGCTACGATCTCGGCGGCGGAAGCCGAATAGCGGTCCACCAGCACGACGATCGGGTAGTTGCCCGCCGTGCCGCCGTTGGTGGCGATGTAAGGCCGCTCCGGCGAGGTGCGCCCGCGGTGGCTCACCACCACCTGGCCCTTCTTCAGGAACCGCCCCGCCACGGCCACGCCCTCGCTGAGCAGTCCGCCGGGGTTGCTGCGGAGATCCAGGACCAAACCCCGGATCTTGGACTCGCCCAGCTTGCGGAAAGCCGCCTCCAGTTCCTCCGAGGTGTTCTCGTTGAACATCTCGATGTCGATGTAAGCTATGCCAGGCTTCAGCCAGAAGGCCGTCTGCACGCTGTAACGCGGGATCTCGCCGCGGGTGAGCTGGAACGTGATCGGCTTGTCTGCCCCTTCGCGGCCGACGACCACGGTCACCTGCGTGCCCTTCGGGCCTTTCAACATGTCGGCGACTTCTTTGCTCGAAAGGCCTTCCGTGCGCTTGCCGTCCACCTCCAGAATCACGTCTCCCGGACGGATGCCCGCCTTGTAGGCGGGCGAACCCGTGAACGGCGCCACCACGACGATCCGGTTGTCTTTGGGCTGGATGGTCATGCCCACGCCGTAGTACTTGCCGCGCTGCTCTTCCCGCATCTCCTGGAAGTCGCGCGGATCGAAAAAGCTGGAGTGGGGGTCGAGCGTGCGCAGCATGCCCGGAATGGCGCCCCTATAGATATTGGTGTCCGGGTTGACGGGCTCGGCCGCGTTCTCTTCCACCAAACGGTAAATGGAGGTGAACTGCTTGAGTCCGCTGGCAAGATCCTCTTCCGCCGGCGCAGCCGCAGTAGCGCGGCCGGCGGCCACGCCTGGCCCGTAATGGCCGGCGATCAGCGAGCAGACAGCGATCACCAGCAGGGAGAAAAACAGCCCACGAAATCGGCGCATCAATATGGTCCCCCAGACCTGCCTCAAGTATATCGCAGCATTGCCTGCATTTCTTTGGACGGATGCCGGCGCGGGCCGCTTCGAAAAAGTTGGCGTGAACCACCGCCAGGAGGGTCTCCCGCAGGGCAAGCCCGGGGAGCGAGCCCCCGGGCAGGACCCGCACAAAAAGACACCGGGGGTCTGCAACTGCCGGGCTGCGCGGACAACGTTGTGTCCTTTTTTGTCGGGAGCAACCCCTTGTCCCTGGCCAGGCCTGCGCGGTATGCGCTTCACGGCTCGGCTGGAGGGCTTGGGCCTTGCGCCGCGGCGCAGCGGCCGGCCGGGAGAGCGGCATGATGCGGGTCCGCTCGCGGACATCCGGGAGAGAATCACTGCCGGGCCGGTCCGGCAGTTGGCATGCTGCGGCCTGCCAGGTCCCCATTGCGATAACCCTGCGGGAATCAAAAGCCGGCCGGGCTGCGTGTTCTCTCGCGATCCACCTGCGCCGAGCCGCGGCCATCAGCGCCGGCCGGGGGGCGCCTCCGCTTCGATCCTGACCGCCAGTTCCACCCCCACAGGCTCGGACAGGCTTGCCCCGGGCAGCGCTGGCAAGTCAATCAAACGCGGTTTCTCGGCGGGACTCGGCGGCAAACAGCGCCATTCCTGAGGGACGGGTGCAAATCACGCCCGCAGCCAGAAGCAGCAGGACACATCGGATGCTTGCTTGCCGGCTGCGGCGGCGCGCTTGTGTGGTTTGCAGGGAGGGAACGGAATGCGGGCGCCGTCTGCCGGGTTCGGGTGAGGGCGCCCGCACATGCAACGGGGAGCGCCTTCCAGGCGCAGGAGAGCCCGTCCCGGCAGCCACTATGGAACACATTCGGAGAAAGGCTCTTTCCTGCGGGTCCAATTCAACGCTGCCCGGAGCGGGCGGCCGAGGGCCGAACCTCCTGGCTTCCCTGGCATGCCTCCCTTGATCCTTGCGTTCCAGGCCGCGAATGAAGTGTGATAAAAGAGTGTTCTTCTGCGGCTTCTGTCAGGAGGGGGAGGCGGCTGATCTTGAGCGTGGGTTCGAGACCTCTCTCGAGGCAGCGGGGATTGCGGCTACCAGGCTGATGGCCGGGCCGCTCCGGATATGGGTCGGCCAGTCGAGGCCGCGGGCTTTCTCCGTCGTCGCCTCCGGCGATGGAACGGGCGTGGTGGTCGGAGAACTGCTGTGGGAGAGGCCGAACAGCCAGCCACGCACCGCAGAGCAGGACTCCGCCCGGCTGGCCGCCGCTCTCTCCGAAGGCCGGCCCGAAGACGCAGTCGCGGCGAATGGCTCGTTCGCATTTCTCTACTTCGACCGCCGGGCGGGCCGGTTGTGGCTGATGGCTGACAGTCTGGGAAGCCGGCCCGTTTATGTCCACGAGTCGCGCGGCGCAGTGTTTTTTTCCACCGTGCTGGATCTGCTTCTGCGGCATCCTGCCGTCCCGCGGGTGTTTGATTTCGCCGCCTTCGCCGAGCAGAGCGCGTTTTGTTACCCTCTGGGCGGCGCGACCCTTTACCGGGACATCCGCGTCCTTCAGGATTCCGAGTATCTGGCCTGGTCCAATGGCAGTTCGAGTCGGCGCCGCTACTTTGATTGGCCGCTGTTGGAGTTGCGCCAAGCCTCGCTTGAGGAGGCGGCCGAGAGTTGCAGACAAGCGTTCGAAGAGGCAGTGGCGGATCGCTCCCCCGGCGCTGGCGAAATTGCAAGGGTGCTTTTGTCCGGAGGCCTGGATTCCCGTTCCGTTGCCGCTGCTTTACAGCGGTCGGGCGTCCGCGTGGAGGCGGCGACACTGTCCGTGGAAGGCAGCCTGGATGCCCACTATGCAAGGCGCGTCGCGGCGGTCATGGGGATTCCGCTGACGGAAACCGCCTGGGATCCCGCATCCACGCCTGTGGTCACGGGGCATGCGACCGCCGCGGCCCTGTCCGCCGCTGCCCGCCCCTTCGGCAGCTCGCGCGTCTTCACCGGGGACGGCGGCGGAGAGACCTTCGGGTTCCTGCTCATGCCGGCCGAAGTGATGTCCCTGATGGGTCGAGGCCAGCAGGATGCAGCCATGCGCGCGTGGCTGCACGGGCACGGGGCTCCTCCAAGGGTCTTTCGGCAGCCGTGGCGGCGCATCATCGAGCAGCGTCCGCTCGAAGCGATGGGGAAAGCCATGCAACGGTTTTCCCGCCTGCCCGGACAAAAAGCGTTTCATTTGTTCATCGTGCTGAATGATCTGCGGCGGCATCTTCATGATGCGTACGAGGCATCCGCGCGAACCGGGCTGGATATCGCCGCCCCCTTTTACGACCGCCGCGTGCTCCAATCAGTCCTGTCTCTCGCGCCGCCGCTCGACCCTTATCTGGGACACCGTCTCTACCACGAAATTGTCCGGCATTGGCCCGATGCCTGCTTCCGGGTTCCCTGGCAGACCTATCCCGGGCATCTGCCCTGTCCCGTCGCCGATCCGCCGGAAACGACCGCCGGACTGCGCGATCAGTGGGAGGTGCTCCAGCAGTTGAACCGCAGAACCGGGGGTGTGCGCCGGCGGTGGGCGGTGAAGTCTCTCGCTTCGGGCAGGGCACCCGCGCGCCTGTTGAATCTGCCGCTGTTGACAACGGCTATCCTGGGCCACAGACTGCGTCTCTTCGACCGGTCGCACCTGTTCGCCCCTGTCGAGCAGCTGGCCTGCTGCATCCATCCCGGCAGCGAAATCGCCGGAATTCCGGCGAAGGGAAAATGAGCCAATTCCTCCGGACATCGGCATGGTATCTGGAGCGGCTCGGGCTTTCCACCTACAGACGCAGGCTGGTTTTTTATTTCCGGGCCCCGGCTGCAGAAGCCCCTCCGCCGGAAATCCTCCCGGGCGCCGAGTTCCGGTTTGTGCGCCCCGAGGAGCTTGAGGGGCTGGGTTATCCGGGTGGCTGGCTGCCTCTGCCGCAGGCCCGGCAGTGGCTGGAAAGAGGCGATTCCGATTGTCTCGCCGTCATCCGCGAAGGAAAAATCGCCGCGTATATGTGGGCGGAGAGAAAAATCGCGCGCATCGATTATTTGCATCTGGAAATCCCGTTGCCTGCCGGGCACGTGTATTACTCCAAGGTCCTGGTGATGCCGGAGCACCGGAGGCACGGACTGGCGCGAGCGATGTACCGGCATTTGGCGCACTGCGAGCCCCGCCTGGCCGCGCACAGCGCCTGTGTCGCCGATAATCTGCCCATGCACCGCCTTTTTCTCGAATCTGGCTGGCAGTCATCCGGGCTGCTCGACATTTGCAAGTTGGGGCCGCTGAAAATTTACCGTCTCAGGCGGACGCTGCCGGGCAGGCCGCGCCGCATGATATCTTCCCGCGTTCGCCCCGAGGATTTGTTCCTTTGATTTCTGTGACGCGTTACGAGAATTCTGACAATCGTCCTCGCCGCGAAGCCCGCCTCTTTCCTGCTTCTGCCGGGCGGCGGCAGGCAGGCAGCGAGATGGAAAGGTTCAAACTTCCATCCCCGGGGCTCGTACCTCCGGCAAAGGGCGAAGATGGCCGCACAGGGGGCTGCCATGGCTGAAGGCACATCGCCCGACCCCCTCGCGCAACGTCTTTCCGCAGCGAAGCCCATCGGCGCCGGAAGCGCGTCGATTCTGAGCCTGGTCTATTTCGCCGCCGCCACCCTGGTCAGCTTTGTTCTTTCGCCCTTCCTGCTAAAGCGTCTTGGCGATGCGCCTTTCGGATTGCTCAGCGTGAGCTGGGAGCTCGCCGGATATTTCGGCCTGCTCAATCTGGGACTCCGCAACGCCGTCAACTACTTTGTGGCGCGTTCTGCCGCGTCGGCCCGCTATGACGAATTGCGGGATGTCGTCCGGACCGCTTTCTGGCTGCTGTTTTGCCTCACCTGTCTCGGGATGGCGCTCAGCTTCCCGGTCGCCTGGTATCTGCCGCGCTGGATCGACACCGGGCCGATCGAGATCGGGGTCGTCCGCAAGGTGCTGTGGCTGGGGCTTGCCGTGTTTGCGCTGAATCTGACGGGGACGATGGCGGCTGCTGTCCTTGCGGGTCTGCGCCGGTTCGATCTGCTGACGATGACAAACATCGTCGGCGCTGTCGGCGGAGGACTGCTGGTTCTCCTCGCCGCACAGGCCGGTTTGAGCCTCGTCTTCGTCGCCATGTTCCAGGCGGCCGGCGCCGTGTTGCCATGGGTGATCCAACAGGGGATTCTGAACAAATGGGGCCTTGCTTCGTCCCTGTGGCCACCCCGCATCCAGCGCGGCCTCGCCGCCCGGCTGGCGTCGTACGGAAGCGCCAATCTCGCCATGCATGTGTGCGGGATTCTCACGTTTCAGAGCGACCAGATCCTGATCATCCAGGCGGCCGGGCCCTCCGCTGTCGCGCTCTACACGATCGGGCGACACGTGGCTTACCACTCGCGTTCTCTCATCAACGTCGTCACCATGGTCCTGTCGCCCTATTTCACTGACCTTGCCGTGCGGCAGGCCAGCGCTGAAGCCAGGCGATTCTTCCTCCGCCTTGACTGCTGGATCAACTGCCTGGCCGCGTTGCTGCTGGGAGGCGTGATCAGCATGGGAAGGCCATTTCTGGATCTCTGGGTGGGCCCGCGCTACAGCACGGGCGATTTCTGGAACCGGAGCGACGTGGTGCTTCTGTTCTTCGCCCTGGCCATGTGGCTGCGCGCGGCCACTGCGGTGCCCTACCAGTATCTTCTGGGCAGCCGGCGCCTGCGCCTGGTGACGGCGGCGGTGGCGCTGGAATCGGCTTTCGTGATCGTTTCTGGCATCGCAGCGGTCCGCTGGAAAGGCGTCGCGGCCGTGGCGCTCGTCAAGCTGGTCAGCAGCTTCTTTTTCGCCTTCGCGGCCCTCGTCCCGGACACTTTGAGAGGGCTTCAGATTCCTGCGCGGGAATACCTGCGCCACAGCCTGGTGCCGGCGCTGCTGGTCGGCGGCGCCACCCTGGGGACGGGGCTTCTGCTGGCCCGTTGGGTGACGCTGTCGAACTGGGCCGTGTTCTTCGCCGCCGCCTGCGTGGCCGCCGCCGCAGGTGCGCTGACATTCTGGTTCGCCATCGCCGGGCCGGAAGACCGCGAATTTGTCCTGAGAAAGCTCCGCAATCCGCTTGGCTGAAGGGCCGGCTCTGACCGGATCCGCCCGCGCATGCGGCTTGTTCGGGTGCGGCGCTCGTTCCGGTTTGAGAGCGCGCAGGACAGCGTTCCCGGCGGACGCGGGACCTGATTCATTTGGCCGAGAGTCTGCTGGCACAACATCACCTCGCAGCCGCGGGCAAGATGCGCATAGGGCGTGGCTTCCGTGGATCGCGCGAGGAAGTTGCCATCGGAAAGTCCATCGCACCCGGATCAAGCCGCCGGAACAGCACCGCGCCGCCGGGAACTCTCGCCGATTGGCGAGACCGGACCGACAGCCGCCCGCCGGAAGCCGCCACATGCCGGCTTCGACCTGCGCCAGCAGATCGTGCCCGCGACACGCTGCCTGCCAGTGCGGCAGCATCCGCGCTCCGGCATTGCCGCGCCGTCACGCGCCCCCGCAAGAAGGCAGCCCGGCGGAAGCCGGACCGGCCCGGCAATGATTTTCCGCAGGATGCTCGCGATCGCGTCCGGCGCATGCCGCCGCGGGCCTGGCTTCCGAGGAGCGGTTCGCACGATCCCCGCAGAACAGAAAATGTTCTGTTTGTGCTCCGGAAGTATTACTGGGCTTTGGACTTGCGGGAGGCCGCGCCGGCGGCGGCTTCGCTGCGCACCGGCTTGCGCGGTGTCCCGGTGAGCTTGCGGTACTGGTCGGAGATGGACAGCAGATACATCGGCTGGCGGGCGTTGCGGAGCAGGTCGATCAGCCGGTCCTTGTCCGACTCGACGTGCACTGCCTTGCCGTCCGTCAACAGATACAGATCCGTGCCTTCGGCCACCTCGGCGATGCGCTTGCCCAACTCCCGCTGCAACGGGCGGAGCACGCGGCGGATCTTTTGGAGGCTGAAGCCCTTGTGGCGCAACTCCGCGATCACGCTCACGGCCGCCACCTCGACGGGGCCGTAGATGCGGCGGTGCCCCTGGTGGCGGGGCGAGACGACCTTCTGTTCATCCCACCACTGGAGCTGGCGGAGGCTCACGCCGGCCAGCCGCGCCACGTCGGCGCTGGAAAAGACCTGCTCGCCGGGCAAGATTTCAGAGCTGCGGGATTTTGTTTTGAACATGATCGTGCCTTTCTGTTTGAGCCAGAGTCCAAGTCCAAGTCTATCCGCGGGAGATGGGAAGTCAACTCGCAAATTCTAGGGCCGACAATCCTTCAGGCCCAAGATCTTGGGAGGATGTTCCGAACGCCGTTTTCCGCGGCGGGAGAACGTCCCGTCAGCAGACGTGCCGTTATATGGTGGGAAAACGGTGTCATTGCATTCGCTGAAGGACCGTCTGTTTCCGGGAGGGGTGCAACGCACGTTGCGGCGGTGGCAGATGCGGGTTTTCCGCCGGGTCAGGCGCCGGGATCTCGTCAGAGTCTTGCGCGACCTCGGCATTCCGGCAGGCGCCCGGATCTGCATCCACAGCCAGCTCAGCGCACTGGGGCATCTGCCCGAGGGGCCGGGGATGGTGATCGACGCCGTCCTGGAGGCTGTCCCCGGCGCGACGGTTCTGATGCCGACGTTTCCATTCCCCGGCGCCATGCTCGATTGGGTGCAAAAAGGGCCTGTTTACGATCCCCGCCGCACCCCGTCCGCTTCGGGGGCGCTCAGTGAGGCGTTGCGGCTGCGGCCGGATGCGATACGGGGGCTGCATCCCACCCACCCGTGCGCAGCCGCCGGCCCGGACGCCGCCCTGCTGATCGAGGGCAGCGAGGAGTCGCAGGAGCCGTTCGGCCCGGAGTCATCATACGGACGGTACGCCGCCAGCGGGAATGCGTGGCAGTTGTTGATCCACACCAATCACACGAGCATCGTGCACTATTTTCAGGAAGTCGCCGGAATGCCCAATCTGTTCCTGCCGGGTCTGTACGAGGCGCGGGGGCTGGATTGGGAGGGCCGGGAGCATCGGCGTATGATCCGGGTTCACCGGCCCGTGCTTCCGCTATACGTGGCGCTGCCTGAGTATGTCTGGTTGCCGGATTTCGTTTTGCCGTTTCCCTCAGCCACAACAGAACGTCTTGAACGCCGGTTTGGGCCGGCTGCCGGGGCCGTTCTGGCGCGGCAAAGAGAGCTGGAGTCGGCGGGCGTAATCCGCGCGGTTCGATACCGGGACGCCGAGATCGCGGCAGTGCATGTGCCCCCGTGGAGCGAGCGCGTCTGCGCGGAGATGAAAGAGAGTTTCCGCAAGCATCCGGAGTGCTACGAGCTGCCGGCGCTGGAGGAGGCGAGGGCGCGGGGGCTGCTGGCGCCGGTCTGAGACGCGCCAGCGGCGCTTACGCGGCGCTGCCCGAGGCGATTTGCATCTCCATCTGGCTTGAGTCGATGGCGAACTTCGCCGCCCAATTCAGGAGTTGCAGCCTTCCGTATCCGCCGTCAACCGGCCAGCTTCCCTTGACGCCGCCGGCA
>Ga0308417_1001038_pt1 | contig 19333 bp, 16 predicted proteins | sample HotsprSampleOS65_FD_203528 | JGI IMG/M metagenome (GOLD analysis project Ga0308417, IMG submission 203528) | Hot spring phototrophic mat microbial communities from Octopus Spring, Yellowstone National Park, Wyoming, United States - 20090730_OS65 ... | reverse complement strand
GGCGGGCGGCACCTGCGAGAAGATCCCCGGGCCGCGGCCGGTGAAGAAGAACAAGATGGGGTCGCGGAAGAAGGCGATCACGGCCGCGGCCGCCGCCCAGAAGCCGAAGACCTCCTGACGGCCGCTCCCGCTCCCGGCCCGCGAACCGTGGAGCGGAGGATCACAAACCGGTCGACCTCGGACCGGAGGATTCCTGCCCGACGGGCCTCGGCCCGCTGAGCCGCCGCCGTCATGTCCCGCGACCGGCGAACCGTGTCCCGCAAGCAAGGATAGACCATGTCCTGGCGTAGCCTGTCCCTGGTCCTCGGCGTGCTGAGCCTCATCAGCGGCATCGCGTTCTTCGCCTACGAAGGGCCGTCCTGGGCCGGCTGGACCTTGGCCCTGTTCGGGGCGGCCGCCGGCATCGTCGGGGCGGCACCCGAGCAGCTCTTCCTCATCTTCCGCATCCCCGAGCTGCGCAAGAAGATCTTCATCACCCTGATCTTCCTGGCCGTCTACCGGATCGGTTACTACATCCCGCTGCCGATGATCGACCACGCCAAGATGGCCGAGAAGATGCAGCAGGCCCAGACCGGGGCGCTGGGCCAGGTGCTCGGCTTCGTGTCGCTCTTCTCGGGGGGAAACCTCAGCCAGGCCTGTATCTTCGCCCTCGGCATCATGCCGTACATCTCCGCCTCGATCATCATTCAGCTCCTGGCCAGCGGCGTCGTGCCGTCCCTGGAACGCTTGCGCAAGGAAGGGGAGAGCGGGCGGAAGAAGCTCAACGAGATCACGCGCTACCTCACCGTACCGATCTGCATGATCCAGTCGCTGATCTTCGTGCAGACGATCATGCGGCCGGAGACGGCCGACTCGGGGATGGGGCTGGCACCGGTCGGCTACAACGAGGGCTTCAACCTCTGGTGGTTCGGGTTCTCGGCCATCATCACCATGACGGCCGGGACGATCTTCCTGATGTGGCTCGGCGAACAGATCGACGAGTACGGCATCGGTAACGGCATCTCCCTCATCATCATGGCCGGGATCATCGCCCGCATCCCGGACGCCACGCAATCCCTGCTCATCGACAGCACGACCGGGACGGTCAAGAGCTCGGTCTTCACCCTGGGCGGGGGGACCGGCGACATCAGCTTCGAGAAGTTGCTGGTGCTGGTGTGCCTGTTCCTGGCCGTCGTCGTCGGCGTGATCGCCATGACCAAGGCCCAGCGCCGCATCCCGACCCAGAGCGCCCGTCACGTCCGCGGCCGCCGCGTCTACCAGGGGTCGCGGCAGTTCCTGCCGATGAAGGTGAACGCCGCCGGCGTGATGCCGGTCATCTTCGCCAGCACCCTGCTCATCCTGCCGTGGTTCTTCTTCAACGTCCTCTACAGCATCTCCGACGGGCAACTGGCCTGGGCCGGCACGCTCTCCAACCTGTTCCAGAACCACCGCTCGTGGTTCTACAACATCATGTACATCGCCATGATCTACCTGTTCACCTACTTCTGGGTGGCGATCACGTTCAACCCCAAGGAGATCGCGGACAACCTCAAGGACCACGGCAGCTTCATTGAGGGCTACCGGCCGGGCAAGCGAACGGCCGACTACCTCGAACGGGTCTTGATGCGGATCACCTACGTCGGGGCGGCGTTCCTGGCCGTCATCGCCATCATCCCCAATATCGTCTCCAGCGAGTTGGAGATCCCGCCGCAGGTGGCCAGCTTCTACGGCGGCACCGGCCTGCTCATCGTCATCAGCGTGGCCCTCGACCTCGTTCAGAAGATCAATAGTTACCTCGTGATGCTCAATTACCCGAGCCTCACCGACGAGTGAACCGACGACTGATGCGGCGGTCGCCCGGGCCACCGCCGTCGGCGTCCCGGCCCCCCTCGCAGCCACGCCGGAGTCACGCCGCGCCTCCGCCGTCACCCCGGCCCTCGCCGGATGATCTTGCCGAACCCCGTGGCCTCTGCGGACAATACGCGGTTATGAAGGAAGTGTGTGCCTTCCACATGAGGGCACAGGAATCGAGGCGGGCGGCTTATGCGACTGGTGCTCGTCGGACCCCCGGGCAGCGGCAAAGGGACACAGGCCAAGCGGCTCTGCGAGCGTCTGGGGCTGAAGTACATCGGCACCGGCGACCTGCTCCGTGACGCCATCGCCCGCGGCACCGAGATGGGCATGCGGGTCAAGCCGCTCATGGACCAGGGACTTCTCGTACCCGATCCCGACGTCAACGACGTGGTCGCCGAGCTGTTCCGCTCCCCCCAGCGCGCCGACTGCTTCGTGATGGACGGCTACCCGCGGACCTACTCCCAAGCCATCGCCTTTGACGCCCTGTTACGTCAGCAGTTTCTCAACCTCGATGCGGTCGTGAACCTGACCATCTCCGACGAGGAAGTGGTGCGGCGGATCAGCGGCCGACGCTGCTGCTCGAACCCCCAGTGCGGTGTCTGCTACCACCTGGAGGCGGCCCCGCCCCGCGTGCCGGGCTACTGCGACCGCTGCGGCGCGCCGCTGATCCTGCGCGACGACGACCGCGAGGAGACGATCCGGCGTCGGCTCCGCGAGTTCCACCGCAACACCGATCAGCTGGTCAACCACTACCGGCAACAGCACCTGGTCCGCGACATCCCCGCCACCGACCCGCCGGAGGTGGTCTACGGCAAGATCGTCGAGGGGATCGGTGCCAACGCGGTCGGGGCCGAGGCCCGCCCCCCGGCCTGACCGACCCCAGCGGACCCACGCCATGTTGCGGATACACCACAACCGACCTCCCGAACTGAAGTCGGCCCGCGAACTGGCCCTGATGCGGGAAGCCGGCAAACTCGTCGCCCGCGCCCTGCGGATCGCCCGCGACCTGGCCAAACCCGGCGTCCGGACCATCGAGATCGACCGGGCCGTCGAGGAGTTCTACGCCCGGCACGGGGCCGTCCCGCTCTTCAAAGGCTACCCCGGCAAGACCCCATTCCCCGCCGTCACCTGCCTGAGCGTCAACGAACAGGTGGTCCACGGCATTCCCGGCCAGCGCGTCCTGAAGGAGGGGGACCTGCTGAAGGTCGATACGGCCTGCCGGCTGAACGGCTGGTGTGCCGACCGGGCCATCACCATTCCCATCGGCCAGGTCTCGCCCGAGAAGCTCCGCCTGCTGAAAGTGGCCGAGGAGACCCTCCAGATCGCCATCGACCTGCTCGGGCAGAAGAAGTGGTGGAGCGAGGTCGCCAGTGCCATGCAACGGCACGTCGAGCGGGCGGGCTTCAGTGTCGTGACGGCCTACGTCGGGCACGGCATCGGGCGAAGCATGCACGAAAGCCCTCAGGTCCCCAACTACGTCGACCGCGAGACCCGCAAGGCCGACTTCCGCCTCGAACCGGGCCTGACCCTGGCCGTCGAACCGATGGTCAACATGCGGCGGCCCGAGGTCGACGTCCTCGCCGACCAGTGGACCGTCGTCACCCGTGACCGCATGCCCAGCGTCCACGTCGAACACACTCTAGCCCTGACCCCCCAAGGGGTGCAGGTCATCACCGCCGACGAAGGGGCCTTCGACGACGAGCCGGCTCCGGCCCTCTAGCGCCGACAAGCCGCCGATTTCCCGCGCCGGGCTTGTCGTTCCGCCGCCTTCGGCTAGAAAGAATGTTTACCGGATGTAACGACACGCACGGCGAGGGCGGCCCATGAAAGTACGATCGAGTGTGCGGCGGATCTGCGACAAGTGCAAACTGATCAGGCGCAAGGGCGTCGTTCGGGTCATCTGTGAAGACCCCCGTCACAAACAGCGGCAGGGCTAAGGCCGGTGACCGCCACCGGCGGGCCGCTGACGCCGTGGGCCGTCGACAGTTGGGCCGCTGACGCCGTGGCCTGCCGAAGGTCGGGCCGCCGACGCCGTGGGCCGCCGACCGATCGAATGTTTGCCGGCGATGTACCCCCAGGAGCGACACGAGCGGAACCGTGCCACGGAACGGTCACGGCACGGTACAGTACAGCCGAGTTGACACACGAGTGAGCGACACGAACGACTGACACGAGAGAGCCATGCCCCGGATTCAAGGTGTAGACATCCCGCCGGACAAGCCGACCCACATCTCTCTGCGTTACATCCGCGGGCTGGGGCCGACCACGGCCCTGGAGGTGTGCGAGAAGCTGAAGATCGACCCGCAGCGCCGGGCCAAGGAGCTTACCGACGCCGAGATCGCCCAGATCGCCAACCTGCTCGACAAGGAGTACCTCGTCGAGGGGCCGCTGCGCCGCATGGAAGGGGCCAACATCGCCCGCCTGAAAGAGATCAAGTGCTACCGCGGTGAGCGTCACCGCAAGAACTTGCCGTGCCGCGGCCAGCGGACCAAGACCAACGCCCGGACCCGCAAAGGCCCGCGGAAGACCGTCGCCGGCAAGAAGGGCGTCAAGGACCTCCGCTGAGGCCCGGCTCAGCACGCCCGTCGCGGGCGGTGGCCGGCACTCACTGGAGACTCACCGGAGTTGCACGCGGCCGCCCAACGGCGTCGTGCCGGTTGAGGCGGTCTAGACATCCTTGTTTACCCGACACACCGGGCGTGAGCGTGACCCACCGGTCGGGAGCGTGCCGCCGCGGGTGTGGTCATGGGGCCTTAAGCCGGAGGCGACCGACACGCCGGGCGGAGACCAGCACCCGTCCGCCCGCTCGCCCGCCCGCTACGGTCCGAATGCCCCGGAGCTTAGCATCCTCTAATTAGTTAGTCAGAGCCGGTTGCCATGGCGAAAAGCAAGAAGAAGAAGGCCCGACGCAACGTCAGTCGCGGCATCGCCCACGTGCAGAGCACGTTCAACAACACGATCGTCACCATCACCGACACTAACGGCGACACGCTGTGCCACTCGTCGGGCGGGGCGGTCGGGTTCAAGGGAAGCCGGAAGAGTACGCCGTTCGCGGCCCAGCGGGCGGCCGAGGAGGCAGCGGCCAAGGCGGCGAAGTTCGGCGTCAAGGAGATCGAGGTGCGGGTCAAGGGGCCGGGGGCCGGTCGTGAGTCGGCCATCACCGCCCTGCAGGCCGCCGGCCTGAACATCAAGGCCATCGAGGACGTCACCCCGCTCCCCCACAACGGCTGCCGGCCACCCAAAAGACGCCGCGTCTAAGCGTCTAACGGGAACGGAACGCCTCGCCTTTGTCGGAACGACGTCTCTGAGGAGACGACTGACGTTACGACTGACGTGACGAACTGACGAATCGGGGGTCGTGGTCAGCGGCCGGGGGCGGTGGTGCATGACCCGCCACCTTCCCGGACGCGACGACGTTCCGCTCGTGTCCCTGTTTCGACTCTGGGGTTCGCCAGGGCGACGGAACACCGGACCACAGACCCCCCCAGTGCCGCAGGCGGGACTGTACCGCAGACGGACCGGCTCCGCCCGACGACCGACCCCTGACTTGAGCGTCCGCGACCCATGGCCAGGAACCTCGACCCGGTTTGCAAGATGTGCCGGCGGGAGCAGATGAAGCTCTACCTCAAGGGCGAACGCTGCTTCAGCCCGAAGTGCCCGATCGACAAGGAGAAGCCGCCCCCCGGCATGCACGGGCTGCGGCGCGGCAAGCTGTCGGAGTACGGCTTGCGGCTGCGTGAGAAGCAGAAACTCAAGCGGTTCTACGGCGTCCTGGAGGCGCAATTCCGCCGCTACTTCAAACTCGCCTCGCGGTCCGTGGGCAACACCGGCGAACAGTTGCTCTCGATTCTCGAACGCCGACTCGATAACGTCGTGCACCGGCTCGGCTTCGCCGTCAACCGCAACGCCGCACGCCAGCTCGTGAACCACGGGCACATCCTGCTCAACGGCCGCAAATGCGACATCCCCAGCATCCTGCTCAAGCCCGGCGACGTGGTGAAGGTGAAGACCCGCGACCGCAGCGTCAAGCTGGCCCGCGAGTCGCTCCAGAAGAACATCGTCCGCATCCCGGACTTCCTCGAGCTGACTTCCGGGCAGGAACAACCCGAGGGGCGGATGATCCGCTTGCCCAACCGGCAGGATGTGGACGAGCGGATCACCGACATCCGCGAGCAGTTGATCATCGAGATCGCCACCCGTTGAGCCGACCGCGGGGGAGGGCAACACGGGGCCTGGCTCTGGGCCGGGCTTCCGACGCCGTGCCTCATCCCGCTCGGCTCGGTTCGTCCGCCTGACCCGGCCGCGACCGCCGGTGTTGGTTACCAGTTTCGCCCTGTTCGTCACCAGTTCGCCGTCTGGTTCGCCCCGGCTTCGCGGTCGCCGGAGGGGGGCGGTAAGCCGACGGCAGGAGGGCTTCCCGATGCGAGTACGTTGGCGCGGCCTCGAGCTGCCGCACCGGGTCCATGCCGACCGCAGCACGCTTACGGATTCCTACGGCAAGTTCTACGCCGAGCCGTTCGAGCGCGGCTTCGGCATGACGATCGGTAACAGCCTCCGCCGTATCCTCCTCTCCAGCCTCGAGGGCAGTGCGGTCACCCGGGTCAAGATCCAGGGCGTGCAGCACGAGATCTCGACCATCACCGGCGTCGTCGAGGACGTGACCGACATCATCCTGAACGTCAAGTCCTTGGTCGTGAAGAACCTCTCCGACCAGCCGAAGGTCATCCGTATCCAGAAGCACGAGGCCGGGCAGGTCCGGGCGGCCGACATCCAGCACGACGAGACGATCCAGATCGTCAACCCCGAACACCACATCGCCACCCTGACCATCGACGTGCCGTTCGTGATGGAGATGACGGTCGAGAACGGCCGCGGCTACCGCACCGCCGACGAGAACGCCGGTAAGGAGCGGGAGATCGGCGTCATCCCCGTCGACAGCTCCTTCTCCCCGGTCGTCCGCGTGAAGTACGACACCGAGGAGACCCGCGTCGGCCAGAAGACGAATTACGACCGTCTGGTCATCGAGATCTGGACGAACGGCACCGTCTCGCCCCAGATGGCACTCGTCGAGGCCGCCAAGATCCTGCGCAAACACCTCAACCCGTTCGTGCAGTACACCGAACCGGGGCCGGAAGTCCCCATCGACGAGCCGATCGAGATCGGCGGGGCCCGCAGCAACGCCGACTCCTACGACGCCGAGCTGGAGCGCAAGCTGAACATGAGCCTGGCCGAGCTGGAACTCTCCGTGCGGGCCACTAACTGTCTGGAGACCGAAGGCATCACGACCGTTCGCGAACTGGTCTTGCGTACCCCGGACGAACTCCTCGAGGTCCGCAACTTCGGCGACACGACCCTGCGTGAGGTCGAGTCGAAGCTCCGGGAACGAGGACTGTCTCTGGGTATGCGACTGCCGCCCCGGCGGTCCTGACCGCCAGGGCCGCCCCGGCGGTCCTGACCACCGGGACAGCCGTCCTCGCCCCGGTCGCGAGCCGACATCCCGCGCGGGCAGGCCCACCGTTCTGCTCCGCCACACACCGCCGCCTGCCGTGGCACGGGGCGGCGAATACTCCACGAGGGACCAACCCCATGCGCCACCGCAAAGCCGGCCGACACCTGAACCGCAACGCCGCGCACCGGCGGAGTCTGTTCCGCAACCTGTCGCGGGCCCTCATCACCCACGAGCGGATCGTCACGACCGTTCCCAAGGCCAAGGAACTGCGTCCGTTCATCGAGCGGATCATCACCCTGGCCAAGAAGGCGAACGCCGTCCTCAGCGACGCCGCCGGCAAGGGCGAAGCCGAGGAGAAGAAGGCCCGCATCCAAGCCCTGCACTACCGCCGACGGGCCATGGCCCTCCTCGGCCCGACCCACGGCACCGGCATCTGGGACAAGGAAGGACGCTCGACCGGCGACACGGTGCTCAAGAAGCTCTTCCGCGAGATCGGCCCGCGTTACGCCGACCGACCGGGCGGATACACCCGCATCCTGAAGCAGCACTACCGCCGCCTCGGGGACGCCGGCGAGACCGCCGTGATCGAACTGCTCAAGGCCGGCGAAAAGAAGGTGCGAGCAACCGACAAGAGGCCGTCGCAACCGGTCGCCGTCGCTCCCGCCAAGCCGCCCGAAGAACCGGCTCCGGAGAAACCCGCGGGTAGCTAACGGCTCTCGGGCCGGTGAACCCGCGGCCAGTTCCTTCTTCCGTATCGCCCCGTCGGGACGGTCGCGCCGCAAGGCTCGCACGGGTAGGCAGCCTCCGTCCTTCCGACCGGTTCCCTCCCTCGGACCGGTCAGGCAAACCGCTCCCGGGATGGAACCGCCGCGACCCGTCGGCCGGCCCGGCTCGCCGACCCCTGCTCCTCTCAGACCAGGCGACTTGCGAACCGGCCGGGGACTGCTCGAGCGTCCGCGTCATATATAATTCCCGGGGTCCGTCGCTCCCGGTCTCTGGCACGGCTGTGCCTGTCGTCCTCTTCCCCCCAGCCCCTCACTGCCCGGCGGGGCGTAGCCATCGGCACGCGACCATGACCACCGAGGAAATCGCCGACCTACGAGCCCGGAGGTACAACGGCACCGTCGTGTACCTCCACAAAATCCACTCCGACCTGATGATCCTCCGGGTCAGACCGGACTTTCCCCGGCCCAGCCACCTCCCCGGACAGTACGGCACCTTGGGCCTGGGTTACTGGGAGCCGCGGGTCGAGGGCTGCCAGGCCGAGTCGCTGAAGCCCGAGGAGCTGACGAAGGTCGTCCGCCGGGCCTACTCCTTGAGCTGTCCGATCGAGAGCGAACCGGGCACCCTGTACGACCCGTCCACGACCGACTGGTTCGAGTTCTACATCGTGCTGGTCCGTGAAGGCAGCGACGGCCGGGTCCCGGCCCTGACGCCCCGCCTCTTCGCCCTGAAGGAAGGTGACCGGCTGCAGATCGGCGAGCGGGTCACCGGGCATTACACACTCGAGGCCGTCCGGCCCGGCGACACGGTCCTCTTTCTGAGCACGGGAACCGGCGAGGCCCCGCACAACTACATGCTCTGGGAGCTACTCCGGCGGGGGCACACCGGTCGCATCCTGTCGGCCTGTTGCGTCCGCTATGCCCGTGACCTGGGTTACCGCCAGACACACCAGCGGCTGGCCGAGCGCTACCCTAACTACCGATACCTGCCCCTGACGACACGCGAGCCGACCGTCACCCGGAAGGTCTACATCCAGGACCTCATCACCAGCGGGGAATTGGAGCAACACCTCGGCGCGCCGCTCGACCCGGCCACGACCCACGTCTTCCTCTGCGGTAACCCGAAGATGATCGGCGTGCCGGTTCGTGACCGGGCGACCGGGGCCGTCAGCTACCCGCAGCCGCCCGGCGTGATCGAACTGCTGGAGGCCCGCGGCTTCCAGGCCGACGTGCCGGCGACCAAGTTCAAAGGGAACATCCACTTCGAAGAGTATTGGTGAGGACGCGGGATGGCGGACATCAACGAGGTGATCGGCGGCTACCGTCTGCGTACCCTCCTGCAGACCGGGCAGACGTCGCAGGTCTTCGAGGTCGTCGAGCCGTCAAGCAACCGCCACTTCGCCATGAAGCTGCTCCTCCCCGAGGCCGCGGAAAACCCCGAGCACCGCCGCGGGCTGTTCAACGAGGCCGAGATCGGCATCAAGCTGACCCACCAGAACGTCATCCGCATCTACAAAGTCAACCGCAGCCCGACCACGCCGTTCTTCATCATGGAATTCTTCCCGTCCGGTAGCCTTCGGCTCCGGCTGCAGGCGAAGGACACCGCCTTCCTCCGCGAGCACGCCCGGAAGATCTTCAAGGAGGTGGCCACCGGCCTGGCTTACATGAACGCCATGGGCTACGTCCACCGCGACGTCAAGCCCGATAACATCCTCGTCAACGCCGTCGGCGACACCAAGATCATCGACTTCGCCATCTCCAAGAAGATCCCCACCGGCCTGGCCCGCTGGTTCTTCCGCAAGGAAAAGCCCCAGGGCACGCCCAGCTACATGGCCCCCGAACAGATCCTCGGCGAGATCCCCGACGCCCGCTCCGACATCTACAGCTACGGCTGCATGCTCTACGAGTTGACCACCGGCCGGCCGCCGTTCCGCGGCACCTCGATGAACGACCTGTTGAGCCGCCACTTCAAGGAGAAGCCGGCCGCCCCCACGGTCTATAACAACGACATCACCGACGAGTTCTCGGCCTTCGTCCTCAGTCTGCTCGCCAAGCGGAAGACCGACCGGCCGTCCAACTTCCACGAGGTGCTGATTTCGCTCAAGAGGGTGAAGCAGATCTTCAAGTCGATGCCCGAGAAACACGCCGACGAGTTTTGAACCGGACCCCCCGGCCGCCCTGCGACGTGTCCGTCGGTCGTGTCCGTCGGTCGCGTGTCGAGCTGGTCGGTCGCCTCCGCCGGTTGCGCCCGTCGGTCGTATCCGTCGGTCGAGCCGGTCGGTCGCCTTTGCCGGTTGTGCCCGCCGAGGTCAAGCCATGACGGTGCCCGCCCCGCTTCCGTTCGAGCAGGACATCCACGAGCTGGAGACGGAGATCGCCCGGCTCGAAGAACTCCCCGAGCCCGCGTCGCCGGACGCCGCCGAGCAACTCCGTCGCCTGCGGCGCGAACTCACCGCCCTGAAGCGGGAGCGGTACTCGAACCTGACCCCGTGGGACACCGTCCAGGTCGCGCGTCACCCGGCCCGTCCCCAACTACTCGATTACATCGAGCTGATGTGCGACCAGGGCGAGTTCGTCGAGCTTCACGGCGACCGTGCCTTCGGTGACGATCGGGCCATCCGCACCGGGTTCGCCCGGATCGACGGCCAGCGGCTGCTGCTGGTCGGACACCAGAAGGGCAAGACCCTGGCCGAACGGCAGCAGTGCTACTACGGTTGCGCCCACCCGGAGGGCTATCGCAAGGCCCTGTTGAAGATGCAACTGGCGGCCAAGTACCGACTGCCGATCGTCTGCTTGATCGACACGCCGGGGGCCTTCCCGGGCATCGGGGCCGAGGAGCGCGGGCAGGCCCAACTGATCGCCGACAACATCCTCGAGATGTTCCGCATCCCGACGCCGATCGTCTGCGTCATCATCGGGGAAGGCGGCTCGGGCGGGGCACTGGGGATCGGCGTCGGCGACCGGGTCGGCATGCTCCAGTACGCCTACTACTCGGTCATCAGCCCGGAGGGTTGTGCCGGCATCCTCTGGCGGGTCGCCACCGAGGAGACCAAGTCCTCGGCCGCGGCCGCCCTCAAACTCACCGCCCCGGACCTGCTCCGGTTCGGCGTCATCGACCACGTCCTGCCCGAGCCGCTCGGCGGGGCCCACCGTGCCCCGCGGGAAATGGCGACCACTCTCAAGCAGTGGCTGACCCGACACATCCGCGAGTTGTCGACCGTCCCGACCGAAACCTTGCTCGAACGCCGCTACGAAAAGTTCCGTCGCCTCGGGGTGCTCGGCTGAACCGAGCGGCCCATTGGCCGACCAGCGACCGTCCGTCGGTTCCTGGGTCGGGCCGACTATCCGTCCCCTCAGCAGCTATCTAACATCTCACCGGTGACCGGCTACCTCCTGCCCCCTGGTGAGGACTGCAGAAAGGATCGTGGCAGGGCGGAGGCCCTGCCACGCGGGAGCGGCCGGTGACCGGCTGCGGCGATCAGATCAGTTCCGGCAGGGCCTGGCCTTCGACGAGGTGCTGCGGGCGGCCGGTCGGGTCCGTCACCGTGGTCGTCTCGGGGTTCAGGCCGAGGTTGTGGTACAGGGTGGCGAAGATGTCGCCGAAGGTGACCGGTCGGTCCTTGGCGTAGCTGCCGGTACGGTCGGTGCTGCCGATCACCTGGCCGGTTCGCATGCCGCCGCCGGCCAGGATGGCACAGCTCACCTGCGGCCAGTGGTCACGGCCGGCGTTGTTGTTGATCGTCGGCGTGCGTCCGAACTCACCCCAGGCGATCACGGTCACGTCATCGAGCATCCCCCGGACCTCGAGGTCCTCGACGAGGGCGGTCAGGCACTGGTCGAGCTTCTCGCCGTGGTCCCGGACTAAGTCGAAGTTCTTGCCGTGGCTGTCCCAGCGGCCGTAGGTCAGGGTCACGACGCGGGCCCCGGCCTCGACCAGCCGACGGGCCATGAGCAGGTGCTCGTTGACAGTCGGGGCACCGTCGTACTGGAACTTGAACGGCTTGCCGTCGCCGTAGCGTTCCCGGACCCGCGGGCTTTCCTTGGACAGGTCCATCGCCTCGACGAGCTTGCTGGAGGTGAGGACCTCGAAGGCCCGGGCGGTGTGGGCGTCGGCCGCCCTCAGCCCGCCCTGGTGATCCATCTCCCGCTTCAGGTCGTCGAAGGCGGCCAACAGCCGCTTGCGGTCGGGCAGGTGGTCCTTGTTGGCGGCATTCAGGACCATGTTGGCCATGTCCGGGCCGGAGGGGCGGAAGGCGGCGTAGGTGGGGCCGAGGAAGCCCGGTCGCCCGGGGTCACTCCAGGGGGCGTGTTCGGTCTTGTCCGCCATGCCGATGAACGGCGGCACGCTCGGGTCGACGTTCCCTTGCAGGCGGGCCACCACGCTGCCGATGCTGGGGCGACCGCCCAGGGCGGCCAGGGATTGTTGCTTCCAGCCGGTCGTACACTGGTAGGCGTCGTGTGCCCCGTGCGCCCCGACCACGCTGCGGATGAAGACGAACTTGTCGGCCATCTTGGCGATCCGCCGGAACGTCTCGCCGATCTGGATGCCGGGCACGTTCGTCTGGATCGGCTTGAACTCGCCGCGGATCTCCGGCGGTGCTTCGGTCTTGATGTCCCACATGTCCTGGTGGGGCGGGCCGCCACCCAGGAAGATGTTGATCAGGGCCTTGTGGCCCGTGCGGGGGTACGAGCCTTGTCTGGCGGCGGCGGCCTCGGCCCGGAAGATGTCGGCCAAGGTGAGGGTGGTGGCACCGAAGCTGAACGTGCCGACTTTCAGGAAGTTCCGCCGGGAGATCCCGTCACAGAACCGGACACGGCCTATGGGAATATTGATCATCGTGCGCTCCCAGGAAGGTGAAGGGAGAAGGCGGGGTGGGGGGCAGGCTAGCGGTCCTGAGCGGAACGCCGCAGGTGCGGGCGTTCCGTCGGACACCTCAAATCGGATATCTCGAAGATACTCCCGGCCGGCACCCCCCGCAATACAAAAGAGGCAAAACCGTAGCCGTGGGGTGCGACTGTGTTCCCGCGGCCTGGCCTGACCGCAAACTCGGGGTACACCCCCTGTCGAAGTGATCCCGTCCGGAGGGGAGATGACCGCCGCCGACCTTCCCGCTTCGGTCCTCGAGCGGCTCCGCCAGTTCGACACGCCGACGGTGTGCAACGTGTTGGAGCTGTTCGAGGTACGGCCGCGGACCGCCGGGTACATGGACGGCCGCATCCGGGCGTGTTTCCCGTCCTTGCCGCCGATGGTCGGTTTCGCCCGCACGGCCACCTTCCGCGCCGCCGCACCGCCCCGGGGGGGAGATACCTACATCGGACTCGGCGAGCAGGTCGCCCGCCTGGCCGCCGACCCCCGGCCCAAGGTCGTCGTCTTCCAGGACCTCGACGACCCGCCCGTGGCCGCGACCTTCGGCGAGGTCATGGCCACGACCTACCAGGCGTTCGGCTGTGTCGGTCTGATCACCAGCGGGGCCGGCCGCGACCTCGAACAGATCGAGCCGCTCCGCTTCCCCTGCTTCGCCTCCGGCACGATCCCCTCCCACGGCTACACGCAGATCGTCGAGCTGGACGTACCGGTGCGTGTCGGCGGCGTGTGGGTCAACCCCGGCGACCTGCTGCACGGCGACCGGAACGGCGTGACCACGATCCCGCTGGAACTGGCCGAACCGCTGGTCGAGGGGTGCATCGCCTTCCAGGCCGCCGAGGCCGTGGTCCTCAACTACCTCCGCTCCGGGAACGTGACCGCCGCCGGCTATGTCGCCGCCCGGGACGAGTGCAAGCGGCAGATGGCCGAACTCGCCCGGCGGCTCCGGGCCTCGTCGCGCTAGGCGAGGTCCGGGCCTTCAGGCCCCACGGAGAAGACCGCCGCATGCCGCTCTTCGGTGCCCACCTGTCGGTAGCCGGGGGGTTACACAAGGCCGTCGAGGCCGCCGTCGCCCTAGGCTGTGATACCGTGCAGGTCTTCACCAAAAGCCCCAGCGCCTGGCACGCCGCCCCGCTGGCCGAGGCCACGGTCGACCGCTTCCGGGCCGCCTGCGAGTCGGCCGGGCTTGAGCACCTGACGGCCCACGATTCCTACCTCATCAACCTCGCCTCGCCCGACGAACCGACCCGCCGCCGGTCGATCACCGCCTTCCGCGACGAACTGCTGCGGGCCGAGGCCCTAGGCCTGAGCTATCTCGTGACCCACCCCGGGGCCCACCTGGGCAGCGGCGAGGGGCACGGGATCGCTCGCGTCGTCGCCGCCCTGGACGAGGTCCGCCGAAGCTGCCCCGCCCTGCGCGTCCGCGTCTTGCTGGAAACGACGGCCGGGCAAGGCTCCTGCCTCGGGGGCCGCTTCGAGCACCTGCGGGCCATCCTCGACGGCGTCACCGACCGGAGTTGGCTCGGCGTCTGCTTCGACACCTGCCACGTCTTCGCCGCCGGCTACCCCCTCCGCACCGACGCCGACTACTCCGCCACCTTCGCCGAGTTCGACCGGGTGATCGGACTCGACGAGCTGAAGCTCTTCCACCTCAACGACAGCGTGCGAGAACAGGGCAGCCGCGTGGACCGCCACGCCGCCCTCGGGGAAGGACAAATCGGCCCGGAGGCGTTCCGCCGCCTGGTGAACGACCCCCGCTTCCGTAACCACCCCATGATCCTGGAGACGCCCAAGGAGGACGAACAGGGCCGTGAGATGGACCCGGTGAACCTCGGCCGGTTACGCGGTTGGCTCGTGACGGCTTCGGGCTGACGAATCCGGCGGCTTTTGTGAAGAACGCTGTGAAGACGCGATCGGCGTCAACCGATCATATTCCTGTCGGCGACCCCGTATGGCGAGCCTCGGGAAGGTCGCGAGCCTCAAGAAGGTCGCGAGCCTCGGGAAGGTTTCCCTGTCGGGGGGTTGCCGGCCGGATCGTTTGACCCCTCCCCGCCCGGGGTGTGGTCCGAACGGTTCGCCGCAGGAGCCGTTCCGGCGGGTGCGTTCCGGTGGCTGCGGTCACCCCAGCTACTGTCCCGTCCGAGCCAGTCCGGTCGATCGGTCGCGTAAACCCCCGACGCCGGCCGGTCCAAGACACTCCTGCGGAGGGCAGTGGGCTTCGGCCCGCAGCCCGATCGGGTGCCGAGGCCCGTGCGGTCCGTTCGGCCCGCGCGGCCCGCGCACCCCCCGACACCGATCGGCTCCGGCCAGAGACCGACACCGATCCGTCTGCCGCTGGGCATGAAGCCTGCGGGGCGGGTCCCCAGTGACTCCCCGCGCGCCGGAGCCGGTCGGCCCGCCATTCTCCTTGACCGTATCTCCTCTGCCCGTATCCCATCTCCACGTCTGCTCGCGCCACGGTAGTGGTTGCAGGTCATCCCCGGAGTCGCACCGCCCCGCCGCGGTTCCACACACACACACACACACACACACACACAGACCCGATTCAGCCCCCATACAGACCCGACACGAATGAGTAGCGCCGTCATTCACCAACTCAAGGCCCGTGAAGTACTCGATAGCCGTGGCAACCCCACCGTGGAGGTCGAGGTCATCCTGGACGACGGTACGACCGGCCGGGCCATCGTCCCGAGCGGGGCCAGCACCGGGGCCTACGAGGCCGTCGAACTCCGTGACGGCGACCCGAGACGCTACGGCAAGAAGGGGACACTAACGGCCGTGCGCAACGTCCTGGACGCCCTCGCCCCCGCCGTGGTCGGCATGTGTGTCTACGACCAGGCGGCCCTCGACGCGAGGATGATCGCCCTGGACGGCACCCCGAACAAGGGCCGCTTGGGTGCGAACGCCATCCTCGGCGTGTCCCTGGCCGCCGCCCACGCCGCCGCCCACTCCCTCGGCTTGCCCCTCTACCGCTACGTCGGCGGCACCAACGCCCGGGTCCTGCCCGTGCCCCTCATGAACGTCCTCAACGGCGGTAAACACGCCGACAGCACCGTCGACTTCCAGGAGTTCATGATCGTGCCGCGGGGGGCCCCGACCTTCCGCGAGGCCCTCCGCTGGGGGGCCGAGGTCTTCCACAGCCTCAAGGCCGTGCTGCACGACCGGGGACTGAACACGGCGGTCGGTGACGAGGGGGGCTTCGCCCCGAACATCCCCTCGGCCGACGAGGCCCTCGCCACGCTCTGCACCGCCGTCGAGAGGGCCGGCTACCGGCTCGGTGACCAGATCGCCTTCGCCCTCGACCCCGCCTGCACCGAACTCTGGGACGAAGCCCACAAGAAGGGGAAGACCGGTTACTGCTTCTTCAAGAGTGCCCCGGACCGGATCGCCACCTCCGACGAGATGATCGACCTGTGGGTCGGCCTGTGCGACAAGTACCCGATCGTCTCTCTGGAGGACGGACTGGCCGAGGACGATTGGGACGGCTGGAAGAAGCTGACGGCCCGGCTCGGTGCCCGGGTGCAACTGGTCGGCGACGACCTGTTCGTGACCAACACCGAGCGGCTCCGCCGGGGCATCGCCGAGCAGTGCGGCAACAGCATCCTGGTGAAGGTGAACCAGATCGGCAGCCTGACCGAGACACTCGAGGCGGTCGGTCTGGCGATGCGGAACAGGTTCACGGCGATCATGAGCCACCGCAGCGGCGAGACGGAGGACACGACCATCGCCGACCTGGCCGTCGCCACCAACTGCGGGCAGATCAAGACCGGCTCCACCAGCCGCACCGACCGGATCGCCAAGTACAACCAGTTGCTCCGCATCGAGGAGCAGCTGGGCCCGGCCGCGGTCTACGGGGCCGAGCTGCGCCGCTAGGGCCGTAGCGGAGACGTCCCGGGGCTGCCGCGACGGTCGGACCGGGAGGTCTGATCCGGCCTGCCGTTGGCTTCGTGCCGCCGGTCGGTTTTCTGCCGATCCGCTCTTCTGCCGTGTGCCTGGCGGCCGCTCGGCCGGCTTGCTGCCCGCCGCAGGGGTTCCGCACCGCCGGCCCCGTCGGAGCCTGACGATGCCCCCGTTCCTCAGTGATCCACCCCCGCATCTGCTGGTCGTTTTGACTTGTCTCGTATTGGTCATGCTGGCGATCTGGTTTAACCGCTGGGACCGCGTGACCCTGGTCGTCTTCCTGGCCGCCTTGGTCCTCACCGGGCTGGTCGTCCTGCTCGACCGTCTGTTCGAAAGCCCCCGCGAGCAGGCCGTGCGGGCGGTCCGCACCCTGGTCGAGGCGGCCGACACGGGTAACCCGGAGTTGTTCGCTTCCCAACTCGCGGACTCGTTCCAGTACCAGGGGGAAGGCAGCCCGGTCACCGTCACCCGCGAGCAGGTCCGCCGCTCGGGTTTCTGGGACGTGCTGAAGCGGTACCGCGTCCACGTCGCGGCCTGGGACTTCGCCCGTTCTGATGCCGAGCAGCTCGACCCGGACACGGTCGAGATCGGTTTCCTCGCCAAAGGAGAGGCCGACGGGCAGCAGTACCCGGTCTACCTCCGGGCACGCTTCGCGCGACAGCCCGACGGCAAGATGCGGCTGGTCTGGTGTGCGTCGTTCGACGCCTTGAAGCGACAGAACGAGCCGAAGAGCATCCCGTACTTCCCGTGACCGTCCCGAGGTAGCCGCCCGGTCCCGCACTCACGTCGAGGGACTGTCACCGGCGTCGTGTCAGGCCCGTTACCGGCGTCGTCTGGTCCGGGCCAATCGCTTCGTCGTGACGGTTTCTTGGTGGTCGAACGCCGATTTCTTAACGGTCACTGGGCGGGAGGAAGCGGAGCCAGGTTTCCGGCACCACGGCCATCTGACCCGGGGCGAAGCCGGCCGAGCGGAAGACGTTACCCCCGGGGGCACCGGCCTGGACCAGGACCGCGGCTAACCCGCCCACGAAGCCCGTCGCCATACCGGTCCCGCGCATCGCCGGGCCGCCCACCTCCACCGAGTCGGGGCCTAACAGGTCGGGCTTGCCGCGCAGGATCAGGCCGGTCCCGCCGCCCGACAGCTCTCCGGGGGTCGGCACCCCCACGGTGATTACGCCTAGCGAGTCGCCCGGAATACCGACCCCGGCCCGGGGCGTGTGGTAGGAACGGAAGACGACCTGCGGGTCGCCCGGCCTGGTCGCCGCGGTGTCGATGACGATCCGGGGGTAGACTTCGACCTGCCGTTTCAGGGCCGGCAAGAGGGCTTGCGGTTCGTAGCCCTTGGCCACGACCAGGGCGTAGCGTCCGGCCTCGGGTGTGGTGAAGTCGAGGACCTGCTCGAAGACCACGAACGTCTCGGTCAAGAAGACCGGGTACGGTCCGCCGGCCGACCGCGCGACCTCGGCCATCTCGTCGCTGGGCACCTTTTCACCGGTGGGGTCGATCTGTCGGAACACCCGCAGGACGACGGGGAACAGCGGCCGGTCCACGGACGGGAAGTTCGGGTCGAGCGGTTCGCGCCACTGGATCGTGAAGCGCATCCTGGTGCCGGCGGGGAGTTCCGCCCGGGTTTCCCCGGTCGCCGATCGGACACCCAGGAAGTTCATGTCGTTCGACCAGTTGGGGGCGGGCAGCGGGGCGTCGGCGGGGGCGAATTCCATCGTGCCGTCGCGGTTGGCATCGAGGAACGGTCCGCCCCAGACGGCGGGGCCGGCCGCACTCGCCGCCTGCACCCAGACGACCGGCGGCTGGGCGGCGTCGGCCGGCTTCGGCACCGACCGCGTCACCCGGGCTGCTTGGGGGGCCGTCAGCTTGTCGAACCGGCGGCTCAGGTAACTCAGGGCGTCGAGCGGGTAGCCGCTCTCCCACTCCAACGTGTTCACGACCACGCGGGTCCCCCGCAGGCCCTCGACCACCGCCTTCTGATAGGCGGTGAGCCGCTCGGCCCGCCGGGCCAACTCGGCCTGCTCGGCAATGACCGCGTCCAATTGCTTCTTGGCCCGCTCCCGTCGGAGGCGGGTCGGCTCGTCGTCGGCGAGGTCCTCGAAGGCCTGCCGGTATTCGGTCACCGCCTCGGTCTTGCGCCGGTTCACCTCCGCCGTCTTGCGGGCGATCTCCCCCAGACGCGACCGCAGGGCCGGGGTGTAACTCGACTCCCCGCCGATCAATTCCAGCAGGCCGGACAACTGGAAGAGGGCACCGGGGTCGATCCGCACCAGGACCAGTTCGGCCTGGGGTGCGGCCCGGGCCACGGCGCGGGCGACGGCCGTACCGTTGCCGGCGCGCCGGGGGTCGCTCGGGGCGGGCTGGATTTCGTCACTCAGTTCCGGCGTCAGGTCGAGGATGCGGGTCTTCTTCGGCAAGACCGTCCCGATCAGGTCCGAGGCCCCGCTGAAGTCGGAGCCTACTACGACCACCTTCACCCCGGCCCCGGTGTAACCCCGCTGGTGCAGGGCCTCCACGCCCGAGGCTCTGAGCACCTCCGCGGCCGCCGCGGGCCGGCCC
>Ga0308417_1001037_pt1 | contig 19340 bp, 13 predicted proteins | sample HotsprSampleOS65_FD_203528 | JGI IMG/M metagenome (GOLD analysis project Ga0308417, IMG submission 203528) | Hot spring phototrophic mat microbial communities from Octopus Spring, Yellowstone National Park, Wyoming, United States - 20090730_OS65 ... | reverse complement strand
TGCAAGCAACCAAGATGCCAGCCTTGGTTTTCCAAGGACTTGCACCCGAACGGGAGGGTCGGCGGAGGAAGAGTGTAAAGAATTCCGACACTGCCGCGGCGCGCCCCGGAGGCAGCCCTCAGTTCGCCCTCGAGCGCTCCGCCGCTTCGGCAACGAGCGTCCGCTGCGCCGCAAGCACAGCCTGGAACAGCGCGCGCTCGCGCTGCGGCGACAGCGGGGCTTCTCCCGGAACGCCCGACACCACCACGAAGACCGGGCGCCCACCACCGCCAGCGAGGCTGTTGCGCGCCTGCGCCGCGCGGGTCGCGAGCCCGTCGCCGACGGCGCGGCCGCCAAGCCAGGCAGCGGTCGCTGTGGAGCGGTCCTCCGTCTGCCTCCCCTGCCAGGCTCCGCCTCCAGGGATCGGCACAGAGAAGGCAACAGCGGTGTCAGACCCAAGCCTGCCCAGGCGCCAGCGCGCCTCGCTCACGGCGCGCCAGCTCGTCTGCGGGGAGAACACCAGCATACGGGCCGAAAACGCGGTCCCGCCGCAGACCAGCCCGAGCCCGTCCGCTGCCTGTGCGCAGCCTTGCGGCACGGCAAGGCGCACGGCGCGCTCCTCAGGCTCACCGCTTTCATGGGCAAGGGCGGCGGCAGTGCCCGGGCCTGCTGCCGTGATCCCGACCGCGAGCAGGAGCGCGGCGGCAAGCATCGCCGGGCGTGCGGCGGTGCCGGGGGGGCTCGGGAAACGCGGCGCGGCAGGCGGGGCGCTGTCCTCCCGGAAGGGAAGTCCTGCCAGGATCAGCAGCAGGATGATCGCCGAGAAGAAGCCCCAGCCATAGACAATGTGGTCGGCCGCCGCCGCCTCGGCGCTGCCGAGATATTCGGCGACAACGATGATCCCCCAGGCACGCACTCCGTTGGCGAGGATCGGCACGGCGAGCGCAATCAGCATCACGAGCAGCCGCCGCCAGGGGCTGCGGAAGATCACGAGCGCATAGAGAGCGCCGAAGGCAAGGGCGGCGATCACGAAGCGGAGCCCGGCGCAAGCCTCGGCGACGTGGAACAGCCCTGCTGGGGTCTCAATCAGCAACCCATTGACGTAATGGGGGATGCCCACAAGGTCGAGCCCCCAGTCGATCAGCCAGGCGGTGATGTGCTGCAGCGGGCCGACCGCGAAGCCGCCGAAGGGAACGAGAAAAATGAGATAGGCGAGTGGGCCTGCGAAGGCGAGCGAGACGCGCCAGCCGAGAACGGCAAGCACGAGCACCCAGAGAAGCCCGATGGCGACGAGCTGCCGCCCCTCCATCACGCCAAGCCGCTCCGCAGCAAGCCAGGCGAGCGTTCCCGGGATGGCGAGGAGGGCAAGAAGCGGCGCCGGGTCGGGCGCGAGCACAGAGAGCCGCCCGCGCCTCTGCCAGGCGAGCCAGGCGGCGATCGGCAGGACCAGCCAACAGTGGTTGTAGGCGGTCGAGCTGTTCCAGACTCTGACGGCGGCGGCGATCTCCTCGGCGAAGAGGGCCGCCCAGGCGGCAAGGCCGAGGGCAAGGACGAGGAGCGCCGGGCGCCAGCGGGCAGGTGGGGCGGCCGATCCAGGCAAAGCGCCGGTTCGCTCCGCAGTCGTGACCCTGTCGAGTGTGGCCATGCGCTCCCTTGTATCAGCCCCAGGCAGCCGAGTCATAAAAAAGAGGCGAGTTGCGCGAAATCGTCACGCATCCGGGCCCCATCGCTGCCGCGGCACCGGCTTCTGGGCTTGGTCTTTGCCGCACGCCGGCGTAAGCGGGGCTGAGCGCCAGCTCAGCCGGGAAGGACCCGCGCAAGCGGGGCGAGCGTCGCCGCCCAGTCGTGGCCTGCGCGCATCGCCGCCCGAGCGCGCAGGCCAAGCCCCGGGTGCGCGCCAGAGAGCACGGACGCCACAGCCTCGGCGAAAGCCTCCGCCCCTGAGGCAACAAGGAGGTCGCGCCCGGGCTCAGCCCGCACCCCTTCGAAGGCCTGCGGGGTGGCCACCACAGGCCGCGCCATCGCCATCGCCTCAAGCACCTTGTTCTGGATTCCCCGCGCGGTCAGAAGCGGCGCCACCACCACATCCGCACGCGCGAGATAGGGCCGCACGTCCGGCACCGTGCCGGTGACGTACACACCAGGACGGCTGCCGAGCGCCCTCACCGACGGGGCAGGGTTCGCGCCCACGATATGGAAGGCAGGCATGGGCGGGGAGGCGGCAAGCAGCGGCAGCACCGCCTCGGCGAACCAGGTGACGGCCTCGATGTTCGGCCGATACCCCATCGCACCGGTGAAGACGATATGCGGACCGGGATGCTCGAAGGGGTTCGGGAACTCCGCGGTCGGGTCGAAGCGGGCGAAGTCCACGCCATTCTCGAGCGCCTCGATCTTGCCGGCCACCTCCGGCGCGAGGCTGCGCAACAGCGACGCCTCCTCCTCAGAGACCAGGAAGGTGCGGTCGAACGCCGCCGCCGCCGCGCGCTCGAGCCCGAGCAGGGTGCGTGCCTCGCGCGCATGCACCCACGCCATCAGCTCACCCAGAAGGCCTGAGGGGGCGGCCGCGTAGGCGGCGAATTTCTGGCTGTCGACGTCAACGAGGTCGAGCACCCGAATCTGATCGGCTGGGCGGCGCGGGCGGCCCATCACATAAGGCGCCATGGCTGAGGAATAGACGAACACGGCGTCATATCGCCCCGCCTCGAGGCCGTGCCGCACCCAGGAATCGAGCAGAGGCGAGTGGAACCACCCCCGCGTCAGCGGCTCGCCCGGCCGGAGCCGCGCAAGCGCCCGCAGATAAGCGCGCGCCCCGCCCGGCAGGAGATGCGCCTCGAGAGCGGCGACGCGCGAGGCGAGCGCCGGGAGGTGGCGCATGTCGGCCGGGTCGTCCACCAGGCAGCCGAGCTCCACCGCGAACCGCTTCGAGAGATGCTCGAGGATGTGGAAGGCGCGGATCTTCTCCCCCTTGTCGGGCGGATAGGGGATCCTGTGCGCGAGAAACAGAAGACGCCGCACGCGCGCCTCAGCCGAGGCCCCGCACGAGCGGCGGCCCGAGGCGGTTGGCAAGCCACAGCGGCAGCCGCTTCCAGAGCGCGATGAACAGCCGATATTTCGGGTTGTTCGGGTTGTTCTCGGGGATTCGCGCACCGGGAGCGAGACGGTAGCAGTAGTGCAGCTGCTCCGGTTCGAAGCCGAAGTTCTTCTTGAAGGCGAAGGCGCCCGTGCCGGCCTTGGAGCGGCCGAAGTCGAACCGCCGCGCGCCGCGCTCCTTGCCTGCCCGACGCATCACCTCCCAGTACATCACCTCGTTGGCGGAAAGCCTGCGCGCCTCTGCCGTGCCGCCGCCGTAGTAGGGCAGCACCTCGTCGCGGAAATGGAAGCTCAGAACCGAGGAGACGGGCCTCTCCTCGAACAGCACAGTCGTCACGTCGTGCTCGCCTGGGAAGGCGTCGGCAAGTGCCTGGAAGTAGCGCCTTGGGAAGGTGGGCGAGCCGAGGTTGCGCACGCTCTCGGAATAGATCCGGTGCAGCGTCGCGATGTCGCTGTTCGACACCGAGGTGAGGCCCCGTTTCAACCCCTTGCGCACCTCGGCGCGCTGCTTGCGCGGAATGTTCCGCTCAAGGTCCTTCGCGTCGTCGCCAGTGATGACGATCTCCTTGCGAAACGTGTAGTAGAGCGGGGGGCGGCCCTCGAAACCCTCGTCCTCGGCGCGGATTCGGCGGAACTCGAGCACCGGCGCACCGAGCCGATCCTGCAGCGCGCGCGCGTGCGCCACGAGAGCCGCTTCGGCTTCCGCTGTCACCGCCACCGGCCCGCCATAGACGCAGAAGGGGGTGGAGGCGAGCAGGTCGCCGAACAAGAGCGTCTTCATGCGCGCAAGCGGCAGCACGCCGACGATGGCGCCATCCTGCTCGGCGAAGGCGTAGTGGGTCGCGTGGCCGAAGCAGCGTTCGATCACGCCTGCCCAGCCCGCCTTGTGGAAGAAGGTCGCCGATTCCGTTGCGTGCACGAACCGGTCCCAGGCGTCGGCCGTGCCCGCCGGGGCAGAGGCAAGCAGGCGGATGGTGACGCTCATCGGCGTGCGGCAGCGATCTCTGCCGAAAACACCTCGTCCATGCGCCCCCAGGCGAAGTCACGCAGAAGCCGCGATACGCGCGAGACCATCGAGGCGAGGCCGGTATAGTGGCGGAAGCGCGACAGCCGCGGCGCCCCGGCCACGCGCGGCTGGTCCGGGTCGATCTCCCAGGGGTGGAAGTAGAAGATCCCCGGCCGCAGCTCGGCGGCGTTCACGCGCCGAAGCCCCTGGCGGAACAGCGCGTAGGGAACGAGGCGGAACCACCCTCCGCCGGCGCAGGGGAGGTTGCGCCCACCCACCCGCACCGTCGTCATCGGCAGCTCGACCACGCCTGAGCCATCCGGGCGGTAGGGCCCGCGCGGCGCCTCCGGCGCGCCGTAGAGGTCGTGCCGCACCGGGAACACCGAGGAGGAGTAGGCGTGGCCTGTCTCGGCGAGGATCGCATGCGCCCAAGGGGCAGAGGCGGGGCCGATCGAGAAGGTCGGCGCGCGGTAGCCGATGACGCGTACCCCTGCTGCATCCTCGAGCGCGGCGCGGGCGCGGCGGAGATCGGCGCGGAACCGCTCAGGCCCGATCGCATGCACGAGCTCGTGCCCGTGGCCGTGGCTTGCGAGCTCGTGACCGGCAGCGACGATCCGGCGAACCAGGGTCGGGTGCCGCTCCGCAACCCAGCCGAGGGTGAAGAAGGTCGCGCGCACGCGGGCGCCAGCGAACAGCTCGAGGATCCGGTCGGTGTTCGCCTCGACGCGGCGCGGCAGCCTGTCCCATGCGTCGCGGGAGATCGCGCCGGCGAAGGCCTGGACCTGAAACCAGTCCTCGACATCGACGGTCATCGCGTTGACGATCGGCTGCGCTACTGCCTGCCGGGGGGGCGTCATACCGATCGTCCGTCGTAGTTCGCGAACAGGTCCATCAGCCGGTTGAACACCCGCTCGCGGCGAGCCGTAACCCGCTCGAGTGCTTCAACGCGCTGGATCAGTTCGGCAAGGCGCTGCGGCTCGACCATCGGCCCTGCCTGGGGGGGAAGCATGTAGCCGTTGGAAGCGGAAGCCGAGCCTGGCGAGAGAGGCGGCCCGCCCATCCCTTGCCCGGGCGTGAGGCCGGCGGAGAGGTCGTCCTCGAGCTCGCGTGCGGTAAGCTCGACGGCCTGGGGCGTGATGATGGTCGCCTGCTCGAGCGCAGCACCGAGCAGAACGCGCGAGGCGAGGCGGTTGATCCGGCGCGGGATGCCGCCCGAGTAGCGGTGCACGAGGTCAAGCGCCGCCGCCTCCCAGTGCGGGTTGCCCGTCCAGCCGACGGCGCGCAGCCGGTGCTCGACATAGGCGTGCGTCTCCTCACGCGAGAGGCCCCCGAGATGGTAGGAGGCGAGCACGCGCTGGCGGAGCTGGTCGAGGTCCGGGCTTGCGATCGTGCGCCGAAGCTGCGGCTGGCCGAGCAGGATCACCTGCAGGAGCGCCCTGCCCCCTTCGGTGATGTTCGACAGCATGCGCAGCTCCTCGAGAGCCGCCATCGGCAGGGCCTGGGCCTCGTCGACGATCAGCACATGCCGCCGGCCGACCTGGTCTCCCCCACGAATCATGTCGGTGATGCCTTTGAGCAGGGCCGCCTTGGTGCCCTCCGACGGCACGCCGAAGCCGTCGGCGACGAGGCGCAGCAGGTCGTCGCCCGAGACCTGGGTGGTCATGATCCGGGCGACGGCGAAGGCGGTCGGGTCGAGCTGGGAGCAGAGGCGCTCGATCAGCGTGGTCTTGCCTGCCCCGACCTCACCTGTGACGATGATGAAGCCCTCGCGCTGCTCGAGCCCGTAGACGAGATGGGCATGCGCCCGGCTGTGCACGGTGGACGCGTAGAACAGGCGCGCGTCCGGCGTCATCAGGAAGGGGTTCTCGCTGAAGCCGTAGAATGCGGCGTACATGACGGGCTCCTCGGGCCGGGCCGCTCGCTCTGCGCCGCCTACCTCTGGAGCGGTTTCCGCCTGATCGGAAAGCGCTCCGGCTCGGTGCGCCGGACGGCGTCGCGCAGGCGGCCCGATCCATACTGCCGGCGACGTGCCCTAGAAGCTTTTTCGCAGGCCGGCGGTAAAGATATTCTGGATGGCGCTGCCGCTGCCCGTCTGCGCGCCTAGGCCGGAGGGGCTGTCGCGCCAGTTCACCTGGTAGGCGAAGGCGAGGCCGACCGTCGGGCTGAGCGAGGTCGAGAGCCTGACGCCGGCGTTGATGCTGTTGAACTCGTTCTCTCGCCGCGGGACCACGTCGTCGAAGGTCGTGGTGTTCATCGCGTAGCTGCCGAACACCGACATCGCGGTCAGAGGCGTGAGCGCGTGCGACCAGCTGAGCCCGATCGAGGTCGTCTCGATCGAGAAGCGCTGGTTCTGGGCATTCGCCGCTGTCGCGAAGGGAACGCTGTCGAGATAGGTGAGGGTGAGGGAGACGACATCGCGCGACCAGGTCTGGCTGATGCCGGCGGTGCCGAGCTTCTGGCGCAGCAGAACACCCGGAGCGCCGAGCAGCTGGTTGGCGAGTCCGGGCAGCACGGGAGCACCGGTCTGGGCGTCGACGGGATTGCCGAGCGCGTCGAGGGTCGTGGTCGAGAGCAGGTCGCCTGCGGAGAGTGCCGAGGTGGTGAGTTTCTCCTCGTAGGTGGCAAAGACGGTGGTGCGCACGCCGACCGCCCAGTTCCCGTTCACCCGCCACGAGTTGAACCCGTCACGCCGGCCATACTTGATGATGATCAGGCTGTCGGGGGTGGGGGTGAGGCGGGCGCCGACCGCCCAGACAGGACCTTCGATGTCGGTCCTCGGGGCGGTGTTGAAGCGCTGCTGCTCGTAGCCGATCTCGACCAGCCCAGCGACGCCGCGCAGGAAGGCGTAGCGGGTCTCGAGCAGGGCGAGATTGCGATAGGCGCCGTCGTAGAGCCCGCCGCCCTCGAACCAGGTGCCGCTGACCGTGCCCTGCATCGCAAGCCTGCCGAAATCCTCGCCCGTGCGCGCGCCGGCGTAAAGCTGGTGCGCGCTATAGGAACTCGAGAAGCTGCGCGCACGCTGCAGAAGCTCCTGCTCGAACGGGGAAAGGCCCTGCGTGAAGCTGCGGCTGTTCACCGGGTTCTGGTCGACATAGCGGAAGACATAGCCGGCAAAGGCAGTGGCCGTGCCGCCGAACCGGTAGAGGCCGTAGGGCGAGACCTGGAAACTGTAGGTGCGGAAGAGGTTGCCGGAATCCGCCTGGGTCTGCGCCTGTGGATTGAGGATCTGGCCGAAGGGCTGCGTGGAGGCATTGCCGGCCGCCGAGACGAAGAAAAGGTCAGGGACAACAGTGAGCAGGAAATTGCCCGCCCCGCTCAGCGTCAGCCCGCTCTGCCGGTTCGTGTTGGCGAAATAGCTGTACCCGACCTGGGAGTTCAGCCCCCCTTGCAGTCTTGCGGTGTCGACTGCGGCCGCAAGCCCGGCATCGACATTGGTGATCCAGTCCGACCGCCTGTTGCGCGAGGTGAAGAAGATATTGTCGTTGAAGGTCTCAGAGATGCCGAGGCTCGGGACGATGGTCCAGGCGCGCGCGGGCGGGCCCGGCGGCCCGGGAGGCACGGCGCCGAAGGGCGCTCCGAGTCCGCGCCCGACGGGCGATTCGGGCAGGCGCGGCACGACCGGCGGACCTGGGGCGAAAGGCCCCCAGGCACCGGGCGCGCCGGGCAGGCCGACGCCGCCCGAAGCGGGCGGCGTGCCGATCGGAGAGGGCGTGGTGGGGCCCGAGGACTCGACCTGGGCGGCGGCCGGAAACCCGAGGAAAAGTGTGGCAAAGGCTATGGCCGCCAGAGGCGGGCCTGACTCTGTCGCAGCGGTGGGGAAACGAACTGGCGCGGCCCTACTTGTCCGCGTACGCCCCGTAGGCGCCATAGCCACCATAGGCACCGAACGTGTCATTGGCAGTCAGCACCGCACGGTTGAGGACAAGCTGGAGGGTCGGACAAGAATCTACCATATCGAGCGCGGCCTCAACCTCGCTGCGCTGAGTCCGCTCCGCCTCGACCACCATCAGCACCTGTCCTGCCACGGGCGCAAGCGCGCCCGGGTCGGAGGTGGAGAGGCAGGGTGGCGTATCGAGAAGGATCAGGTGCTCGGGCAGGGCGGCGGCGAGCCTGAGCAAAGCCGATACCACGAGCGGGCCCGGCGGGATGCCCGGCATGCTCTCGGGCAGAGGGCCGAAGCTCAGGAACGACAGCCGCTTGATCGCCGTCGGCACGAGCAGGGAGGCAGGCGGGCGCGCCGAATCGGCAGCGAGCATGCGCAGCCCCGGCGTGTTCTCCTGGCCGAGCAGGTGGCTGATCGAGCCCTGCTTGCCGTCGACATCGACGAGCACGACCGGCCTCGCGCCGCTGTTGGCGAGGCTCGCGGCGAGGTTGAGCGCGACGAAGGTCTTGCCCTCGCCGGGCCGGGCGCTGGTGACAAGCACGATCCGCGGGCAGCGCCCGTCGGTTGCGCGAGTCGCCTTGAGGGTCCGCAGCACGCTGTGCTGCACGACCGCGATCTCCTCGGAGAGTCTGGACCGCATCGTGCCGACCGGGGCGACGACGAGACCTGCTGCTGCGAGCGCCTCGAGCCCGATCTCTGCCGCGGGCGGCTGCGCGGGACGCGGGCCTGGCCCGGGGCTTGGGCCGACAGGCGGCGGAGGGGGCGGGGGCGCGGCGAGGGGTTCGGGCGGCGCCGCGCCGCGCCCCGCCATCGCCTCGACGGCGCGCTCGACGAGATGGGCGCGCGACTTCGTGGCTGCGTTCATGTCACGAACCTCGCGACCACCTCGGGCATGCGCGCCACCAGGGTCGGGCCGCCGGCAAGCACGACGCCGAACGTCAGAAGCAGCATTCCCACCCCGCCCGCGAACACGATCGCCGCGCCGGTCCGCCGCGGCGGCGGCACCGCCGAGGAGATGCCGCCAAGCACAGGCAGGCCGAGCGCGCGCAGGTCGTGGATCGTGTAGAAGCCGCGGTCGAGCTGGACGAGCAGCAAGAGCAGTACCGCCCCTGCGCCGAGGCCGATGACGAGCACGCCTGCGGCGAACAGCTCCCGCTTGGGGCCCGTCGGGACCGTCGGCACGATCGGCGGCTCGACCACCTCGATGCGCAGCCGGTCCGACTCGTTGCGCGCCGCCCCGGCGAGCTGCAGCGATTCGCGGCGGGCCAGGAGCTCCTCGTAGTTCTTGCGGATGATGTCGTAGTCGCGGTTGAGGTTCTGCATCTCCGCCTGCACGTGCGGGGCGGCACGGGCGAGCCGCTCGAGCTCCTCGGTCTGCGCCTCCGCGTCGCGCACCTGGCGCTCGAGCGAGGCGATCGCCGCGTCCTGGTCGACCAGGCGGAGGCGGATCTGCTCGTAGACGGGATTAGGCAGATTGCCGCGCACCGCGCCCTGCGGGACAGCCGGCGCGCCGCCGCCTGAGGCGCGCAACTCGGCGATGATGTTGCGCTGCGCGACAACGTCGGGATGCTGGTCGGTCAGGCGAAGCCGCATCTCGCGCAGCCGTCGCTCCTCCTCGGCGATACGCGAGCCGGCTGCCGCCTGGGCCTGGGCAAGGGTCTGCGGCGTCTGGGCGAGCTGCTGGCGCAGCGAATCGCGCCGCAGGACCGCATCCTGCAGCGCGCCGCGCAGTTCGGCGAGCTTCTGGCGCGACTGCTCAAGCCGGGAGGAACCGCCGTACTGCGCCGAGGGCAGGATGTCGACATAGCGGGCCATGAACTCGGCCCGGCGCGTCTCGGCCTGGCGCAGCTGCGCCTCGTAGGCGGCGATCTGCTGGTTCATGAAGGCACGCGCCGTCTGCATCTGCTGGCGGTCGTTGCTGGCGGCTGCCTCGAGGAACTGGTTCACCACCGTCTGCACCACGGCATGGGCGATGCGCGGGTCGTGGTCTGAATACTCGATGCGGAACAGCTGTCTCGTCTCAGGCGTGATCCTGATCGATTTCGCGAGGCCCTGGATCAGACGCTCGCGGCTTGTGATGTCGTGCACGCGCTGGTCGAGATCGGTCCGCGCGACCACCCGCTCGAGATTGGGCCGCGACAGCAGCGTCCGCTGCAGTATCTCCACCTGCCTCGCCGGGGTACTGTCCACGGCAAGGCCGCGCAGCAATGTGCCGAGCAGCGCTTCCGGGTCGGCGTAGATCTGGGCTCTCGACGTATAGATGCTGGGCATGGAATAGACCGCCGCCCAGCCGGGCAGGCAGATCACCCAGGCAAGGGTAAGCGCCTTCCAGCGATGCCGCCAGCCGGCGGCGAAGTAGCGCTGCGCGATCGCCTGCACGTTCATCTGCCTGCCCCCGCTCCCGCTAGAACCAGCCTTGCGGGATGATCAGCGTGTCGCCGGGGCGCATCTGCACGTCCTGACTGATGTCGCCATCCCGGATCAGATCGTTCAGCCTGACGCGGATCACCTGCGGCGGCGCGTCGGGGTTCTCGCGGCGGACAATCTCGGCGCGGTTGCCAGAGGCATAGCGGGTCAGCCCACCGGCGCGGATCACCACGTCGAGAACCGTCATGCCCTCGACATAGGGGACGGTGAGCGGCTGCGCCGCCTCGCCGACGATTCGCACCTGACGCCCGGGCATGCCCGAGAAGGAGGTGACCATGACCGAGACCGTCGGGTCGCGGACATAGGCACGCAAGCGCTGCTCGATGTCCTTGGCGAGCTCGGTCGGGGTCTTGCCAGCAGCCTCGATGTCGGGGACGAGCGGCAGCGAGATCCGCCCGTCCGGCCGCACCGGCAGCGCGGCGGAGAGCTCGGGCATGCGGTAGACATCCACCCGCAGCGTGTCGGTCGGCCCGATCACGTAGTCAGGCGCGCGGCCGAGTGGCGGCAGCGTGGGCGGCGGGGCAGGCGCGGAAGAGCCGCAGGCAGCAAGGACGGCGACAAGCGCCCCTGCAAGGAGGGTTGTTCCAGGACGTTTCGGCAGTCTGCTCATGGGCGTAGTCTCGATGACGATGGCACACGCCGGCCGGCGCCGGCCCGACCGGCAACATCCTGCCCGCCCGAGTCAGGCCGCACCGGAAGGGTCCGGTGCGCCCAGGCCATCGAGGCGGATCTCCGCCGGCAGTGTGCGTTCATATCAATCGCAGCCTTCGCCCCACAACGAGAATACCGCTCGCCTCGCATTCTGAGACAATCCTCAGAAATTGGCCATAGTCGAGCGTTTTTCACCTTAGCATACCGTGCGGATCATGCAACGGCCGTCGCCGCGCCGCTGCCGCGCGACCCCGCGCTGCCCATGGATCACCAGCCGATGCGCACGCCACCAAAGGAGTCCGAAACGGCGGCTTAACGCGCTGCGGGGAAGGCGCCAACGGTCTGTCGCAAAACAGATGCAGTACGCGTTTTTTGCGATGGACGTTAAGGGAGGATTCATTGTTTAAGGAGCGGCGACGTGGGTAGATTAGCCATGCGCAGGCGTCTCCGGCCCGTGGGGGGTCGGATCCGTGCAACGACGCAAATGTCGGGGGCACAACCATGACGAAGCTGTTCGGGCACAGCGTGCGGTCGCAGATGCTCGCACTCTATCTCGTCGAGACGGTCGTCTGCTTCCTCACGGTCTATGCCCTTCTGCGTTTCGGCATGGCCGAGGCGATGCCTGCCGTCACCTCAGCCAAGGGCGTGGCCTTCCTCGCCCTTCTTGCCCTCTCGGTCGGCATGGTCGCCTCGGCTGCCGGCCTCTATCAGCCGGAGGCCTGGCGCCGGCTCGGCCGCTTCCTGGTCGGCTGCACCATCGCTGCGAGCCTGCTCTTCCTCCTCGCCCAAGTCGTTCTCTACCTGCTCGACCCGACCCTCGAGGGGATCGAGCGCTGGAATGCGCTCGCGGTCGTTCTCGCTGGGCTGGTCTCGGCGATGATGGCGACCCATGTCGCCTTCGCAGCGGCGGTGCGGGGCGGTCTCTGGCGTCACCGCCTCGCGGTGCTGCGCGGCCCTGAGGGCCCGATGGAATTCGAGCGACGCGTCGAGGATGGCTTCGAGGTCGCGCTCGCCGGCACGCTTGCCGCCGTCGAGGATGAGGCCTTCTCGGCAGAGGCGCTGCGCGCGCGGCGCATCTGGGCCGTGATCGTTCCCGATGTCGCGCTTGTGCCGCCTGCCCGACGCGCCGCCTGGGCGGCAGCCGGCATCAGGCTCTACGGCGCAGCCGACTTCGCCGAACAGCGCACCAACCGGCTCGACCTCGCCCGCCTCCCGCCGGACTGGCTCGCCGAGCGCGCGCCGGGGCGGGGCCGCACGCTCGAGGAGGCCATACGCCGCGGCATCGACATCGCCGGCAGCCTCGCCCTCCTGGTCCTGACGCTGCCGCTCTCTCTGCTCACGGCACTTGCGATCAAGCTCGACAGCCCCGGCCCGGTGTTCTACCGCCAGGCACGCGTCGGCAAGGATGGCCGCGTCTTCACCCTCTACAAGTTCCGCTCGATGCGCGCCGATGCCGAGGCCGCCGGCGGGCCGCGCTGGGCCGCCAAGGGCGACAGGCGTGTCACCCGCGTCGGCCGCTTCATCCGGCTCACCCGGATCGACGAGATCCCGCAGGCGCTGAACGTGCTCGCGGGCGACATGTCGCTGGTCGGCCCGCGGCCGGAACGGCCGGAGTTCGTCGCCGAGCTCGCTGCCGTCATCCCGCACTACAACGACCGCGCCCGAGTGCGCCCAGGCATCACCGGCTGGGCGCAGGTCAACTACCCCTACGGCGCCTCGGTCGAGGATGCGCGGATGAAGCTCTCCTACGACCTCTATTATGTGAAGCATCGGAGCCTGTTCCTCGACCTCCTGATCCTGATCGCGACCGTGCGCGTCGTGCTGTTCCAGGAAGGATCGCGGTAGGCCGCCGCTGGCGTCGCGCCGGGACGTCGTGACCCCGCCCGTCTCGCCCTGGCTGTTCGCCGCCACCGCAGTCTTCTGCCTCGGCTGGGGCGTTGCCATCCTGGTCCTGAACCGGCAGCGGCCGCCGCTCGGCCTCGCCGCTGCTGCCCTTACCGCCGCTGCCTGGTTCGGCCTCGTCGCGCTCAGGCCCGAGGCGCCGCTCGATGGGCCGGGAGGCCTCGCCGAAATCGGGCGCGCCGGCACCTGGTTCGCCGTACTGCTTGCCCTCTACGCCCGCATGGATGGCGTGCGGGTGCGCGCAACAGTGCTCCGCTTCGGCCTCGTTGGCGGATCTCTCGTCGCTGTCGCCCTGGTCGCGGCCCTGCCCGGCCTCGGCGCGGCGATCGTGCTGCCCTCGCTCGGCTCGCCCGCGCTGCTCGCCCGCCTCGGCCTCGCCATCGCGACCGTGCTGGTGGCCGAGAACCTCTACCGCAACGCCGACGAGACCGCGCGCTGGCACGTCAACCCGCCCTGCATTGCGATCGCCTCGCTCGCGATCTTCGACCTGCTCCTCTACGCTGATGCGGTGCTTGCGCGGAGCTTCTCGCCCGCCCTGCTCGAGGCCCGCGCCGTGCTGACGGCACTCACCATGCCGCTGTTCGCGATCGGCGCCGGGCGAGGGCAGAGGCTGCGCCGGCCGCTGCAGCTCTCCCGCGAGGCCGCCTTCCACAGCGCGACTCTGCTCGTCGCCGGCACCTTTCTGCTCGGCATCGGCGTGGCAGGCGAGCTGTTGCGGCAGTTCGGCGCCGACTGGAGCAGCGCCGCTCAGATCAGTCTCGCCGCCGCCGCCCTGATGGGGCTTGCCGTCGCCGCCGCGTCGCAGTCGGCACGCTCGCGCCTGCGCCGGCAGGTGATCGACCACTTCTTCGCCACCCGCTACGACTACCGGCGGGAGTGGCTGCGCTGCGTCGACACCCTCTCTGCCGGAGGCGCCAGCGCCACCAGGGCGGATGTGCACATCCGCGCCATCCGCGCCGTGGCCGACCCGGCGGACAGCCCAAGCGGCGTGCTGCTCCTGCGCGAGCCGCTCGAGCGGGCAGAGGCCGGGCAGGAGGCGGAGGCCCAGCGCTACCGCTGGGGCGGATCGTGGAACATGCCGGAGGCGCCCGCCCTCTCCATCGGGCCGGACCATCCGCTGGTCCGGGCGCTGCGCGGCGGAACCTGGGTCGCCACGCTGGAGGAGGAGGCGCCCGCCGACCTCGCCGCCGCCCTCGGCAGGCTCTGGCTCGCCGTGCCGCTCCAGCACCATCGCGAGGGCCTGGTCGGAATCGTGCTGCTGGGTCCGCCGCGGGCTCCCTTCCCGCTCGATGTCGAGACCTTCGACCTCCTGCGCACGCTCGGGCGGGAGGTGGCGATGTTCCTCGCTGAGCGCCGCGCCGCCGAGCGGCTGGTCGACCAGCGCCGGCTCGAGGACTACGCCAAACGCTTCGCCTTCGTCGCGCACGACGTCAAGACCGTCTCAAGCCAGCTCTCGCTCTTGCTCGCCAATGCCGAGGACAACATCGCCGACCCCGCATTCCAGCGCGACATGCTGCTGACCGTCCGCGCCGCGACCGACCGAATCAACGCCCTGATCGCGCGCCTGCGGCAGCCGGAGCCGGAGCCACGGCAGACCGCCCCGGCGAGGATGCTCGATCCGCTCGAGCGGCTTGCGGCGATCGCCGCCGGGCAGCGCCACCCGGTGCGGATCGAGCCGGCCGGCCCGGGCAAGCCGGGACTCGCGGCGATCGACCAGGCGCGTTTTGATGCCGCGGTAACGCATCTGCTCAACAATGCCATCGAGGCGTCGGACCAGGGCGTGCCCGTGCGGATCGTGGTGGGGCGACAGGGGGGGCACATCCAGATCGACATCATCGACCAGGGCCCCGGCATGACGGCCGAATTCGTGCGCGACAGACTGTTCCGCCCGCTCGTCACCTCCAAGCCGCAGGGCAGCGGCATCGGGGCCTGGCAGGCGCGCGAGCTGCTCCGCGAGGCGGGCGGGGACCTTGTGGTGCTGACAAGCCCGGGCGCGGGCACCACCATGCGGCTTCTGGTACCGGCGGCCCCCGCCGCGGCGGCGCTGCCCGCCCAGCCGTCCCAGGAGAGGCTTCGCGCATGAGCAAGCCGAAGCTGCTCGTCATCGAGGACGATGTCGCCCTCTGCGCCCAGTACCGCTGGAGCTTCTCCGGCTGGCGGGTGGTGACCGCCAACGACCGCGCCCAGGCAGAGGCTGCAGCCCAGCGCGAGGAGCCTGCCGTGGCGCTGCTCGATCTCGGCCTGCCGCCCGACCCGGAAGGCGTGAGCGAAGGATTCGCCACCCTCGAGGCGCTCAGGCGGATCTCGCCGATGCTGCCCGTGATCGTCTCCTCTGGGCAGGACCAGCGCGAGAACGCGCTCCGCGCGATCGCCCTCGGCGCCTACGATTTCTGCCCCAAGCCGGCAGACCTCGCGATGCTGCGCATCGTGCTCGATCGCGCGCTCCGGCTGCGCGAGCTCGAAGAGGAGAACCTCCGCCTCGCCGCCACCCCCCGCCCCTCGCCGGTGCGCGACATCATCACCGCAGACGAGGCGATGCTGAAGGTCTGCCGCAGCGTCGAGCGGCTTGCCGCCGTCTCCGTCCCTGTGCTGCTGCTCGGAGAGAGCGGCACGGGCAAGGAAGCGCTCGCCCGCGCCCTGCACGAGATGGGCCCGCGCGCGAAGAAGGAGTTCGTTGCGCTCAACTGCGCCGCGATCCCCGAGACCCTGCTCGAGAGCGAGCTGTTCGGCCATGAGAAGGGCGCCTTCACCGGCGCGGTGCGCCAGGTCCCGGGCAAGATCGAGGCAGCGAACGGCGGCACGCTGTTCCTCGACGAGATCGGCGACCTGCCGGCCTCGCTGCAGGCCAAGCTCTTGCGCTTCCTGCAGGACCAGACCTTCGAGCGCATCGGCGGCCGCAGCCCGATCCGCGTCGATGTGCGCGTCGTCTCGGCGACCAACCAGCCGCTTGAGGAGCTCGCCGCGCAGGGGCGGTTCCGCAGCGACCTGCTCTACCGACTGAACGGCGTGACCGTGCGCATACCCCCCTTGCGCGAGCGCGGCGAGGATGCGCTGCTGCTCGCCCGCTGGTTCCTCGCCCGCGAGAGCATGAGCCTTGGCCGGCGCAACCGCGGCTTCGACGCAACAGCAACGGCAGCGATCGCGGCGCATTCCTGGCCGGGCAATGTGCGCGAGCTGCAGAACCGCATCCGCCGCGCCGCACTGATGGCGGACGGGCCGCTCGTGACCGCCGAGGATCTCGAGCTCGCCGCCCCGGCAGAGGCGCGGCGCCTGGCGCCCATGGCGGCGGAGTTTGACCTCAGGGCGGCACGGCTCAAGGCAGAGCGCGAGACGATCGAGCGCGCCCTCGCCCATGCGGGTGGCAATCTTGCCGCCGCTGCCAAGCTGCTCGGTATCAGCCGTCCCACCCTGTATGGTCTGCTCGAAACCCACGGCATGGCCGTCGCCCGCGCCAGCCCCGAAGACGCCGCGCCAGGCGCGGCTTCAGACGCCGTTTAGCGGAGGACACAAGATGCCGATCCCGCCCATCCCGTCCGCGCCCTCGCGAAGCTGGCGTCTGAGGCTCGCCGCCTGCGCCGCTGCCCTCCTGCTCGCTGCCGGGCCAGCCTTCGCCTCTCTGGAGCGCGGCCGCGCCGCCCAGGCGCGGGGCGATCTCCGCGCCGCGCAGATCGAGTTCCGCAACGCCGTGCGCAGCAACCCGAACTCGGCAGAGGCGCGCGCCGCCCTCGCCGCGGCAAGCCTCGATCTCGGCGACGGCGACACCGCTGAGAAGGAGGCCCGCGCCGCGCTCGAGAGGGGGTTCGACCGCGCCGCCGGAACCGGCCTCCTGATCCGCGCCTATCTGGTGCAGCGGCGCTTCGACCAGCTGCTGCGCGACTTCCCCCCGCCGGACGCGCAGACCCCGCGCGCGGTCGCGGCAGAGATCCTCGCCGGGCGCGGCCTCGCCGAGCTCGCGCTCGACCGGCGCGCCGACGCCCGCGCCTCGATCGCGGCAGCGGTCGAGGCGGCGCCGCAGTCGCCCGCGGCCCAGATCGCCGCCTCGCAAATCGCGCTTCTCGAGGGCAACCGCCAGGAAGCGGAAGCCGCGCTCGACCGCGCGCTTGCCGCCGAGCCGGCCCATACGGAGGCGCTGCTGCGCAAGGGCAGCCTCCAGTTCGAGCGCGGCGACATCCGCGGCGCGATCGACACCTTCACGAAGCTGCTCGCCGCCATGCCGGGCAACGTGATCGCCCGCAGCCGGCGCGCCGATGCCTATCTCCGCCTCAACCAGGACGCCGAGGCACGCGCCGACGTCGAGGCCGCTCTCAGGACCTCGCCGAACTACGCCCCTGCCCTCTACCAGCGGGCGCTGTTGCACGCCCGGGTGCAGGAATGGAAGCCAGCTGACGAGCTCCTGCAGCGCCTCGGCGCGACCCTCCTGAACATCCCCGACGGGCTCCTCCTGCAGGCCGTGGTGAAGCAGAACCTCGGTCAGGCGGAGCAGGCTGAGGACTCCGCCCGGCGCTACGTCGCCCGCCGGCCGGAGGACCCGCGCGGGGCGAAGGTGCTTGCCAATCTCGAGATGTCGGCCGGCAAGCCGGATGCGGCGGCAGGTACGCTCGAGCGGCTTGTCCAGCGCGGCAACGCCGATGCCGAGGCGTTCGACATGCTCGGCCGTGCGCATATCGCCGCCGGGCGTCCGCGCGAAGCGGCGGCTGCCTTCGCCCGGGCGGCGGAGCAGCTGCCGAACAATGCCGGCATCCAGTCGCGCCTCGCCGCGGCACGGCTTGCCGCCGGCGACGCCGCTGGCGCTGCCGAGGCGGCGCGGACGGCGCTCAGGCTCGATCCGTCGCTGACCGGCATGTACCAGATCCTCGCTGCCAGCGCGCTTGCCCGCGGCGATCTCGCCACCGCCACGGCGGAGCTCGAGAAGGTGCCGGTGGCGGCGCGCGATGGCGAGCTCGTCGGGCTGATCGACGGTACGATCAAGCTGGTGCGCGTCGACCTCGCGGGCGCGCGCGCAGCCTTCGAGGGCGTGCTCAGGAACAACCCTGGCAGCATCCGTGCGCGGCTGGGCCTTGCCCGTGTCGCGGCGATGCAGGGCCAGGGCGAGGAGGTGGAGCGGCTGTTCTCGGAGGTGCTGGCCCGAGACCCGGGCAATGCCGAGGCGGCGGCCCGGCTTTCCGCCGCCGCGCGCTCCGGCACGCCGCGGGCGCAAGCGGCGCTCGCCGCGCTCGAGCGCGCCCAGGCCGCAGCGCCGGCCGAGCCGGCGCTTGCGATCGCGACCGCAAGCACGCTGCTCGCGCTCGGCCAGCCGGCGAAGGCAGCGGCGATCCTCGAGGCCGAGGCGCTGCGGCCGGCCAGGCGCGGCAACCCGAGCCTTCTGATGCTGCTCGCTGAGGCGCGCGCCGCGCAAGGGCAGTGGCAGCAGGCGGAGGAGGCGAGCCGCGCCGCGCTCGCCGAGGCGCCGGACAATGTCACCGCGCGGCAGCAGCTTGCCAACATCCTGATGCGCAATGGCAACCCGCGCGGGGCGGAGACGATCATCCAGCTCGGTCTCAATGCCAATCCCGGCAGCCTCGCTCTGCAGCAGTCGCTCGTGCAGATCGCGCGCCAGGAGCGTGGGCTGGAGGCAGCGCTCGAGGTGGCGGACCGGCTCGCCCGGCAGCCTGGCACAAGGCCTGCTTCGCTCCTGCTCCGCGGCGATGTGCTGATGGCGGCTGAGCGGCGCGAGGAGGCGGCGGCGGCCTATGCGCGCGCCTTCGCGGAGGCGCCCTCGCGCGATCTCGCGCTGCGCGAGGCGGCGGCCTGGCAGGCGGCGGGCAAGCGGGACGAGGCGGTGCGGGCGCTCTCGGCCTGGCTCGCGCGCGAGCCGAACGATCCGGTGGTGAACGCTCAGCTTGCACAGTTCGAGATCGCCGCCGGGCAGAACGAGGCGGCTGAGCGGCGCCTCGCCCGCGTGGTCGAGCAGGCGCGGGAGGACTGGGTCTCGCTGAACAACCTCGCCTGGCTGATGCAGGCCCGCGCCGACCTCGATACGCCGACAGGACGCGCCACCCTGGCCGAGGCCCGCCTGCTTGCCGAGCGCGCCTACTATATCAGCCCGACTCCGGAGACTTCCGACACGCTCGGCTGGATCCTCGCCCGCGAAGGGCAGATCGCCACAGCCGTGCCGCTCCTGCGCCAGGCGGCGACGGCTGCGGTGCAGCGCCAGCGCGGCGACCCTGCGATGCTTTACCGCCTCGCCTATGCGTTGCGTGCGGCAGGACAGCGCGAGGAGGCGATCCGAATCCTCGAACCGGTGCTTGCGGCCAACCTGCAGTTCCCCGAACGCGAGGCCGCGGCGCGGCTGCTCGCGGAGCTGCGCGCCGGCGGCTGAAGCAGGCCGGACGCAGGGACAGGGCCGATGCGCGATCTCGCCTT
>Ga0308417_1001033_pt1 | contig 19359 bp, 16 predicted proteins | sample HotsprSampleOS65_FD_203528 | JGI IMG/M metagenome (GOLD analysis project Ga0308417, IMG submission 203528) | Hot spring phototrophic mat microbial communities from Octopus Spring, Yellowstone National Park, Wyoming, United States - 20090730_OS65 ... | reverse complement strand
CCCAGCACCACCAGCGGCAGCAGGTTGCGCGCTTGGTCGCTGGGCGAGCCGGGCGCAGGCGCAATCACTGCGGGAGCCAGCGGGTAGCCGTTGATGTCCATGAAGTACCACAGCGACCCCCAGATGAGGTAGCCGTTGAAGAAGCCAACGATGCCGCCCAGGATGCTCGACTGGAGCCGGTCGCGCCCGTCTGGCCCGCGGCCGCTGCTGCCCAGGGCGCGCGTCTGGTAGGCGAAGAACACCACGATCAGGAAGATCGTCGCCTGGACGAGGAACACCTGATCGCGCGAGACGCCGGCCAGCAGCACGCCGCGCAGCAGGCTGTCGAACTGGAACAGCGCGAACAGGCCCAGGATGATGCCTGCCATCGAAATCAGCTCTTTGTTCCACCCGCGCAGGTAGCCAATGATGGCGAAAAAGATTGACATCGTCACCAGCACTGCCGAAAGCTGGATCATCGCGTCTCCCCCGCCAGATGCACCAACTCCAAAGCCAGCCGCGCCGCGCCGTCCAGCCGCGCCAGCGCCGCCGCCCGCTGCCGCATGTGCGCCAGCCGGTCTGGCGCAGCCAGCAAACCGCGCACCGTCGGCAGCAGTTGGTCGCCCAGGCGCTCGTCGTCCAGCACCAGCGCTGCGCCGCGCGATGCCAGGTAGTCCGCGTTTACCCGCTGGTAGCGCCAGGCGTGCGGATACGGAACCAGCACCGAAGGCAGCCCGAACAGCGGGAACTCGCCCAACACGCTGGCCCCTGCCCGGCTTACCGCTAGGTCCGCTGCTGCCAGCGCCAGCCCCATCTCACAGTGCAGATAGGGGTAGGCGCGATAGCGCGTTACATCCACCCCCTGCGCCGCCAGCGCCGCGCGCGCGGCTTCCACTTCCGTCCAGTCCAGGCTGCCGGTGATGTGCACTATCTGCACGCCGTCGGCCAGCAGGTCCGGCGCGGCAGCCAGCAGCGCCCGGTTAAGGCTGCGCGCGCCGCGGCTGCCGCCGAACACCAGCAGCGTAGGCCGGCCCGCGTCGAGCGCAAAGTGCGCCAGGCCAGCCTCGCGTGTGGCCTTGGTCACGGCGCAGCGCAGCGGGTAGCCGGTGACCACCGTCTGGCCCTCGTGGAAAAATGCCGCCGACTCCGGCACAGTGAGCGCCACGCGCCGGGCGAAACGCCGCAGCAGGCGGATGCTGGCGCCCGGTTCGACATCCGGCAGGTAGATCAGCACCGGCACGCGCCGCGCCCAGGCAGCCAGCGCCACCGGCAGGCTGCTCCAGCCGCCGGTGAGCAGCACCGCTCGCGGCCGGCGGCGGCCCAACAGCCCCCAGGCCTGGGCCGTCCCCGCCGCTAACTGGACAGCGCTCGCCGCCCGCCGCATCGCGCTCACGCCGGCCACTGGACCGCCGCGCACATCATCGTACGTCGCAAAGGCCACGCCCGACTCGCGCACGATCTCGCGTTCCAACCCGCCGCTGCCCACGAAATGCAGGCTAACCCCCGGATGCGTTCGGGCGAGCGCTTCGGCTGCGGCCAGCGCGGGATACACGTGGCCCCCTGTTCCGCCCGCTGCGATCATAAGGCGCAAAAACGTTTCTCCGTTCTGGCACGCTCATCAGGCGCGCCCGCACGCGGCCTACACTCAGCAGCAGGCCCGCGCCCGCCATGAGCACCACCAGCGACGAGCCGCCGAAGCTGATAAAGGGCAGCACAGCCCCTGTGGGCGGGACCAAGGCGGTCATCACGGCGATATTCAGCAGCGCTTTCGAGACAATCCACACGGTGATGCCAGCCGCCAGCAGCGCCCCGAACGTATCCGGCGCGCGCCGCGATGTCTGGAAGCCGCGCACAGCGAGCGCCACGTATAATAGCACGACGAATCCCGCGCCGATAATGCCCAGCTCCTCGCCGATCACAGCGAAGATGCTGTCGGTGTGCGGCGCGGGCAGAAAACCGAACTTCTGCCGCCCCTCGCCCAGCCCAACGCCCGTCCAACCGCCGTTGAGAAAGGCGATCACCGCCTGCTGTACCTGATAGTGCGCCTGCGTCAGGTCGCTCAAGCTGTCCACAAACGACGTCAAGCGGCCCTGCGCGTAGCTGATCCGCTGCGACAGCACCCAGCCGATGCCAGCAGCAGCGCCGCCCGCCACCCCAAGCTGCAGCAGGTCAGCGCCGGCCAGGAAGAACATAACACCGCAGGCGGCGAAGATCATGGCTGCCGAACTCAGGTCTGGCTGAAGCATCACCAGGCTGCCCACGATGCCCACTAGCACCGCGAACGGGATCAACCCGTAAAGAAAGCTGCGCACGCGCGTGCGCCGCGAGCTGAGCCACGCCGCCATGTAGATGATCATAACCAGCTCTGCTGCCTCGCCCGGCTGAAGCGAGCCGCGAATCAGCGAGCGGCGCGCGCCGAAGGCGTCGTCGCCGAACAGGAGCACGGCGATCAGCAGCGCAATAACCCCCAACAGCAGCCACACGGCGAACCGCTTCCACACGCGGTAGTCAATGAACGCCAGCAGCGCCAGCACGACCGCGCCAATGGCCAGGTTGCGCAGATGCTGCAGCAGAATGTAGGACTCGCTGCCGAAGCTCTGGTAGCTCCAGTCGAAGGTGGTGCTGTAGACCATCATCACGCCGATTGCCAGCAGCCCGCCCACCACGATCAGCAGGTACGGGTCCAGCGCCAGTCCAATTCTCTGGCGGCGCTCTGCCGGAACAGCAGCTGCCCGCGTTATGAGGTCATCGCCTTCAATGAACACCGGCTGATCAGCCATATACACTCCCCAGCGCCGCTCACAAGCGCCGCATACCGCCATTTCAGGCAGTGGGCGCGCGTTCTGTTACGATTATAGTCCGTTAACGAGCTGGCGAAAGTGGACGCCGCGCTCGGCGAAATCGCGGTAGGCGTCGTAGCTCGTGCCGCCAGGCGAGAGCAGCACCACGTCGCCGGGCTGCGCCAGCTCGCGCGCCAGCGCCACCGCCTGCGCCAGCGTCTCGACCTGCGTCACAGCGCGCGTATCGCCAGCTACCTGGCGCACGGTGTCCACCACCAGCGCGCCGGCGTGACCAAAGGCGACGATGTGGCGCGCTTTGGTCAGCGCCAGCTCGATCATCTCAGCCCAGGGCAGCTTCTTGTCTTTGCCGCCAGCCAGCAGCACCAGCGGCTCGTCAAAGCTGCGCAGCGCCGCCATCACCCGTTCCGGCGCGGTAGCGATGCTGTCGTTGACCCACGTTACGCCGTCCAGCGTGCGCACCACCTCCAGCCGGTGCGCCACCCCCTCGAAGGCGCGGATCGCCTCGGCCATGGCCGCTGGCGGCGCGCCGCCAGCGCCGGCAGCGGCGCACGCCGCCAGCGCGTTCAGGAGATTGTGATCGCCGCGCAGCCGGATATCGCCGCGTTCACACACCACGCGCGGCGCGCCGTCGGCGCTCGACAAGCCGGCCACCAGCAGGCGCTGACCGGCCATAAAAGCCCCGTCTGCCACCATCTCATACCGGCTGAACCACGCCAGCCCGCCCACGACAGCGTCAGCCAGCGCGCGGCTGCCGGGGTCGTCGCGGCCCAGCACCGCCACACTGTCTGCCGCCTGATGGGCGATGATCTGCGCCTTGGCGCGGGTGTAGGCCTCCATCGTGCCGTGCCGGTCCAGGTGGTTGGGCGTGATGTTGAGCACAGCCGCCACCTGCGGGCTGGCCGTCATGATCTCCAGTTGGAAGCTGGACAGCTCCATCACCACGCGGTCGTCCGGCTGGATGTCGGCCAGCACATCCAGCAGTACATCGCCGATGTTGCCGCCCACCCACGTCCTATAGCCTGCCTGGCGCAGCATATCGCCGGCCAGGGTGGTCGTCGTCGTTTTGCCGGCGCTGCCAGTGATGCCGATCACCGGCGCAGGGCAGCGCTCTAGGAACAACTGCGCATCGTTGGTGAGGGGGATGCCGCGCCGCAGCGCTGCCTGCACGACTTCCAGTTCCAGCGGCACGCCGCCGGAAATGCACAGCAGATCAGCGCCGTCCAGCAGGCTTGCCGGGTGCTGGCCCAGCACGAACTCAACATCGGGGTAAACGCTCAAGTCGCCCAGGGCTTCGGCGCTGTTCAGGTCGCTGACAACAACTGATGCGCCCTGAGCCGGCAGCCAGCGCGCCAGCGCCCGCCCCTGGCGGGCAAAGCCCAGCACGACAGCGCGCTTGCCGCGCAGCGGAGTGGTCATCGGCTCACACCAGGGCCAGCGCCACGCCGATCATGGCGCTCAGCAGACCCACCAGCCAGAAGCGCTGGACGATCTGCGTCTCGCTCCAACCGCCCAGCTCAAAGTGCCCATGCAGCGGCGCTTGGCGGAAGATGCGCCGGTCAACGCCCCAATAGCGCCGCGTGTACTTGGCCGACGCCACCTGCAAAATCACTGAGAGCGTTTCGGCCACTGGCACAATGGCAATGATGGGCAGCAGCAGCCACTGGCCGGTCATCACCGCCACCGTGCCCAGCGCCGCACCCAGCGCCAGAGAGCCGGTGTCGCCCATGAACAACTGCGCCGGGTGGGCGTTGTACCACAGGAAGGCGAAGCACGCGCCCACCAGGATGAAACAGAACTGCGTCAAGAAGATCTGCTCCTGCAGATACGCGATCACACCGTAGGCGGCGAACGCGCTGGCCGTGATGATACCGGCCAGCCCGTCCAGGCCATCGGTCAAGTTGACAGCGTTGGACATGCCCACGATGATGAAGATCGTGATTGGAATGAACAGCGCCGGGCTGATGGGGATCACAATCGGCAGCAGCGGCAAGCGCACCTCGTTGGCGAACGAGAAGCCGCCATCGTAGAGCGAGATGATCACCGCCGCGATGCCGGCCAGCACGACCTGCGCCAGGAACTTGGCCCGCGCCGACAGCCCTTCGCCGCGCCGCCCGCGCGAGGTCTGAATTCCCTGCCAATCGTCAACCGCCCCCAGCAGCGCAAAGCCCACCAACACGAAAAGCGGCAGCAGTATGCTCGGCCCGGTAACCGTGCGGATCACACTGACGATGTTCAGGCCCAGCGCTACCAACAGCACCGGCAGCACGATCATGATGCCGCCCATCGTCGGCGTGCCCACCTTTTTCTGATGATGCTCGCTCAGCTCAGCGCGAATCTGCTTGCCGATCCGCAGGCGGCGCAGCACCTCGATAAACGGCCCGCCCCAGATTACGCCCAGCAGGAAGGCAATCGCCCCGACGGTCAGCGCAAACGGTAAGCCCATCACTGCTCTCCGTGCCTTACACCGGCGAATTCTGTCTCATGAAAAATCTCACTGCGCCGCCTGCGCCTGCTGGGCCTGCGCCAGCGCCCGGCGGATATCGTCCGGCGGGATGTTGAGCAGGATCACCAGCCGCTCAGCCAGGCGCGCGAACACCGGCGCGGCTGTCACGCTGCCCCAGTACTCGCTGGGCCGGTCCAGCTTGACCAGCACGCTCACCTGCGGGTTATCGGCTGGCAGAAACCCGACAAACGTCACGATCGAGCTGCGCGGGTCATAGCCCAGGCCCGGCACAGGAATCTGCGCCGTGCCCGTCTTCCCAGCGATCGTGTAGCCTGACACCGAGGCCCGCCCGTCCAGGCCGTCGCGCACCACCGCCACCATCATCTCGGTGACGACGCGCGCGGTTTCCTCCGAGATGGGCCGGCCCAGCGTGGACGGCTCAGACGTGTAAACCTGGTCGCCGTCGCGCACCTGATACACCACGTGAGGCTGCATCATCAGGCCGCCGTTAGCGATAGCCGAGATCGCCGTTAGAAGCTGCAGCGGCGTCACCGCGATCCCCTGGCCATAGCTGTTGGTCAGCAGATTGCTCTCGCTCCAGTCCGGATCGCCAGGGACCAGCATCGTGCCGCGCGCCTCGCCCTGCAGGTCAATGCCGGTAGTCTGGCCCAGGCCGAAGGCGCGCATCCGGCGGTAGAAATCGTTCGGCCCCATCTGCAGGCTGACGGTGGCCGCGCCCACGTTGAGCGACTGCACCAGAATCTGCGTCATATCGGTGATGCCGTGCGCCTGCCGATCCCAGTTCTCCACGACGATGCCAGCCTGCTGCAGCCGGCCCTGGTCAATGTAGGTGCTCTGTGGCGCGATCGTGCCGTTGTCCAGCGCCGCGGCAATCGTCAGCACTTTCAGCACTGACCCTGGCTCGTACTGTTCGCCGATAGCAGGGTTGCGCTGCAGGTTGGGGTCGTCTACGTTGAAGTAGGCGTTAGGGTCAAACGAGGGGTAGTTGGCCATGGCCAGGATGTCGCCGTTGCGCGGGTTCATGATGATGATCGTGCCCCGCAGCGCCCCGGTCTGGGTGATGGCGCGCTGCAGCTCGCTCTCAGCCAGAAACTGAATATCGCGGTCTACAGTGAGGATGATGTCGGCGCCGCGGTCGGCCTGCGGCATCTGCGGCACGTCAAACGGGATGGTGCTCACAAGCTGGTCGCGCTCGCGGCCCACAAGCTGATCTTGATAGTACCCCTCAACGCCGTAATAGCCTTTGAGATCGCCGCCGACGAAGCCGATAAGCTGGGCGGCCAGCGTGCCCTGCGGGTAGCTGCGGCGCGCCACCGGCTCGATCGTTACGCCGGGTATTTTGGCCTCGGTCACCTGCTGGCCCACCTCGGCACTGACGCGCGGCGCCAGCAGCACCCACGGCCGCCGGCTGGACACCAGCTCGAACGTCTCCAGCTCGTTCAGGCCCAGCATGGCGGCAAGCTGAGTAGCCGTACCGCGCCGGTCAGAAACCAGGTTGGGGCTGATGCCGATCTTGTACTCCAGCGTGTTGACCGCCAGCGGCTGCCCGCCCCGGTCGTAAATCAGGCCGCGCGCGGCGGCCAGCCGCAGCGTCCGGTTGTAGCTGGAGTTGGCCAGGCTTTCCAGGTAATTGCGCACTTCCGGCGCGAGTTGATACTGGAACGAAATCAAGCGGCCCAGCAGCAGCAGGCTGACGATCACCAGTACGGCAATCACCAGCGGCAGCCGCCGCCGCACCATCTCGTCCTGGATATACGGCTGCGTCTGCGCGCTCATGACGCCTCCTCAGGGTTAACCGGCGCGGCCTGCTGCCGCGTGAACACGTCCCACTGCTGCTGCAGCCAGCCCAGGAACGACTCGTCGTAGACTGGCACTGGTGTCGGCGCTGCCGGCAGCGGCACGTTCGCGGCGCGCGCAGCCGGATCGTAGCCGGGAATCACCAGATATTCGATGTCATCGCGCTCCGCCAGCACAAAACCCAGCTCGCGTGCGCGCTCAAACAGGCGCGCCATGCTCTGCAGCCGGGCAATCTCCATGCGGAGCTGCTCGTTGGTCTGCTCCAGGCGGTTGCGCACCACGATCCGTTCCTCAAGCTGGCGGCCCAGCGTGGCCACCGCAGCCGCCTGCGCCAGGTAAAGCGCCCCGATGATAATGGCCACGGAAAAGGCCAGCGCGGCCAGCGCCAGCGCCTGGCGCTGGGTGCGCCACGGCGTGCGGCGCAGTGCGTGCTGCAGCCAGTTCGACGATGTGTTCATGCCCCCAACCTTTCAACGGCGCGCAGTTTGGCGCTGCGGCTGCGCGGGTTGCGCGCGGCTTCTTCGGCGTCCGCCGTGATCGGTTTGCGCGTCAGCAGGCGCACGCTGGCCCGGTGGCCGCATACGCAGACTGGCACCTGCGGCGGGCAGAGGCAGTCCGCGCTGGCCTCTTTGAAGAACTGCTTCACGATGCGATCTTCCAGGCTGTGAAAGCTGATCACAGCCAGCCGCCCGCCCGGCCGCAGCAGATTCACCGCCGCCGGCAGCGCCTGCCGCACTGTCGCTAACTCATCGTTAACAGCGATCCGCAGCGCCTGGAACACCAGCGTGGCCGGGTGCAGGCGGTCGCCTGGCCGGCGGGGAACGGCGCGCGCGATGACTTCCGCGAGCTGGCCGGTCGTCTCCAGCGGACGCGCCTGCACCACTGCCCGCGCCAGCCGGCGGCTGTGCGGCTCCTCGCCGTAGTCGCGGAACAGCGCCGCCAGCTCGCTTTCGTCCAGGTGGTTGACCAGCTCAGCGGCCGTGGGACGGTCGCTGTGAGGGTCGAAGCGCATGTCCAGCGGGCCGTCAGCGCTGAAGGCGAAGCCGCGCGCTGGTGTGTCGAGCTGCATCGAGGACACGCCCAGGTCCAGCAGCACAGCGTCCACGCTGTCCCAGCCCAGGCGGGCCGCCTCGGCAGCCATGCTGGCGTAGCTGGCCCGCGCCAGCCGCGCGCGGCCCTGGTAGGGGGCCAGCGTCTCGCGCGCCAGCGCCAGCGCGCTGCTGTCCACATCGAGGCCCAGCACGGCCCCCGCCCCCGCCTCCAGCAGCGCCCGCGCGTGACCGCCCGCGCCCACCGTGCCGTCAATGACGCGGTCGGCCGGCAGCAGCAGCGCAGCAACCTGTTCAACCAGAACCGGAACGTGACTCACTGCCAACGTAACAGCATCCTGACCCTGTCTGAGCGCGATTATAGCACAGTATCCCACACCAGCAGGTTAAGCCGGGTGCGCGGTTTGTGGTAATCCGCTCGGTCTCCCTGCTACAATAGAACGTATATTTCGGCAGCCGCCAGCCGCTGACTGACGCTGAAGGCTGTGCGCAGCGACAACCGACCGGAAGCCAGAGACTGACGACCACAGACTGTCAGCTAATAACACCCCATGACTTTCACACCGTCCGAACACATCCAGACCATCCTGAAAAACCTGCCGCAGAAACCCGGCGTCTACCTGATGAAAGACGCCGGCGGCGCAGTGATCTACGTCGGCAAGGCCAAACGCCTGCGCAGCCGCGTGCGCAGCTACTTCAACGCCAGCGCCGAGAGCAGCGAGAAAACGCTGCGCCTGCGCCAGCACATCGCCGACATTGAGTACATCGTCGAACAGAACGAGGTCAAGGCGCTGATTCTCGAAGAGACGCTCATCAAACGCTACAAGCCGCAGTTCAACATCAGCCTCAAGGACGACAAGCGCTACCCCTACATTAAGATCAACGTGCAAGAGCCGTTTCCCAAAGTCGAGACGACGCGCCGGGTTGTGCGCGACGGCAGCCGTTACTTCGGCCCATACGTGGCCATGTGGGCGGTGCAGGACACGCTCCAGACGCTGCGCAAGGCCTTCCCCTATCTCACCTGCGACCGCGAAATCACCGGCCGCGACGCGCGCGCCTGCCTGTTCTACGATATCAAGCTGTGCGGCGGGCCGTGCATCGGGGCGGTGAACCAGGAGCAGTACCGCGCCATGATCGAGGAGTTGATGGCCGTCCTCAGCGGGCGCGCCGAGCGGGTCGTGGAGCGCCTCACGGCTGAGATGCTGGCTGCCTCCGAAAACCTGGATTTCGAGCGCGCCGCCGCGCTGCGCGACCAGCTCAAAGCCATCGAATTCATCACGCAGCGCCACAAAGCCGTCGGCAGCAGCCTCACCGATCACGACGTGATCGCGCTGGCCCGCGACAAGGACGAGGCTGTGGTGCAAATCCTCTTCGTGCGCAACGGCAAGCTGATCGGCAGCGACGCCCATGCGCTGAGCGGCGCGGCAGACGAGAGCGACGAAACTGTGCTGCAAACGTTCATCAAGCGCTTCTACGACGACGCGCCTGAAATCCCGCGCGACCTGATCCTGCCGCAGGAGGTGGAAGAGGCGCGCATCATCGAGCAGTGGCTGAAGGACAAGCGCAGCGGCAGCCGCGTGACCATCTCCGTGCCGCAGCGCGGCAGCAAGCGCGACTTGGTAAAGATGGCGCAGGAGAACGCGGCCGAGGCGCTGCGCATGATGCGCGCCCAGTGGGAGGCCGACACCACCCGCCACGAAGAAGCGCTGGCCGAGCTGCGCGAGGCGCTGGCCCTGCCCGGCATCCCCAACCGCATCGAGTGCTACGACATCAGCACGACGCAGGGCACAGCCATCGTCGCCAGCCGGGTCGTGTTCGTGCAGGGCGCGCCGCGCAAAGCCGAGTACCGCCGCTTCAACATCCGCACCGTCAGCCACGCCGGCTCTGACGACTACCAGTCCATGCGCGAGGCGCTCACGCGCCGCTTCCAGCGCTACCGGCAGGCGCAGGAGAACCCGGCGCTGGTCGCGCCTGGCAGCGCCGACCCAGACGAGACCTGGCGCCTGCTGCCCGACCTGCTAATTGTGGACGGCGGCAAGGGCCAGCTTGGCGTAGCTGTTGAGGTGCTGCGCGAATTCGCGCTGTTCGATCAGGTCCCTGTTGTCGGGCTGGCCAAGCAGTTTGAGGAGCTGTACCTGCCCGGCCGGCCAGAAGCGCTGGCCCTGCCGCGCCGCAGCCAGGCGCTCTACCTGGTGCAGCGCATACGCGACGAAGCCCACCGCTTCGCCATCACCAGCCACCGCCGCCAGCGCCAGAAACAGGGTATGGCCAGCCGCCTGGAAACCGCGCCCGGCATTGGCCCGGCCAAGCGCAAGGCGCTGCTCAAACACTTCGGCAACTCGCTGGAGGCTATCCGCAAAGCGTCCATTGAGGAGCTGTGCGCCGTGCCCGGCATCAACCAGCGGCTGGCGGAGGCAGTCAAAGCCGCGCTTGATTGACCCCTGACGCTTACTTGTGGTTATAGTTAATCAGGTAACAGCAGCGGCACCTGGAAGGGGCGCATCATGCGCGAAGCGATTTCTACTCTAATAAGCAGCATCCTAGCCGGCTTACAGGCCGACAACGCCGAGGAAACCAAGAACAATATCGAGGACCTGCTCCAGTCGGTCGCGGCGGTGCTGGGCCAGTTCACTGTGGAAACATACCCTCCTGGCATAACGCTGTGCACTGAAGGCCGCATGGAGGATCGCTTCTACGTGATTGCCCAGGGCGAAGTGGCCATTTACAAGCAGATCGGCCAGCGCAGCGAGAAAGAGCTGCTGGCTACCAAAGGCCCCGGCGAGTTCTTTGGCGAGATGGCGCTGGTGCTCAACGCCCCGCGCAGCGCCGACGTTATCACCACCGCCAACAGCATAGTGCTGGAGCTGGATCGCCGCGCCTTCAAGAAAGCCACCCGCATCAGCCCACACCTGGCCGGCCTGATGTCGCAGCGCACCATCGAGCATTTGGACACCAATTGGCACAAAGAGCACGACCGCCGGGGCGCCGCGCCGCCGCGCCGGTTTAGCTTGTTCACCAGCTACTCCAGCAGTGACCGTGAGTTCGCCAGCCGCCTGGTGGAACACCTGCAGTCGCGCCTCGATGACAACAACGTGACTGTCTGGATAGACAAGGCCAGCATTCGCGGCGGCGACAAATACGACCGCGTAATCGAAGAGGCCCTCATCAAGTGCGATGCCATGCTGCTGCTGCTCTCGGAGCGCTCCGTCGCCTCGGAAAATGTGCGCGACGAATACACCTACTATAAAGAGGAAAACAAACCGATCATCCCCATCCTGGTCGAGAAATGCACGCGCCCGCCGCTGCTGCGCCGCTATCAATACATTGACTTCACCAAGGAGCTGTACGCCGACGCGCTGGCTCAGCTCCACGCCCGTATCCTAGAGCTGGCCGACGAAGGCTGAGCGCACTGTCAGCCATAGGGCGCGGCGCTCACCGGCTCATACCTGCAGCAGATACCCTAGGCGCAGCGCCGCGCGCTCCAGCAGCGCTGCGGCGTCGTCCAGCGCGCGCTCCAGCGGCATCGGCCCGGTGACAATGGGCAGCGCCGCCTGCACACCCGCGCGGTGCAATGCCGCGTCGTCAATATCGAGACCGCCCACCAGCGCTACAGTGGGCACGCCGCGCTGGCGCGCCATCTGCGCCACACCAATCGGCCCCTTCCCGTGGATCGTCTGCCCATCCATGCGGCCCTCGCCTGTTACTACCAGGTCAGCCTGGTCAAGCAGGCTGGCGAAGCCGCTGTGCTTGAGGATCACATCCACGCCGGATTCAATGCGCCCGCCCAGAAAGGCCACCAGCCCGGCGCTGAGCGCGCCCGCCGCGCCGCCGCCCGGCGTGTCGCGCACGTCTACGCCTAACTGGTCGCGCACCACGCGGAAGAAGTGACTCAGGTTGCGCTCCAGCAGCGCGACCTGCTCCGGCGTCGCGCCCTTTTGCGGGCCAAAGACCGCCGCCGCGCCCTGCGGCCCCAGCGTCGGGTTGCTAACGTCCGACGCAATCAGCACCTCAACATCGCGCCAGCGCGGGTCAAGCTTGTGTGTGTCAATGACGAACACACGGTCCAGGCTGCCGCCGCCGCGCGGGACCTCCACGCCGTATGCGTCGAGCAGGCTCACGCCGAGCGCCTGCAGGCAGCCCGCCCCGCCGTCCACTGTGGCGCTGCCGCCCATGCCCACGATCACCCGCTCCACGCCGCGCGCCAGCGCCGCCTGCATAAGCTGGCCCGTGCCGTAGGTGCTGGCCCGCAAGGGGTTGAGCTGCCAGGTATCCATCAGCTCCAGGCCGGAGGCCAGCGCCATCTCGATCACAGCCGTCTTGCCATCCGGCAGCAGGCCAAACGCCGCCTGCACTGGCCGCCCCGCCGGGTCTTCGACAGTCACCGCTATGCGCTGGCCGCCCGCCGCCAGAAAGGCGTCGAGCGTGCCGTTGCCGCCGTCGGCGATCGGCAGCAGATGCAGCTCAGCTTCCAGACCAGACCGGCGCAGCCCGGCCGCAATCGCCTGCGCAGCGGCGCTGGCCGTCAGGCTGTGCTTGAACGCCCCCGGCGCGATGACGATCTTCTTCATGCTGGCCCTCCCTCTCCCGACACCAACCGGCCGGACTGTACATTGACGCATAGGCCGACTCATGCTACGTTTGGCCTCACCTTGGCGGTTGCCAGCGGGGCAGCAGCAGAAGTCAATGGTCCTCATCACCCATGCTTTTGGCCCGTCGGCGCTGCGCGACGGCGCTTCTATTCTACAGGCTGCCGAATCCCTCATCCAGCAGCAGGCCGGCAGTCAGGTTATTGTCGTAACCGGCGCGCCCGCGGAAGCGACCGCTATGCTGGAGGACAGCATCCGCCTGGGCAGCTATCCCCGCGTGTACAACCGGCTGCTCTCGCTGTACCAGAGCCTGGCGCGCACGCTCATCCGCGAGGAGCGCGACCGCCGTCTTCTGATCCAGGACATCACCGACATGCTGGATTCGTATCGCTGGCTGGGCCGCTCGCTGGCCACCCGCGAACCGACGCCGGCGGAGGCGGCCGGCATCGCCGCGCTGGGCGAACGCCTGACAGCGCGCCTGCTCACCAGCCACCTGCAGCACCGCGGCGTGCAGGCTTCGGCCGTGCGCGCCAGCGAGTTGATCGTCACCGACGACAGCTTTTTGGCGGCCAGCGCCGATCTGTCTGCCACGCGCGTCCGCGTGAACGCGCGCCTGCTGGCCCGCCTGGCCGACGGCTACCTGCCGGTGGTGGACGGCGGCAGCGGCGGCACGCCGGACGGCAGGCTGACGCGGCTGGCACTGGGCGGAACGGCGCACAGCGGCGCGCTGCTGGCCGCAGCAGCCGACGCCGACGCGCTCTGGCTGTGGTCTGGCGGCCCTGGCCTGATGACCGCCAATCCGGATCTGCTGCCCGAGGCGCGGCCAGTAGCGGCGCTCACGCCGGCCGAACTGGACATTCTGGCCTGGTTCGACGCAGCCGTGCCGCCGGCCGCGGCGCTGCGCCCGGCGCTGGAGCGGTCAATCCCGGTGCGTTTGCGCGGCCTGGCGCAGTCTGACCTGCCTGGCACAGATGTGCGGCCCACGCCTGACCTGCCGCCTGGCGCGCTGCGCTGCGTCGCGGCCAGCGACCGCGTGCGGCTCATCGCAGTAAACGGCCCTGGCGCGGCCGCCGAGCGCGGCTTTTCCGTGCTGGCGCAGCAGGGTTTCCGGGCGCTGGCCCTTACCGAAGGCCTGCAGACGACGTTCGTGGTGGGCAGCCGCGATGTCAACCTGGCCCGGCTGGCCCTGGGTGACGCCTTCGGCCCCAACGTGTCTTGTGTCACACAGGACGACACCGGCGCAGCCGCGGTGCTGGCCCTGGGGCCGGATATCTGCCAGCAGCCAGCCGCCGCCGAGCAGATTCGCCTCATGCTCAGCGCCGCCGGCGTGCGCGCCGAGCGCCTGGCCCCCGTTCAGGTGGGCAGCAGGGCTGCCTGCGGCCTGCTGGCGCTTGTCCCGGCCGACGCGCGCGCCGCCGCCCTGGCGGCGCTGCACCCGCTGTGCGCGCCGCCTCGCTAGCGCTCGATTGTGAAAACCCCCTGAAAACTGATCACAGCCGGTAGACAGGCACGGCAAAACAGGTTATAGAAAGAATGTAATACAGCGTAACCTTATTTGCCCGAACGCATAACAGGAACAGCCGTGCCCACCAAGCCGACCGTCTTTCTGGTGGAAGACGACGCGCGCAGCCTGCGCGCGCTCTCTGCCCTGCTCGACAGCATGGGCATTCGCTACTTGCGCAACACCAGCGGCGCGCTGGTCGTCGAGCAGATCCGCGCCGCCCGGCCGCGCCCAGACTTCATCCTGCTCGACGTGGACCTGCCAGACGGCGACGCCTTCGCCATTTATCAAGAGCTGCTGGCCGATCCGATCCTAGGCCAGATTCCGGTGATCGCCCTGGCCGACATACAGCTTCTGCCGGAAGTTCTTGCGCAGATCGAGCGCCACCGCTTCGCCGGCACGCTGCACAAGCCGGTGTCACGGCCCGCGCTGCAGCGGCTGCTGGACACTGTCTCCGGCAAGCGGCACTGACGTTTTCAACCCTCTGCCCACACCAGGTCTGATACTGTGCCGTAGGTGTGGCTGGTGATCTGGCGCGGCGCGCCGCCCAGCCGCTCCACCACGAACACCTGCGGCACGCCGGCGGCGTCCAAGTCAATGTACGCTACCTGCTGGCCGTCCGGGCTGAGCGCCGGCTGCGGCGGCCGGCGCGTCCCGCTGACCGCCTGCACGGACGTGTTAAACGCCAGCTCGCGCACCCACACATCGGTCTGGCTGGCCAGCGCCAGAAAGGCGCCGCTGCGGCTGAACACCAGCCGCTCTATGAAGCCGTCTCCGGCGCGCTGTTCGACCGGCGCGGCGCCCAAATCCTGCGTGCTGATGCGGTGCGGCCGCCCGCCGAACTCGCCAGTTTGGATGTCGCGGAACGGCTTGAGGTAGTACAGCACCGGCTCAACCGGGCTGTGGGCCAATCCGTAATCCGGGCCAAAGCCGCCTGAAGCGGTCAGCGGCGGCGAGAGCGCGCCGTCCGCCAGGTTCAGCGCGTAGATTTCCCCGACGCTGAAAAACAGCGCCGAGCCGTCAGCGTTCCACGCCAGCGCGCGCACGACACCGCTGCCTTCAGCCGACCACAGCAGCCGCTGCCCCTGCGCGTCAAGGGGCGAGGCGTAGATGTTGTGCGGCACGTCGGGCGTCTGCGCGGCCGCGAACGCGATCTCGCTGCCGCCCGGCTGCCAAGCGGGGTAGCGCAGGCTCGCATAGCCCAGCGCCGAGAGCTGCCGGTAGGCCAGCGTGCGCCGGTCTAGGACGTAAAGCTCGCGGGCGCTGCCAGACCCCGGCGCGACGAACGACAGCGCTGCGCCGTCCGGCGACAGCCCGAGATCAGAGACGCTGTCCCAGGCCTGCGGCAGCGGCAGCAGGTCAGAGAACGCACCGTCTGGCGTCAGCTCGATCACCGAGCGCCCTTCGAAGATGTAGTAGATCGTTCCCTGGGGGCGGAAGCCCTCTGGCGTGGGCGTGGGCGGCGTGGCGGTTGCGGTGTCTGTTGGCCCCGGCGATGCTGTCCAGGTGGGCGGAAGCGGTGTGCGCGTGGGCGATGCCAGCGCGGCGGCGGTCGCAGCGCTCTCTGTGGCGATGGCGTTCAGGTCTACCAGCGTGGGCGGCGGCGCTGGCGCTGTGTCCTGTGGCTGGCAGCCGACCAGCGCCAAGAGCGCCAGCAGCGTCAAGGTGCGGATAAGCATAGTGCGCGTCCCTTTCGTGCAGCACACGACGGTTACCTGTTGTATTATATGTCCGCGCACACGACGTCGCATGTCAGGCGGCCCCGCCAGGCGGCGGCGCAGATCAGCAGTGCGCTGCTGTCAGCTCACGACTGCGATCATAGACGACAGGCTCAGGCCGGAGGCAAGCTATGGATACCAGCACTGCCCTTGCGCGAATCGAAAGGTGCGGCATCGTTGTCGTGCTGCGCGGGCGTTTTCCCCCTAACACTGCGCTGCCCGTCGTTGAGACTCTGCTCCAGGCCGGCCTGGACGCCATCGAGTTCACCACCAACTCAGCCCAGGCCCTGGAGGCGCTCCAAGCCGCGCGCGCCGCCTTCGGCGCGGATGTGTGCGCCGGCATGGGCACAGTGCTGGAGGCTGACGCAGCTCAGCGCGCGCTCAACGCGGGGGCGGATTTTCTCGTTGCGCCGTCGTTCAGCCCGGCGGTGGTGGCGGCGGCGCAGGCGGCCGACCGGCTGATCGCCCCCGGCGTCATCACGCCGACGGAGTGCGTGGACGCCTGGGCGCTGGGCGTGCGCCTGCTCAAGCTGTTCCCGATCGGCCCGCTGGGGCTGGATTACTTCAGAACGCTGCGCGGCCCGCTGGATCAAATGGCGTTCATGTGCAACGGCGGCATTGACGACGCCAACGCCGGCGAGTTTATCCGGGCGGGCGCGCTGGCCTGCGGCACAGGCTGGCCAGTGGGCGACGGCTCCAGTCCGCTGGAGTGGGTGCGCGACCGCGCCCGCCGCCTGCGCCGCGTCGTGGACGCCGCCCGCGGCGTGCCCGGCAGTCTGATGGTGTAAAGCCTGCTGTGCTGCTCATCATATCCGACAATTAGCTGCTGCGAGGCTGACCGCTGCCCTATGAACACGCTCCGCATCGTCGTCAAAGTCGGGACCAGCACGCTCACCGGCGGCACAGCTGCACTCAACCGCCAGCGCATGCTGGAGCTGGTGCGCCAAATGGCGCGCCTGCACCAGCAGGGCCACGAGCTGGTGCTGGTGTCGTCCGGAGCGCAGGCCGCCGGGCGCGAACGCCTCGGCTTCCCTAACTTGGATCGCTCCGTGCCGGCCAAGCAGATGCTGTGCGCTGTCGGCCAGGGCCGCCTGATCCAGCACTACAACGATCTGTTCGACATCTTCGGCATCGTGATCGGCCAGGTGCTGCTCACGCGCAGCGACCTCGACCATCGCACGCGCTATCTCAACGCGCGCGACACGCTGCTGGCGCTCATCGAGCGGCGCATCGTGCCGGTCGTGAACGAGAACGACACCACCGCCACCGACGAAATCCGCGTGGGCGACAACGACAACCTGTCGGCGCTGGTGGCTAACCTGCTGGAGGCCGATCTGCTGGCGCTGCTGACCGACCAGCCAGGCCTGTTCACGGCTGACCCGCGCCGCAGCCCCGACGCCAGCCTGATCGCCCAGGTGAACCGCGTGGACCAAGACACCTTGGCGCTGGCCGGCGGCGCTGGCTCAGGCGTGGGCACGGGCGGGATGCGCACTAAAATCCAGGCGGCGCAGCTCGCCAGCCGCAGCGGCGTGACGACCGTCATCGCCGCCGGCAGCGAGCCGGACGTGCTGCTGCGGCTGGTGGCAGGCGAGCCGTTGGGCACGCGCTTCGCGCCAGTAGTTTCGCACTTGGAGAGCCGCAAGCGCTGGCTGCTGGCCGAACAGCCGCGCGGCGCGGTGGTGGTGGACGCCGGCGCGGCTGAACGGCTGCGCACGCGCGGCGCCAGCCTGCTGCCCGTGGGCGTGACTGCAGTCGAGGGCGAGTTCGAGCGGGGCGAGCCGCTGGCGGTGCGCGGCCCCGACGGTGCGCCGCTGGCGCACGGGCTGACCAACTACAGCAGTGACGACCTGCGCCGCGTGCGCGGGGTTAAATCGCACCAGATCATCGAGATTCTAGGATATAGTTATGGTGACGCCGTCATCCACCGGAACAACTTGGTGCTGCTGGCCTGAGTGAGCTGCCAGGCGCAGCGGTACGACGGCTTGGTCCAGACGACACGCTCGACAGCGGTGGCGGCGACGTGCTGCCTGGCTTCGCCGTTCCCGTGCGCGAGCTGTTTCCGCAGGCATACAAGGACGATACACATGATTGATCTGCATGACATGGGCCGGCGTGCGCAGGCCGCTGCTGTCGCCCTGGCCCGCCTCAGCACAGAGCAGAAGAACGCCGCCCTGCTGGCTATCGCCGATGCGCTGGCGGCGCAGACCCCCGCCATCCTCGAAGCAAACCGCCAGGACATCGCCGACGCCCGCGCCGCCGGCACGGACGAGCTGTGGATCAAAGACCGCATGGACCTAGAAAAACGCATGCCCGGCATCCTGGCCGACGTGCGCACGGTCGCCGCTCTGCCTGACCCAGTGGGCAAGGTCTACGACGCGCGCACGCTCGACAACGGTCTGCGCGTCAGTAAGCGGCGCGTGCCGCTGGGCGTGCTGGGGGTGATCTATGAAGCGCGGCCCCAGGTCACTGTGGACGTGACCACGCTGGCGCTGAAATCCGGCAACGCCGTGATCCTGCGCGGCGGCAAAGAAGTGCTGCGCAGCAACCTGGCGCTGGTTAACACGCTGCGCAGCGCGCTGGCCGCCGCCGGCATCCCTGGCGACGCCGTTCAAGTGATTGACAGCGCAGACCGGCGCTACGTGGGCGAGCTGCTTCGGCTGCACCAGCACGTTGATCTGATCATCCCGCGCGGCGGCAGCGACCTGCACACCTTCTGCCGCGAGAACAGCACCATTCCAGTTATCACCGGCGGCATCGGCATCTGCCACCTCTACGTAGACGCCAGCGCCGACCTAGAGAGCGCCCTGGCCGTCATCCACAACGCCAAAACACAGCGGCCGGCGGTGTGCAACGCGCTCGACACGCTGCTGGTCAACCAGCAGGTGGCAGCCGACTTCCTGCCGCGCGTTGTCGCGCACCTCGGCAAGGACGGCGTCACGTTCCGGGCGGAGCCGCGCGCCCTGGCGCTGGTCAGCGGTGCGGGCGTGCAGGCAGCCGGCCCAGACGACTTCGACACCGAATGGTACGCGCTCATCCTGGGCCTCAAGGTGGTGGACAGCTTGGACGAAGCCATCGAACACATTCGCCAGCACAGCACCCGCCACTCCGATGGCATTCTCACGCAGACGCCAGCCCACGCCGACCGCTTCGTGGCCGAAGTGGACTCAGCCGTGGTTTACGTCAACGCCAGCACGCGCTTTACCGACGGCAGCGCGCTCGGCTTGGGGGCGGAGATCGCCGTGAGCACGCAGAAGCTGCACGCGCGCGGCCCGATGGCGCTGGAAGAGCTGACGACCTACAAGTGGGTGGTCATTGGCGAGGGGCACGTCCGGCCCTGATACAAGCAGCGGGGTGCATTCGGATTTGGGGGCAGGATCAGGCAGCGGCCCATCGTTGGTCAAAGTGTTCACCCATTGCCGCCGAACGCAAGACGATCATGCGGTTGACACCCGGTCGTGACCAGC
>Ga0308417_1001032_pt1 | contig 19370 bp, 19 predicted proteins | sample HotsprSampleOS65_FD_203528 | JGI IMG/M metagenome (GOLD analysis project Ga0308417, IMG submission 203528) | Hot spring phototrophic mat microbial communities from Octopus Spring, Yellowstone National Park, Wyoming, United States - 20090730_OS65 ... | reverse complement strand
CTCCTGTCTGTTAGCCTTACCGTTTACAGACTATGCCCAAAACAGCGTGCAGGGTCAACAGGGAAATCTCACGACACGGGACTGCGGAAGCTCAGATCAGTTGGGGCTGGAAAGTGCGAAAGTCCACATCCACTGTCCTCATTCCATGTCAGGTCGTCTAGCCCCTAACGGGTCACCCCGGCAGGACCGCCCCGCATCGCGCGCCGCTTTCGGCCTCTGTTCTGACCTCAGGTTCTATCAAAATCTTTGCTTAGACACCTGTGTCAAAACCGTGGGGAACTTCACTTATCCTTGGCCCTTCCTTTAAACGGTGTGCCGCAGTCAAAATCGAGCCGGGTAACGATAGATCCACTGAGCGATGCAGCGGATCGTTTCGGGACGACAGAGAGGCGGCATGACCCCCGCCGAGGTGATTACGAGTCCTCGATGGTGGGGCAGGGCGTCGAGATCGCGGCGAAGGGCTGCTTCGATCTCTTCCACGGGACGGGTCCACAGGACGGCATTGGTGCCTCCGATCAGGGCGTGTGCGGGGCACTCGGCCCGTCCTTCCGCCAAGGTCGTATTGCCGACGGGCGGCGTCGTAAAGGCTTCGAAACCGACCGCCGGGATTCGAGCCAGGTCGGGCAGCAGATCCTTCAAATGTCCGCACATGTGGAGAATAAGAGGACGTCCTGCGTTTCGGAAAATATCGGCGTAGGTTTTGAGGTAGGGAACACAGTACCGGCGGTACTGATCAGGAGAGAGGAGCGTTGTGGAGGTGTTTTCCACCATATAGAAGACGTCGGCCGGGTGGAGAGCGCTCAGCCGTTCGGCCTTTTGCAGAAGGATTTGATGCTAGGCGTCGAACAACGTCTCGACCAGATCGGGACGATCCGCCAAGAGGTAGTGGCCATTCTCGACGCCGGCCAGGTGCTGAAGCCAGTCCATCAGCGGCGATGTTCCGACTGCCACGGCTGTCACGGCATGGGGGCCGAGCGCCGCCTGTTGGCGCTGGGCTGCCTCCAGGGCGTTGGGATCCGGTTCGATGACGAGGTCGCGGGTAAAGAGGATCATCCGATGGATATCGTCCGCCGTGCGGACCGGATACGTCACGGGATGCCACGACTGGGAGCGCTCATCGAAATGGCTGACTGCGACGAGTGTGCCGGCCGGGGTATTGAAAAGGGTTCGCGCCGAGCAAGGGCTCTCCCGGATCGTTTTCCATCGGCATTCCCGCCGCTTTTCGATTAATGCCGACGCCATCCAGACATGAGGGTCGCTTCCGATCCAGGCGTGAAGGGCGGGGATGGTCATGTCGCGGAAGGGAGGGCGTTGAGCCTGGGGATAGGCGCGGTCGAGTTTGGGCCAGAAGGGGAGTCGGTCCAAGGGTTGGAGCCGAAGCGCCGCAAGCCAGCGTTCTTTGACCGAGAGGGTAGACATGCGATCCCTTCGCTCAGGCTTTCGTGCCGGGAGAATCGGCTTCAGCGCGGAAATAGGCGATCGCCGGTCGTATGGCCAGCAGGACGGCGGCGAGCGCCAGAACGATGAGATGCTCACGAATCCAGTCGGATGCATACGCGCCGACAATGGCGCCGACAAGAAAGGACGACCCTTTGAGGATGCCGAGGTCAAGAGGTCTCCAGCGTTTGGATACGAACACCACCATGGCCATCTCCGTAGCGATTTCGTCCCCATAGTAACCTCATCGGCCATCTCTGTCCACCGATGGCGCAAACGGGCCAACGTGAAGCGCCGTGCGGGCGGACGGTGCGGCTTATTTTGGAGTTGCATCGTTCGACCTTGTTTCGTATCGTATAAGAGTTGTTTGAGCGCCGGTGGCGCGATTGCTTAGGTATTGTCAGGATGGTTGGCAACGCGGATTCGGCGTTCGGTGAACGGGAACCTAGACGTGCTTTGGCATCAATCCTCAGCCCGGAGGGGTCGTTGATTTGCGATCGGCCGACGTCTCGGCCATCGTTGCTGTGGCGTACATCCTGACGTCTCTGAACTCTCTACGGAATCATCCGAAAGCGGAACCCAACCATGAACGAAGAACTCCATCACGATCCATCTCGAACGTCTGCCTCAAACGCCTCGGAGACGCCCGAGACGACCTCCCCCTCCGGCCCTCCCCGCAGCTTTCGGGATCAGCCGATCTATCAGTTGGCCTTTGAGTTCCAGGCTCGGGTATACGAGGTGACCAAGCACTTTCCGGAAGAGGAGCTTTATGCGCTGACGGAACCGCTCCGACGTTCCGCGCGATCCATCGGGGCGGCCATTGCGGAGGCGTGGACGAAGCGGCGGATCCAGGGGCGCTATCCGCAAAAGCTCTCGGATGTGGAATCCCATGCCGCAGCGGCGGATCACTGGCTGGGAACCGCTGCACAATGCGGCTACCTGGCCCCCGAGCTGAACACGGAGCTTCACGCCATGGTGGAGACAATTCGGGGTCACGTGTGGCGCATGACGCCTCGGCCCGGACACGGGCGGCCGAACCGGAATTTCCCGCATCCGCAGGATCGTCCCCCCCGTTTGAACGGTGAAGAACCGCCCCGCCGCGACGAGACCGCCAACGGCAAGGGGCGGCCGCGACGGCCGTTCCGCAATCATGAGGGTGGGCGTTTCCATAAGAACCCCAGATCCAATTTTTACACCCCGCCGGCGGCCGATGAGCTTCCGGCGGATGATTTTACGGATTCGGAACCGAACTACTGAGCAGCCCCGGGCGGACCGTTTCGGGAGACGCGGCCATGTTTTCGATTCGGGATGAGGTGGCGGCGTGTGCCCACCGTCTGGAGGAGCGGTTGCGGCAGGTGCGAAACGACTCGGCCGATGGTTTGTCGTCTCCTATGATGAATGTCTACTTCATCATCCTTGTTTATCCTCAGCCGTTCGCCAGAACGAACCGAGGAAAGTCTTCGAATATCCAGTTGTTCTTCAGCGTCTTGTAGATGATGCCGAGGAACTTCCTGGCCAATGCAATGATCGCCTTGCCGGTTCCCCTGGTCGCAGCGATCCGCTGGTAGTACCTCTGCAGGTAGGGACTGTAGCGTGCCGCGATCAGGGCGCACTGCACCAAGGCCGTGCGTCCCAGCTTGCAGCCCTGCTTGGTGATCCGGCCGCTGCGCTCCGTCTCGTTGGAGTTGCTCACCCGCGGCACAATGCCGAAGTAGGCGGCCAACTTGCCCTCGTCGGCGAAGTCGTGGATGTTGCCGATCGTGGAGAGCAGAATGCTGGCGCCGGTGTCGCCAATGCCCTTGATGCTGGTGATGTTCTCCCAGCCCGGCAGTTTCGGCCCCTGATCGCTTAGCAGCCCTTCGAGCTTCTTAATGCTCTCGTTCAAGTGCCGGATTTCTCCGACCAGAATCCCCAGTTCCATGCGCTCCAGTTCCGAGACGGGCGAGGCCAGCACTTCGGCGAGGCCCTTCTCGCTCGCCAGGCTTTCCTTGCGAAGCAGAATGCCGCGGGCCGCCAGCAGGTTGTTGACCTTATTCTTCAAGATCGTACGCAATTTCACCAGCTTGTCCCGCGTCTGCGCCAGGCTTGCCACCCGCGCATGAACCTCATCCTTCATCCGCACCTCCGGCAGCATCCCCTTGGAGAGAAACTCCGCCAGCACCTTCGCATCGTGTTCGTCGGTCTTCTTCACCGATCGGCTGATCACCTGAAACTGGTGTGGATTGACCACCACGACCCGACAGCCCCGATCCTTCAACGCCGCGCAGAACATCCGCACGTTGCCCGTGGCCTCCACCGCCACTTCATCGCTGGCCTTCACCGTCTTGGCAAACGCCTTCAGTTCCCGTATCGTCCACTCCCGACTCTCCCCGTTCCCGTCCTCCTGCCGCGTGTATACCGTGAAACAATTCCGATGCAGATCCACTCCCATGTACCGCTTCTTCATCGCCCTTCCTCCTGTTGCTGTGGACGACGAAGTAGACGTGCTCTCCGGTGGCCCCATGCTCCTCCTTTACGAGGTCAAAGCCTCACGCGAACAATTCAGCCTGTAACCTGTCTACCCCATCAGTCCTTGACCGACAGAGTATAACCACCAGAAAGCGCTTCATTCATACCATCTCCTTTCTCCCCGGCGCATCGGGAGATCGCCGATCGAGCGGTGGACGGCGTTCTTTTCTTTCGATGGCTGGGGGCTCACCCGACGCCCGTGGGGCGGCAAAACATTGACTGGAGCGGCGCGCATCATGCCCATCAAGAGTGGCCGGCGCAGCTCAACCGTTTCTTTCAGCTCGAGCCGTTGGCCCGCGCCTATACGGAAACGGGCGATGAGCGGTATGCTCAGGCGGCGCGCGAGTACATCGCGGACTGGATTCGCGCCCATCCCCATCAGCCGTCATGGACGATGGCGCGATATGACAATACCCTCAACCTGAATCTCCGGATCGGTCATTTGGAACGTCCGGGATGGTTGGGGACGTTGCCCCGGTTTCTGCGCAGTCCCTCGTTTGATGACGCCTTTCTCGCCGAGATGGTGGCGTCGGCCAGCGCGCAGCTGGATTACGAGATGGCCCATATGCCGAATGGGATCAACTGGCGGATTGCGGCATCCGACTGTCTCATCGCCGCGGGGCTTCGGCTCGCCTTTCTACCCCGTGCCAAAGCCTGGCTGGCGTTTGGGGTGGCCTGTCTCAATGATGCCTGGCACCGGCAGATCCTTTCGGATGGGGTTCATGAGGAACGGAACCCCAGCTATCACACCTGGATGACGAGGGTCATGACGGTCTACTGCGACTTGAAAAAGGCGCTGCCCGAACTCGGACTGGTGATGGAGCCTCAGCGTGTCGCCGCGATGTGGGACTATGCCCTGGCATCCACCCGCCCCAATGGGGCCTTCAACGCGCTCCACGATTGCACCGGGGAGCGCCACGGCTCCTGGAACGAGACGCGGCCGGCCGCGGCGATTCGAAAGGAACGCGCCGCGTTTCGGGCCCGATGGGGCCTTCCGCCGGGTGATCCTCCCTTGTTCTACTTTTCGGCCGATGCGGGACAGGCCCTGTGGCGGACGGGCTGGGGTGAAGACGATACCTATGTGACCTTCGATGCGACGCTCTGGGGCGGGGGACATTGCCATCTCTCCCGCAACAGCCTTCAATTGCATGCGTTTCGTCAGACCATGGTGGCCGATCCTGGCTCCTTCAGCTATGAACGACGAGACCCGTTTTCCGCGTACGGGAAGTCCACCGCCGCGCACAGCACGGTTTGCCTCAATGGGTTCAACCAGAGTCCGACGAATCCCTCGCGGACGACCGTTTTCACGGCGCCGGGCTATGGTTTCATCTCGTCCGACTACGAGGGCGGCTATTGGGAAGGCGATTGGCTATGGGGCTTTACGCATCTCGGCCGCGGCATCTGGGCCAGTCATTGGCGATGCCTGTTGTGGATTCAAGATCTTGGGCTGGTGGTGGGCGACAGTCTTCAACGCGTGCCGACACAGCCTCCGGATCGCGGCGATGAACCACCGGTTCTCGAATGCCTGTGGCAGTTGGCGGAGCAGGCCGAGGTCGTGATAACGCCGGATGGCCAGCAGGTCGAAGTACGCTACGGCGGGGAGACGGGATTGCGGGTGCTCTTGGCCCATCGGCCGGAAGGAAGCGAGGTCCAGGTGATTCGGGGACAGCGGGAACCGCTTCGTGGCTGGATGCCGGGAGAAGGCCGGATGGAGCCGGCCCCGCAACTGGCGGTTCGTCTGCCGCACATGACGCAACGGCATGAGGAGTTCTGGACGGTGCTGATTCCCTGGGGGCGGGGGTGCCCGCCGCCCGCGGTTCGCGTATCCACGTGGAAGGAGCCCCATGACCGTTCGGGTCGAATTCGCCTGGATTGGGTGACGGGAGCCTCCGACGAGATTCACTGGACCTATCGGCGATTGGTGATGCTGGGAGCGCGGGAGGGGTTCGAAACCGATGCCGGCCTGGTCCATCGGCGCCGGGATGCAGAGGGACGGGTGATTCGGATGGTGGCGATCGGCGGAACCTATCTGCGGCCTTACGAAGTGAAGCCGCTGCCGGCGCCGGGGATCTTGGTGTGGTCGGCTACCAGATAATCTCGACGCCCGGAAGGATCGCAGCGATGGCCGAGCGTTCGGATTCAGGGATATTCGTTTTGCGCAGGTAGAGCCGTTTCAGATTGCGCAATTGTGCGATTTCAGGCGGGAGGGATTCGAGCGGGTTTTCGTTCAGGCGAAGCCATCGGAGGGCCTGAAGACGGCCGATTTCGGGTGGCAAGCGCGTGAGACGATTCCGGTCCAGGTTCAGGTATCGGAGGGCCGTCAGAGCGCCGATGTCCGGTGGCAGCTCGGTCAGGGCGTTATCGGAGAGATACAGGACTTCCAGCCGAGGGAGCTTCCCGATGGCGGGGGGAAGGGATTCGAGGCGGTTGTCACCGAGGTCAAGCCACGTGAGCGTCTCCAGGGAGGCCATGAAATCGGGAATCCGGGAGAGGCCGGTTTGCCGAAGAGCCAGTTTTTGAAGCTGGGGCAACTGACGGATCTCCTCGGGCACCGATTCGAACGCCTGGCCCGTCAGAATGAGCGCCTCGATGGCACCGGGATCGCTCATTGCGTCTTCCACGGTTCGGGCCGTCCGCAGCCGCGTCGGCGCCTGTTGTGGTACTCCGCATCCTGTCCCGAGGGCCGCCAGCAACATTCCTATTAAAAACGTCCGGCACATGGCGCTTTACCCTTCCGTCATCATCGGGCCATGCTAGAATAATCCAACGCTGATTCCAAGCGCATTCTGCCGGGGCGCGTGCGCGGGGGGGCGTTCGTGCCGCGGTCATCGCCCTGCGTATGACAAGGGGGGTCTGACATTGCGGGGAGGGATGGTTTTCGCTAGAGTAGGGGCCAACGCCGAGGAATGCCCGCATGACGCAACGCCATTGGATTGCCATTCTGGACTTTGGATCTCAGTACACCCAGCTAATCGCCCGGCGCATTCGCGAGTTGGGGGTCTATTCGGAAATTGTCCGGTATGATCTCACCGCGGAGCGGCTGCGGGCACGCCGGCCGGATGGTGTGATTCTCTCCGGAGGTCCCGCCAGCGTCTTCGACGAGCAAGCGCCGCTTCCCGATCCCCACATATTCGAATTGGGGGTGCCGGTGCTCGGGATCTGCTACGGCCTTCAGGCGATGGCCCGACTGCTTGGGGGTCAGGTCCGCCCTGGCCGTCAGCGGGAATTCGGCCATGCCCGCCTGACCCGTTCCGACGAATCGCCGCTTTTGGCGGGACTTCCGGGCGAAATGGATGTTTGGATGAGCCACGGGGATCAGGTCGAAACCCTGCCCCCTGGTTTCCACTCCATCGCACGAACCATCACGTGCCCGGTGGCGGCGATGGCCGACGAAAAACGACACCTGTATGGACTTCAGTTTCATCCGGAAGTGGTGCACACGCCGCACGGCCGGGAGATACTCCGCCGTTTTGTCTTTGCGGTGTGCGGGGCTTCGGCGGATTGGAATATGGGCCGATTCATCGAAGAAAGTGTCGAGGCGCTGCGGGAACGGATCGGTCGGGGACAGGTGGTGTGCGGCTTGAGCGGCGGGGTGGATTCGGCCGTGACCGCCGCGCTCATCCACCGCGCGGTGGGTTCTCAACTTCATTGCATTTTCGTGGACAACGGCCTTTTGCGGGCGGGCGAGCCCGAACAGGTGGCGGAGACGTTCGGCCACACCTTCGGGATGGACCTGCACGTCGTTCGAGCGGGCAATCGGTTCTTTCACGCTCTCCGCGGCGTGACCGACCCAGAGCAGAAGCGAAAAATTATCGGGCGACTCTTTATTGAGGTCTTTTCCGAGGAAGCCCGGCGGTTGGGACGTGTGGAATTCCTTGCGCAGGGCACCCTTTATCCCGATGTAATCGAGAGCCTTTCCCCCCTGGGCGGTCCATCGGCGACGATCAAAAGCCATCACAATGTCGGTGGTCTTCCCCCCGATCTGGCCTTTACCCTGGTCGAACCGATTCGGGAGCTTTTCAAGGATGAGGTCCGGGAGCTTGGCCGGCGTCTCGGATTGCCGCCTCGCATCGTCAACCGTCAACCTTTTCCCGGTCCCGGTTTTGCGGTGCGGGTTCTTGGCGAAGTCACGCCCGAGCGAGTGGCGTTGCTGCGTCAGGCCGATCAGCGGGTCCAGGAGGAAATCGAGAAAATGGAAAACTACAGCAGTCTGTGGCAATCCTTTGCGGTGCTGCTTCCCGTTCAGACGGTCGGGGTAATGGGAGACGGCCGAACCTATGAATACACGATCGCGCTCCGGATTGTGGAAAGCCAGGATGGCATGACCGCCGATTGGGCTCGGGTGCCGTACGAGGTGCTGGCCCGTATCTCCAACCGCATCATCAACGAAGTTCGGGGGGTGAACCGAGTCGTCTACGACATCAGCTCCAAGCCCCCGGCGACGATCGAGTGGGAATGAATCGGTACGCGTCGGAATGAAACGCGGAGGAATTGACGTTGCGCGATGCGGTTGTGATAGGATAAGGTGCAGAAAGACGCGAGGAGGGAGACCGTCAGGGTATGAGCCGGGTTGCTCATTACTGGGAGAAGATGTACACGGCGCTGACCGCCTTCTGTCGTACGACGGGCCATTGTGACGTACCGACCAACTATGCGCCCAATCCGGCGCTGGGCCGATGGGTGGCGGTTCAGCGGTTTCGCCGAAAGAAGGGGCTTCTGACCGAGGAGCAGATCGCGCTTCTGGACCGGCTGGGTTTTATCTGGTCGCCCGGCGAACACTCGTGGGAGCAATGTTTTCGCGAGTTGGCCGCGTTTCGCGAACAACATGGACACTGTCGGGTGCCCGTCCAGGACCCCCGCTATCGCCGTCTGTGCGCGTGGATCGCCAACCAGCGGCACCGGAAAAAGATCGGCAAGTTGTCCCCCGAGCGAATCGCCCGGCTCGACAGTCTTGGTTTTCGATGGAACATCTACGGTGTTAAGTCGAGACGCCGTCCGTCGGCCGACGTTTCCGCGACGGAATCGGAGACGATCTCCAAGGCGCGGCGCCGCGCCCACGTTGTGGAACATCGGCTGTACCAGCTTGGTCCCGAACACTATGTCCAATACGATGGCCAAGGGCCGATGCCACCCGAACTGACTCAGCATCTTAAGAAGCATGACGGCGAATATCCGCCCTTTCTCCTGCTCCCCAACGAGCCGGTCCGCTTTGTTCTGGCTATTAACGGCTTCGGGCGCGAGCGGATCGTCCGTTGGAACGGCAAAGGACCCCTTCCGGAGGATGTGATGGACTATGTTCGGGAGAACGGCTGCCTGCCTCCCCGGCGCTAGGGGGGAGACGGCGTCCCCCTACAGGTGGGCGTGGCGATCGGCAATTTGATCGGCCAGTCGTGAGACCGAATCGAGATCCTCGGCCCGGGGGCATCCCCGGACGAGAACGGGTTCCAGAAACTCGACCTTGAGGTTCCCGAGCAACCCCTTCATCTGATCGCCGATCCGGGTGGCCCAGCCGTACGAACCGACGAGACCGGCATAGCGGATTTTGGGGCGGAGCGCATTGGCCAATAGGGCGGCATAAGCGGCGGCGGGGTGGGGGCCCGCCAGAACGGTTGGCACACCAAACACGACGGTAGCCGCATCCACCAGGGACTCAGCCAGCTTGCCCAAATCGGTCACCGGAAGGTCGAAGGGATAGACGGTGACCTGCCGTTCGGCCAGGCGACTGACCAGCCGGGCGATCATTCGGTCGGTACTTCCGTGCATTGAGACATAAGGGACCACAGCGATGTTTTTGCAGGTTTCAGAGACCCAGTCACGATAGGCGGCGAGGATAAATCCGGGCCGGGTATAAAGCGGGCCGTGGCTGGGTGCGATTCGCCCGATGGGAAGTCCGGCCAACCGGTCCAGATGATTCCGAATCTGCCCGCGGAACGGCATCATGATCTCGGCATAGTACCGTTTGGCCGCTTCGTACACGCGGCATTCATCGGACGCCTCCGCGTCTGTCGTAGCCAGATGGGATCCGAAAAAATCGCACGTGAAGAGAATCCGATCCTCTCCCACCCAGGTGCACATGGTCTCCGGCCAGTGGACCCACGGCGTGTGGAGGAAGCACAGCGTCCGCCCCCCAAGGGCGATGGTCTCGCCGTCGGCGACCGTTCGTATCCGGTCGGCCGGAATATGCAGATGATCTTCGAACATGCCCTTGGCTTTCGGCGTGCAGAGCAAAATGGCCTTGGGAAAACGCTCCAGCACGGCCGGGATCGCCCCGGCATGGTCCTGTTCGACGTGCTGTCCGATTACGAAATCCACGGGCGATTCGCCTTCGAGCGCCGAGAGGAATTCCGGCACCTTGGCGGCATCCGAGGCGTCAATGAGGACACTCTTCTCGCGCCCCCGGATTAGGTAGGCGTTGTAGCTGGTCCCGTCCGGGAGCGGGATGAGGGAGTCGAAGAGACGGCGATTCCAGTCGTTCACCACAATGGACCACACCCCTGGAGCGATCTCGCGCTTGATCATGGCATCTCCTTATGAACGATCCGGTCTATTATACGTGCAGCCGGATCGGGCGGTCCATGGAAAACGGCCAAACACTAGAAGCGGGGGGGTCCGAACAGAAGGCGGACGAAGTCGTCGCCTTTCATCGCGCCCAACCCGCCCTGTCGGCAGGCGAGTTCATCGAAGGTTTGCACGGCATCCGCGGGAATGCCCGGACCACATACCGCGACGGGAACAGGCGTGCGCGTATGCTTGCCATGTCGGATGGGGACGGGGTGGTCCGGGAGCACGGCATAGACAAGGCCCGATCCGGCACGCGCCATCACACGACCGATCAGCCGTCGGTCAAAATCTTCAATGGCTTTGAGCTTGAGATCGAGGCGTTGTTCATGGCTGACTTCGTCAATGCCTTCGACATGAACATAGACGAAATCCCGGTATTGAATCGCATCCAATGCCGCGTCCGCTTTCCCTTCGTAATTGGTGTCAATGTAGCCCGTGGCGCCCGGTACGGAAATGACCTCGAGACCGAGGGCGCGTCCCAGGCCGGCAATCACATCCACGGCCGAAATGACGGCGCCGGTGATGCCGAACCGATCCGTCAGTTTCCGGAGGGTTCCGATCCGGCCACCGCTCCACGGCCAGATGGCGTTGGCACGACCGTCGGGAAGAACCGCTCGGGCATTATGAATCAGTTCCCGCAACAGGGCGGCGGTCGGTTCGGCTTCCGGCGCAAGGGCCTTCGGGAGGAGTTCGTTCATGCGGTCTCCGTGGTGGTCGTCCGGCTTTTCGCAATGAACGGCCGGGTGAAATTCCGGGCCTGAAAGCACGAGGAGGTTGCGGTATCGGACGCCCGGGAAAAAGCGAATCTTGTCCGATCCGAGGGCCGCATTCAGCCGTTCGATCAGACGATGGGCCTCCCCATTGTCTATTTGGCCGCCGGAATAGTCGCGCAGCACCCCGGAGGCATCCACGCGGACCAGATTCATCCGGAAACAGAGATCGTCGGGCCCGAGTGAAATGCCGCGTCCCAGCGCTTCGAGGGGGCCGCGGCCGCACATTTCGGTGGCCAGATCACAGCCGAGCACCGACATGTTGGCCACATCGCTGGAGGTGGGGTAGCCTTCCGGCAAGGTCAACAGGGTTCCCGACGAGCCGCGGCGGGCGATTTCGTCCATGGCGGGGGTCGCCGCGGCCTGAAGCGGGGTGCGATGGCCGAGCTCTGGAATGGGTTCGTCGGCCATTCCGTCCCCCAGGAAAACAATGGTCTTGCGGCGAGACATGCCCGGCAGTATGGCAGAGGCGATTTCCGGTGTCAAACCCCCCTCCGGCCCGCGGCGGCCTGTCTTTGACAAATCGCTCCTGTGAGTATATGTTCTATCTTTTTCGGAAGGAATGTTTGCCCATGTCTGCGGAGAAGCGTCTTCGAATAGGAGTCATCGGATGCGGCGAGATCGCGTACACGGCCACGGGGCCGGCGATCCGACAAACGCCAAACGCCGAGATGGCCATCGCGATGGATGTGGTGCCGGCGGCGGCGGAATCCTTCGGCCGCGAATTCGGAATTCCCTGGACAACCCGGCTGGAGGAGGTCTTGGAACGCCCCGATGTGGAGGCCGTCGTGATTTCGACCCCCCACGACACTCATGCTCCTCTGACCGAGGCGGCGGCCAGCGCCGGCAAGCATGTGATGGTCGAGAAACCGATCGCCTGTACGCTCCGCGAGGCCGATCGGATGATCGCATGCTGCCGGGAGGCCAACGTTCTGTTGTCGGTCAATTTTGTTCTCCGCTACGAACCCGGTCCCGACGCCGTCCGCCGATTGATCGCCGCGGGAGCGATTGGAGACCTCATCGCGGTCTCGTTCCGAAGCGTTGGGCGCAAACCGGATCACTATTGGACCGGCGGGTATACCAACCGTGTCCAGACGGACTGGCGGAAATATCGCGCGCGGGCCGGGGGCGGGGTCCTCATCATGAACTTCATTCACAATCTCGATCTGCTCCGGTTCATGACCGGACTCGAAGTCGTGCGGGTATTCGCCGAATACGGCACCTTCCGGACGCCGGTCGAGGTGGAAGACATCGTCACGATGACGCTTCGCTTCAATAACGGGGCGGTCGGCGCTCTTGTCGGCGCCACGTGTGTGGACGGACACATTCGTCTAGCCCCTGTCTCCCTTGGCGGCGGACGGGCTGAAGGCCTGGTCGAGACGGTGGAAGACAACAGCGACCGCCTGTACGGAACGCGCGGGCAGATCCGGATGCAAGGGCGGAACGTCTGGGTCTATTCGCAAGACGGGGGCGAATGCCTGGTTCGGAACGAATGGACCCGTCTTGCCCTGCCCCCCGTGAATTCACGGGCCCGCTATGTCGAAGCCTTTGTCCGCGCCGTCCGCGAAAAACATCCTCCGGAGATCCCTGGCGAAGAGGGGCGGAAGGCGTTGGCGATTGTCGAAGCGGCCTATCGCTCCGGTCAAGAAGGGCACCCGGTGGAGATTGCGTCACTCTGAGAAGGAAACGAAGGGATCACACAGGGATACGGACCCGATCGGCCATGGGGGTGCGAATCCAAACGGGAGAGTTGGGATGAAATCGAGCCGGCCGAATGTGCTGTTCATTCTGACAGAGGATCAACGGGCGGATGCCCTAGGAGCGGTCGGCCGCTGGCCGATTCTGACCCCCCATCTCGATGCCCTGGCCGAGCGGGGGGTGTTGTTCACGGCCGCCCACATTCCGGGCGGCACATCGGGCGCCATCTGTATGCCCAGCCGGGCGATGCTTCACACCGGCCGCTCGCTGTTTCACATTCAGGGCGCCGGCGAAGAGATTCCCGCCGAGCACGTGACGATTGGCGAATGGTTCCGACAGGCCGGCTATCAGACCTTCGGCGCCGGCAAATGGCACAACGGGCGGCCCTCCTATCATCGGAGTTTCGAAACGGGAGCCGAGATCTTTTTTGGGGGAATGGTCGATCATTGGAACGTTCCCGCTTATGGTTACGACCCAACGGGGCGATACGACAAGACCTGCTTGATGACGCCGCGTCCGATGGAATCGAACGAGACCGTGGCTCGTCCCTGCGATCATATCCATGCGGGACGGCACTCGACGGATATTCTGGCCGAGGCGGCCGTGCGATTTATCGAAAACCGCCAGGACGAGCGCCCTTTTTTCGCCTATGTCGCCTTTCTGGCGCCTCATGATCCCCGGACGATGCCCGCGCGTTACCGCGCCCTGTATCCACCCGAGGCGTTGCCCCTGCCACCCAACCTTCGGCCCGAACATCCGTTCGATAACGGCGACCTTGATGTCCGGGACGAACGGCTGGCGCCTCGACCGCGCACGCCCGAAGTGGTGCGGCGGCATTGGGCCGATTACCTGGCCATGATCACGCATCTCGATGACCGGATCGGCGACATTCTCGCCGCCCTGGATCGAACGGGGCAACGGGAGCGAACGATCGTCGTGCTGGCGGGGGATAACGGGCTTGCGCTGGGTTCCCATGGCCTTATGGGCAAGCAAAATCTTTACGGCCATAGCATCCGCGTGCCGCTGCTGGCGGCGGGGCCCGATCTTCCGCGTGGGATTCGGGACGGCCGCTTCTGCTATCTCTTCGACCTCTTTCCGACGCTCTGCGAATGGACGGGCCTAGCCATTCCACCCACTGCAGAAGGGCGCTCGCTTGGCGTCCCCCGGAACACATCGGCAGGGGGGCGGGAGGCGCTCTATCTTGCCTATCGGGAACTGCAGCGGGGCGTCAAGACCTCCCGCTACAAACTGATCGAGTATGTGGTCGGCGGCCGGCGGACGCGCACGCAGTTGTTTGATCTCCAGAGGGATCCCCATGAAATGCACGATCGGTCGGCCGATTCCGAGAGTCAGGAGACGCTGGCCGAACTGCGCCAGACGCTGGCCGGGCTGCGCGATGAGTGGGGCGACCGGGCGAGCCACTGGGGACGGACGTTCTGGGAGGGATACGAGCGGCCGGGTCCGTGACGCGTGCACGGGCGGTCGGAACCGTCGAACGAGGAGGATCCGATGGAAGCGATGACACGGCGGGAGTTTCTGGCCTTGAGCGGAGCGGCGGTCGCTTCGCTGGCCACAGGTTGCGCCACGAACCCGGTCACGGGCGAGTCCCAGTTCATGCTTTTCACCGAAGCGAACGAACGGGAATGGGATCGCCTCCATGCGCCGCACCAGTTTTCGGCCGATTATGGGGTGTTCCCCGATCCGGCGCTGAACGCGTACGTGGCGGACGTTGGCGCCCGGTTGGCCGCCATCAGCCACCGGCCGCACATGCCCTATTCTTTCCGGGTTCTTAACGCCGTCCACGTGAATGCCTACACCTTTCCCGCCGGCAGCATCGGCGTCACCCGCGGAATTCTGCTGTCTATGGAAAGCGAATCGGAACTGGCGGCGCTGCTCGGTCATGAGATTGCCCACGTCAACTATCGGCATGCCGCCTCTCGGATGAGTCAGGCCCTGGCCGCGCAGCTCGTAGTCGGGCTCGGGGTCATGGCCATCGCCGCCAAGAAAGAAAAATACGCCGCGCTGGCGGCCGGGCTGGGCGCTCTCGGATCGGGGCTCCTGCTGGCCAAGTATAGCCGCGATGACGAACGGCAGGCGGATCAGGGCGGGCATGCTTATCTGGTGACCGCTGGGTACCACCCGGATGGCATGGGCGACCTGATGGAGCGTCTGGTGGCGCTGCAGGAGCGAGAACCGACCCTGCTCGAGATCATGTTTGCGAGCCATCCGATGAGCCGGGAGCGGCTGGACACGGCCCGGCAGAGGGCGCTCGGCGAGTATGCGGCGATGCGGGATCGTCCGCCTCTCCGAGAAGCGTACATGGACCGAACAGCGTCGGTGCGGGCCCAGCGCGACGCGATTCTCGCGATGCAGAAAGCCCTTCGCGCCTTCGACGAAGGACGCGTGGAGGAGGCGGACGTGTTCCTGGCCGAGGCTCGCCGCCGGGCTCCATCCGATTATGCGGCGCTGGTGTTGAGCGCCAAACTGAAGCTGGCGCAGAACCGTTTCCAGGAGGCGCTAGCCCTGGCGCTGGCGGCCCGGCAGGCCCTTCCCGGAGAAGCCCAGGCGATCCATCTCTGTGGAATGGCCCGTCTGAAACAGGGCCAATACGACGCGGCGTGGCAGGAGTTCGAACAGTACGACCAGACACTTCCGGGGAATCCAGAGATGGCCTTCTGGAAAGGCTATGCCCTCGAACAGATGCAGAGGCTTCAGCCGGCAGCCCAGGAGTATCTCCGTTATCTCCAGAGCGGAGCCGAAGGCGAGCAGGCCCAGTATGCCTATCAACGACTGGTGCAATGGGGGGTCATCACGCCAGAGAAAACCTCACCGGCCACCGGAAGCGAGGGAGGAGCAAAACCATCCCCCGCCAAACCCAAGAGTTCCCAGAAGAAACCAACGAAAAAGAAATGACGTCCGCCCCAGGGAGATCCGTGATCCGGAGGCGCGTTCAGACCTCTCGCGATCCCACCCCCTTTGAGCAGCAGGTGTTTCAGGTGGTTCAGCAGATTCCGCGTGGGTTCGTGACCACCTATGCCGATATCGCCCGCGCGGTCGGGTGTCGCTCAGCCCGTGCGGTCGGCCAGGCCTTGAAACGGAACCCCTGGGCGCCGGAGGTACCCTGTCACCGAGTGATCGGTTCGGATGGCCGACTGGGGGGCTTTCAGGGGTGTGCCGCTGGATCGCCCCTGCGAAGGAAAGCCGCGCTTTTGGCGGCGGAAGGGGTCCTCGTTACGCCGGAACATTTCGTTCCTCCGGCCTCCCGCGTCCGATGGGAGGACGGTCACTTCCGACCTGCGGTGGAACGCCGGCGTCGGATTTCGAAGAGCACAATGGCTGCCGCGGCGCCGGCATTGAGCGATTCCATTCGCCCGGCCATGGGAATACGCAGGCGGAAATCGCAGGTCTCGGCGACCAGCCGACTCAATCCCTCGCTTTCGTTCCCGATGACCAGACCGACCGGCCCCGTCAAGTCGGCCTCATCGTACGGTTGGGCATCGGGGGAGGGATCGAGCCCGCTCAGCCAGAGACCGGCGGCCTGCGCGGTGCGCATGGCCTGAACGAGATTGGGAATCCGGATCACCGTGAGATGTTCGGAGGCGCCGGCCGAGGCCCGAACGACCGCGGGTGTGACGGAGGCAGCCCGGCGGTCCGGAATCACCACGGCATCCACACCCGCACCCTCCGCCGATCGAAGAATGGATCCCAAATTCTGCGGATCCTGAAGGTGATCGAGAAAGAGAACGAAGGCGTTTCCCCCACGCTGTTCGAGCAATGTCTTCCAATCGGTGGCTTCGCCATACGGGTAAGGACCGGCTTCCAACGCGATGCCCTGATGGTGAAGACCCGCGAGACGCTCGTCGAAGAAGGTCCGGGGAACGACCTTGAACGGGACGCCTAGGCGGAGCGATGTCTCTTCGATTTCTTCCAGAAGAGGATCTCGCCGGACGCCTTCGGAAAGGAGGGTTCGCTGGAAGGTCCTGCGACGGGCCCGGAGGGATTCCAGAACGGGGCGGCGGCCATAGAGCAGCTCCACAACAGGCGGCATCGGTTACTCCTCCGCATCCGTGGCAATGGACCGGCGCCCGGCTTTGATGGCCGCCCGATGATGCTTGACCTCGAGGAGACGAGCCTTCTGGCGGCGGGATCGCCGTTGCTTCTGCCGGCGAATCCGGGCCGCTTCGGCGAGGCGTTCCAGGGCCACTCCTTGCTGCCGGGCGGCCAGTTTTTCGCACAGCAGACGGCGGGCGAAAAACCGGTTCATCTCTCGGAATCGCGACTGTTGAACCTTGACCTCGAGGCCGGAAGGAATGTGGCGCAGCTGAACGCAGGTGGAGGCCTTGTTGATTTTCTGTCCCCCCGGCCCACCCCCCAGAATAAATTTTTCCACAAGGTCTTCTTCCCGCACCCCCAGTTGCTTCATGAGGGTCAGAAGGGCTTGTCGTTTTTCCGGTCGAATTGTCTCGGACATGGCCAGTTGCTTTTTTGATGTCGGGGTATCAATACCATTGACATCGCCTTCTGCAAAGCGCAATGTTGGAGTCGAAAAAGAAAGGGTTGTTATGAAAAGGGCGTTGTTTCATCGGGGATGGGCGGTCGCGGCGAGTCTATTGGCGGTTTCACTGGCGGGGGCTGCTCCCGTGCCGTGGGACGATGTGGCGGAAGCGGCGAAGGGATGGTTGGTCCTCATGGGGGAAACCCCCCTCGAGCAGAAGGTGTCGGGAGAGTGGTCCGGCTTCGAAACCATTCTCGATGAACAGGGGTTGCCCCTGTGTCATCTGTTTTATTTGTCGGAAGGCGGGCTGCTGGTGCTCTCTCCGGATGACGAAATTGAGCCGGTCATTGCCTTTTCGTCGTCATCCATTTCGAAGACCGAATCGTTACCCGGTGACCCATTCCGGGAGATGCTGGAGCGCGACATGAGCGCCCGACTGCTGGCGGTGAAGGCGGGCCAGACGACGGGAGAGGGAGGAAAACAGGCCAAATGGATTCTTCTGCAAGCCGCCGCGCGCGATCCGGAGCGGGTCAAGGCCGGCCTTTCCTGGGTTTCCGATCTCCGCGTGGCTCCGCTGGTTCAGAGTCGTTGGAGCCAGCAGACGGTGTCGGTCAACGGCACCCCGAAAGCGGTTTACAATTTCTATACCCCCAAGTACGCGTCGGGCTCGCCCAACAATTATCCCTGCGGGTGCATTCCGACGGCGATTGCCCAGCTCATGCGGTATCACCAGCACCCCACCACAGCCGTGGGAACGCAATCTTTTCCGATCTCGGTGGATGGCGTCAAGACGTACCGGTCTCTGCGGGGTGGGGATGGCTCCGGCGGACCCTACAAGTGGTGGGCCATGCCTTTGAATCCGCAGGCGTCGGGGAATCAGTTGACGGATGCGCAGCGCAAGGCGATCGGAGCGCTCACGCATGATGTCGGCGTCGCCAGCCAGGCGCAATACTCCCGATACGCCACCTCCGCGTATTTGTGCTGGTCGGCCGGCTATCATCCGCTGCAAACCGTCTTTCGCTATGCTAACGTGGAATCGCCCTGGGTCAATACATGGGAATCGTATTCCAAGGCCACGATCAATCAGGCCCTCAATCCCAACCTCGACGCCCGTCTCCCCTGTGCCATTACGGTTAATGGACGGGATGGCGGGCACGCCGTGGTGGTGGACGGTTACGGTTATGCCGCTGGCACGCTGTACCACCATTTGAATTTCGGCTGGGCCGGACAGGCCGACGCCTGGTACAATCTCCCCTCGGAAGTTCAAACCAAATACTCGGCTTATCTCGTGATCGGCATGCTGTTCAACCTGCACCCGACCCAAAGCGGCTTTCACATCATCAGCGGTCGTGTTCTCGGGCTGAATGGGAAGCCTCTGGGCGGCGTCAAGGTCGCCGCCCGCAACACGGGAACAGGAATCGCTTACTCCTCACGCACGAACGAGCGCGGGATTTATGCGATTCTAGTACCCCGTTTTGCGTCCTATGAGGTCAAGGCCAAAGCCGACGGCCTTGGATTCATGCCAAGAGCTCGGGCCGTAACGGTCGGAACCACCGTCGCACGAAACGTCTGGGGGGCCAACTACCGGGCGGTCACGCGGGTCATGGCCTTGTCGGATACCAGCCTTGCCTTTGGGCCGGTTCCGGTCGGGTAGACTCGGAGCCGGGTCATTACGGTGGCCAATCCGGGGACGGCCAAACTGACGGTGACCCGGATTGAATGTCCGGCGGGCGGCCAGACCACCTATAAGGTGAAATTTGCGCCCACGAAGGTCCAGGCGTACGAGGGGATGGTACTTCTTCGATCGGACCGGACGTCGGGCGCGAACGGCATCACGGTCAAGGGCCGGGGAATTTGAGGAAGATCGAGTCGTTATGGACCCTGTTCTTCGAATCGGAATG
>Ga0308417_1001029_pt1 | contig 19394 bp, 13 predicted proteins | sample HotsprSampleOS65_FD_203528 | JGI IMG/M metagenome (GOLD analysis project Ga0308417, IMG submission 203528) | Hot spring phototrophic mat microbial communities from Octopus Spring, Yellowstone National Park, Wyoming, United States - 20090730_OS65 ... | reverse complement strand
CAGCGAATCTATTCGCCAGCATGAAGGCGAAACGATTGGTTCAGAGCCGCGCGCCGGGGGCCGTCGTTCGGCAGAACGACGGCCAGAGTGAGCGGTTGCCGCGTTGGCGCCGCGCTGGTACCGCGCCTGGACTGCGCAGCGCCGCGCCTTGGCCGCGCCGGGGCCGCTCGTTCTCGCGGCCTTCGGCCGCTCCACTCGCGGCTCCGAATCCGCAGCGAATCCATTCGCCAGGATGAATGCGAAACGATTGGTTCAGAGCCGCGCGCCGGGGGCCGTCGTTCGGCAGAACGACGGCCAGAGTGAGCGGTTGCCGCGCTGGCGCCGCGAGCCGTGCAGTTGCTGGAAGCACGGGCCATACGGGTCGTGACCGGAGTCCCCGGCCTTGCGCCCGCGCGCCTCGCGGAAGAGTTCCTGCGGGGCCGTTTGACAGTCGGCGCAGATCCCTGCGATCACGGCCACCACGGCGAAGGATGCAGTCATTGAGCCGCCCGGGGTGTCACGGGCCGGCCCCCGGGCGCATCCAATTCAAAAGGGGAGTCCTCATCTTTGAGACCCTGAATCTGCGGCGAGCAAGCAACGGCACGCCCGTGCGCATGCTGTCCGGCTCTCTCGCCGGGCCTGAGCGATTCCCGAATTTTCCTTGCGCGAGGTCAATCTGACAGTGCGAAAAGTCATTATCATCGGCGGCGTGGCCGGCGGCGCCACTTGCGCGGCGCGGCTGCGGCGGCTTGACGAGCAGGCCGAGATCGTCGTGCTGGAACGCGGGCCCTTCGTCTCCTTCGCCAATTGCGGATTGCCATACTACGTCGGCGATGTCATCCGCGACGAATCGAAGCTCCTCCAGGCGTCGCCCGAGCTGTTCCGCGAGCGCTTCGGCATCGACGTGCGCACGCAGCACGAGGCCGTCGGCATCGACCGCGAAGCCCGCCAGGTGACGGTGCGCGATCTGGTCAGCGGCGAGGAATACCGCGAGCCGTACGACGCGCTGGTGCTTTCTCCCGGCGCCTCGCCCATCGTGCCCCCGCTCGAAGGCATCCGCCTGCCCGGCATTTTCACCCTGCGCACGGTGCCCGACAGCGAGCAGATCCGCGAGTGGATCGAGCGGCACAACGCGAAGCGGGCCGTGGTCATCGGCGGCGGCTTCATCGGCCTCGAAATGGTGGAAAACCTCGCCTGCCGCGGGCTGGAGGTCACGCTCGTGGAGGCCGCGGATCAGCTGATGCCGCCGCTTGACGCCGAAATGGCCGAATATGTCCGGCAGCGCGTGGCCGCGCACATCGCCAACGTGCGGCTCGGCGACCCGGTGGCCGGCTTCGAGCACGACTCGCACGGCGCGCTGCTCGTGAAGACGCAAAGCGGGCTGAAGTTCGGCGCCGATCTCGTCATCCTGTCGATCGGCGTGCGGCCGGAGACGAAGCTCGCCCGCGAGGCGGGGCTCGAAATCGGCGCGCGCGGCGGCATTCGCGTCGACGACCAGATGCGCACCTCCGACCCGCACATCTGGGCCGTCGGCGACGCCGTGGAAGTGAAAAACGCCATCACCGGCCAGTGGCATCTGTGCCCGCTGGCCGGCCCCGCCCAGCGGCAGGCGCGCGTCGCCGCGGCCTCGATCTGCGGGCGCGAGGCATCGTTCCGCGGCGTGCAGGGCACGGCCATCGTCGGCGTGTTCGGACTCACGGCAGCCATCACCGGGGAAAGCGAGAAGTCGCTGCGGCGCGCCGGCATCACGGATTACGAGGCCGTCTATCTGCACCCGGGCCACCACGCCGGCTATTACCCCGGCGCGAAGCCCATTCACATGAAGCTGCTGTACCGCCGCTCCGACGGGCTTGTGCTCGGGGCGCAGGCCGTGGGCGAGGCCGGCGTCGCGCGCCGCATCGACGTCATCGCCATGGCGATCCAGAAGGGCGCCACGGTGTTCGATCTCGAGGAAGCCGAACTCTGCTACGCCCCGCAGTTCGGCTCGGCCAAGGATCCCGTGAACATGGCTGGCATGATCGCCGCCAACGCCATGCGGGGCGACATCGAGATCGCCCCGTGGTCCGACCTCGGCCGCAACGGCGCCCTGATTCTCGACGTGCGCGAGCCGGGCGAGCACCACGCGGGCGCGATTCCCGGCGCCGTCAACATCCCGCTCGGCCATTTGCGCAGCCGGCTCGGCGAGCTGCCCAAAGACCGCGAGATCCAGGTGGCCTGCGCCGTCGGACAGCGCGCCTATTACGCCTGCCGCATCCTGCGCCAGCACGGCTTCCGCGCCCGGCTCCTTTCGGGCGGTTATCGAACCTGGAAGACACTTGCCCAGGAGCGCCGCGCGCCTGCCGCCCGCAAGTAAGATACACTCATCGGGGCAGAGATGAACCCGACCGAGGATCGCCCCGTGCCCGTGCCCCGCGATGGGCTTCCCAACCGTTGCTTCGCCTGCGGGCAGGACAACCCCGCCGGTCTCAAGCTTGTCTTCACGCACCAGCCCGAAGGCGCCGCCGACGCCGTCTGGGTCCCGGGGCAGGAGCATCAGGGGTGGCCCGGCGTCGTCCACGGCGGCCTGCTGAGCACAGTGCTCGATGAAGCCATGTCGCACGCCGTACTGGCCGCGGGCCTCAAGGCGATGACCGCCGAACTGCGCGTCCGCTTCCGCCGGCCGGCCCCGCCGGGGGGCGAACTCCGGATCCGCGGCTGGGTGGTGCAGCGCGCCAGGCGGCTGGTGGAGGCCGAGGCCAGCCTCACGGACTCCGGCGGCGCCGAATACGCCCACGGCTGGGGCCGCTTCTTCTCTTTCGACGCCGCCAGTGAATCCCCGGCCGCCAGCCCGCCGCCGGATTAGACTGCGCAGCTGCCCGGCCTCGCGCAGCCGCCGCCCCGCCGGGCAAACGCATGCAAAATCAGCGCACTGGGGTCACCTCCAGCCGGTGGTACGGCGCGTCATTCAGGATTTTCCTATCGTATTGCTGGAAATAAGGAGATTCGCGCCGATACTTCGATTAAGCAAGCTAAATCCAGTCTCTTCATACTGTTGGCGTGTGCCAAAGGGTTGACAATCGCGCCGATTCAGGTTAACCTTGGATGACACCGTGATGTAGTCTTCGGTACTACTCTGATCGAGTGGCAGCGAGGTCCTGCAATGGCCTTTCAAATCGGCGAGAAGGTGGTCTACCCGAACCATGGGGTAGGCACAATCGAGAACATCAGTTCCCGAACCTTCGGCAGTCAGACCGAGAAGTTTTACCTCCTCCGGCTCTCCGCCAATAACATGACCGTGATGGTGCCCTTTTCGCACGTCGAACAGGTCGGGCTCAGAAAGGTCACGCGAAACGGCGACATCAGCAAAGTGCTGAATTACCTGGCTGCGGGGCAGAGCAAGACCTGCCAGGACTGGAAAGACCGCTTCAAGGAAAATTCCGCGAAAATGCAGAGCGGAAGTCTTCTGGAGGTGGCGGAAGTCCTGAAATGCCTCGTGGAAATCCAGGCCCAAAAGCCGCTTTCCTTCCGGGAAAAGAAGATGCTCGAACGGGCCCGGATCATGCTGGTCACCGAGCTGGCCACTTCGAAGGGCGTGTCCGAGCGGGAGGCCGTCGAGCTGCTTTCCCGGTCGCTGGCCAAAGCCAACCTGAAATTCCCGGAGCCGCTCTGACGGCCCGGGCCCCGGCTGGCAAAGCCGGGCGCGCAATGATCCCCAGGGATGCCGCAAGAGCGGACGAAGACCGTTTTGTGCGCCGCGCCGCCGCTCCACAGGGGAAAACCTGACCGGCATCCATGAAAAATCTTAGAACCCCGGAGCCGGAACGGCTAAAAATTCAGCGTATTTCCGCATAGCGCCGCCCGCAATTCCGGCCGAAGATAACTGTGGAAGGAAACAGCCCGCGGCATGCAGTGTCTCCATTGCGGGAAGAAACTGTCGTTTCTGCGCAAACTCGCCGATGGACGATTCTGTTCCGACGAACACCGCGAGGAATATGAGCGTCTGCAAAACGATCTTGCGCTGGCGCGCCTGATGGGGGCGCGGGGCAAGCCCAAGGCGGGCGCTCGCGGCAGCATCGCCCTGCCTCTGGCTCCGCTGCTGCCCGAAGCGCTCCGCATCGCCAACTGCCGCAGGCTGGCCCAGCCGCCGCTCCAGCTGATCGCTTTCGAGGTGGCGAGGTTCCTCCCGGAGCCCGATCTGCGCCCGGGCGTGCGGGGCTTCCCTGGAGCCAGTCCGTGCCCGCTCGCCGCACCCGCTAAGAACGGGGGCTCGCCGCTGTGGGTCCCGCGCACGGAGGCATTGTTCAGCCCCGGCAATGGCGATGCTGCGATTGCGGTTGCTCCGGTGCTCCCTTTGGATGAGATGCCCGGCGGCGGTGTCTTCTGCGGAGCTGCTGGTGTCTCGGATGATGAGCCGGCAAGGCCGGCAGCGCCTGCGGAGCCGCCTTCGCCGCCGATGGCGGCCGCGCTGGTCCCGGAATTGGCGCCTGTCGCCGGCGCTTTGCGCCCATGGTGCCCGAAATCGGCTTTGTCCAGGCTGAGCCGGAAAAAGCTGGTAGTGATCGTCCCCAAGTCGGGCCTGAAGCTTCATCCGGCGAAGGCAAAGCCGGGGAGGCTGCTCGGGGAGGGCGTGGAACCGGCGCCGGTGGCGTGGAAACAGCGGGCGCAGATGCGCCCCGGCGGGCCCATCTTTCCGGCAGCGCCAACCGGGTTCTTGCCCGCCCGCGCGCAGGAGCTTCAGCCTCCCGAACCCGCCTTGCCTTCGGCCATGGCGCTGGAGGAGCCGGCACCCGAAGAGCATCCCCCGCTTTGTGGCAGGCAGGAACCGGTCGCCTTGTCTGCGGCGCTGCCTGCGGCGGTGCATTTGGAGCCCTCGTCGGCGGAGGCCGAATTTGCGCTGCCGCCCGCCCTGGTTCCGGCGCCGGCGCACAGCGTGCTGCCCGGACGGCTCCGGGTGGCCGCCATGATTTCTGTGGAGCAGCGTGCGTCGCGGCCGGAAAGCCCCGCGAGGAAGTACGGCTGGAGTCCGCCGCCGGATCTCTGCCCGCCCGGCCCGGTTCTCCCCGGACGGCCTGTGGCCGCGGCACGGCCGCCGGCCGCTTGGCCATGCAAGCCCGGATTGGCGCCGTTCGCTTTGGCCCCCGTGTGCGCCGCACGGATTGCGCCGGGTCCCGCTGGCGGCACATTGCCGGCGGAAGGCCTGGTTGTTTGCATCCCCGGGTTGAACGGGGAGCTTCCCGCGCGGCAGCTTCGCCCGGCGTGGAAGCTTGCCGGGTTGTCGCTGCCCGCCGTCCCGCCGGAAACTTGGCGCCTCGAACCGGCGCCTGTGGCGACAGCGTGGCCTGATGCGCTTCCCGCCCTGCCCGCATCCGGCCTGGATCCGGTTCCGCCGGAAGCTCCAGCGCCAGCGGAGGCTGCGGCCGGCACGGCGGCGGTGGAAGAGTCGCTGGCGGCGTTGGATGCCTGTCAGAGGGTCGCGCCGCCGATCGCGGAGCTTGAGGCGGCCCCGCAGGAGGTTGGTTCACCGGCTGCGGAGGCCAATGCCGGGTTGCAGCCACCCTTGGCCGGACCGGCGCCAGCGGCCGGGCCGGCAGACTTCGGCGGCGATGCGGGCCAGGAGCGGCAGCCGCACCGGGTTGCCGGCCGCGTGCCGGAGATGCCGATCCGGCCGGTGGATTGTGTGGCGGCGCTTGCCGGGGCGGAATCCGGCATCGAGGCCCGGCCGTGCTGGACCTCCCTGGACGAGCCGCGGCCGATGACGCCTACGGTGCGGTTCGAGCTGGATCATGCAGACGGCTCCGGGCCGCGCCGGCGGGGCGAGGCCGGCAGGCAGGCGAAACGGAGCAAGCCGCATAAAGCGGCTGCGCCGGCCAGGAGGTTCTGGTCTCACGCGCCGTCCGATCTGAAGTGGATCGCGCTCGTCTTGCCGCTGCTTCTGGCGCTGGCGGTCTACAGTTTCCGGTCGAGAACGCCGAATCCAGTCACAGGGGAACACGAGATGGCTTCCGCAGCCACCGGCTCCGCGCGCTCCGCCGCCCCGGACAACCGCCTGAACGCGCTCCAGCGCATCATCCTGCGGCGGGCCGCCATCCGGCTGTTCGATGACTTCCGCGGCGGGCTGGGATCCTGGGAGGGCAGGGATGGATGGGCCAAAACATGGCGCTACGGCGAAGCGACGTTTCTCGAACCGGGCGAGCTGGCGCTGCTGACGCCGAGCCTCGGCATGACGGATTACACGCTGACATTTCTGGGGCAGATCGAACGGCGAAGCCTGAACTGGGTGTTCCGCGCCCGGGATCTGTCCAATTACTACTCGATGAGGATCGTGATCACGCGCGGCGGCCCGTTGCCGGAAGCCGTGGTCGTCCGTTCCGTGGTGATCAACGGCAAGGAGCAGGAATCCCGCACTCTCCCGATTCCGTTCCCCGTGCGCGCCGACACGCTGTATCTGGTGCGGATGGAGGTCCGGGGGCAGGATTTCACCACCTATATCCAAAACCAGCTTGTGGACCACTTCAGCGACAGCCGCCTCAGGCAGGGCGGCATCGGCTTCTACAGCCCGAAAGGCGACCGGGCGCTGCTGCGCTGGGTGGAGGTTTCCCATCAGTACGATTACCTGGGCAGGCTTTGCGCGCTGCTGTCGCCTTACGGCGTGCAAACCCTCGCTGGCAACTGACGCGGATCGAAGAGGAAGCATATGAAAAGCGACAACCGGCTGCTTGAAGAACTCAGCCCCGAAAAGGGCAGCGCCCTGGCGCGGGCCGTCGCGCTCCACCTGGACGGCAAAGGCAGGGAGGCCCTGAAGGAGCTGGACCGCGCGCTTGAGTCGGGGGCGGACTCGCCGCGCGAGATTTACGCCGCGCGCGGGCACATCCAGTTCGAGCTGGAACTCTACGACGAGGCGGTGAAGAGCTACGAGGCGCTGACCACCATCGACCCGAACGCCACGTCCGCGTTCTTCAACATGGCGGTCTGCCAGGAGAAGCTCGGCCGCTGGCCGGAAGCCGCGGCCAACTTCCAGCGCGTTCTGCAAAGCGACCCGGAGCGCAACGACGCCCGTCTCGGCATGGGCATCGCGCTGCTGCACCTGAAGAAGGCCGACGAGGCGCTGGAATGCTTCGAGCTTTGCCTGAAGGCCGAACCCTCCAACGAAACGGCGCTGTTCGGCAAGGCGGTGGCTTTCGAGCTGCTCGGGCGCCTCGATGAGGCTTTGGGCATCTACCGGCAGATTCTCGCAGCGAACCCGAACGCCGAAGAGCCGATGTCCAACATGGTGCACATTGGCATGAAGCGCGGCGACGAGGCGCTGGTGGCCGAAATCAGCGAGAGGCTGCTCGCCCTGCGGCCGTTCTCCCAGGCGGCGCTGGAGGGGCTGGCCTGGTGCGCCTTCCATCGCGAGGATTTCGAGGCCGCCTCGCGCTATTGCGCCAAGCTGGTGGAACTGACGCCCGACAACTTCGAGCGGCGCTACAACCTTGGCGTGGCGCTGCACCGGCTGGGCCGGCTGGAGCAGGCCGAAAAGGCCTACGAAGAAGCCTCCCGGCTCAAGCCCGATCATGTGCAGACCTGGGCCAACCTCGGCATCCTGCGCCAGTCGCTCGGCGACACGAAGGGCGCCCGGGAAGCCTACGAAACGGCCTTGCGCCTGAATCCCGATCTGCCGGAAGCGATCGCCAATCTGGCCGGACTGCTGGAATCGCAGGGCCATCCGGAGGAAGCCGAGCCATTGTACGAGCGGCTGCTGGCGAAGCACCCCGAGTTCACCGACGCCTGCTTCCGCCTCGGCTACCTGCGGTTGTGCCGCGGGGACGCCCTGGGCGCGATCGATTCGTTTGAGCAATGCGTGCAGGCCAAGCCGGACTGGGTGGAGGCGCTTGTCAACCTCGGCCTCGCCCGGAAACAGACCGGCGAACTGGAAAAGGCGCGCGAGCACTTCGAGCGCGCCGTGCAGTTGAAGCCGGACTCGGTGGAGGCGCTGCGGGGGCTGGCCGCGCTGGCCGTCGAACAGGGCGATGACGCCCGCGCGCTCGAATATCAGGGCAAACTGATCGACCTGGGCGAGCGGTCGCCCGAGCTGTTCTACAACACCGGGCTTCTGCTCCAGCGGCGCGGGCAGATCGAGGACGCCATCTCGCTGTATCGGGAAGCGATCGGCATGCGCCCGCAGTTCCCCGAGGCGCTGCTCAACCTCGGGCACGCTCTCAAAGCGCAGGGGCGGCTGGAAGAGGCCAAGAGCTATTGGCGGCAGGCTCTGGAGATGAAGCCCGAACTCGCCGAGGGCTACTTCGGCGACTGACAGCGCGGCATCGTCCCCGGCCGGGGCCGCCGCGGCGCCCCGTTCTGCCGCCGGGGTGATTTGTGGCGCCGGCGGAGTCCGCGCTTCCCTCCTGCAAACCCGGCACGGCCGAAGATCGCCATCTTCGCGGCCGCCGCAACAAGCTTTGGGTCCGGCGTGCGCCCCGCTGCCCGCACGTTTCTTGGCGGGCGCCCGAATCAATCCTTTTTCTTTTTTCTGGCCGGCTCGCTCTCGGCGGGCTTCGCCTGTTCGTAGTCGGCGGGCGTGGCTTCGCGCCATCCGCCCGCGGGCTTTTCCGCCTTGCCGCCGGAGGGAACCGGCTCGTTCGGGGCAGGGACGCCGAGCCGCGGGTCGGGGCCGCGGGTGCCATACGACTCGCCAGCCGGCCGACGGCGCAATTGCGGTGGAGCGTCGCGCGCCGCATCGGGCGGCGTCTCTTCCGCCGGGGGCGCCTGCATCCCTTCCACCGGCTGGCCGGCGGCGGAAATCTCCTCAGGCGGGGGCGGCGTCCAATCCGCAGGCACCACGTACTGCGAGCGGTACTTGAGCTGCGCTCCGGGGTGTCTCCGGGCGGCCTCCGCCGAGAGAGCCACCGAAATGGTGCGTCGCTCGCCGACGCGCGCATCCGCAGGCACGGAGAAAAACAGCGAGTAGCGCTGGCGCAGGTTTTCGAGCGTCTCCTGCAAAGCGTAGGCGTGCTCGACCGGCAGGCTGTCGCCGCCGGAAGCCCGGGCGATTTCGGCCGTGCCCGCCGATTGCGTATGCGGCCGCATCGGGACGGGCGTGCGGCCCGGGTAGCGCGGGCCGAAAATGATGTCGCCCCAGCCGGGGCTGCGCTGGCGGCGGCCCGTGCCGAGGGCGTCCGGCGCGATGAGCGCGCTCAACACGGCCTCGGCTTCCTCGAGCGCCCGCAACACGCGCTGTTCGTTGCGGTCCCGCTCGGTCTGATCGTCGGTGAGAATGACGATGGCGCGCCGCGCGTCGCGCCGCCCGGAAGACTGCACGTAGCGCGCAGCGTCCAACAGCGCGCGGGTGATGTCGGTGCCGCCGTCGAAGCGCTCCTCGTCGACCACGTCCTGGAGGCCGCGCGCGAGAACTTCGAGCGAGTCAGTCCAGCCCAGGCGGACGCGCGTGCGCCGGTCAAAAACCATCACCGCGCCGCGGTCGCCTGGCACGAGCGTGCGCAGGGCGGAGCGCGAGGCGCGCGCGATCCGCTCCACATGCGGCCTCATGCTCACGCTGACGTCGATGAGGAACAGCACATCGAGCGGCATCTCCTCGGCGGCGAAGCTGCGAATCGGCTGCTGGCGGCGGTTGTCGTACAGCACAAAGTCCTGCGCGCCGAGGCCGCGCACCGGGCGCCGCCCCGGGGTCGACACGAGCACATCGACGCGGACAAGGCTGACCTCGCTCCTGAAGACAGGCGTCTCCTGCGCCGCGGCCAGCGCGGCCAGGACCAGGGCCGGAATGAGGCGCAAACCCATCACTGTGTGCGACGCCGCCGCCGGCCCGGCCGTTGCGGCGCCCCTTCGAGCATCGCACCCGCCGGCCCGCGCGGCAAGCGGGCCGCTCAGAAGGGTGTGCACGCCGCCGCGGGCGCCCTGCCCTCCAGGTGGGCGCGGATCGCGCAGCGGTCCGGCCGCATGCGAAACTTCGTGCGGCGCTGCGGCGAGAGTTGCGAGGAGGTCCCAGGCGACGGATCGCGGCTCCGGCAGGGTCAGAAATTCTCACTCGCGCAAGAGAATACCGGCTGTCGTTTCACCGGCACTGCCGCAAGCTGGAACGACCAGAGCCGTCCCCGGCGCGCCGCGCGCGGGCAGTTGCGGCAGCAAGACCGCTTCCCTTGGCGGCGGTCTTCAATCCAGTGCTCTTCAGCGCGGCGACTTCTCTCTCGGGCCACCGTTGAGGCCCGAAGGGAGCTTCAGCTCGTCGGCGCGGGAAGCGGCAGCCCGGCCGCCAGTGCTTCCTGCATTGCCTGGCTGTCCTGGAAGCCCTGTGAAGTTCCTGTTGCGGACCGGGAAGTCCATGAACCGCTTATCCCGGTCACCCGCAGGTCTGGCTGCCAACCTTCTCGCTCCGCGCCTTGAACCCGCTGTGGCGGACTTTTGCATTCCAAATGAAGGCTTTCGTCCGCCTGCCGGGGAAGCGTCCGGTGCCAGGAACACGGAAGCACAGACTATTGTCCGAGCCACGCGGCAAGGCGGGCTTTCTGTTCCTCGGTGGCGTCGGGGCGGATCTCCAGCGTCCAGGACTCGGGCGTGCGCGCCTCCAGTGGCAGCTTCAGCGTCATGAGCTGGTCGCGCCGGGCGACGAGCACCTCCACCACCGTGCCCGGCCTGTAATTCTCAAGGTGCGAGGGCCATTGCTCGGGCCGCACGCGGAAGCCGTTGACGGCGAGAATTTCATCGTCCACGTTGAAGCCCGCTTCGTAGGCCGGCGTGCCGCGGCGCAGGCCGGAGATCACGATGCGGCCCGGCGTGTTCGCGCTGACGCTGATCCCGGTGACCAGTTGCGGCCGGCCCTGCGCCGGGCGGAAGCGCAGCCCGAACCAGTCGAGCATTTCCGTGTAGTCCAGCTCCTCGGTGGTTTCCAGCACGCGCCGGAACCATTCGGAGAGATCCGCGCCCGCCACCTCGCTGCACACGGCCCGGAACTCCTGCGGCGTATACCCGCGCGCGCCGCTGTAGCGCTGGTTAGCAAGCCGCATGGCGTCGTCGAGCGAGCGGCGGCCGCCGGTGGCGCGGCGGATCCTGGCATCGAGCAGCAGCCCGATCACCTGCCCTTTCGTGTAATAGCTGATCGTCGTGTTCGGCGTGTTTTCATGCGGCCGGTACAGGCCGATCCACGCATCGAAGCTCGCCTGTTCCACGGGCGACACCAGCCGCCCGGGCGTCGACTGCAACTGCCCGATGGCCTGTGACATCGCCTGAAGAAGCTGCTCGCGCGTGGACAGCCCGGCGCGCGCCAGCGCCAGCGGGCCGTAATACGACGTCACGCCCTCGGCCAGCCAAAGGCTGCGCGTGTAGTTCTCGTTTTCATAATCGAACGGCCCCAGCTCCACAGGGCGCAGGCGCTTCACATTCCACAGGTGGAAATATTCGTGGCTCACCAGGCCCAGCCAGCCGAGCCGCGTCGGCCGCCGCACGCGCGGCGCGGAGGGGTCCGGGGCGGCAGCCGGGGCCTCCTGCGTGTTGCCGTACGCCCAGCGGCTCGTGTTCATCCAGGTCGAGTTGCGGTGCTCGAGGCCGCCGCCGGCGCCGGTGAGCAAATTGAAAAAGACGTATTTCTCGTACGGCAATCCGCCGAACATCCGCGCGTAAACCTCGACGATTTTCGCCACGTCCCGCGCCGAGGCCGGCCCGTCCCACCACGGCCCTTCGCCCTCGTTCACCAGATAATGCTTCTTTCCCGCGACCGTGAATTCGTGGATGGGCGCATTGCCCGCATAAATGGGGCAGTCGACCAGCTCGTCGTAGTCCTCGGCAACCCAAGAGTGCGGCGCGGGGCCTTCTTTCATTCCGCTGATCGATTTCTTCCACGCAGCGGGCAGCTCCAGCCGCACTTCGTGGGGGCGCTTTTCGCCGCCGACAAGCGTGATGAACGTCGGGGCGCCGTTCAGCATGGCGAAGGAAGCGTCCACCCAGTTGCCCTGGACGCTCATCTCGCGCGCGTAAACGCGGTAGGAGACCTCCACCGCGCGCGCCCCGCCGGCGCGGATCCTCCAGCGGTTCTTGCGCGTCTTCTCCCAGAGCAGCGCGCGGCCCTGCGGGTCGCGGGCCCGGAAATCCTCCACAAAGCGCGAGTACTCGCGCACGAGATACGAGCCGGGAGTCCACACCGGCATGAACAGTTCGACCTCGGCGCCTCCCGCAGGCACCTGCGCCGTCACCTCCACGTAGTGCGTGTGCGGCTGCGGGAAGCGCAGCGTGTAGCGGACCGGCTCCTGGGCGGCGGCGAAGGCGGAAATGGCGAAAAGAAGAAGCAGGCGTCGTGTCATGGCGGTCTTACAATGAAGATAGCTTGGCATCAAAACCGGTCATTCATGTTTTGGGCGGCGGCCTGGCCGGCACAGAGGCGGCATGGCAGATCGCGCGCGCCGGGCTGGAATGCATCCTATACGAAATGCGCCCCGTGCGTCAGACAGCGGCGCACAAGACCGGCGCGCTGGCCGAGCTGGTCTGTTCCAACTCGCTCAAGAGCGATGCCGAAAACACCGCCTCGTGGCTGCTCAAGGAGGAGCTGCGGCGGCTGGGCTCGCTGGGCATGCAGGCGGCGGCCCGGGCGCGAGTGCCCGGCGGGCACGCCCTCACGGTGGACCGCGAGGTGTTCGCGCGCGAGGTCACCGCGGCGGTCGAAAGCGAGCCGCGCATCCGCGTGGTTCGCCAGGAGGTCGCCGAAATCCCGCCGGACGGCATCGTCATCGTCGCCACCGGGCCGCTTACTTCCGGGGCTCTCGCCGCCGACATCGCGCGCCGCACCGGCAGCGAGGGGCTGTACTTTTACGACTCGATCAGCCCCATCGTGGACGCCTCCACGATCGACCGCGAAAAGGTCTTCGCCGCCTCGCGCTACGGCAAGTCGCTCGATGGCGGGGATGACTATCTCAACTGCCCGCTCACGCGCGACGAGTACGAGGCCTTCGTCGACGCCATCCTCGCCGCCGAGCCCGCCGACGCGCACATCGAGGAAGACCGGCTGCTGCGCGAGGGCAAGGTCCCGTTCTTCGAGGCCTGCCTGCCGATCGAGGAGCTGGCCCGCCGCGGCCGCGACACGCTGCGCTTCGGCCCGATGAAGCCGGTGGGGCTCGTCGATCCCCGCACCGGCAAGCGCCCGTGGGCCGTGGTGCAGCTGCGGCAGGAGGACCTGCGCGCCGGCAGCTACAACATGGTGGGCTTCCAGAATTACATGAAATTCGGCGAACAGAAGCGGATTTTCCGGATGATTCCCGGCCTCGAACACGCCGAATTCCTGCGCTTCGGGCAGATTCACCGCAACACCTACATCAACGCGCCGGCGTTGCTGGACCTCCACCTGCGGCTGAAACAGGACCCCCGGATTTTGTTCGCCGGCCAGATTTCCGGCGTCGAGGGCTACGTCGAGTCGATGGCCACCGGGCTGCTGGCCGGGCGCGCGGCGGCGGCCATGGCGCGGGGCGGGGAGCCGCACCCGCTGCCGCGCGAGACGGCGCTGGGCTCGCTGGCGCACTACGTTTCGCACGCCCGCGGCGGCGCCTACCAGCCGGCCAACATCGCCTTCGACCTGCTTCCCGAGCTGGACGAGGAGACCCGCAGGCGGCTCGGCCGCGACCGCAAGGCGCGGCACGCCGCGCTGTGCCGGCGCGCGCTGGAGGCGCTCGAACAATATGAGCGAGCTTGAGCGGTGGATTGAAGACTATCTGGCCGAGCTGCGGCGCCAGAGCGCGTCCGGGCAGACGGTCGTCACCTACGGCGTCGATTTGCGGCAATTTCTCGAGTATTTTTCGCGCGGGGGATTGCAGCCGCCGGCCCCGGCCGAAATCGATGTTCTCGAATTGCGCGAGTGGCTCGCGCATCTCTACGGCCGCGGCCTCGACAAGACGACCATCCGGCGCAAGCTCGCCGCCGTGCGGAGCCTCTTCGAGCACTGCCTGCGCCGCGGCGCCGTGACGGTGAACAAGGCGAAGCTGCTGGCCACGCCCCGATTGCCGAAACGCCTTCCGGCGGTGCCGACCGAGGAGCAGACGAACGCGTTGATCGACGGCGTGGCGGAGGGCAGGCTGGAGCGGCCCTACCCCGAACGCGACCTGGCGTTGCTCGAAGTGCTGTACGGCTGCGGGGTGCGCATCAGCGAGCTGGAAGGAATGAATGTCGATGATCTCGATCTGCGCGAGGGCTGGGTGCGCGTGCGCGGCAAGCGCAAGAAGGAGCGGCAGGTGCCGATCCCGGGCCGCGCGCTGGAGGCGCTGCGCCGCTACATCGAATGCCGGCGCGCCGCGCCGGGCGAGAAAGCCCTGTTCGTCAATCACCGCGGCCGCCGCCTCACCGCGCGCGGCGCGCACAAAATCCTGCGGCTGTATGCCGTCGCGCTCGCCGGCGACTCCTCCATTCATCCGCACTCGCTGCGCCACGCCTACGCCACCCACCTGCTGAACGCCGGGGCGGACCTGCGCGCCATCCAGGAGCTGCTCGGGCACGCGTCCCTGTCCACCACCCAGAAATACACGCAGGTCTCGCTGCGCGAATTGATGGAAGTTTACGACAAGGCCCATCCGCGGGCCTGACAGGGAAACGCCTTAGAACCCAAGTCCCGGTACCTGCCGAAGTAGAATTGGGCATTCCGTTCCGTTGCCGGGGAACGCCCTGTCCCGCAGACTTTAAGGTAGACGCCCGGAATGCAACGCGCCGAGTTCGAATCCTGGAAACCGGTCGACGTGGCCCGCCTGCTGGCGCTGGTGGAGGCCGAGCGGCGCTACTACCAGCTCTTGCTCGAGGAGCTGCCCGTGGCGGTGGCCGTTGCCGGCGACAAGGGCGAACTTCGCGCGGCCAACCGGGCCTTCCGGTTGACCTTCAGCCTGGATGCGGGCGACGTCGGGCGCACGACTCTGGATCGGCTGTTTCCCGGCGCGCCCGTGCGGGAATGGGCCCGCGAAGTGATCGAGTCCGGCAAGCCGGTGGAGGATTGCGAGGTTCTGGTCGGACAGGGGGACGAGGCGCGGCGCTTTTTCCTGATGCTCGATGCCGCGCCTGTGTGGCAGCACGGGGCGCAGCGCGAAGTGCTGGTCACGGTCATCGAAGGCGCCCGCGAGGAGGAAACTCCGGCCGAGGCGCCTCCCGCGGAGCCGCCCAAACAGGAGTCCGGCAAAGAGAGCCGGCCCGGCGTTTCCCGGCGTGAAATCGGGCAGGCCAAGCGCGCCGCCCTCGAGAGGCTGGCGGCGCGGGTGGCGCACGTGGCCAACAACCTGCTCATGATCATCGGCGGTTACGGCGAGGAGATCCTTGAGAGCCTTCCCGAGGGCGACGTCCGCCGCGCGGGAATGGCCGAGATCCTGCGCGCGGCCGAGCGGCTAGGCCGGCTGACGAAAGACCTGAACGCCTTGACGGTGGCGCGCGAGTTCGAAGCTGCCGCCGTGCCCCTGGCCGGGTGGATGCGCGAAGCGGCCCCCCGTCTGGCCGAGTATCGCATCCGGACGGAGGGCTGCGAACCCGGCCTGTGCGCGATGACCTCGCCGGAGCTGCTCGAGCAGGTGTTGCAGGAAGCGGCGCGGTACCTGCTGCCGGCGCTGGGCGAGGAAGGCAAGCTGCATTTGCGCGCCCGCGCGCTGGATGACCGCACGGTGGAACTGCGGCTCGCATGGGCCGGCGCCGAGGTGAGCGAGGAGATGCGCGAGCGGTTTTTCGAGCCGTTCTCCGGCGAGAAGGCGGGCACGGATCCGCCCCTCGGGCTGGCCGGCTGGGTGAAGAGCTGGGAGAAGCTCGGGGGAGCCATGGAGCTGGAGGGCGACGCCCTCGTTCTCGTCTGCCCGCGCGCGCCGGACGCGGCGCCCGAGGAGTCTCCGCTGCTGCTCGTGGATGACGAGCCGGGCATTCGCAGCCTGGTGGCGCGGGCGTTGGAGCGGGCCGGATTTGCAGTGGTGCAGGCGGCCTCGGCGCAGGAAGCGCTGGAAGCGTGGCAATCCCGGCAGGCGCCGCCGCGCCTGCTGGTGACGGACCTGACCTTGCCAGGAATCCCGGGCAAAGAGCTGGCCGACCGGTTGCGCCTCCGCTGGCCGGAGCTGCCGGTGCTTTTTGTTTCCGGCTACACCTCGGATGCGCGGCTGGCCGCGGACGCCGCGGGCGGCCGGATGGATGAGCGGACGCGCTTTCTGCACAAGCCGTTCACCACGGGGCAGCTCCTTGAAGAAGTCCGGCGCTTGCTCGGTTGATTTTGACGGCCGCTGCGCGAAGCGCTCGCCGGTTCGCACTCCGCCGCAGCAATCCGGATTTTTGGCGGCGCGGAGACTGCACGTTAAAAGCATGGCTCGGTACCTGCCACCGTCCGGGGCGGTGCGGTTTCGGCGACCTGAATTCGGACGGATTTGCAGGAGCAGACGGCCGCGCGATGGAGGCTTTGAATGACGCGCCTCCGCGCAGAGGACTGCGCGCCGCGTCAATCACGCGGCCGCCGCAGTCCCGGTTCCGAAATGCGCTGGGCGAAAAACGGGGCAAGGATGGGTCCCCCTCCCCCGTGGGCGGCCAGCGTCGCAAACTGCGGCCCAGCGTGCGGCACCGGAGGCTGGCGGCAAAAAAGCCCGGATCAAATATCGGAAAATGCGGTCCGAAAGGATCCGCTGATTTCTCTTTCATAACGGAAGAAATCAGTCGCAATTATTTCAGAAGCAACTCGTGAGAGGAGCCGGTTTTGGGCACGCGGCAAAGTCCGGCGGCTGGCTGGCCGGATTGCTGCTGCCGTTGCATGCCGTCGCGGGATGCCCGGCTCGAAACGGAATCAGACCCGGACCGTTGCTTCCGGAATTTGCACGGCATGGACAGGCGGGTGCGCACGGCGATAGGGACCGCGGGCAGTGGCGGGCGCGCCACCCGCATGGCTCCATCCCGGAAAGCGCGGCCTGCGCTGCAAGGTCGCCTGGATCCGAAAGACCCGATGGCGGGCGCAAGTCAAGAGTGTGTGGTCCGGCTTTCGTTATCCTCCAAGCAAGGCCCATCTTTGCCCGGTTGAGGCCCTGTACCTTATGGCGACCCGTTCTCCGGTCCGCAGCAGCCAGGACAATGGCAAGTCCGCCTTGCGCTTTGTAGTGTTGCTCGGGCTGGTGAGCCTGTTTTCCGACATGACCTACGAAGGGGCTCGCAGCATTGCCGGGCCTTTTCTGGCGACGCTCGGTGCGAGCGGCGCCACCGTAGGAATCGTATCCGGCTTCGGCGAGTTCGCCGGCTATGCCTTGCGGCTTGTCTCCGGCTGGATCACGGATCGCACGCGCCGTTACTGGCTGTGGACCATCACGGGTTATGCAGTGAACCTTCTGGCGGTGCCCGCGCTGGCGCTTGCCGGCCGTTGGGAGCTGGCTGCGGTGCTGCTGATGACGGAACGCGTCGGCAAGGCGCTGCGGAACCCGCCGCGCGACGCCATGCTCTCCTTCGCCACGCGGAAGCTGGGTGCGGGCTGGGCTTTCGGCCTGCACGAGGCGATGGACCAGATCGGCGCCATTCTCGGCCCGTTGCTGGTTGCCCTGGTGTTGCACTGGCGGGGCGGGTATCGCGAAAGCTTCGCGTTGCTGCTCGTGCCGGCGCTGCTCGCGCTGGCGGTGCTGGCGGCGGCGCGGCTTCAGTTCCCGCGCCCGCGCGAGCTCGAACCCCGCTTTGCAGGACTCGAAAAGGAAGGCCAGCCGCGGACTTACTGGGTGTATCTGACGGGCGCGGCGCTGTGCGCCGCGGGCTTTGTCGATTTCCCGCTGATCGCTTTCCATATGGAGAAGACGCGGCTGGTCGGCGAGGCGTCGATCCCCCTGTTGTACGCCGTGGCCATGGGCGTGGACGCGCTGGCTGCGCTTGTCCTCGGGCGCCTCTTCGACCGCGCCGGGGTTCGGGTCTCCGCCGTCACCCCGGTGTTTGCAGCGCTGTCTGTCCCGCTCGCTTTCTTCGGCGGCGCCGCGGGCGCCTGGGGCGCCATGATTCTGTGGGGCGTGGCGATGGGCGGGCAGGAATCCGTGATGCGCGCCGCCGTGGCCCGGCTGAGCGCGCCCGAGCGGCGGGGCACGGCCTACGGCCTGTTCCACGCGGTGTTCGGCACGGCGTGGTTTGCGGGAAGCGCGGCGCTCGGGTTGCTGTATGACCGTTCGCTGGCTGCGCTGGCGGCAGTGGCAGTCATCCTGCAAGTGGCATCGTTTGTCGTCTTGCGGAATGCACAGCTTCAGAAATCTTTGCCGCCAGACTCCTGATTCCGCGCGGCGGACGCGAGGGGACGCGAGGGGGACAGCATGTCCCCCTCGTGGCACTGCTTCACTGGCACTGCTTCACGACGCACCGTTGCGCTTTCAGAGCCGCGAGCGAAGCGGGCCGCAGGCCCGCGAGAGCGAGCGGTTCGAACGCTCCAGGGAGCCCCCCATCGGACGATAGAATCCCTCCGCACTGACCGCTCACTCCGGCCGTCGTTCTGGCGAACGCCGACGCCCGTTCGCGGCTCTGAACCCGCTTCAGGGCGCACCGTTGCGCTTTCAGAGCCGCGAGCGGAGCGGGCCGCAGGCCCGCGAGAGCGAGCGGTTCGAACGCTCCAGGGAGCCCCCCATCGGACGATAGAATCCCTCCGCACTGACCGCTCACTCCGGCCGTCGTTCTGGCGAACGCCGGCGCCCGTTCGCGGCTCTGAATGCGCTTCAGGGCGCACCGTTGCGCTTTCAGAGCCGCGAGCGGAGCGGGCCGCAGGCCCGCGAGAGCGAGCGGTTCGAACGCTCCAGGGAGCCCCCCATCGGACGATAGAATCCCTCCGCACTGACCGCTCACTCCGGCCGTCGTTCTGGCGAACGCCGGCGCCCGTTCGCGGCTCTGAACCCGCTTCAGGGCGCACCGTTGCGCTCTCAGCGACGCGAGAGCGAGCGGCCCCAAAGCCCGGATTCCCCCTCGCGCTCGCGCCAAGGCTTGCTTCCTGGCCATCCCGTCCCTCCCGTCACAAGCTATCTGCCGCGTGGAATCAACGCGTTAGCCCCGGTGCGCTTGCTCCGCCGTGCGATACTCTCTGCTGCGGGGACACAAGTCTCTGGCCAGAGCTCCCCCGCTTGGACCGGACTGCCTTCAGTAGGGCGGCCGCCTCCGCGCGGCTCCTCCAAACCAGGCAGCCTCGCCGCTTCGGCGGCAGGATAGCGGATGTCCCAAGGTAAGACAGTATCATATCCCCCTCCATCCCCGCTCATAAGTTATTCGATTGTTTTGACGTTCATTTTAGCTCCCCTTGTCTCCCCTCTCTTCCTTCGGTATCATTTCAATAAGGATTAGGCCAGTCATATGGCCTGGGGGCGCGTGCATGGCTAGAAAAGGCACGAAACGGATTGAGCCGACCCAAGATGCTGCCGACGCCGTACCGTTCGGCTCCGGACGCTGGCGAGTGTCAGGTTCCATGGGGCTTTATCTGCGCAGCCGCGCGCGAACCAAGACCTATGTGGTGGTGCGGCGAGTTG
>Ga0308417_1001026_pt1 | contig 19431 bp, 19 predicted proteins | sample HotsprSampleOS65_FD_203528 | JGI IMG/M metagenome (GOLD analysis project Ga0308417, IMG submission 203528) | Hot spring phototrophic mat microbial communities from Octopus Spring, Yellowstone National Park, Wyoming, United States - 20090730_OS65 ... | reverse complement strand
ATATTTTTTTCAGAATCTCAAATCGAAGCTCTTCAGAGCGCGGTCAAAGAAACAATGAAATTTACTTTAAGCGAAGATATGCAAAATGCAATTATAGCAGCCTTGGAAATAGTAAAAGATTTTAAAGGAACCGTTAAAAATTTGATTGCAATGTTGGAAAAAAGCTCAAGAGAAAATCAGGCTACTGATATGATGCAAGCCCCTAAAACCTCTGTTCCGGAAAAGATTTCAGCTGAGGATATGGTCTTGGCTCACTCAGCTTAAAATCTTTTCTCCTTCTATCAAAAAAGTTTAGAATAATAGGTTAGTTTAAATAAATTTTAATGCTTCGATTGCTGATTTTTATTCTCATCATTTTCAGTCTTAACGCCCAGAAAGTCATAAATACGATCACAATTAGGGGTCCCATTTTCATAGGTGTAGCGAATTATGTTGAAAGAGCACTTGCTCAAGCAAATCAGCAATATGCCTCAGCAGTTTTAATTTACATAGACACTCCGGGCGGCGATTTAATGTCCACTCAAAAAATAATTCAAGCTATTCTTAGCTCTCAAGTGCCTGTACTATGTTTTGTCTCGCCGTCAGGTAGTATGGCTGCGTCGGCCGGACTGTTAATTCTGATATCCTGCGACATTGCCGCCGTAACTCCAGGCTCTACCTTGGGTGCTGCTACTCCTGTGATGGCCGCTGGGGAAAAAATCAGCGAGGATATGCGTAAAAAAGCCATAGAAATTGTTGCTAGCCTCGCAAAGTCTATTTCTGAAGAAAAAAACAGAAATATAGAGTGGGTCAAAAAAGCCGTTACCGAAGCAATAGCCGCCAGCGCTCAAGAAGCTCTTTCGGAACGGGTAGTAGATTTGGTTGCCAAAAGCGAGGAAGATCTGTTTAGTCAACTAAAAACCAGAACCATAAAAAGCAAGGACAGAGAACATCAATTGGGAGACTTTGCTGAGTATAAAAAAATTCCTATTGAACAGAATCTGAAGGAGCACATACTTCAAATTTTGGGAAGTCCTGAAATTGCTGGATTGTTATTATCTTTGGGCTTAATCGGGATAGCTTTAGAATTTTACAATCCAGGCCTCATTTTCCCGGGGGCGTTAGGGCTTGTGTTTTTAATTTCAGGACTCATCTTATTACGATACGTTCCAATTACAATTGGGGCTGGAGTTTTAATTTTTCTAGGATTAATAATGATTATTGCGGATTTTTTTGCCGGTACTATAATTTTGGGTGTCATTGGTGCTGTAGCTTTACTGGCAGGTCTATTTTACTACTTTGACCCCTCTGCACCTCCTTTGGAAATAACCCTGTCAGGCGAGTCATTCTTACCTCTAGCTGCAGGCTTGGCAGTATTATTGCTTTGGCTGATATTAGAGGTTCGAAAGGCTTTTTTCATCCAACACCCTTCTGGAATTAACATGTTCAAAGGTCAGTCAGGAATTGCGCTAGGTGATTTTACTACCGAAGGATCTGTTTTTTTCCAAGGCACGATCTGGAAAGCAAGGAATATTTCAAAAAAACCAGTGCAAAAAAATCAGAAAGTTAAAGTAGTGGACTTCCATGGGCTTGTAGCTAAAATTGAGCCGGAAGAAAATTAAAAAATTTTTAACATAGTGATCTTACCTGGGCTTTGTTTTAGCTAATTCAGTCTTACGTGAGTAAATTTTTCTTGACTAAGGTCTGCCTCATAACTTTATTGGCTTTTGTCTTAGTGATTTGGTTTTTACCAAAAGTAAAATCAGATCTCCCCTACATTCACAACATGGATGAAGCAAGTCATTTAGCCAGAATTGTCGATATGATAAATAGGAATAGCCTTGATCCCCAGTATTACCAAAAACCAGCCTTTCAGTATTTTTTCAGAATTCCTGCGGTGATGGTTGCTTATTTGGCGGATATCTATCGTGGAACTATAAAAAATTTTCAAAGCGTGAGTGTCAAGGATCCCTTTGGAGCAGGTGGCTATGCCTACTATGCTTATCCTAAAAACTTGTTGCTTTTTAACCGTTTACTCTCTCTTTTTACGACTGTTTTAGGAATTCTCGCTGTTTGTTTGCTAATTTTTAAACTTCTCGGCATTTCGGCTTCAATTTTCAGCTTTATTTTATTTCTTTTCAACTCGGTTCTTTTCTCGGAGTGCTGTTACTTGGCAGTAGATCCCTTTGCTTTCTGTTTAAGCGCGCTATTCCTCTGCGTTTTTACGGTTTCCGTACTCCGGCATAGCTTCTATTTGCTATTTATTTCAGCCTTGATTGCTGGACTTTTGTTAAGTAACAAGTACAACCACATAGTATTTATTCTGCTGCCCTATTGGTTTGCTGCAACAGGTCATTTCACTTGGCAACAGAGAAGTCTTATTTTCTCAAGTCCGGTAATAGTCTTTTTTCTGGTCAATCCTTTTCTATTTTTCAATTTTGGAAGCGCTCTAAAAAGCTTCACAACTCAGTTGATCCATTATGCTCAGCCAGGAAAAGAGCTAAATGTAACTCAGCAACTTAAACATCTAATAAACATCACATTTAAAGATATTTTCCCTTGGCAATTAGCTTTGTTCTTTCCCGCAGTTTTCCTGAGCAAAAATTTAAGGCAGCTAGCGATAGTTTTTCTCTTTTTTATTCTTGCATTTTTATTGCTTCATCTCCCTTTCAAAACTACTTTTACCAGAAATTTCATTCCTGTTTTGCCATTCTTGATATTTTTGGCCTCAGCAGGATTTCATGAAATTTGGAAAATCTCTTCGAAATTTCCTTTATTGAGGTTAGCGAGCTTGTTTTTAGCGCTAATTTGTTTGTATGAGCCTTTAAAAGCCACAGTTAAAGAAAGACTTGCCTCTATTTACTCTACAGAGAGTAGAAGAATAGCCGACAAAATGATCAAAGACCTAGATGGAAACGTGTTTGTAGCAGGAGAGCTTCAGCCAAAATTGCAAACAAGAAAGCTTTGGAATGTAAACCTTTTCAGCAAAAAAAAAGCTGGGTTAAATATCCTTACAGATCAAAATGCAAACTATTTAGTGGTTCCAGAAGGGTATAATTGGCTTGAATCAAGCCTAGCAAGACATAAGTTCTCGATTATTTCCACCAAACCTTTCTATTTCATAGTTACAAACCCACCAATGCACTTTTTCGAAGCTAATATCACCGAGATCTTAAAGCTTAAAAAGAAGGATACTGAAACGAAAATTTTATTAAACGGCTCCTGCACCCCAAAAGATGCCACGGATAGTCGGTGCTGGTTAACAAAACCTTTGACAAGAGTTCAACTGAAGGAGAAAGCAAAAATGATTGTGTTAAAGTTAAGGCATTTTATGCCCTCAGTAATGCCTGTTGGTTTTATCTGCAACCAGAGATTTTACATGCTTAAAGTTAGCAAAATTTCAGACATACCTCTTGATGTAAGTGATTGCTCAGATTTTTTTATTTACGTCAAGATTTTAGTTGCGCCTCAAAAGTTTGGCATACCAGACTCTAGGATACTTGGAGTCTTCATTGATGGGTATGCTTTAATAGAGTGAACATCAAAATATGCTTCATTCGCTCAAGTACTTAAACTGATACCAATAATAACTCAGTGTGCTATCTCAGTAAAATTTTAGAAAGTCGATTAATTTAAATCTAACAAAGCAAGTTCAAAGCAGTTAAGTTGACTGGATGGTAAATGCTATTTCAGTGCGAGCCTCAAAGTTAATTTCCTCTATTTTATTAGAGGTTTTTTAAGGTGCTTGTGGCCATTGAACTTATTACTTATCGAACTTAAAACTCTTGCTTAAAGTTCTTTTAATAAATCCAAGTAGGCTTAATAACTTCGGAAAATTAAGTTCTCTAGCACTACTAAGGGTTAGATCAACTGGATCAGCTAACTTAAGCTATCTTTCTTGAAGGCGCTATTTTTTAAATATTTTAGGGCGTACATTTTAAGCGCGCTTAGCACCGTACAAGCTTCTCCCTTGCTTTCTATTCTTAACTCCCTGACAGTCAAGTGTGCCACGCACTATGTGGTAACGTACTCCTGGAAGGTCTTTAACCCTACCCCCTCTTACTAGGACTACAGAGTGTTCCTGGAGATTATGTCCTATTCCAGGGATGTAAGCAGTTACTTCAACTCCGTTTGAAAGTCTAACCCTTGCCACTTTTCTAAGGGCCGAATTTGGTTTTTTGGGAGTTGTTGTAAAAACCTTGAGACAAACCCCACGTTTTTGAGGACAACCTCTAAGAGCTGGACTCTTACCCTTTTTCTTCCGGGGCTTTCTTAATCTTTTCTTTGTTAACTGAGAGATACGCGACACAGCATAAGTATAGTATAAAATTTTGCTGTTTTAAACAACTTGTAGACTTAAACGCGGCAAATTATCATAGAAAGTGTCAAAAACATCTTTACCTGGTTTTCAAGATATTTTTGGGCCAAAAGCTAAACTTAAACTGCAGTTTATCAACAGGCTGGCAGATGTAGCAAACAAGTGGATGTTTAACTACATTGAAACTCCTCATATCGAACAAGCTGATTTTCTAATAAAAGATCAAAGCTCCGAAATTGTTAAACAAACTTACACTTTTAAAGACTCCGGAAGCAGGATGTTAGCTTTGCGTTATGATCTAACTATGCCCTTGGCTAGATTCATCGAGCAACATTCAGCTAAGCTAGAGTTTCCATTTAGACGTTTTACCTTCGGCTCGGTTTTTAGGGGAGAAAAACCTCAGAAAGGAAGATTTCGCGAGTTTACGCAGGTTGATTTCGATTTAGTTGGTATAAAAAATTTCAGCGCAGACCAAGAGATTCTGACAGTTTTTTCGGATTGCCTGGAGGCTTTGGAAGTCTCTGATTTTGAGATACTTATAAACCACAGGAAATTTTTAGAGGCCGCAGCAGAATATTTTTGTATAAAAGATGTTGTAGGCTTTTTTAGGATAATAGACAAATACTCAAGCTTAAAAGCAGGTGGAATTGCAAACCTTTTAAAATCTTTAGACTGCAACTTAGCTGTCGATGATGTGATTAACCTTTTCGCGAACTCCGAGAAGTTTATAAATTTTCTAGACCGAAAATTTTTTGACAAAGATCTTTTAAGGCAATTCTTAAGCCTCTTAGAACTTAGCCCAAAAATAAAATTTAGTCCAACAATTGCTCGAGGTCTGGATTATTATACCGGCTTTGTGTTTGAAACCTTCCTTACAGTATCAGATGTAAAAATATCAATCTGCTCGGGAGGCAGGTACGATGATTTAATAAAGACCTCAAGCGGTGATCCATTACCAGCCGTCGGTGGCTCGATTGGGTTGGACAGATTATTAAGCCTCATAGAAATTCCTGATGTTTTGGACGGAATACTAATAGTTAATTTCGAAAACTCAAATCTGTCTTTTTTGAGATTTCTTCAGAAAGAACTTCACGCCTTAAATTTGAAAACTGAGTTATATTTAGTGAGTGATGACTTAAAAAAACAAATCAAGTACGCTGAAGCAAAAAAACTACGATTTATTATTTTCCCTCGCATTGGAGAGATTAACATCTTTGATCGATTCACTAAAAAAGAAGAAAAAGTATCAGATCCAAATCAAATGATCGGCTTTTTTAGGAACTTTTTAAATAAATAAACTAGCTTTAATTAGTGTCTGGATTAGCTTCCTGAATTTTTTGAATAGCCTTGGCCGGATCGAAAGGTTTATGTATTTTTTTTAGTTTTCCTTCTTCAAAAATTACATGTTTTCTTAATCGAGGGTCATATTTTCTAAGAGCCAATTTTTTACCACCCCTGATTTTTTTTCTATTTTTCCGATTACAATAAAAAAAACCCGATCCCGCGGATGACACTAGAAAACTTGTTTCTTTCTTAACCTTGGCCATCGAGGTATCAGTGTAGCAAATTACTGAAGGTAATTCAAAATTTTCAACTACTTGAGCATTTGGAATTGTGATAATTTATTGTACAAAGTGCGCTTGAAGCTAGAGGAAGTTTGGAGTCAGGTTTTACAAAAAGTGGATGATCTTTTGCAATTTGGTTTACTAGATATGTTGAAAAAAACCCGAATCGAGAGCTTTCAAGAAGGTATTCTCTCCCTTAAGACAGCATCTCAAGCGGCCTATGATTACTTTCAAAATAAAGCAGTACTGACTCATCTACTGATTATATCCTTAGAGATTTTCCATGAGCATGGTTTAGATTTAAAAGAAATTACTATTTCAAAATCTAACCAAGAATAAGCGATTTTAACACTTCAAAATCAAAAGGTTTCTCAACAAACATAAAACCTTCTTCGCTTGAAACAGGTTCTGCCGACATAAGAACAATTTTTGTGTGTTTACTATACTCTGCTATCTTTTTGATTGTATCAACAAATCGAAGACCGTCATCGAGGTTACCCAAATTTTTGTCAACTAAAATTAGGTTAAAGGAACTTTTCTTGATTAATTTAAGTGCGTCTTCAACAGATGAAGTTGTAAAACTTTCGCACCCCAAAGCCGTAAGCCATTTCTCTAAAAGAGTTAAAACAGCAGCATCGTCGTCTAAGACCAAAACTCTGAACACCTCAGCTAAAATGAATACTAGTGTGAATAACCTTGTGTAATTTAGTGACAAGGTCTTTTTCCCTAGGATTTATCTCCAAATAACCTTCGACTGATTCTACTCGATCAGCATACAACAATCCAAACAACTTCTCCTTAGCAACTAAAGGTAGAACAACCACTGGATAACTATCTTGAAATAAGCCCTTGCTTGGAAAGTTTAGTAGGTTTTTCCCCTTCGGAATCAAATGATGGTTCATATCTAAAACGAGGTTTTTAATGTCAAAATTTTGGAAGTTTCCATTAAAAACTTTGGTTTTTAAGATATCCTCTTCTTTGGATTTGAGAAAAAGAATCACTCGATGGAAGCTGTTTTTTAAAATATCTGTTGCTAAAAGCAGCAAAGCAGCTGTCGAGCAGTTTCTTTTTATTGCATCTTTAAGAGGCTGCAAAAGTTGATCGTTTTTCTCGTACTGACTGCTTCCAGTAACGCTGATACCGGAAATCTCGGCAATTTTCTCCGTAATTGTGGAAAAATCAAGCCCTGTCACTTCTTCTAAAGCGGAGGCAGATTGTAAAGTCACCCCTAACTTTTCTTCTACATTTCGAGTATCGAGCCCATATTTATTAGCTAATTTTTCTAAATTTAACTCATTATTTTTTAAAACCGCGGTCATAAGTTCATGAGAAAACTCAACTTTTCGAGCTAAATCAACGAACTCTGGATTTAAGTCTGTTTGTTTTTCTCCACTAATCATACGCTGGATATATATAAGAAAATCTGAGTAGTATTTAGGCATGTTTATCGATGACAGGACTAAGGAAACAAGCTCCAAGATGCTTCTTTGGTAAATAATGAAAAACGACTGTTCAAATGAAATTTGCTTAGTTTTCGCTAAATCTTCTATTTTATTTGCTATCTCCGGGAAGTAGTAAGACAGTAAGAGCTCTCCTAAACGCCTAAAAACCGTTACCAAAAAACCTATCTCCTCATTTTTCTTGTTTTCTGAGCTGCATAAGGCAGCTGATAGCATCGAAGCCAAAAGACTTCCAGCCAACGCTTTGGCAAATTGAGAGTCTTTGGCTTTTCCGGAAAAAGTGTTTATAACCAACAAGCTTGCGCAAAGATCGGCTATTGTTTTGGAACCCAATATTAAAACCGCTTCAGAAACGGATAAAATGGGTTTTACTCGTCTAAAATATGCGCTGTTAACCAGAGACAAAACTCGCGTTCCAAGCGAAGGCTCTTTTAAAATTAGATCAGCTATTTGTTGTGTTGAAACTTTGTAATCCAAAGCTAAACGCCTCAAATCATTTACAACTTTAGCCATTGCCGGAAAATCTCCATCTTTTGAGAATGACCTTGGGAGTTTTTGCGCAAGCTCTTCAAAACTAAACTCTTTGCTCATACTTTACCTCCCAAAAATGATTTTCTGAGTACTGTAACTAGACACTGCATAAAATCGCTTAACAAAAAAGGCTTCTTGATGTACTCATCAGCTCCCAGCTCGAAACACTCTTTAATTACTTTGGGGTCATCATTTGCAGATAGAATAACCACGGGTAATCTTGTTTTTTTCTCAAATCTTAGAGACCTCAGAAGATCTCTTCCATCTTTTAATCCCTTTAATCCCAAATCCAAAATAAACACATCAAAATTCTCCTTCTCTAAAGCTTCAAAAGCAGCTAAATCATCGCAAACCACAGTCACTTTAGCTCCTCGTTTATTTAAAGCTTTAGTCAAGAAACTAGCAGAAATATCATCATCTTCGGCAATTAAAACATTGATTGTGGTTAGATCAGCTGACATTTTGCTATCTTCTTTTTGGACAATTTCATTTTGAGCATTGTTTCCCAACGGCAACAAGAACCAAAATACTGAACCCTGACCTTCCTTGCTTTCAAAATCCAAAATCCCTCCATTTAAATTAACCAGATATCTAGTTATAGCTAAGCCGATACCCGTGCCCTCTTGTTTGGATGAGTACTGATCTGAGCCTCTTTCAAATCTTTGAAACAGCTTGCCTTTTAAATCATCCGAGATGCCAACTCCGGTATCTTTGACCGAGATCTTTATTTTATCCGCTTTCTTTTCGGCGGAAACAATTACGGTGCCACCTTCTGGAGTATATTTAATAGCATTTGATATCAAATTTAAAAGAATCTGCCTAAGATGCCTTTTATCACACTTAAAAAACCTATTTCTCAAAGACTCATCTGTCTCTTCTATAATAAGCTGAAGCTTTTTTTGGCTTGCTGTTCCCTTAAGAATATTTACGGTTTCCACCACTGCGCTCCAGGTTAAATCTTCCGGTCGGGGAATTTCTTTGCCAGACTCAAGCCTAGCAAGGTTTAAAAGTTCGTCAATAAGAGATTTTAAATGCTCGCAGGCTTTAAAAACATGCTGAATAGCTTCCAATTGATCTTTTGAAAGAGGACCCAGCAAACCATCGACCAAAATTTGAGCGTACCCAAGGATTGCAGTTAGCGGGGTCCTAAGATCATGACTCATATTCGCTATGAACCGATTCTTAGACTCATTTGCCTCCTCCGCCTTTTTTTTAGCATCTTCTAACTCTCTTACTTTCTCGCTTACAAGTGACTCTAAATGTTGCGTATAAGCTTTTATTTGGCACTCATACTCAGAAATTTCATGAGCAAGGTAAATAAAGTCGAAAGCAAGTTTAAGTAAAGACTTTTTAGCCTGCGATAAGGGTTTGCTAAAAGCTACTACCAGTGCTAAACCCTTCTCCACCTTTCCTCCAGTAGCGATAAAAATTTCTTGAATTCCCGTGTTGCAGAATTTGTAAAAAGGATTGTTTTTATCAACTTCACAAGTGTTTACACTTAGATTCAAACCGTTGGCTATGAAAGACTCTAATGCTGGTTCGAAAAATCCTGTTTCACTAAAAATATTTTGTCCGAGCGAGCAAACAAGGGTTATTTTTTCATCTTTAACAAAAACGCTCGCGGCTTCAAAATTGCAAATATCATAAATTTTACTTAAAACTAACTTGTCAATAACATCAACAACTAGATTTCCTAAATCTTCCTTCAGAATATCACACGAGGCGCTGGCAAAATCCACAAATGAGGAAAACTCTTTGGTAAGACGTTTTAATTCAATCCGTTTTTTTTCCAAATTGTAGTAAGCCGCCACCAAACTCTTTACTACTTGCTCAAGCCCTTCAGTTTCTATGATCTCTGTGTTCAGCTGAACACTAAAATCGTCTCCAAGACTAATCCCGACAGTACTAAGTTCTTTCTTGATTCTTTCAAACGAACTTTTTGGTAAAACGAGCCCTGCCATTCAAATAGCGAACAAACTTGCCTTTATAGGTAAATTTCGGCTTCGGAGTCAAGTTTCTTTACTAAAATTTGACAGCAAAATCAGCAGTCCTTATAATAAAAAGCCTGATGAAAGTACGGGCCTCTGTTACTAGAATTTGCAACGATTGTAAGATTGTCAGGCGGGGTAAAACTGTAAGAGTTTTATGCAAAAAAAACCCAAAACACAATCAAAGACAAGGTTAGCTTTCCAACTGCTGACTAGAGCTTGCCTTCATACTGTCTAAGAATTCTTGATTGTTCTTAGTTGATTCCATCTTTGATATCAACCACTCCATAGCCTCGACTGGGCTTAGCGGAGCAAGCAGTTTTCTTAGTAACCAAACTTTGTGTAAAGTATCCGGATCAAGCAAAAGCTCTTCTTTTCTCGTACCACTCTTGTTTAGATCGATAGCTGGGAAAATCCTTCTCTCTGCCAAAACTCTTGATAAGACAAGCTCCATGTTGCCCGTCCCTTTAAACTCCTCAAAAATAACTTCATCCATTCTACTTCCCGTTTCTATCAGAGCTGTGCCTATGATTGTTAAGCTTCCTCCCTCTTCGGTATTCCTAGCAGCGCCGAAAAATCTCTTGGGCTTGTGAAGCGCGTTGCTATCAACTCCTCCTGATAAGATTTTACCCGATGCAGGAACTACAGTGTTATAAGCTCTTGCCAGGCGTGTTATAGAATCCAGCAGAATGACTACGTCAAATTTGTGCTCTACTAATCTTTTGGCTTTCTCGAGCACCATTTCGGCAACCTGAACGTGTCTATGGGCAGGCTCATCGAAAGTAGAGCTTACAACTTCTGCTTTAACACTTCTTTCCATATCCGTAACTTCTTCAGGGCGCTCATCTATCAGCAATACTATCACTTTACACTCTGGATGATTGGCCGTGATACTCTGCGCTATTTGTTGAAGCAAAATAGTTTTGCCGGCCTTCGGCGGGCTGGTTATTAGACTCCTCTGTCCTTTTCCAATAGGAGCAAACAAATCAATTATCCTCATACTTAAACTTCCGTTCGGGATTTCTAACTTAAGTTTTTCACACGGGTAAAGCGGAGTAAGATTATCAAATGATATTTTATGTTTAAGAACCTCAGGCTCGTCAAAGTTTACCTTTTGAATGTTTACCAGAGCAAAATATCTTTCTCCCTCTTTTTCTCTTGGCACTCTAACAGATCCGGATATAGTATCCCCAGTTTTTAAGCCAAATTTTCTGATAAGCCCCGGACTCACATAGATATCATCCGAACCACTTAAATAATTCGAATCGGCAGTTCTTAAAAACCCAAAACCGTCATTTAAAACTTCAAGCACTCCTTCTGCAAGAATTACAGAGCCAGGAGCAGCCATTTTGTTTATTATTGAAAATATTAGATCTTGCCGTTTAAGGTTATTAACTCCCTCAAGACCTAAAGACTGTCCAAGTTTAATTAAATCATCAGGTTTCAGTTTTTTTATTTTGTTTAGGTCAACTACATTTTCGGCAATTTCAACTGAAAAGCTATCTGAGCGATTGTTCACTAAAATTTTGCTTTGCGAAACTGTTAGATTTTGAGCTTTACTTTCAACAGCAGAAGATTCTGCGGAAGTAGATATCTTCGTACTAGCATCTAGTTTAGTCTCTTTAGTTCCAGCTTCATCTGGAGTTTCAACGCTATTCCCACTACTAATTTGCTCTTCGCTTACGCTTACTACCTTGATTCTTTTTCTACTTCGATGCGACCCAGATACACTTTTATCATTCATGGGATTTTATATGAGAAAAGCAAGGATTCTTTTACAAATACTACCACAGTTTGAAATATTTTGCAAAAATTAAAAAATTTGCCTGAAATCCAAACTTTTCGAGTATTCCAAAACAGTATCCCGTAAACTTTGAGGATTTAAAAGCTGGAAATTTTTGCTCAAAAACTCACTCACCGAACACAATGGTTCAATTTTAATCTCTGAAGGTAAGAATTCTCTGTAGAAGCCAAAAACAGGAGAATTGAATCTATCAACAACTTCGTGAAGTTGCTCAATTTTTAACCACTTAATAATTATCTCGCCATTTCTCTGTGGGTCTTCATAAGCCAGTATGCAATCTCTAAAATTTACAGGCATTATTAGTAAACCTTGTAAAATTTTAACAGCAGAGCTTAATGAAACAGAGCTAACAAAATCTTGTAATTTAGCGGCCAACCCCAGCGCCGTGGCCATATTAACTCTTAAACCGGTAAAACTACCAGGCCCCCTTGAGAAGACAGCTTCACTTATTGCGTTAAAGTCTATATTTTGAAGTGTCTCATAAAGCTCTAAACTAGAGTCCCAGAGATTGACCCTGACGATATTGAAGTCCTGTTTACCCCTTTTTAATGTGATACTGACAGCAGCTAGAGAAGCATCAAAAAAAAGCTTATTTTGCTGATCTTCGGACATTAGAGAGAATTTTTAATAAATGAAGCAAACCAAGGCTACAACTTGTGATAAAAAATAATCCGTGGGCAAAGCTTAAAGTCACACTTAAAAAACTAGGCTCGCTTAAGCCCAAAAAACCAAACTCATCAAAAACTATTGCCGCTGGGAGATTATGGTCGTGGTGGTGTAAGTGATTCGAAAAAGCGTTACCCTCACCTAATACGCTAGGAATGAGACGAGGCAAAGAGACTAAAAGAAAACCTGAAAAAAGCTGTCCACCCATTATCAAAATCAGACTAGAAAAACCTCCGAGACCAGCAAAGAAAGCCACCTTGTTCTTAATTGAACTTGCCTTAAAAATTAGCCTTAACATAGGTCTAACTAATCCCTGCGAGGCCGCTAGAAAAGACATAAAAACTAGAGGCAAAACAACCAGTGGACTGTGCGCCAACTGGGTAAAGTTGGAAACACTAGATCCCAAAGAAATGACTCCTCCAACCGCAGTGAAACCTCCTAACAAAAAACACTTAACCGAACACAACACAGATGCAAAAACCCCTACTAAATCTGATTTTTTAGACTCTTTGAAACACACATTTGTAAGTCGGCTAAGTCTATGAGTTTCAAGCCCTCGCTCGTTTAATTTAGCAGTTTTAGGCATAGAATTTGAGACTTCAGTTCGGCTTCGATAGCTTTTTATTGATGATATTTCTATCTTGGTCTTTTTTACCTGTGGATCTTCATTGGTCTCTTTTCCCTGTGGATCTTCGCCAAGGGGAACCTTATCCCTATTTGGATTGTCAGTGCGTCTTGGTGGTTCATAAAACATCTAACAATTCTCGCAAAATCATAACATTTTTTTTAAACTCCGTTAAAGATCCAAGGTTACCCAGAACTATATCACTCTTTAGGCTAGCAAGCTCAGGGAGTATCTGAAGTCCTAATCTCGCAGCTCCAGATAAGCCCCATTTTTTTTTAGCTACTTGTAAACATCTCGTTCTTAAAGATGCAATCAAAACCACAAATTTGGGAACTTTTAGGCTCTTTAATCTTGCTGAAAACCTTTTTGCCTCAAAATATAACGGTGCAATAAAAATACACGGTCCTTTTTTATTACGGAACCAATTCTCAAACTCTAAAAACACAAAATCGTGGATAACTCTTTCCCATCGACGCCTCAAGCTAGGGTTAGAAAAAATTATCTCCGCTATTTTCTTTTTAGAAACCCTTCTACCGATGAATGCAGATGGTATAATTTTTCTTAAAACCTCTTTTTTTCTTCTCAGCGTCCATGCAACTATGGTATCAGCATCAATACAGGGGAATTTACGCCTTAGAATTTTGGCAGCTAAAGACTTTCCTGAACCCAAATTTCCCGTGATCACTATTATTTTTTTCATAAGGTAAAAAAATGGGTTAAACTAATTTTTGATGAATATTAATGATTTTTGGAAAATTCGGCAAAATATCTTAAGTACTAGAAGGGTATTAGATTTGTCTTTAATTAATCCTGATTTGCAAGTGCCCAAGAAGGTGCTCGACCTAGCTAGTAAGACTTTAAATGAAACAGGCATTAACAGGTATCCTACAGCAAAAGGAAACAAAAAAGCACTCGCGAAAATACTTGAGTATTGGAATGCTTTGTCTGGAATTAATTACTCGGAAGATGAGATTTGTTTAAGCTCGGGCACAAAAGACAGCTTAGCTAGCTTTTTCAGAGTCAAAGCTCTACCTGGCCAGGTGGTTTGGACTCAAGAGCCTACTTATCCTATGTACAATCTTATATCCAAAAGCTTTGGTCTTAAGCTGAAGCAGACTAGTCCGGATTTTATAGTCCTGACAGCGCCCAACAACCCATCAGGAAGGTTTTTGGAGTTGCAACAAATCGAAGCTTACATTAGAGATAATAAGAATATATGGATATTTTTTGACGCGGTCTACGCTCCTTTCTTCCCAAAAACAATAGAGCTTTTGAAGCATTTGCGTGGCTTGACACAAAATTTAATAGTTTCTTTTTCTTTCTCCAAAGCTTTTTCAATGGCAGGAGTTAGACTGGGGAGTTTGTTTGGGCCAAGGGACGCAATAGATCAAATCGTAAAAGCGAAAAGTAGGCTTGATTATGGAGTCGACCTTTTCAGTTCTATTTGCGCTTGGGCAATGCTTGAGTTAGCCGATGATTTTGCCAATTACGCTTATGAAGTTTACTCTCGAAGATACGAAATTGCCAAAAAGCTTCTAGGTCATTACATTGTTTCAGAACCAGGATTGCCTTTTCTTTGGTTAGATTTCGGTGCTTTAGATTCAAATAAAATTTTTGATGAGCTTGTGTTGAAAAGAATTCTTGTGCTGCCAGGCGCCATTTTTGGCGACAAATACCAAGCTTGCCTGCGCATCTCATTAACGGCCCCAGACACTGAATTACTATTAGCCTTTAAAAGCTTAGTAGCTATTTTAGAAACTAATTTTAGTGCGCAAGCTATTAATTTTTAGTTCAATCCTTTACAGCTTACTCCTTTGCGAGGACTGTAAAGGGTTGGTAATTAGCTTAGAATCGAAAACCAATACTCAAGAAGAAGAAAAAATATTAAAGGAGTTAACCGAGAAATGCCCTGCAATTCATCAAGCTTGGTTTAATTTAGGAGTTTTAGAGCTTGAAAAACAAAATTATTCGGAAGCAAGCAAGTTTTTTAAGAAAGCGTGGGAGCTATACAAAACCCAAAAATATCAGTTAGCATATGCTATCTCTTTACTACAAAATAAGGACAATTATTTAGGAGAGCTTTGGAAAGGCTTAAGCACTGAAAATAAAAAAAAGCTTCTAGAGTTTGTTGCAGACAAAGACGCCCTTTTACTTCTCGAAACCCTCGATCCTCAGCTTTCATGCCAGTTTGCCGAATTATTTTTGAAGTTTAAGGACTACCAAAGTTTTAAAAAACATGCCTCTATTTGCTCCGACTCCGATATAAAAGCAATACTGGAACTAATTTCTCTTCGCATAGAGAAACATGAGCCTGAACCAAATTTATTAAACAGCATACGGGCCCACAGTTTATCGAATATCTCTACCTTTTTGCTGCTCAAATTGTTTGAAATACTAGTAGAAAGGGAGCAGTGGGATTTGTCAGAGCTCTTGTTTAATAAACTTTCAAAACAGATTCCAAAAGAAAATCTTGATTTTTGGGCCTCTGGGGCATATGTTTTAGCAAGTTTAAACAAAAAAAGCGAGGTGGAGTCTTTAATTTTTGCTCTGAATTGCGTTTCAGCAATTTGTTTTGAGCTTTCAGCTAGAGCCCTTATGAAATTGGGGGATTTTAAGCAAGCTATAGACTTGTTAACTAAAGCAACTCAACATCACCCTAAATCGGCTTCTTTATACAACCTCCTTGGAGTAGCTACCAAAACTCTAGGAGATAAAACGCAAGCTCGAAAATTCTTTGAGATTGCACACTCTCTGGAACCTGAAAACAGGATTTATAAGGAAAACTTAGACGCTTTTTAGGTTTGGCTGGGGCCCGTCTCAGAGGACACCTCTAAGTCTTCTGCACTAGAAACAACAGTTACAATAGGCTCTTCTGGATCATCTACAGCCTCAATACCTTCAGGCAAAGTCAAATCTTCAACATGAAAAGCATCACCAACTCCGAGGTCATTAATCGCAATCTCTATATGTTCCGGGATGTTTGTTGGGAAACACCTTACAACAATGCTATGTTTTAAAATATTCAACAACCCTCCTTCTAATTTAACTCCTTTTGGTTCACCTACAAATCTTAGAGGCACTTCAAGTTCCACTTTCTCGTTTTCTAAAACAAGGAATAAATCAAAATGCAAGGGCTGTTTCTTTATAAAATCAATCTGTATGTCTCTAATAAGCGCAAGTTGATTGTTTAAATCTGGATCGTCTGACTCTAGTTGGAATATCTGTGATGAACTGGCTTTTTTTGCTACCTTCACGAAATCTTTAATTGGAATTTGCACCTTAACATTTTTATCTCTCCTATAAGCTACACCAGGTATTAGGCCATTGTGTCTAACCTTGCGCCCTTCGACTTCTCTTTTTGATACTCTCAGCTTAAGGATTCGCACGCTGTTGAAGTTATCACAAATAACTGGTTTTATCAACATCCTTGACCACTGATACCGACTTGCCAGCAACCTCAATTTTCTCCACAAAAAATTTCTGACCCTCATACTCTCGATACTGATGACTAACTAGCAAAACTTGGGAGCTCTCTGATAATTTTTCAATCATTTCAACCAGCTTCTTCAAGGACTTTCCTGAAAGCCCTGTATCTGGCTCATCAAGCAGCAAAATTTGATTTGAATGGTGAAGACGCGAAGTAATTAATGATGCTACAAGAAACCTCGCAAACTCTCCCCCTGAAGCTATTTTTTTCAAAGGCCTACACTGAAACCCCTTGTTGAAACTTGCAAAAAGTTCGAATGAGTCAACTCCCATCTCAGTCAACTTGGCGGGAGAAAATTTTCCCTCTAACTCCACATGAGAAAAATTAAGTTCTGAAAGCACACAGGAAAGCTCTCTCACAAAGTTCGGAAAGTAAGCTTTTCTTTTCTTGGATATCTCAGCTGCCAGAGACATTAATTTTTCCTCTAGAGAGCGCAGATCTTTCTCCAATCCACTGACTAAACTCTCCAACTCCGCTATTTCATAATTTAGCTCTTCTTCAAAACTCAACACTTTGCTGAGGTCCAAGTCAGGGTACAATTTTTTTAGATCATCAAAAAAAAATTTTATTTCCCAAAGCAAGTCCTCGCTCAGGTGGCAAGCATTTGCGTGAAAACTTTTGGATAAATTCTCCATCCAATTTTCTAACGAAATCAAAATTTGTAATCCCTCTTGATAATCTAAAGCTGTGTTTTTCAAGAACGAAGTTAAAGCAACCTTGAGTCTCGAGAGGTCATCTCTCATTTGGTCTAAGACTTCCGCCCGAGCTGCAACTTTCCGTAACTTTAGCTGTTGCTCTATGCTATCTTGAGAAATCAATCCATACTCTGATATTACCTCAATTAGAAGTTTTTTTGATTTAATAAAGTCCCGTACTTGCAGCAAATTATCAAGTTTTGTTTTAGCTGTACGTAACTCTTGAGAAATAGAATTTTTTTTACTAATAAGGTCTTTTAATCTCGGCAGTTCGAGAGGCTCATATTGTTGAATGAAAGAGTCAAGACATGATAATTGCTCTCTGTGGTCAAGTAGCTCTGCGTAAGCTCCTTGACCACAATAAACTAGTTTTTTAGAGATTTTTTCAAGATCAAGCAAATCGGAGAAAATCTGTGTTTTGCCTTTCTTATCTACTACATGAACAATCTGATGATTTAAACCATCATACTCTAATTCGAGGCACACTCGAGCGAAATCCCCATAAACCCCAACAAATTCCTTTTTTAATTTGGTAAAAGCACCTAAAATTGCCTCTAGGAACAAACTTTTTCCACTCCCACTCTCCCCAAAAAAAATATTAAGTTTCTTGTCTAAAGGGACAAACGCGTCCTTGAAAGTTACAAAATTTTCCAATCTTACACTTTTAATAAACATACCCTTCGGGCTTCAACGGGAAATTTAAGCCCAATTTAGTTTATTTTTTAAATTATTGACAAAAAAATCTTTGGATAGAACAACCAGATTATAGGTCTTTTCTGAAAGCTTCACTTGCGCCACTTCATCCTTAATAGCCAACTCTATGTGGCCATCGATAAGAAGGCTAACGGGACAAGAATCTTTATTAACTTTTACCTTAATTCTGCAAAAATTCGGCAGCACTAGCGGCCTGAAGCCGAGACTGTGAGAGCAAATCGGGGTCAAGACAACACAATCGCATTCCGGATAAACAATGGGACCACCCGCAGCCAACGAATAAGCTGTGCTGCCTGTTGGGGAAGATATAATCAACCCATCACCTCTTACACAAGACGAACCAAAATCGTCTAAATAAAAAATTAAGTTTACAAGACCAGCTCCTTTTTTTCTTACAAAATAAACATCATTTACAGCTAAATATTGCTTTAGCCCCAGTTTTACCTCTAAAAATCTTCGACTTTGCAGCTGATAAATTCCTTTCAAGATTTTGGTTATGCCTTGGGTTAAATTTTTTACAGTCAATTGAGTTAAAAATCCTAACGACCCTGCATTAACTCCAACAAACGCAGAGCAACATGTGTGAAAATTCCTGATCAAACTTATAAGGGTGCCATCACCTCCAACTGAAATTCCGAGATGAATCTTTTCTGAAAACTTTGCTTTTGCGTTTGATGAGCAAACGTAAGCCTGCACTCCTTGCTTTTTTAAAATTTTCTCCAACTTCCTAGCAACTGTCGTAGCCTCCTTTCTTAGCTGATTAAAGTAAATTATGAGATTCATGATTTCTCCTTCAAAGTTAAAAATAAACCAGTCAATAAAATTAACAACGAAATAATTTGAGCCTCTGAAAATCCAGAGGCGATTTTGGGGTTTCTCCTAACAAACTCTACTAGAAAACGCTCTAGTCCAAGGGCAATAAGTGTCCACGAGCCAGCCCGAAACTTCTCCTTAAGGGTAGGCCAACGTTTTGCTAAAGCCAAACTGACCGTTAAACAGACAAAACTTTCAAAAATCGGCGTTGGAAAAACCGGGCTCAAAGTCGGAACTACTCCAGTTGGATAAGGCATTCCTAAGAAAGAGTCTGTCTCGATACCGTAATCCCCGTCTCCAGAGACCTGACACGCCAATCTACCAAATCCGTATCCAAATAAAAGGGGAATGCTGGCTCTATTTAGACAAGAAACTAGGGAAATCTTCCTCGCCCAGCACCAAAAAGTTAAAAAAACTAGCCCCGCTAAAAACCCCCCGTAAAAAACCAAACCTGAAATTTGGTAACCGTTGGAAAAAAAATTTTGAAATGGTGTATCACTGTAAAAAACCTCGAACCATAATTTTGCCCCCAAAATTCCAACAAATATAGCGTAAAAAGCAAGCTTCTCTGAGTCTTGTGGTGATAAAATATCGAGACTAAGCTTTTTAAATAAACTAACTGCCCCTAAAACTGACAAAGCAATTAGCAAGCCAAATGAAGGAATCTTAATAGGTCCCAACTCTAAAAAATAAACAATCACGGAAAGATTAGCCAGTTGCTAGTTTAGGTGGATGCACTCTATTAAGCACCTCTTCCAGATCTATCTCATCATTTAGATCGAAATT
>Ga0308417_1001025_pt1 | contig 19442 bp, 10 predicted proteins | sample HotsprSampleOS65_FD_203528 | JGI IMG/M metagenome (GOLD analysis project Ga0308417, IMG submission 203528) | Hot spring phototrophic mat microbial communities from Octopus Spring, Yellowstone National Park, Wyoming, United States - 20090730_OS65 ... | reverse complement strand
CATGTCTTTCCTTCGCTTAACAAGGCCAGGCCGCGCGCGCGTCGTGCATCAGCAACTGCATTTGACCCTTTTATTCTCATGCGGCCTATTTTGACACACACGACATTGTCTTGTCAAGACTCAGTAACTGTTCGGCTTTGTCGAGTAAGGGACACGGCTACCCATCACTTTGTGACGGTCTCTTGAACCTGATAGAAAACGGTATACCGTGTCCCGTTGGATCATACTAGAATCAAGGAACACAAAGCAGCCGTCTTCGCGCCCGTTGGCCGTGTTCCTCGCATCCGAGGCTTCCAGCTACATCACCGGCAGCGTCATCGTCGTGGATGGCGGATACACCTGTTGGTGATCTCCTTCATCAGCAAACCCTTGCGCCCGGCTAATGCGCTGCTCATCTCACCCGGCGATAAACCATCTGTTGGGTCGGTGAATTGTGGCGAGACAGATTGACTTGCCGAACCGCCGGCGCGCGCGGGACGTGGCAAAGCATCTCTTCTTCCTGGCGCGCTCAGACGGCCGGCTTGCGCCACGCCGGAGTTGAAGCGCGTCTGATGCGCGGCCGGCGGCCGGCGCGCTGCTGGCGGGTCTGTGCGCCTTGATGGCGGAAGGCTTTCACAACCCGCCTGCTCCGCGCAATCCCCAGCGCGCGATCAGATGTTGGACGAGACGCTCGATGCGCTGCTGCGCGGATTGTCGGCGCCGATTGTTGCTGCGGAATCAGCCGGCCACGGAGAATCAACGATGCAATTGAAGATTAACGGCAAAGTGAAAGAGGTGTCGGGGGAGGGCTTGCTGGTCTGGGCCTTGCGCGACGAATTGGGCATGACGGGAACCAAAATCGGTTGCGGCGTCGGTCTGTGCGGCGCGTGCACGGTCATCGTCGATGGCGCAGCAACGCGAGCGTGCATCACGCCGGTGAGCGCGCTGGCCGGCAAGGACATCCGCACCATCGAAGGGCTGGCGGACGGCGCCGACCTGCATCCGATGCAACAGGCTTTCGTCGATCATCAGGTTCCTCAATGCGGCTGGTGCATGAGCGGCCAGATCATGACCGCAGTCGCATTTGTGGAGGCCAACCCGCGCGCCGGCGAAGATGAACTCATCGAGGCGTTGAGCCGCAACCTGTGCCGATGCGGCTGCTATGCGCGCATCAAGGCAGCGGTGTTGGACGCGCAGGCCAAAATGGCCAACGGCCAACCGGCGCATAGCGCGGCTGAGGTGATGGCATGACTGATCTCAGCGCTCCCGCCCAGCCTGTTGAGCGACGCAAGTGGCGAATTTCGCGGCGCGGCTTTTTGATTGGCGCCGGCGCGGCCGGCGCCGGCCTGCTGCTGGGCATCCGCTTTGGATGGCCAGAGGCGCAATTGAAAATCGCTGAAATAGCCGACAGCGCCGGCGTTCCTTTTGGCGGTGTCAGCCGTGACCCGCTGGCCTGGTTCGAAGTGTCGCCGTCCGGCGATGTGCGCTTGCTGCTGACCAAAGTGGAGATGGGGCAGGGCGTTCAGACTGCGCTGGCGCAGATCGCCGCCGAAGAGCTGGGCATCCCGCCGGCGGATCTGGAAGTTCGGTTTGCCACTACGCGCCAGGGATTTGTCGATATGGCCGGCACTGCCGGCAGCTCCAGCATCTCTTCCCTGTATCAACCTTTGCGCGAAGCCGCCGCTGCGCTGCGCGAGATGTTGCGCGCTGAGGCCGCTCGCGTCTTGAATCTCCCCGCTGAACAACTGGTCGTTCAGAACAAAGCGTTCGTATCGAAAGAAGACCCCAACCGGCGCGTCGAACTCGGCGCGCTGGCGCAGCGTCGATCCGACTGGGAGACGCCTGCCAATCCGCCGGCGCTCAAATCGCGCGACGCCTGGCAATATATCGCGCAGCCGGTGCAACGGCTGGACATCCCGGATAAAGTCACCGGCAAGGCAATCTATGGCTATGACATGCGCCTGGACGGCATGTTGTACGGCGCTGTCTTGCGGCCGCCCACGCTCGAAGCAAAGTTGATCTCGGCCCGGCCCGGCGCAGCCGAATCGATGGCCGGGGTTCGGCGCGTCGTGATCGACCTGCCCAATCAGTTTGTCGGTGTTGTGGCAACCTCGCGGGCGGCTGCTCGCAGCGCGCTGGCAGCATTGGACGTGACGTGGGACGCCGGCAAGCGTTGGCAACAGGAAGAACTCGATCGCCTGATAACGACGCCACAGAGCGATGCCGGCGGCGTCACCATTCAGCGCGTGGGCGACGCCGCCGGCCAGATGCGCCAGGGGGCCACGCTCACCGCCGAATATCGCACGCCATTTGCTGTGCAGACGCCGCTCGAAGCGCAGGCCGCCCTGGCCGATGTGCGCGCCGATCAGGCCACAGTTTGGGTCAGCACACAATCCCAGTTTGTCACACGCCGCGCTGTTGCCCAGGCCCTCGGCTTAAATGAGGATCAGGTGGAGATCGCGCCGACGCTGCTGGGCGGCGGTTTTGGACGTAAGAGCGGCTTCAACGAAGTGGCGGTCGAGGCGGCGCGATTGAGTCAGGCTGCGGGCGCGCCGGTGCATCTGGCCTGGACGCGGGAAGAGGAGCTGCAAAACGGCTTCCTGCGCCCGCCCACCCATCACCGGCTGGCCGCGCGACTGGAGCAGGGTCAGGTGGCGGCGATGGAGCATCATCAGGTCAGCGGAGACGTGCTGTTTTCATTCTTCCCCGCGATTGCAAAAACCGCCCTCGGCGCTGATTTTGGGGCGACGCGCGGCGCGACGATCCGGTACAACATTCCGCATCGCCGCGTGGTGGCGCATCGCCGGGATTTGCCGGTGCGCACCGGTCCCTGGCGCGGTCTGGGGTTGCTGGCCAATACCTTCGCCGTCGAGTCGTTCATGGATGAGATTGCTGTTGCGCTTGGCCGGGACCCGCTCGATTTGCGCCTGAGTTTGTTGCCGGAGAATGACTGGGGACGACGCATGGCGGCTGTCTTGCGAGCAGCTGCCGGGCGAGCCGGCTGGGGCCGGCCGGCGCCAGAAGGCCGCGCGCGCGGCATTGCTTGCAGCAGCGACGTGGACACGGTGGTGGCGCAAGTCGCTGAAGTGTCGCTGGATCAGGCTGCCGGCCGTCTGCGCGTTCACCGCATCACGCTGGCGATGGATTGCGGCCAGGCCATCAACCCCGACGGCATCCGCGCCCAGGCTGAAGGTGGCGTGATGTGGGGCGTTGGCTCTGCTTTGATTGAGGAGGCGCGCGTGGAAAATGGATCGCTGCGCGCGCGCAATTTCGACGCCTACCCGTTACTCACAATCAAAGAGGCGCCGGCTGTCGATGTCATTCTGCTTGACACATTGGCCGACGGCAGGCCGCGCGGCGTCGGCGAGCCGCCGATGGGGCCGACCGCAGCCGCCATTGCGAACGCCTTCTTTCAATTAACCGGCAAACGCCTGCGCCAGATTCCTTTCACCCCAGAGCGGGTCAGGGCTGCGCTGGCTGGTTGAACTGCAAACAACCACTTGGAGTACTGACAAGATGCAAACCGCAAACAAAGTAACGCTTCCCGCCAACATATCCTCCTGGTTGAAGGCAGACTCATTCAAAGACCCTAAATGGGGCCAGATCGCCCTGTGGGCCGGCATTGCCTTCAGCTTTTTGTTTACGGCCATCATTTGGGCCACCGGCGACCGCCTGGCGGCATTTGTCAAACCGCCCGATCAGGGACCGCTCGATTACTACTGGAAGCTGGCCGATCCCACCTGGCTGACTCGCCTCGTGGCCTGGGGATCGTATCTGGCGCAGCAGTTTTTCAACTGGGGCCTCATCTACTACGCCCAGAAGCGCGTGAAGAAATACACGCCGGGTCTGCACCCGATGAATGTCGTCGCGCTCATCGGCAACGCCCTGTTTATCGTCTGGCATCTGGTTCAAACGCATCTCTTCTATGACGGCCTGGCGCAAGATGTGTCGATTCTGACCTCGCAGGGTTCGGTCATCATCATGTTGGTGTGGATTCTGCTGATGGAAAACAAACGCCGGGGGCTTTTGTTCGGCAAGAAGGCGCCGCTGAGCAAAACTGTGGTGGACTGGGCGCGCAAGTATCACGGCTATGTATTCTCCTGGGCGATCGTCTACACCTTCTGGTATCACCCGGCGGAGCACACGCAGGGCCATCTGATCGGTTTTCTGTATATGTTCCTGTTGATGGTGCAGGGCAGTCTGTTCATGACCCGCATTCATGTCAACAGATGGTGGACACTGGCGCAGGAAGTGATGGTGTTGTTTCACGGCGTGCTGGTGGCTATGCAGCAGGGTAACAATCTGTGGCCCATGTTCCTCTTTGGCTTTGCGGCGATTTTTCTCATCACCCAGATGTGGGGGCTGGGCCTGTCGCGCCGTTGGCTGATCGCCTTTACGGTTGTATTCGGGGCTTTGGCAACCCTGGTGTATTGGGGCCGGCCGCTTGCCTTTTTCAGCGAAGTGATTCGCATTCCGATGATCGAGTATCTGAGTGTGCTCGTTCTGGCGTTGTTGATCGGCGGCCCGCTGTGGGTGTGGCGCAAGCTGCGCAGCCGGCAGTCGGCCCCGGCTTCTGAGGCCGCTTGAGCGGCGCACACGCGCGTGTTCGGAGCGCGCCCGCCGGATCACATGCCGGCGGGCGCTGTTTTTTCGGCGCAGTTTGTTCTGTGCGATCATTCGCCTCAAATCCCACAATCCGCAATCCAGAATCCAAAATCGAAACATGTTCCACTACACCATTGCGCTCTATCCCGGCGACGGCATCGGTATCGATGTGACCGCTGAAGCGGTCAAGGTCATGCGCGCTGCCGAGCGTCGTTTTGGTTTTCGCCTTGACATGACCGAGTTCACCTGGGGCCACCGGTACTGGCGTGAAACCGGGCAGGTGGCGCCCGACGACTACCTCGACACACTCAAGTCCTTCGACGCCATTTTTCTCGGCGCGGTTGGGGATCCCAAAAACCTGCCCGATCATGTCACATTGGTCCCGCTCATCAGGCTGCGCCAGGCGTTCGATCAATATGTGTGCCTGCGACCGGCGCAACTGCTGCCCGGCGTCGCCACGCCATTGGCCAACAAACAGCCTGGCGACATCGACATTCTGGTGGTGCGCGAGAATTCCGAGGGCGAGTACGTGGATGCCGGCGGGTTCTTCAAGCCGTTGCAGGACGATGAGGTGGCCCTGCAAACGTCGATCCACACGCGCAAAGGGGTGGAGCGCATTCTGCGCTTTTCGTTCGAGCAGGCGCGCAAGCGGCGCAAACATCTGACCCTGGCCACCAAGTCCAACGCCTTCAAGTACGGCATGGTGATGTGGGATCGCGTGCTCGCGCAGGTCGCGCCCGATTATCCCGACGTGCAGTGCGACAAGTGCCACATCGACGCGCTGTGCATGAACTTCGTGCGCCAACCGGAGTTCTATGATGTGGTGGCAGGGTCGAACCTGTTTGGGGATATTCTGAGTGATCTGGGCGGGGCGATCGTGGGCAGCCTGGGGCTTGCGCCGAGCGCCAATATCAATCCGGAGCGCAGGTATCCGTCGCTATTCGAGCCGGTGCGTGGCAGCGCGCCGGATATTGCCGGCAAGGGCATCGCTAACCCGATCGCGGCCATCCGCAGCGCGGCGATGATGCTGGACTGGCTGGGCCAGCCGGCCGCCGCGCAGGCTGTCGAGTCGGCGGTGGCGGCCAATCTGGCCGAAGGCCGGGTGCGCACGCCGGATCTGGGCGGGCGTAACACCACGGTCGAGGTTGGCGACGATATTGCAGCGCGGATTTGAACCAGCATTCAGGCGCTCCAGGGTGTGGCGCGGACGCCCCGGCATCCTGCACAGTGGCCCTATGCGCGGGGCGCGGCGCGCGCTGACGCGCAGCAGGCAACTCTCTTGCCCCATCCAGGCGCCTGTTCCCAATTCGCCGGCCGACTGTGCCGTACAATCCCATCTCTGACATCTGTTCGGGAGATGCCAGGCTCAATCCAAAATCCAAAATCTAAAATCCAAATGAGGAGCATCCAACAGTGACCGACTACCTCACCCGTGGCGATCTGGCCAGCGTCGATCCTGAAGTGGCCGAATTGATCCGGCACGAACACGCCCGCCAGTTTGCCAAGCTCATCATGATCCCCAGCGAATCCAGCGCGCCGGCTGCCGTGCGCGAGGCCGAAGGGTCTGTGCTGCAAAACCTGTATGCAGAAGGCTATGCCCACCCTGATATGCACGGTTTGTCCCAGGCCGAGATTCTGGACTATGACCTGCAACTGGCGCTGTACCGCCGCTACGCCGACCGGCGCTACTACAAAGGCGTGGAGTACTGCAACCTGATCGAGGAGTTGTGCAAGCGGCGCGGGGCGGAGGCGATTTGTCCGCCCGGCCTGTCACCCGAACAGCTCTATCTCAATGTGCAGCCGCTGGCCGGCGCGGTCGCCAACACAGCGGTGTACGAGGCGCTGGTGAACGAAGGCGACGTTGTGATGGGATTGAACCTGCTGCACGGCGGCCACCTGTCGCATGGCAGCCCCGTCAACCACAGCGGCAGGCACCACCGCATGGTCTTCTACGAGGTGGATGAGAAGACCGAGTTGCTCGACTATGACCGCATCCGCGAGATCGCGCTGCGCGAAAAGCCGAAGATGATCATCGCCGGCTACACCTCCTATCCGTGGGCGCCGGACTTCCACAAGTTCCGTGAGATTGCCGACGCCTGCGGCGCCTATCTGATGGCTGACATTTCGCATGTGGCCGGCCTGGCGATCGCCGGCGTGTATCCGAATCCGGTTGGCGTCGCGCACGTCACCACCTTCACCACGCACAAGACGCTGCTTGGCCCGCGCGGCGCGGTCATCGTGACCACCGACCCCGAACTGGCGCGCAAGATCGACCGCGCGGTTTTCCCCGGCGAACAGGGCGGCCCGCATATGAACAAAATCGCCGGCATCGCTGTTGCCTTCAAGCTGGCGCGCACCGACTCGTTCCGTAGTTTGCAGCGTCAGATTGTGGCCAATGCCAAATCGCTGGCCCAGGCCTTCGCCGACAACGGGCTGCGCGTGGTGCATGGCGGCACCGACACACACATGGCGCTGGTGGATTGCCGCACCGCCGCGCCCCCGCTGAACGGTGTGGCCCTGATGGGCGACGCCGCTGCGCGCATCCTGGACCTGGCCAACATTGTCTGCAACCGCAACACGATCCCCGGCGACCGCGACGCAACCCGGCCCAGCGCGCTGCGCTTTGGCACGCCCTGGGTGACGCAACGCGGCTTGAATGAAGAGGATATGCGCGAGATCGCCGCCGTTGTTGCGCGCATCCTGAAAACGGCGAAGCCCTTCACCCTGACCAGCGCGCGCGCCACCACGCACCGCGCCAGGGTCGATTTCGACGCCCTGCTGGAGGGGGCGCAGCGCATCAGCCGGCTGTGCGAGAAAGCCGGCATGGACGCCGAGGTCCCGCGCGACGACTACCCGCATGTGTGGACGAGCGTCACGCCGGTCGAGCCGGCCTCGCCCTCCGGCTTAAGCGCGCTGGAGATCAGTGGCGAACATGCCCGCGCATTTTTGCAACTGGCGCTGACCAGTGATGTGCAGGCGCTGGCCGTCGAAGAGACGCAGCCGGCCTGGCTGTTGGAGCGCGACGGCAGTCCCATGTCGCCGGCCATTGTGTTGAACGCTGGCGCAACCTATCGTCTGGCTGTGCCGGCAAACCGCCTGGAGCGAGTGGCGCGCTGGCTGCGCGCGCTGTCCGACGGCTATGTGCAGTTTGACAAGCGCGATGTCTACGCCAAGTTGCCGGGGCCGGTCATTGTCAAAGTGGTCAGCGCAGCCGGCTTTGACGCGCGCCAACTGCCTGCTGCGCTTGATGATGCCAGCGTCGCTGCGTACAAGCCGTATTTCATCGGCAGAGTGCAGATGGCAGAGGACAGAGGACTGAGGACAGACAACAGACAACAGACAACAGAACACGGACAACAGACGGCAGGTGAAACGGCAGCGTTGCGGCGCACGGCGTTGTATGAGACGCATAAGGCGATGGGCGCGCGCATGGTTCCATTTGGCGGCTGGGACATGCCAGTGTGGTACACCTCGGCCAGCGAAGAGCATATGGCAGTGCGCAAGGCAGCCGGCTTGTTCGATGTCAGTCACATGGGCGTGCTGGACGCGCGCGGGCCGAATGCCGTCGCCTTTCTCGACGCGGTGTCCGCCAACGACGCGCATGATCTGAAAGTGGGCGGCTCGCAGTACTCCTATCTGCTTGACCCCAACGGCGACGTGATCGACGACATCATGATTTATCGCCTGGAGCCGGAACGGTATCTCGTTGTCGTAAACGCCGCCAACAACGACAAGGACTGGGCGTGGTTGACGGCGGTGAACGAGGGCCGCGCAGTCATCGACCCGGCCAATCCCGGCGCGCGCGTGTCGCGCTGCGAGTTGCGCGACCTGCGCGACCCGGCCAGCGGCGACGACCGGCGCGTGGACATTGCGCTGCAGGGGCCGGCCTCGCTGCCCACCTTGCTGGCCCTGATTGATGAAGAGCAAGCCCGGCGCGCGCTGCAATCCCTGCCGCGCACCGGCGTGATGCGCGCGACGCTGGCCGGGCTGGATGTGTTCATCGCGCGCACCGGCTACACCGGCGAATCGATTGCATACGAAATCTTCGTCCATCCCGACCGCTGCGCTGAATTGTGGCAGGCGATTCTCAAAGCAGGCGAGCCGTTTGGGGTGAAGCCGGCCGGGCTGGCTGCGCGCGACAGCACGCGCACCGAAGCCGGCCTGCCGCTCTATGGCCACGAACTGGCCGGCCCGTTGAACCTGGCCCCGTTCCACATCGGCTTTGGCGGCTACGTGAAAGCCTATAAGCCGTTCTTCATCGGCAAGCGCGCCTATTATCAGAAGGCCGCTCAGCCCGGCCTCAAGCTGTCGCGTTTCCGCATGAATGAGAAGGGTGTGCGCCCGCCCAGGCAAGGCGATCCCGTCGTGGATGCGCGCGGTCGTGTGATTGGGTCCGTCACCTCGTGCGCGCTCGATAGTGAGGGCTACTTGCTGGGCATGGCTGCGCTCGATGCAGCGCTCAACGCCAGAGAGGGCATGGCCATCGGCGTGCTGGCGCTGCCCGATCGCCCGCCCGCGCCGCTGACACCGAATGCGCCGCTGGGCAGCCGAACGCTTGTGCCGGAGCCGGCCACGGTGTTGACGCGCTTCCCGAAGAAGGCGAAGTAGGGCGAAGCGCCCCTCACCCCCGACTTCTCTCCCCCAGAGACCGGAGAAAGGCCGGGGGTGAGGATGCCGGTTGCATCATCGCCGGGCGAGCGGCAGGAAGGCCAGCGACACGCCGGGGCCTCGATTTGCAGGCAGTGACGCCAGTCCGCCGCTGCGATGTGAACTCGGCCGGATGCCGGGCAATGTCAGTCGGCTACAATTGGTTTCACGCTTGTGCGTGTGTTGGGTGATAGTGAGGGATGAGCGGCGAACCAGGCAGTTGTTCGGTGAGGACGTTGAGCGATCTGCTGGAGATCATGTTGCCGCGCGGCGACATGGCCGGGCTGGAGCTGGTCTCGCGCGCCTATCGAATAGCCGAAGCTGCGCACGCATCCCAAAAGCGCTCCACCGGCGATCCTTACATCACCCATCCCCTGGCCGTGGCCGGCATTCTGGCGTGCCACAATCTCGATGCGCAAACCGTTGCGGCGGCCCTGCTGCATGACGTCGTCGAGGACACGCCGGTGTCGCTGGAAGATATCCGCGAGCAGTTTGGGGATGAGATCGCCAACATGGTCGATGCGGTCACCAAGCTCAGCCAGCGCGAGGGCATCAAGAGAGAGTTCGAGGCGCAGCCTGTGGCGGCCGGCCTGCGCGCGCCGGCGGGCGGGGCCGAATCGGAGACCATGCGCTATCGCACCGATCGCGAGGCCGAGTCGATCCGCAAGATGATGCTGGGCATGGTCAATGATGTGCGGGCGGTCTTGATCAAACTGGCCGACCGGCTGCACAACATGAGCACGCTGGACGCGCTCTCGCCGGAGCGCCAGCGCAAGATCGCCCGCGAGACGCTGGAAATCTACGCGCCACTGGCCAACCGTCTGGGCATCTGGGAGTGGAAGCAGCAACTTGAGGACCTGGGCTTTCGCTATGCCGAGCCGGAGGTGTACGCATCAATCAGCCAGAAGCTGGAGGCCGGGGCGCATGAGCGCGAAGCGACTGTGGCCGGCTTTATCGACAAACTGCGCCAGGCATTGGCCGAAATCGGCATTCACAATGTCCAGATCACGGGCCGGGTCAAGCAAATCTACAGCATCTGGCGCAAGATGCAGAGCAAGAACCGCTCGTTTGATCAGATCAAAGATTTGCACGCCATCCGCGTGATTATCGAGGATGGGTCGGATGTGGAGGAGCCGGCGAGTGATGCGGCGAACGCCGAACCGCGCGCGCCGGCGGCGCCGGCGTTGGCTGCGCCGCTGAACGGCAACGGCCGGGCAATGGATCGTTTCACCGATCCGGCTGTGCAACTGTGCTATGTGGTCCTGGGGGTGGTGCATCGGCTGTGGCGGCCGATTCCGGGCGAATTCGACGACTATATCGCCATGCCGAAGGACAATCACTACCAGAGTCTGCACACAGCGGTGATTGCCGACGACGGCAAGACGCTGGAGGTGCAGATCCGCACCCGATCGATGCACAAGGCGGCTGAATTCGGCGTGGCGGCGCACTGGCTATACAAAGAATCGGCCATGCTGAATGAGGACTATCAGCGCCGGCTGGATACGCTGCGCGACGCCATTCGCTCGATCAGCAGCGCCGAAGAAGACGCGACATCCTTCGTGGATGCCCTCAAAGCCGATCATTTCAAGGACACTGTTTTCTGCTTCACGCCAAAGGGCAAGTTGATCGAGTTGCCCGCCGGCTCGACCGTGCTCGACTTCGCCTATCGCATTCACACTGACATCGGCAACCATTGCCGGGGCGGGCGCGTGAATGGCGTGTTCGAGCCATTGACCTACAAGCTTAAGAACGGCGACCAGGTCGAGGTGATCACCCGTCCCAATGCCACCCCCAGCCGCGACTGGCTGGAGGGCGATGACTATGTGGTGACGGCCAACGCGCGCACCAAAATCCGCCAGTGGTTCCGCAAGCAGGACCGCGAACAAAACATCGCCGCCGGCCGCGAGCGCATCGAGCGCGAGATGAAGCGCCTGGCGGTGGCCAACTGGATGACCCTGGACAACGTCTATGAGTTGTTCATGGTCGAGAAGGCCCAGAAAGACAAAGTGGATGACTTTCTGGAGAAAGTGGGCTATGGCCAGATCTCTCTGGCGAGCGTCTCAGCCCGCATCCTCGAGGAAGAGCGCCGGCGCGAGAAAGAGCGCCAGGAAGGGTTGTATGGTTTTGTCGCGCCGCTGCTGCGGCCCCAGCCGGCGCCGGGCAAAGGCGGCTGGCTGATCACCGGCGTTCACGGGGTGTATGGCGCGCCGGCCCCCTGCTGCAACCCTCTCCCTGGCGACCCGGTGATCGGCTATGTCACGCGCGGCCAGGGCGTCAAAGTGCATCACCGCGATTGCAAGAATGTCGCCAATGCCGAACCCGAACGCCTGATCGCAGTCACCTACGAAGGCAATCCGCGAGACACCTATCCGGTGCAGTTTTTGGTGCATGCCGTGGAGCGCCAGGGTTTGCTGCATGATCTGACCGGCGTATTGACGAATCTGCGCATCAACATCATCGATTGCCGCATCGTGCGCCGCGATCTCAAGCTGGGCGAAGCGACGATCTGGATCAAGGTGGAGCTGACGCACACCGACGCCGTGTCCACAACGATGAACAAACTGGGTCAGGTGCGCAATGTGTTTGACGTGAAGCGGGTGCTGAACTCGCGGCAGAAGTGAAGCGAATGCGCGCTGTATGACGCACGATCGACAATGGACGCCGGAGCCGGCGGATTATCGCTTCTTTGACCTGGCCGGCAGCCATGCCGAGTTGGGCGCGCTTCTGGGCCGCAGCGATCCCCCATTTGCGATGCAGCCCTGGTGGGCGCCGGTCGCCGCGTTGTCGTTCACGCGCGCGTGCGCGGCGGTGGTGCGCGATCTGCATCCGCCGTTGATGGAGGAGTTCCACGCCTACGCCGATGCGCAGCGCCTGGACGCGGATGCGCTCTGGCAACAATGCTGCCGCGTCGATCTGAAAGCCCGATTTCGCCTCGGCCCGGAGGGCTGTTCCACATTCGCCTGGCATGGGCATGGCCGCGCCGTGATCGGCCGCAACTACGATTACTGGCCGATGCAGGCGCGGCGACAGCGCATACGCTTTCGGCCTGCGTCCGCGTCCCCCGGCTGCGCCCAGGCGACGCTGGGCGCGCGCGGCGGCGCGCCGTGCGGCCGTTACGACGGCTTCAATCAGGCCGGCCTGTTTGTGTCGCTGCACGTCGTCATGACCGACACCCCGGCTGAGATTCGCCCCGGCGTCCCCTTTCACCTGGTGGGCCGGCTGGCGCTGGAGCTGTGCCAAACCGCGCGCGAGGCGGTTGACCTGCTCACCCGCATTCCCCATTTAAGTTCCTTAAATTACCTGCTGGCCGATCCGCGAGAAGCTTTTGTGGTTGAAGCTGATCCCCGCAGAACCCGCGCGCGCGGCGAGGCGCCGTCTGGCGCGTTGGCGGCGACCAACCACTTTCAGCATCCCGACATGCGCCCGTTGCAGGGCCGGCGGGTGACGCGCAACTCGGCCTGCCGCGCCGATTTTCTGGCTGCTCAGCCGGCGCGCTGGCTGGAAGACGCCCGCGATGTGGATGAACTGCTGGACATCGCCCAGATGATTATGGCCGACCGCAGCGCGCCGGTGTGCGGCGCCGGCGGCGCGCTGACCACGCTCTGGTCGTGGGTGGTGGAGCTGTCCAGCCGCCGCGCGCGCTATGCCGCCGGCGCCCCGCATGTCACGCCGTTTGTTGAGCAGACGTTGTGGCAGCCCCAGGCGTGAGCCTGCCGGGATGGAATCTTAAGGCGCGCTGGCCGGCGTTGGTGTGCCGGTCTCTGCGGCGCCGGCTGTGGGCGTGGGCGGTGGAACCAGGAAGTCCTGCCGGGCGCGCTGGATGAACGGCTCCACCGTGAAACTGCTCACCTGAACGACATACGGCGACTCCGAGGATTGAACGGCATACGCGCTGGTCGCCTCATCCCGGGCTCCAATGCGCAGGGCAATTGGTTTGGGGCTGGCGTTCTCCTGTTTCAGCGTCACGGTGACGGTTGCGGCGGGTGGCTGAAGCCCGTGCTCGGCCTTGAGTGTTTTGCCCAGTGGACGCGTCATGCTGACGAAAGACAGGCGTGAAAGCAGGTCGGTGATTTTTGCCGCGTCCAGTGTCTCGCCGGCGCTCAACCCCTTCATCGTCCACGCGCCGCCCGCGTCCTTCTCGAACTCGAACACACCGTTCGCATTCGCCAGTGTCACAGTATTGACCTGATCCTGCGCCACCTGCAGGTAGGTGGTGTTGATCCAGCTCGACGCCTCGACGCCGGCGTCGAAACTGCTCAGCCCGTCGGCCAGATACACCTCGTCGGCGCCATCCAGTCGCACGTGGACAGCCGAGCCGCCGGCCGAGGAGCCGATGAACAATGCGCGCTGGTCGCCATTGCTCAGCGTCAGTTCAACGCGCCGCGCATAGTTGGCCGGCGCCACCTGCAAGCGGTCGTGGCTGGCGGCAGTGCGCGCGATCAGCCGCCCAGTGCGGATGCCGGTCAGCTTGTCCAGAAACGGCGTGATGCGGCCGGCGTCGGCGGGGAAGTCGTCGAATTGCGGCAGCGTCCATATGTCGCCGGCCCGAGCGATCTCGATTCGCTGGCCATTTTTGTCCTGGATTGCCAGTCGTGTGATGTCGGCGCTTTGGGTCTCGCCCAGCAACGGGCCGGCGTTGGCGGTTGCGCTGGGCGGCCGCAGCGTTGCGATCAGCAGGATCAACAACATTTGCCCGATCAGGGCGATGGTCAGGATCAGGTTGCGTCGGTTCATCGTGCAGTTGGCAGAGTGCTCAGTGCTGAGCGTTGAGTGCTGAGTGTTGAGTGCTGAGTGTTGAGCGTTGAGTGCTGAGTGTTGAGTGTTGAGTGTTGAGTGTTGAGTGTTGAGTGCTGAGTACAGACGTTAGAGCACAGAAGCAGGCTCAGTTGTCAATCGTCAATCGTCAATTGCTCAATCGTCAATCACTCAACTGTCAATCGTTCAATTCCATCGGCGGCTCGCTGCGCTGGCGGGCGCGCCACACCAGACCCAGGCCGGCCAGCGCGAGCAGGGCGACAACATAGTTGCCGGCTTCCCACAATGTGCGCTGGTTCTCGGACAACGGCCTGAGCACGCGCGTCGATGTGCCGCGCGCGCGAATGGTCAGCAAGTCCAGATCCTCAACCGACCAATCCACCGCGTTCTGGGCGAATTGCAGATTGTTCAGATAGCGATCCTGGCTCAGCCGCGAGGAAAGCTGAAGGACGAGATCGTTCACGAACTCATTGCTGCTGATCACGACCAGGCGAGCGGTGTCGGGCGAGGTTTCAAGCGTGCTGGCCGGGCGGGCCGGTTCTGGTGTTGGCGCGCCATCGGCGGTCGCTGTGGGCGTGATGGGCTGTGTCTGCAACGGGGATGGCTTGCCCTTGTAGTAGCTCTCGAACACCCCTTGAATGGCGACGGCGATGGTGAATGGCCGGCGTTCGCCCTCGACCGGGAAGCCGTACTCCGGGTGCGCCAGAAAATCGGGTTGGATATCAGGGCTGGTGCGCAGCCACGACTGATTGGTGGAGCGCAACAACGCCGACACGGCGCGGCCTTTGTTCTTGTCCGGGTCGATCTCGATGGGCGACGCCCACTGCATCGTCACCGCCGGCAGTTGGGACACGATGGGGTTGGCGCGATCCATGCCGTCGGCGCGCACATCAACGAAGAACGGATATTGCAGCGCCTGAATCTCGCGCACCAGCAGGCCGTTCACGTTGCGGTTGACTTCGTTGGGGAACGGCTCGTTCTGCGGATCCATCACCAGGCCGTCGCCGACCTTGACGCCGTAATGCTCCAGCAGGTCGCGGATGCCGTTCTCAGCCGGCGCCAGCGTCGGGCCGCCGAAGCCTTGCAGTTGCAGCGTGTAGTTGCCCGCCGCCGCGACAACTGAACCGCCGCGCATCAGGAACTGGTCGATGGCGTAGCGTTCGCGCTCGCCCAGGTTGCGCGGGCCGATCAGCATCAACACGTCGATGTCGGGGGGAACCTGTCCGCTGCTCAGATCGACGTTGCGCACGGTGTACTCGCGCCGCAGTTGTTCGGAGATCAGTTGTGTGGCCGGCTGAACGGGCTGGCCGAACTGATCCACCGAGGCCGGCGGCGTCCACAGGCCCACCACTTTCAAAAAGCCGGCGGTGGAGCGTTTCAGCGCCGATTCGATGGCTGCGCGCACGCTGGCCTCGTTGAAGTCGCCTTCCGGGAAGAGCGGCTGGGTGCGGCCGTCGATAGTCAACAGCAGGTTCAGGTAGAACGACTCGGTGGAGAAGAAGGACACCGGCGTGGCCTGCACCTGATAACGCTCGCGCAGCGCCGCGCGATTGAGCGGACTGTTGGGCGCGTCGGGATCGATGACCTGATAGGTGAACTTGCCGCCGGAGCGGGCTTGCAGGTCGCCGGCAACTTTCTCGATCATGGCCGGGACGTCGGCGTAGGCCGCCGGCAAGGTGTTGGGCGTTGCCACAATCATCAGGCTGGCCGGCTGTTGGAGAGAGGCGAACACCGCGTCGATGCTTTGGAAGCCAAAGGCCACTTTTTTGATCGCGCGCGTGAGGTCATATTCCAGGTTGCGCAGACGCACGTCCACGCTGCCGTCGCGCCGGCCTTCGACCTCGATCAGGTCGCGGAAGTTCAGCACGGTGTTCTGATCGCCATAGCGCACCAGAATGTCGAAGTAGGCGTTGATGACCGACGCCTCATATCGCCCCGACACCTGCAACGGCGTGGGCTGGATGCCGTACACGCGCCCGGCTTCGACTTCGAGATCTGGGTCGCGCGCGGGATCGACCACCTCGGCGTTGACGCGCCCATTGCCGGCGATCCGATATTCGGTCAACAGGTCGCGGATGCGCGGCGTCAGTGGGGCCAGCAGCGGATGGGTCTTTTCGCTGATATAGGCGCGGATAAGCAGCGGTTCCTGCAACGTGCTCAACAGATCTCTGGTGGCCGGCGACAGGCTGAACTCTTGCTGTTCGGTCAGGTCGGCGCGCAGCCCTTGCAGCGGCGCCACCCAGATGTTGAGCGCGATCAGATTGGCGGCCAGCAGCGCGCCGGTGAGGCTCATGTTGCGTCGATAGTCGGCGGCGCGCGGCCCCTGGCTCCAGCGTTTGCGATCCAACGAGAGTGTCGTCAGCGCCAGAAAAAGCGCCGTCAGCGCGCCGTAGTAGATCAGGTCGCGCAGGTCGATCACGCCGCGCTCAATGCTCTCGAACCGGCTGCCGGTGCCAATGCCGCGCAGGATTTCAGCGACGCCGCCGCCCACAAAATCTGTCACGCCGCCGGTTCCGACCACATATAGCCCGCCGCCGATCAGCACAGTGACGATGAGCGCCACCACCTGATTATCGGTGCGCGAGGATGAGAACAAGCCGATCGCGGCATAGGCCGAGGCCAGCAACAGAGCGGCCAGATAGCCGCCGATCACCGGCCCCCAGTCCAGGTTTCCCAACAGAGAGACGCTGATGGTCAACGGCAGTGTCAGCGCCAGCGCCAGCGCGACCAGCGCCACTGCTGCCGCAAATTTGCCGAGCACCAGCCGGCTGAGTTGCGCCGGCAGCGTGAGCAGCAGTTCGAGCGTGCCGGAGCGTTGCTCTTCGCTCCACTGGCGCATGGTCAAGGTGGCCACCAGGAAGATCAGCAGCGCCGGCATCCATCGAAACAGCGGTCGCACATCGGCGATGCCGCGCGCGAAGAAGGCGTCTACCCAGAAGAACGTGAACAGGCTGGCGGCCAGAAAAGCGCCGATGAAAATCAGCGCCATGGGCGAGCCGAAGTATGTGTTGAGTTCCTTGCGTGTGATCGCCAGAATGGTCTTCATATCGAATGCTCTGCCGCGCCCGGCCGCGCGGCGCCTTGACGCGCCTGGATAGCCGGACGCCGGGCGGCGGCGCGAGGTGATTGCGGGGTCTCTACGTGTTGCGAGTGGCCAGTTCGTTGAACACCGTCTCCAGCGTGCGCGCGTCGGGTCGCAGTTCGCGCAGTGGCCAGTCCATCTGTCGGGCTGCGTCGAACAGGGCCGGGCACAGGTCGGCGCCATCCGCGCCGTGCACGCGATAGCGCACGCGTTGGCCGTCGCTGTCCAGCGGCTCGACCTTGCGCACGCTCTTCAGACCGCGCAGCGCCTCGGCGATCCCGTTCACCGGGCGCTGCAACACCAGGATGGCATTGTTGCTCGCGCCCAACTCAGAGAGGCGCGCGTCGGCGCGAATCTGGCCGTTCATGATGATGATGACGCGGTCGCACAGCGCCTCGACTTCGGACAGGATGTGGCTGGAGAACAGGATGGTGCTGCGCTGCGAGAGACGCCGGATCAAATGGCGAATCTCGACGATCTGGGTGGGATCCAGGCCAACTGTCGGCTCGTCGAGGATGAGCAATTTGGGTTGGTGCAGGATCGCCTGGGCCAGGCCAACGCGCTGGCGCAGACCCTTGCTCAAGGCGCCGATGGGCCGGGTCAGATAATCGACCAGCGCCGTGGCGCGCACTGCTTCGGAGATGCGGGCGGTTTGTTCCGCCGGCGGAATGGCGCGCAGATCGGCCATCATGCGCAGGTAAGCCTGCACGCTGAGTTCGGGATATAACGGCGCGTTTTCGGGCAAATAGCCGATGCGCGCCTGCGCCTCGCGGGTGTGGGTCAACACGTCCAGCCCGTCGATGCTGGTCTCGCCCTCGTCTGGGTGCAGATAGCCGGTCAGGATTTTGATCAACGTGGTTTTGCCGGCCCCGTTGGGGCCAAGCAACCCGACAATTTCGCCGGCTGCCACATCGAAACTGACGCCGCGAAGCGCCTGCACATCTCCATAGGCTTTTGTGACATCCTTGACATGGATCATGGTAGCGTCCTTGCTCGCAAAAGGTTCGAGGCTGCGCCGACGCGCCAAAACAAAGTCGATTGATAATCGGCCAGTGTTAGAAAAAGATGAGAGCGGCGCGTGCGAATCAGCAGCGGCGTGTTGTCAATTCTTAAAGAATCAGGCAGGCCGGCCTGAAAACAACGCATAACCGCGCAGGTCGATGCTGCGGCCCGGTCGCGCCCAGGCGATCTCCATTTCAGCGGGCAGCCGGCCGGCCCCGGCGCACGCTTGCAGCGCCGTCTCCAGACCATCGACGAAGGTTAGCCGGCCATCCGGCCCGTCTATCTGCCGAATCAGTGATCCATCAAACGATGCAATCTCATCAACGCAATCCTGCGCGCCGTTCACGCAAACGGTGTGCGCGCGCGCGGCCTCGATCCCGCAAGGGATCGGCGCGCCGGACGCGATGGCGTCGAGGGCGGCTTGCAGTTTGGCCCTAACGCCGTTGTCAGGGACGCCGTAGTCGATCTGCGCGCCGTCCGTCGTTTGAGCGATCAGCCGATTGCTGAGGCCGTCCATGTGAATCGTGCCGCGCTCGAACTCGGCGCGCAACACCGGCCCAATGCGTTCACGCACTGCGTGCGAGGCGTAGAACAAAATCTCGGCCCCGCCCTCGACTTCGACGCGCAACGCGGCGGTGTCGTAGTTCTCGATGGCATTGGCGCGATATAGCTCGGCCTGAATGCGCAGCGGCGCAGCGCTGCGGTCGAGGCGCTCGCCCAGCAGAAAGAGCATGTTGTGCAGATAGTGGGCGACGGCGTTGTTGACCGGGCTGTCGAGCGCCCAGGCGCCGCCGGCTGTCTTCTGTTTGCCGGCCCAGTCATTGCGCGCGTAGTAGGCGGCCGTGCGCGGCCACAGCGCCACTGTGGTGAGGCGTTTGGGCCGGCCAAAGCGCCCGGCCATGATGTCGCGCTTCAGGCTGAGGATGGCCGGGTCGAAGCTCCACTGGTAGCCGATGGCGACTGTTTTGCATGCCTTGTCGCGCGCCGCGATCATCAGGTCGGCCTCCTGCGCCGTAGCGGCCAACGGCTTTTCGCACAGCACATGGCTGCCGTGTTGCAGCCCAAGGCAGGTCTGCGGCGCGTGTTCGTGGATTGGCGCAGACACGATGAGCAGGTCGGCGCTGCGCTCACGATAGAAATCGGCAAGCGTTCGATAGATGGGCGCGCCGCGCGCGCGCAGATCAGCCAGCCGCGCGCAGCGTTCGGGTTGCGGGTCGATGCCGCCGGCCAGTGTGATCCGGCCTTCGTAGCGCGCATCGAGCAGTTCGTTGAGATATTCCTGTCCGTAGCCGCCCAGGCCGGACAGCGCGATGGTGATCGGTTGCATGTGTGTCAGGGATGCGTGTTTTAAGGTTTCAGGGCGCCGGTCATC
>Ga0308417_1001023_pt1 | contig 19455 bp, 19 predicted proteins | sample HotsprSampleOS65_FD_203528 | JGI IMG/M metagenome (GOLD analysis project Ga0308417, IMG submission 203528) | Hot spring phototrophic mat microbial communities from Octopus Spring, Yellowstone National Park, Wyoming, United States - 20090730_OS65 ... | reverse complement strand
CGCCTCGCCAAGAACGGCACTGTCGAGCCGATCGCCGAACCCAACTTGCCTATGCCGCTGGGCAACCTTCGTGACCCCGCCGAGGACCCCCCGTGCTCTGAGCCCGAGGCTTCGATCCTCAGGTTCAGCACAAACTCGCACAGGTCCTCGAGGCCGCCACCGTCATCCCCGACAAGGCGGAGCCCTTTCCCCTCCTGCCCGACCATCCCAATCTCGCGCCACGCCTCCTCACCCACACCCTCGCCCGGGCCGGATCCCTCTCTGCTACGCCGATCGGCCCCTACCCCTGCCTACCTCTCCAACCTCCGTAATCCCACCGATCCTGCTCTCGCCGGCGCGCTGCAGCTGCGCCTGACGCAAGCCTGAAGCAATCGCCCTTGCTGCGTCGCCGTCAGAGCCCCACCGGCGTAACGTGCTCCTCTGCCGGCTCGCCATCCTCCCGCTCCCGGCTGTCCAGCGGCCCGCCCCAATCGCGTTCCCTGTGACGCTCGGGGCCTGGAACCTGCCGAAGGCACGTGACTTTTATCCGATGCTAATGTGCGACCGCTTCCGCGGCAACCTCACACGCTGGATCACCACTCTCACTCCCCGCCTCCTCGCCCTCTAGGACCTCTAGGAAGCTGAGGACCGCCAGCGTCTCGACAAGAACCGCTACGCCAGCTGAGAGTCCGACGGCGCCCCGGATGGCCTACTCCATGGAGGCGACGTACTGCTACACAGCGACGCGATCCTGCGCGAAAGCCGCTGCGGTCAGGCCTGCCTACCCCAGCCCGTCCCGCTGCACTTTGTCCATCGGCTCGGCTTCTTCGAGACCTTGAAGAGCCTACGCTTCGACCGCCTCGAGGAGGTCCATGAGGGCAAATGGCGGCAAGCCGAGCTCGCGGCCCAATCGTGCTGAGCGGCCTTCAGCCCAGCAACCGCCGCGCCTTGCCGCGGAAAATCCGCCAGGCCACCACGGTGTAGAGCGCGATCACGGGCAGCACCAGCGCCGTCCCCCAAAGAATGATCCGCAGGCTCTCCGGCGCCGCGGCCGCGGCATAGAGCGTCAGCCGATCCCGCACCACCCAGGGATAGAACGACCACGCCAGGCCCAGGAAGGCCAACGCGAACAGCCCGACGGACGCCCAGAAGGGACCTCGCCGGCCCGCGTCCCCCGGCAGGGGGAGCACCCGCAGCCGCCGACCCCACAGCCAGGCCGCCAGCACCACCGTCGCCAGTGGCAGGGGGGCTAGCCACAGCGTCTCGGGCCAGGAAAATCAGCGCGCGGCGATCCGCTCCAAGACCAAGGGCGTCGCCAGCGACATCGCCGCCAGGCCAACACCCGCCCCCAATAACGCTCCGCGCGCCCAGGCCACCGCCCGGCGCTGCAAGGCCCCCTCCGTCCGCCAGATGATCCAAGACGCTCCGACCAGCACGTAGGCCGACGTCACCCCCAGCGCCGAGATCGCCGCGAAGGCGGTCTCCCCCCAGCCGGGCGCGAAGCCCATCACGTAGCGGCCGAGGATCCAACCCTGCGCCAGCGCCGCCCCCAGCGACCCGACCACGAAGACCCCTTCCCATCGGCGGCGCCCTTCGGCGCTGCCCACCTTTAAGCGCATCTCGAAGGCCACCCCGCGGAAGATCAGCGCCAGCAGCATCAGCGAGACCGGTAAATAGACCGCCGTCAGCACCGCGCCATGCGCTGCAGGAAAAGCCACCAGCAGGATCCCCACCCCCAGCACCAGCCAAGTCTCGTTGGCATCCCAGAATGGACCGATGGTGCCGAGCATCCGATCCCGCTCATCCGCGTCACCCGCGAAAGGCAGGCAGATCCCGATGCCGAGATCAAACCCGTCGAGCACGATATAAAGGAAGATTGAGAACGCCAGCAGCGTCCCGAAGACGACCGCGAGATCCCCGTCGGCCAAACCCATCACCGGCCCTCTGGTCCCGCCGGCACCGCCGCCAGACCCGGTACCGCACCACCGCCCGGTGCCGCGACCGCCTTGCCCGCCCCCGCCGCCAGTCGGAAAAGCATTGTCACATAAACCACCAGCAGGAAGACATAGACTGCCCCGTAGAGTCCAAGCGTCATCCAGACTGCCCCCGCTGGCACCGGCCCCAGCGCCTCAGCCGTGCGCAGCACCCCCGTGACCAACCACGGCTGGCGGCCGATTTCGGTCACATACCAGCCCGCCAGCGTCGCCACCCAACCCGAGAAGGTCATGCCCACCAGCACCGCAGAGAGCGGCGAGGACAATGACCGGCGGCGCCACAAGGACCACGCCGCCCAGACACCAACACCGATCATCAGCATCCCCACCCCCACCATCACCCGGAACGCCCAGAAGACGGGCGCCACCGGCGGATGGGCGCCAACGAACTCGTTCAAGCCCCGTACCTCCCCGTCCCAGCGGTGAGTCAGGATCAGCGACGTCGCATAGGGGATGGAGATCTCCATCCGGTTCGCCCGCGCCGCCTCGTCTGGAATCGCGAAGAGGCGAAGACCGGCCCCCCGCTCAGTTTCCCAAATCCCCTCCATCGCCGCGACCTTCGCTGGCTGGTGCTCGAGCGTGTTCAGCCCATGCAGATCCCCCATCACCAGCTGCGCCGGCCCCAGCACGGCTGCGGCCAGCGCCGCCACGCGCAGCGACACCCAAACGTCCTGCCCGCGGTCGCCGCGACGCCAGCGCCAGGCCGAGAGCCCGAGCACCAGGAAGGCCACCGTCAGGGCAGAGGCCAGCAGCACATGCGCCAGCCGGTAGGGCATGGAGGGATTGAAGACGATCGCCCACCAATCGACCGCGTGGACCACCTCGTTGCGAAGCTCGAAGCCCGCTGGGGTGTGCATCCAAGAATTGAGGACCAGGATCCAGAAAGCCGACATCGTTGTCCCCACCGCCACCAGCGCCGTCGCGCCGGTGTGCGCCCACTCCGGCACCCGCCGATGCCCAAAGAGCATGATACCCAGGAACGTCGCCTCCAAGAAGAAGGCCGTCAGGATCTCGTAGGCCAGCAGCGGGCCCGCGACATTGCCCACCCGCTCCATGAACCCCGGCCAGTTGGTCCCGAACTGGAAGGACATGACGATCCCCGAGACCACGCCGAGCGCGAAGGTCAACGCGAAAATCTTCGTCCAGAGCCGATAAACCGCCATCCACGCCTCGTCGCCGGTCCGGCGGTAGCGCCACTTCACCAGGAGGAGGAACCACCCCAGCGCGACCGTGATCGCGGGGAAGAGGATATGAAAAGAGATCTGCAGGGCGAACTGCAGGCGGGCAGGCAGCAGGGCCTCATCCATGGCAGCCTCTCGGGCGATTCGGCGCCCCCGGAGGGGCGCTGGGGTGGAGTGACACGATTTTCGTTCTTTCAGAAAATCCTGAAAGCCCATATGGGGCCGGCCCAGGCCCCCCGCCAGCGAAGAAAACCTACATCCGCCTTCAGCCGATCGATTTTCCGGAGCCAGACCCGTGCCCCGACCGCCGCGTCCCCGCGTCCTCTTCGTCGAGGCCATCGAGGAATCGAGCCTGATCCGCATGGGCGTTTGGCGCTCCGTCCGCGGCGCCCTCTGGGCTTGCCCTATCGAGGAGATCCCCCCCGAGATCCCGGTCCAGGTCCCCGAATGGCCAATCGCCGAGCGCCGGCGTCACTACAAGGGGGGCATCTACGTGGTCCTCCACCGGGAGTGCCGCATCCTCAATCGCCGTGGCCCCCACGTCCTCTATCGCGACGCCAACGGAACGCACTGGCTGTGTCCCCGCGACAACTTTGACGGCGAGGCGTCCCCCGGGGTCGCCCGCTTCGCCCTTCTCAGTTGATATTCCTCCCCTGGACCTGGTTGAAGGCTTCTCCGAGGACGCTCGCCGACGCCTCGACCTCGTGCAGCGTTTGTAGCCTCTCCTGACGGGCATCTCCCCGCGGGTCTCGGCGCAGCGCCTGCTGCGCGGTGTCCTTGATGCAAACGGCAAGCGCAACGGACGCGTGCTCACCGGCGCCACCGTCCATGAGCCCGCAGGCCCTCCCGTCTCTGCCCATGCCCGCCGCGCCCTGCTCAAAGAGGCGCGGACGTCCTTGCGCCGCCTGTCTGAGGACACGGGCTTGATGCGCCGTCTCGGCATCTGAAAAAAGAACGTAGAAAGGAACATGGAACCGCGCCCGTAAAAGGAGCGCGCAGGGCCACGACGGGCGCAGTCTGCGGCGGCGCGACCAGGATCTCATGGCACCGCATGGGCCAGGACGGAATCTTAGTCGATCTCGCGGAGGCGCTGCGCCACCCCCTCCTCGACGATGCCGCCGCGCATCTGCCCAAACATCCCGCATCAGCGCCAGCGAAAAGACGCCCATGGACATCTCCCGGATCCCCCTCCCCAGTCCCGCTTGGCGGTGCCGCCTGCAGCACAGGGACACGCATGAGCTCGTAATCCTCGCCCAGAACGTGGTTAAGCTCCCCGCCCTCCTCGAATGGAACAACACCCATCTGATGGGCTGAAGCGCCCCGCTGAGACCCACGATCCAGGACGTACTCCTGACGCCCAAGAGCAGAAGCAGCTCCGAAGCGGTCCTGATGCTCTCGATAACCAAGGCGCGGAAGACCGAGATCCAGGCCGACGGCCCGCGCGCGATGGCCGACTGGACGCTCCGAACGAGACTTGTGTCCGAGGCGCGCCTGCCCTTCTCCCTAGTACGGTGGATTGCCGCCGCCTACCCCCGACATTTCCACCTTCGCGCTGCAAGCGCTCGCCCAGGGAGCGCTCAAAACAAGACAAGACCAGGTGCTGCGCGATACCAACATCCCGCCAGCCCTCGGCCGCCGGACCAGCGCGCACGAGCGCCTCGCTGCCGCAACAAAGGCTCAGGAAGGCGCTGGCGCAACAGCCCCACGTCGTCGCCCGTAAGCTCGCCCACCTGCTCGCAGACGGCTAACGTCGCCCCCATCTCCTGCGCAACCCGCCGAGAGTTCCGGAGGATCGGTGGGGACACCCGTGACCCCACCGACCTTCCGTGAGGACAACGCTCGATGACCACCTATCCCCTCCACACACCCATCATCGTCCCCTTCGAAGACCGCGAAGCTTGGCAAGGCCTGCGTGCGCGCACCATCGGTGGCTCCGAGGTCGCTGCCCTCTTCGAGGCTGTCGCCCAGGAGAGTCCCATCGAGGATGGCGAGTCCTACGAAGAAGAAGGCCAGCCGGTCTCCCCCTACAACTCGCCCTTCTCGCTCTGGGCGCTGAAGACGGGCCGCATCAAACGCAAGGAGACATCGAACAACCGGATCCGATGGGGACACCTCCTCGAACAGACGGTGGCTGAAGAGGTCGCCCGCGCGCGCGGCTGGAAGATCCGCAAGCCGCCCGGCTACTACCTCCATCCAACCGTCGAGGGTATGGGCGCGTCGCTCGATCTCGAGATCGACGAGGGCGACGGCGTCTGGCGCCCCCTCGAGGTCAAGACAGTAGCCTCGAGTGAGATCCACAAGTGGCGCAACGCCATCAACGAATACTTCCCGCCCATGCATCTGCACCTGCAGGTTCAGCACCAGCTCGCGGTGACGGGCCTCGGCCACGCCTGGATCGCGGTGCTGTTCGGCGGCTCTGAGGAGCGCGTGATCCGAATCCAGCGCGATGCCGATCTGATCGCGGCCATCGAGGAGGCCGTCGCTGGCTTCTGGAAGGACATCGCCGCCGGCCGCGAGCCGCAGCCCAACGAGGCTCGTGACCTCGACGTGCTGAAGCGCCTCTACGCGCAGGTCGACCCGAACAAGGTCCTCGACTGGCGCCAGGACGACGAAATGCGCGCCACCGTCACGGAATACGTAGCGCTCGGCAAGGAAATCTCAGAACGCCAGAAGGCGCGCGACCGGCTGCTGGCCAAGATCCGGATCCGACTGCGCGACGCCGCCGCCGCCGACCTCGGCGACCTGCTGCTCAAGGCGCACCAGATTCCCGCCAGCGAAAGCCTGGTCCGCAAGGAGGCCCACACCGTGATCCGTACCTTCAAGCCCAAGACCCGCCATCAGGGCAGCCCGCTGGCACGGATCCACGCCTCGGCGGATGCCTGATTAGACGGCGCAGCCCCTCCTCCCGCCGAAGGGGACACGTTCGCCTTCCCCAATCCCCCAAAAGACGACCCCATGCTGAAAACGCTGCGCGGCCGCATCACCGCGTCCGCCCTCACCACCGCGCCTATAAGCGCGATCGCCAGCGGCCTGCTGCTGGCCGATGCAACCGCGACCCGCTGCGATGTAGCCGAAGCTGTGCCGCCTCAGCTCCCGCACCCAGACCGCGCTTCCACGAACGGCCTCGCACTCGTCTGACCTCAATAGAGCCCTTCCACCAGCCTTATTCCCTACAGAATCCATCACTTTGATACGGGATTATAACCAAAACAAAGGTTGAGCGCGTGGAGATCGGCCGGCAAGGTCGATCTTCGCTCGCTCAACCTTTGTTGGGGGAATGATCCCGAAACCGCCAGGATCCCGAGATCTGGGCGATGTTGTCGAACATCCCGGTCTCGACCGGTCCCGCAAGCGCGATCCCCGCGGCCCAGGAGGGTAGACGGGCCATCGACCAGCCGAAGGCTTCCCGCGCCGTGTTGCGCTGCTTTGTCGAGGGGGTAGACGGGCCATCGACCAGCCGAAGGCCTGGGTCCAGCATGCGAGTGCCAGGAGGGGCAGGGCTGCTGCCCCGCCAGCCAGCAGCCGGTAGAACCCGACGGAGAGCGCAAGGAGCGCCCGGTTGTGCGCCCGCGGCCGATGGCCGGGCCTTAGGCAGCCGCCAGGGCCACGGCCATGAAGAGGACGACGGGCGGCGAGAAGGGATGCACGCCGGCTGGTTTCCTCGAGCACCAGCTATCAGATGTTGCTGCGCGCGGCCTGGACGTTAGGATGTTGATAGTTGAACATGACGCGCTGGAGCCCCACCTCTGCGGACGACAGGAGACGCCGATGCCCCTAGCTTCGCCCGCCCTGCGCCGCGAGGGCGGCGCCTACCGAGTCCGGACCATCCGACGCGACGCGCTTGTGATTGGCGCCGGGGGCGCGGGCTTGCGCGCCGCCCTCGGACTGGCCGCCGCCGGCCTCTCCACGATCTCGGCCACCAAGGTCTTCCCCACGCGCAGCCATACGGTGGCCGCCCAAGGCGGCATCGGCGCGGCGCTGGCGAACATGGGTCCCGATGATTGGCGCTGGCACTTCTACGACACCATCAAGGGCTCAGACTGGCTGGCCGACCAGGACGCGGCAGCCAGAATGTGCCGGGAAGCTCCGGAGGCCGTTATCGAACTCGAACACTTCGGCGTACCCTTCAGCCGGACGGAGGAGGGGCGGATCTACCAGCGTCCCTTCGGCGGCCACCTGACCGAGAACGGGAAGGGGCCGCCGGCGATGCGCGCCTGCGCGGCCGCCGACCGGACGGGGCATGCGATCCTGCACACGCTCTACCAGCAGTGTCTGCGCGCGGGGGCCGAATTCCTCGTCGAGCACTTTGTCCTCGACCTCCTGCCCGGCCGTGATGGCGGCGTGGGAGGCGCGCTGGCGTGGGATCTCGAAACCGGCGAGATGGTGCGCATTGAGGCCGGGGCGACAATCCTCGCCACCGGCGGCTACGGGCGCGCCTGGGCCTCCTGCACCTCGGCACACACCTGCACTGGGGACGGCGGCGGCCTCGTCTGGCGCCTGGGCCTGCCGCTGCAGGACATGGAGTTCGTTCAGTTCCACCCCACGGGCATCTGGCGCGCCGGCTGCCTCATTACCGAAGGCGCGCGCGGCGAGGGTGGCTTCCTCCTCAACGCCCAAGGCGAGCGCTTCATGGAGCGCTATGCGCCGATCGCCAAGGATCTCGCTTCGCGCGATGTCGTCTCGCGGGCAATGGAGATCGAGATCCGCGAGGGCCGCGGCTGCGGGCCCGAAGGCGACCACATCCATCTGGTTCTGTCCCACCTTGGGCGGGATCTCCTCGAGGCCCGGTTGCCTGGGATCCTTGAGACGGCGCGCATCTTCGCCGGCGTCGACGCCGCGCGCGCGCCCATCCCCGTCGTGCCAACGGTGCATTACAACATGGGCGGGATTCCCACCACCGCCGATGCCGCCGTCCGTGATCCCCGCCCCGGTGCGCCGGACGCGGTCGTGGCCGGGCTCTGGGCCATCGGCGAGGCGGCCTGCGCCTCTGTGCATGGTGCCAACCGCCTGGGCACCAACTCCCTACTCGATCTCGTCGTCTTCGGGCGCGTCGCCGCCCGCTCGGCGGCCGCCGCGCGCGACGGCGGCGCCCTCCCCGCTCCTCCGGCTGAGGACGCGCACGAGGCTGCCCTCGATGCCTTCGACGCCCTGCGCCATCGCCGCGGTGGCGTCTCCCCCGCAAAGGCGCGCGCGGCACTCCAGGCTGCGATGCAACGCCATGCCGCGGTCTTCCGCGACGCCGCCTCCCTTGAGGAGGGCCTAGCGAAAGTCGCTGGCATCGCCGAGGCCTGCGAGCTGCTCGAGCCCGCCGACCGGACGCTTGTGTGGAACTCCGACCTCGTCGAGGCCATCGAAACGCGCAACCTCGCGGCCAACGCGCTGGCTACCGTCGCCTCCGCCCTCTACCGTACCGAGAGCCGGGGCGCGCACGCCCGCGAGGACTTCCCCCATCGCGACGATGCCGCCTGGCTCGTCCACACCCTCGCCTGGTCCGACGGACCCGCGGCGGTGCGCCTCGGGACACGCCCCGTCTGCCTCGATCCTTCCGCCGAGGGCGCCGAGGCGATCCCGCCGGCCGCGCGGCGCTACTGACGCCGCCGGCGCGGCGGCCCCTCTGCTCCAGGAATCGCCCGAAGCCGGAGCCACACCCCCTTCTCGGGGCCGTAGCGCTTGCGGATCCGCAGATCCGCCACCTGGGCGTCGTCCTCGAAGACCACTTGGTTCAGCCCGTCGAGAAGCGCCTTCGAGACGTTGTCCCCGTCGGGGCGGCGCACCGGCAGCACGCGCCCCGCGAGCGCCGCCTCCCGACGCGCCTTCGGCCATCCCTTGGGCACCGCCAGCACCATCAGCAGGTCGGCTTCAACCGGTCCCGAAAACGGGGCGCGGCCGGCCATCGCGGCCAGTGCCGCCTCGCGCAGGCGCTTCTCGTAGCGCCTCGTCCGCGGCGTGCCATACACCCGTCCCCCGCCGAAGCGGTGCCGTTCCTTGGGCACCGGCGCCCCGTCGAGGACGATCTCGATCCATCCCTCCGGAGCCGGACGCGTCGGCGCCGTCGGCGCCCAGGACTGGCGACGGCGCTTCGGCTTGAACGCGGAGGATGGCGGCGGCGCGGGAATGCCCACCGCCCGCTGCGCGGTCGCTGGCAGAGAGGAGAGGCCCATACGACGAGCGTCGCGCTGCGAGATCTTGGCCATGGACCTGAAGATGGGGTCATCCAAGGCCCATCTCTTTTATCGCTTCTCCTTCCCCCAAGAGCCGCGTGCAGATCCCGCCTGCCCTCGCCCTGCCCCCCGATCTCGTCCCGCGGCACTGGCCGCGGCCGGCGCCGGGACGGCGCGTGCCGTCGGTAGGGCGCGGGACCCCGATCGACCGCTGGATCGCACAGCTTCGGGATCCGGGGCGTCTCGATGATCTTGTCCGGGGGCTAGCCACCGGACGCCTCGACGATGGGCGTCCCTTCGTCCCCAGGGACGCATGCGGGCGCGCGGATCTGCGTCTGGCCGCCGCCCTGCTCGGCTCCCTCTCGCCAGCGCTGCTCGGGCAGGCGATGCTCCATGCCCTGTACGAGGGACTGATCGCAGGCCGGGACGCGGGCGAGGCGCTCGAGAACCTCGTCTCCGAGGAGCGCGCCGGATGGATCGCCCTCGTTGCCCCCGACCTGCCGCCGGCCCCTTCCGCCTGGTCGCCCATCGAGGCAGCCGTCCGGCTCGCTCCCATCATCGATGACCTCAAGGACGGCTTCGGGCCGCGTCCCGGATCGGAGGACGCGCTCGGAATGCGCCCCGACCTCCTGCTGCCGCTCGACCGGATCCTGCCCCTAGCCCCTCACCTGCCCGACGTCCTGCTCGCGTCGGATCTCCGGCAGGCTTTTCGCGCGCTTCATCCTCTGCTGCTTGCCGCCGGCGCCCGCCTCTACGCGGCGCTGCCCCCCGGGCGCGCGGGGATGGTGCCGCCGCTGGTGACGCTCGGGACCTTGCCGCCGACGGCCGGTATTGCGCTAGACGGCGCCGATCCCCAGACGCCGCTCGTCGCCCATGCCCCCCTGCCGCTGCTCCTGGAAGAGCGGCCTGGGCATGCCCTCCTCTTCGCGTCCGCAGCCGCCGTCGTCTCCGGGGCTGCCACCCTGCTGCCATGTACCGCGGAAGGCGCTGCGGCCACGGCTTCAGCCCAGGCTTTGCGCGGCGTTCGCCCCGCGCGCCCCTACGGAATTGGCCAGCGCCGGATCGGCGGCCTCGTCGGATGGAGCCCCGGACAAAGCCGGGGGCATCTGCTCTGTCTGGTCGGGATCCCAGAGCGCCTTCGAGGCCGGGTCGCCGAACTGCTGCGTGCGCACGCACCCTGACCCCCTCTCTCGCGATGGTCATTTCGACCGGCCCGTCCCACCGCGCCCCGCCGCCCTCCAAGGCGCGGGCAGAAACAGCCCCTGCCGGTCCTCCTCTATGGCCGCGGCGTTCTCCCGAGCGCCACGAGAAAGGCTCCATCTGGCGACTGGACAGCCGCGCCAGACCGATGTCCAAGGGACTCTCGCTGCGGCGGCCTTCCCTGACACCCTCGTGCCACCAACGCATTCTCCCCCACCTCTCAGACGACGGACGGCATGACGCAATTCTGGCAGACCCGGTACGCGCGACCCCCGTCTGTCTGCGCCCTCGGCGCGTCCAATGAGGCTTCGGACGTCCCCAGATCCTCTCCCCTAAAGCGACAGGAGAGCCCTTGTCATGCAGCCGATCCTCTACGGCAGTGCCCTGCGACTTCCCGACGTCCTCGTTGAGCCCCTTGACGACGCGCTCGCTTTCATCTTCCGCCACCTCAGCGTAGCTAGCCTCTGCTGGGGTGCGCAGATCCGATGGAACTGTGGTCAGCGCGACCGCGTGACCCGATCGTTCCGGACCCATGGCGGCCGATCTGCCCTCCAGGCGTCACGGCGGCGCGATGTGCTGGCGGCGGCGAGCGATCCCATCACCGATCTCCTTCGTCGCCACCGCTTGCTGCGTGACCAGGACCATGCGACCCTCGATGTCCATCCCGCGGGCCTGATCTGGACCTTCTTTCGCTTCCCAGGGGACATCGAGCGCCGAACGATCACCATCTTTGCCGCCAAACCCACACCGGATCGGCCTTGGTTGGAGCCGACCGGTGCCGATGAATCCTCGATCCGCCTCGCCAGCGCCTTCGCCCGCACCACAGACGTTCTTGCGCGCTGGATGCCTGACCCCTATGAAGACCAGGCCGTCCTCCTGCGCGATCCAAGCCGTCCGCTGAGCGCCCACGACCGCTTGGCAGTCGCCCCCGTCCTAGAAGCAATCGCTCCCTATCTCCGCAGCAACCACAGCCCCCTCCTCGCGGTGCGGGCGGGCGGTGCCTTTCTGCTCGCTGTCGGCGGCTCCCACGGACGCGGCCCCCTGGTGCCTTGGATTCCTCTTGCCCTCGCTCCCGACCCAGAGGGCTTCCAGTGAGCCGCGCCCGCGACCTTCTCGCCTGGTATGACGCGCACCGGCGGATCCTGCCTTGGCGCGGCACGGACGCCCGACGGCCGCCCGCTTACGTAGTGTGGCTAGCCGAAATCATGCTCCAGCAGACCACGGTCGCCACCGTCCTCGCCCGCTTCCCGGCCTTCCTCGCACGCTTCCCTGACGTCGGAGCACTCGCCGCCGCGCCCCAGGAAGCCGTGCTCGATGCCTGGGCCGGACTCGGCTACTACGCGCGGGCGCGCAACCTCCACGCTTGCGCACGCGTCGTGGTGGAGCGCCACGGCGGCGTTTTTCCCGCCAATCTGAATGCCCTCCTCGCCTTGCCCGGCGTCGGCCCCTACACCGCCCGCGCGATCGCGGCGATGGCCTTCGGCCTGCCCCACATCGGGATCGACACCAACGTCGCCCGAGTGCTGGCACGCCTTCACGCTGTCGACCTTCCCCTCCCCAAGGCCAGTGTGGCGTTGCAAGCTCATGCCGACGCGCTCGTGGCGGAATCTCCCGAACGTCCGGGCGACCTGACCCAGGCCCTCTTCGACCTCGGCGCCGGTCTCTGCCGCCCCAAGGCGCCAGACTGCCCCGCCTGCCCGCTACGGGCGGGCTGCGCCGCGCACGCCGCCGGCCAGGCGGAGGCCTATCCCGTCCGCCCCGCCAAGGCGACCAAACCGACCCGACGGGGGACAGCCTTCCTCGCCCGCGCGCCAGGCCTGCTATTGCTCGAGCGTCGGCCCCAGAAGGGCCTGCTTGGTGGCCTGCTCGGGGTCCCCTGCACGCCCTGGACGACGGAAGAGCCGGACGAAGCCGCCCGGGAGGCCGCGAGGCCGCTGCTCGGCGACTGGCGGCAAGCCGGCCAGGTGCGCCACACCTTCACCCACTTCCATCTCATCCTCGACGTGGAGGTCCTCGACCTGACGGAGCCCCGGCCAACCAACCAGGGCACCTGGATCCCGGCGGACGCGGCCCTGCCGACGCTCTTCGAGAAAGTCCGCCAATGCGCGCATATCGGAGACATCAAAACGGGTCTATAACCCCAACAAAGGGAACCATAGCCTGAGATCGGCCGTCGGCCTGAGGATCCCGGGGGGTAGGGCCAGAATGTCTAGCAGATGTCGAACGCGTTGCCGAGAGATCGGCTGACGAGGCCGATCTTCGCCCGCTTAACCTTTGTTTGGGTGATAGACCCGAAACAGGTTGATGTCCCGGACCGCCTTCGACAGGAGGTTCCCGGACGATGACGCCTGTGCCCACCACTTGGCGAAGATCCGCTGGCCGGAGGGCTTTGTCTGCTCGGCCTGCGAGCACCCGAAGGGTTGGGAACTCGAGACGAAGCCCCACGCCTGGAAGCGCGCCGCCTGCCATCCGCAAACCTCGGTCACGGCGGGCACGGGGAGGTACCGCTCGAAGCCGCCGTTTCGGCGTGTGGTTTCAGGCCATCCACCTGCTGACCAGCCACTCGAACGGCATCTCCGCCAAGCAGGCCCAGGCCCAGCTCCGTCTTGGCATCTACAAGACCGCCTGGCTGCTCCTGCACAAGCCCTGCCGGGCGATGGTGAACCCCGAGCGCATCATGCTCGCGGGCATCGTCTAGGCAGAGACGACGGTCCCGTTCCGCACCCAGGAGGACCCCGTGGCGGGCTGCCGCAGCCACGAAGGCAAGCTGACCATCGCCGGCACCGTCGAGGTGGATGACGAGCGCAAGCCAATGCGACTCCGCCTGGAGCCCATCTAAGACTACAGCCCGCAAGACGTACTGAAGCGCTAGCTCGACGAGGTCGTCTTCCGCTGAAACCGGCGACGACAGACGGCAACCGCCTTCGACGCGCTGTTCGAGTTCGCAGTTCGCCTTCCCCATGCCTTGTCGGACGACTTCGTCACCCAACGCGTCTGACGCGTGCCCCGGCGGTGCCAGAAGTCACCTTCAATATGCCCGCCACTGCCTTCAGAATCACGCGGGAAGCCGCGCCGGGCGCAACTCCTGCCTATCAGGCCGTCAGCCCCGCCTGACCACTGCACCCGGTGGCACCGGAGACAACGGGAGGAGCCACCTCGGCGGACAGACAGATCCCCCTGCGGGAGCCGTCAGGGTTCCCTCAGCGCCACTCGATGTAGACAAGACCGGAGGCGCCTCGACCGCCGGCACCGAGGGCGCGGGCACCACCGCCACCACCGGCGCCGAAGCCCTCGCCCGCGAAGCCGCCACTGGTGATCCACAGATCCCCACTCCAGGAGGCGGCATTGACGGTGACAGTGCCGTTTTCGGCAGCCTGCGCTGGGGTGGCGCCGCTGAGCGCAACGCCGCCGCCGCCGCCGCCCGCGCGACGGTAGCTGGGAGGATCTTGCGCGAAGCCGTCGATGATGGGGACGAAGACCCCGGCGCTTGGGGCACCGCCCGCGGCCGCAGAGACGGTTCGGGCGACGAACCCGTCGAGCGGGAAGGGGCCCTGCCCGACGGCGCCGACGATGTTCCACGCGGACGTCCCTAAGGTCATCCCGAGATTGGTGTTGGCGGCCGTGCTCCCGCCGTTGCTCCCGCCGGCGATGCCCGCCGCGCCGCCGGCCGATCCGGCGAACTCGACGCCGCTGCCGAAGAAGTTCTGGATCCCGCCGCCGTTGCCGATGTATCCGGCGAAGCTGTGCGTTAGAGGCCAGGGAAAGCAGGTATGGCCGCCCCACCAACAGACGCCGGTGATGCCCTGGCCGCCGCCGCGGGCGGTCAGTAGGGCGCCGAAGGAGGACGCACCTCCAGGGGAGCCGTTGTGGATGCTGTCGATGGGGCTGGCCGTCGAGACTCCGGTGTCGATGGTGCCTCCAGCGCCACCCAGGCCGACGGTTACGACGACGCTGGCTGGGATGTCCGCCGCCGCGAAGAGGGCATTGCTGACCTGTCCCGAGGCACCCCCGCCGCCGGCGATGCCGGCGTTGCCATGGCCTGATCCGCCGCCGCCGCCGCCGCCCACCGCCAGTACGCGGACGGTACCGCAATCGGTGAAGAAGCCGGGGCGGACGAAAGTGCCCGAGGTCGTGAAGACCTGATTGCCTGCGAGGCAACCGCTGGCCGAGCCCGACAGGGCAACGGTGGCTGCGCCGCTGGCGAGGGTGCCCGGCGCGCTCGCGGTGCTGTCCGTGAAGGACGCGCGGACGGTGGCGGTGCAGGTCTGGTTCGGGGCGAGGGGCGCGCCGCAATCCGTCGTAAGGATGCTGTAGGAGAAGCCTGGGCCGCTGCCCGAGGCGGTCGGGACGGCCGGGGCGGCGGGAATGTTGCCGGTGTTGGTGAGCGTGAAGGTCTGGTCGACCGGGTTGGTGGCGGCGGTGGGCGTGGTTAGCGTGAAGGCGCCACCGCCGGACCAGGCGAAGGTGGGGGTGCCGGTGTAGGTGGCCGAGATCGTGTCGAGGACGAAGCCGCCGATGGCGACAGGGCCGGCGGAGAAGGCGTTGGGGCCCGCGACCAGGGGCTGGAGGCTGTTTAGCACGCTACCGGCGGCCAGGCGGATCCGCAGGCGCCCGGTCTCGCCGGCGGCCAAGGTGAGGGTCCCGTTCGGCATGGCTTCGGTGATGGGGATCTCGGCCCCTCCGACGAGGGCGTGGTTGTAGAGGAAGCCGCGGCCGCTGTTGTCGGTGGCGGTCATCGGGCCGGTGGAGGCGTTGCCGACGTTCTGGTAGCGGATCTCGCGGGCGTTGCCGTAGGCGGACCACGTCGCATGGTCGAGCGTTGCCGGGTTGCCCGCGTCGAACTGGTCGAAGACGACGAGGAGGCGGGGGCCGATGACACGCTGCGTGCGGGCGGGGGCGGCGACGGTGGGGGAGGCGGCGGCGGTCAGCTGGAGGCTGTAGTCGCCGGGGAAGAGGCCAGCGGCGAGGGCGACATCGACCGTGCAGGACGCGCCCGGGGCCAGCGGCTGGCCGGAGCAGGAATCCGAGACGATCGTGAAGGCCGCGGCGTCGGGGCCGGTGAAGCCGACGGTCACGGGACCGGTGGCGAGGGTGCCCGTGTTGGTGAGGGTCGCGGTCTGCGCTGGACCGGCCTCGGCGGTGGCCGGCTGGGCGACCCCGCCGTTTGCGGTGTCCATGGAGAAGTCGGCGGGCACGGCCGTCCAGGCGAGCGCCGGCGCGAAGCCGGTGGCCTCGGCGTGGAGGGGCTGGGAGACGGAGGCGGGGCCGCCGGCGATGAGGGTGGCGGCGAGGGTGGTGTTGGTGGTGGCGGACGCGGTGAGGGTGACGGTGCAGGCCGCGCTGGGGAGTAGGACGGATGGGCAGTCCGTGACGAGGGCGAAGGCGTCGATATCGGGACCGGCAAGGACGGGGGCGATATCGACGGCGTCGGCGAAGCCTTGGTTGGTGAGGGTCAGGATCCGGGTGGCGGTGCGAGGGAGGGGGTCGGGTCCTGGGGAGCCGTCGATGGCGAAGGTGGAGTCGCCGGACCAGGCAAGAAGCGGGTCGAAGCCGGTAGCGGTGCGCAAGAGGGGGAGACCGCCGGGGACGCCGGCGGCGGCGAGGGTGGCATGGGCGGTGCCATTTGCGGCGGCGGTGGCCTCAACCGAGACGGTGCAGGATTCACCCGGTGGCAGAACCGGGCCGCAGTCGGTGGCGAGGACCTGGAAGGCCGGGACGTCGGGGCCGGCGATGGCCGGGGCACCGAAGGTCAACGGGCCGGCCCCGGTGTTGGTGAGGACCAGGACGCGGGTCTGGGCCGGCAGGAGCGGAGAGAGGGCGAAGGTACCATCACCAGACCAGACACCCTGACCGGCGGGAGGCGGGGATCCGCCGGCGCCGCCAGCGGCGGGCGGTTCGGGGAGGGGGAGACCGGCGATGCCGTCGGTGACGGTCTCCTCGGAGGCGACCAGGAGGGAGCGGATGCGATCGCCGGTGAGGACGACCGCGCCGAGGACGGCGACGGCGATGAGGGCGACTAGGACCGCATAGTCGACCCCCGAGGATCCCCGGCGCTTGGGTAGGAGACGCAGCAGGACGGAGGGGAGACCGATGGAGAGACTAGGACGCATCGGTAGGCTTCTTCTTATTGCATTGAAGGCAAAGATGATAGCAACTTAGACGGCCTTTCGAACTCTTCAAGGGAAGGGAGATGGAGACATCTACCGTGTGCAGGTCGTTTCGGGTCGGGTCTATAACCCAAGCAAAGGGAACCATGGCCTAAAATCTGCCTCTGGCTTGGAGATCTCGGAGATTGTGCCAGAATGGCAGGGCGGTGGAACGCGTTGCTAAGAGATCGGCCTGAGAGGCCGATCGCCGCCCGCTCAACCCTTGTTTGGGTTGTAAGTCCGAATCGAATACATGCTCTCCGGCGGCTAGCGGGTGGACTACCTGCTGCACGACGGCACCCGCCGCCCGCTCCTGCTCGATGCTAAGCCGCTTCATAGCGCCCTCTCCATCGGCGAGATCCAGCAGGTAGTCGGTTAAGTTGGATCTCTTCCAGGGTCCGGATGCTGCCGCCTTGCTTGCGCAGCGCCTCCGGAAGACCCGCCGGCTGGGTCAAGATGTGGCAACAGGGGTCGAGGAGCTCGCGCGCAAGCGGATCCTGAAGGCCGAAGACCTCAAGAGCGACGCTGTGCGCCTGCGCGAAGCGGACATCGCCGACATCGCCGCCATCCCAACCCACGAGATTGTTCCCGGCAAGAGGCCGGCCGCGGGCCTTCGCCCCCCCTTCGGCGCGACCGCCTGATCGAGCGCCCTAAGGGCGGCAAGCGTCTCTTCTACACGCTGCTGCCCGGCAGCCAGGTGCTGCTCCGGACCCAGGCGGGCAGCGCAGACCGAAAGGACATGCTGCCGCGGCGAGCGGAGATTCATCGGATAGCCAACGTCGTCCCGAGCCCAAACGACCCCTGCCTCGGGCTGACCCGCGCGGCCATCCTGGACCTGCCCGGCGATGCTGTGGCCGAGGCCGTCCTCGGCCGCGTCGCCCACGGCTACGCCGAGGATCTCGACGGCAAGACGCCTACCCCCGACATCCCTCCCCTCGGCTGGCAGGCATGACAGACGGTATGGACGCCAAGGCGGTTCTCTTCGACCTACAGGCACAGGATCTGCTTTAGACTGCCCGGATCGAAGACGCCAGGTAACGGGCGCTGGGGGCGCTTCCTGCTGCGCAAGCTACCCCACGGCTGGATCCATGTCCTCGATCCAGCTGCAGACCCCCAGAACAACATCAGTACCGACCTCTCCCTCCTCATGATGGAGGCCCCCGAGATCGTTCTCCACCTGCACGGAACCACCTCCCATGCCCGCCAGGCGCTACGCGCGCTGGCCGCGGAGGCTTGCCTCCCGGGGGCGCCGCCGCCATAAGAGGGGCAGTCCCCACGCCCCTCCGGAGGCCCTCCGTGCTCCTCTCCACCCTACCCCACGCTCCCGACGGATACCGCGCCCAGGTGCTTGGCCCCGTCTACGCCACCGTCGTGGTCGGCGCCAACGTGCTGAAGGATGTCCTTGCCGCGATCCGCGACACCCTCGGCGGCCGCGCGAGAGCCTACGAACGCACCATCGCCAACGCCCGCGCCGAGGCCCAGGAAGCCGTGGTCGCCCAGGCGCTGGCCCTCGGCGCCGACGCCGTGCTCGGCCTGCGCTACGACGTCTTCCCCATCCGCGACGGCATGTTCATCCAGACCGTGCAGGGCACAGCCGTCCGGTTCCATCCGGAGGCCTGATCCCTCAGTCCCGAGGGGCGAGGCGCTCGGGCAAGCCCTGCGTCCGCAGGAAGGGGCGCGGATCAGGCGCCTGACTCGGACGGCGCAGCGCCTCCAGCGGAATGCCGAGATCGACATCAGTGCGCAGCTCCGCCAGGCGGCGCGATAGGCGCGCCTGCTCAGCGTGCTCGGCCAGGCGCCGGCGCAACGCCGGCCGCCCCACGAGGTGCAGCGAGGAAAGGATCCGCTCGAGCGGCCCGATCGCGCGCACCAGCTCCGATGCCGTCTTGAGGCCCACCCCCGGCACCCCTGGGATCCCGTCCACCGCATCCCCCGCCAAGGCCTGAACGTCTACAACGAGGGACGGCTGTACCCCAAAGACCGCCTCCACATCGGGCGCCCGCACCACCTTCTTTACCCGTTGGTCGTAGAGGCGCACATCCGGGCCCACAATCTGCATCAAGTCCTTGTCCTGCGTCACCACCACAACCTTCGCCCCCGCCTCCACCCCTCGGCGGGCCAGCGTCGCCAGCACGTCGTCCGCCTCGACCCCCGGCAGCGCTAGCGCCTCCAGACCGAAGGCACGCACCGCCTCCATCGCGATGGGGATCTGTGGGGGCAGGTCGGGAGGCGGTGGCGCGCGGTGTGCCTTGTAGGCTGGGTAGATCTCGTGACGGAAAGTCTTCCCTCCCGCCTCGAAGACCACGGCCACATGGGTCGAACGGTTGCGCTCCAGCACCGGACGCAACACGATCCTAAGAAAGCCCTCGACGGCATGGATCGCCTGCCCGTCGGCGCGCCGGCGCTCCGGCAGGGCATGAAAACATCGCCAGAGGAACCCCGGCGCGTCGATGAGGAGAAGCTCAGGCACGGCCAGGAAATGGGTCCCTAGGAAGACGGATCCCCGACAGCCAAGCCGCCGGGGATCGGGGACAAGGGACGAACGGGCCGAAGCGCACCGGCCCGAAGGGCCATGTGGCGCCCCTCGCCCCAACGCGCAACCCCCCAGAGGCGATCCTTCCTAGAAGGGAATCTCCCCAGATGGCGGACGAAGCAGACAGGACAGGGGAGGAGGCAAGGCCCGATCAACGACCTTGCCCCTCCCATAGGAGACACGCCATGGGCACCTTTTCCGACATCGCCGCTGCCGCCAACGACCACGCCCTCGACCTCGCCCCCTGGGCGATCGGGCAAA
>Ga0308417_1001020_pt1 | contig 19460 bp, 21 predicted proteins | sample HotsprSampleOS65_FD_203528 | JGI IMG/M metagenome (GOLD analysis project Ga0308417, IMG submission 203528) | Hot spring phototrophic mat microbial communities from Octopus Spring, Yellowstone National Park, Wyoming, United States - 20090730_OS65 ... | reverse complement strand
ACCTGAAGCAAAGACAGCGTGGGCTATGTTATCTTCTGTATTTCGCTTTTATCCCTTTCTCACAAGGGGTGAGATGACCTAGCCTACCCAAGTTCTCATCCTGCAAAGGAAAGCTAAGCTCGCTCTGATCCCTCAAGCTAATTCCAGCTTACTAGTTGGACAGCACAGCCGAAGTCAGCTAGTATATTCAAAGTTGTCTCCTTAAGTCAAAGGTAGGAATATGTCCCAATCTGGAGTTCCCCCAATTCCGCCACCGTCGCCCCGCCCAGCCATTCCTGCACCCAATGCCGCCCAAGGTGCTACTAACGCCAGTCCCCCCGTTCCCCCGCCCCGCCCTGCTGTGCCTGCTCCCCCTGCGGTAGCCGCCCGTGTGCCCCCGCCCCCTACTAACGCTGTTGCCCGTCCTCCCATCAAGCCAGGTCCACCGCCCAGTGTGGCTGGCGTTCCCTCAGCGCAGGTGATCCAGCGCTCTACCAATCAGCCTACCTTGGCGCAGATTGTGCGCGATGCCTTTGATCAGGGTTGTTCAGATATTCATGTGGGCGTTGGGGAGCAGGTGCGTTTTCGCAATCGGGGCTTGATGGTGATTCAAGAGCAGTATCCCATCCCCGATGTGCCTACCTTTGATTCTTGGCTTAGGGAAATCCTCAATGAGAAGCAAATCCAGCAGTTTCGTGATACTAAGGAGTTTGACGGGGCGACGCAGTACGAGTTTGCCCGCTGTCGCATCAATGTGTTTGAATCTCTGAAGGGAACTGCCATGGTACTGCGGTTGATCCCGCTGAAAATTCTTACCCTAGAGCAGTTGAATTTGCCTGAGGTCTTCCGTGAATTGTGTTACACCCACAAGGGGCTAATTCTGGTGACGGGACCTACTGGCTCGGGCAAGTCCACTACCCTTGCGGCGATGGTGGATTTCATTAACTCGGAGATGCCCAAGCATGTGATTTCCATTGAAGACCCCATTGAGTTTGTACATCAAAGCCGTAAGGCGCTGATCAAACAGCGGGAGGTGGGGATTCACACGCTGAAATTTGACAATGCCCTCAAAGCCTCCCTACGGGAAGACCCAGATGTTATTCTGATTGGGGAAATGCGGGACAAGGAAACGGTAAATACGGCACTCAAGGCGGCACAGACGGGACACTTGGTATTCGGTACTCTGCATACCAACAGTGCGGTGAAAACCATTGACCGTATTCTTAACCTCTATGAACCCGATCAACAGGGACCAATGCGGATTCAGGTGGCTGAGTCGTTGGTGGCAGTGATTGCCCAAGCACTGGTGCGCACTACCGATGGCAAGCGGGCGGCAATCCACGAAATTATGATCAATACCGATGCCATCAGGGATTACATCAAACGGGGTGAGGTGGATGAGATTGAAAATATCATTCCACGGTGCACCTATGAGGGGATGTGTACGATGAACCAGTCTCTGTACAAGCTCTATGAGGAGGGGCGGATCACGGAGGAGACGGCTATCGAGAATTCGCCTAGACCAAACGAGATGGCACAGATGTTGCGCGGTAGGATATAGCCTTCCCCCATGCCTAAGCCACGACCTAAACAGGGGGTTAGGGTAAAACGCCTGTGTTCGGGGGAAGGGGGACAGGTGCTCCGTTCTCTGCCTAAGGCACAACCCCAGCTTTTAGAGGGGGAGAGCGTCCCTACTAATGCTGACTTGGTCTATGGTCGGCATGCGGTGCAGGCGGCGATCGCCAGTGAGCGCTCCATTCATCGGGTGTGGGTTACCTCGCGTCTGCGCTATGCTCCTGATTTTTTGCCCCTGATTGACAAAGCTAAAAGCAGTGGGGCGGTGGTTGAAGAGGTGGATGTGCAACGCCTCAACCAGATCACTGGCAATGCCAAGCATCAGGGGATCGCTGTGCAGGTTGCCGCCTATACTTATTGGGCATTGGAGGAGTTAGTGGCTCACGCCAAGCAATTTGTCCCCGAACCAGTGCTGTTGGTAGCCGATGGCATCACTGATCCCCACAATCTGGGAGCGATCGCCAGAACTGCTGAGGCAATGGGTGCCCAAGGGTTGATCATTCCCCAGCGACGGGCGGTGGGGGTTACTAGCACCGTGACTAAGGTGGCGGCGGGAGCGTTGGACTTTTTGCCTGTGGCTAGGGTGACCAATCTCAATCGCTGTCTGGAATTTCTCAAAGAGCAGGGTTTTTGGGTCTATGGCACGGTAGCGGACAAGGGGCAACCGATATATAGAGTGAGTTTCTCTGGGGCGATCGCTTTAGTAGTTGGGGCTGAAGATACGGGAGTTAGTCTGCTGGTGCAAAAGCACTGTGACGTGTTGGTGTCCATTCCTCTGGGAGGCAAAACTCCCAGCCTCAATGCCTCAGTGGCATTAGGTATAGCACTTTACGAGGTTTTTCGACAAAAGTGGTTAAATACATTGAGTTTCGACACACAATCTTAAGATTTTTGCTTTAGATTATATATATGGGGTAGTTGCATGCAAGGAAGTCAGGATAGTGTTGGACATGAACACCGCATCACGAGAGTTTTTGACTGATATTCTGCAAAAGTTTGGCTGGGCATGGTGGGTGGAAATTCAGACCAGTAGCCCTGAGTGTACTTACTACTTTGGTCCCTTTATGACCGAGAGCGAAGCCAAAAGATATACCGACGGCTACAGGGAAGACCTAGAGAAGGAAGGAGCAGAGGGGATCAAAATCCGCATTCGCCGCTGTAATCCCCCCCCTGACCGCTTGACCATTGAGGGAAAACCCAATGGCATAGCTCCAGTGCTTATGGTGTCTCTGGTCTCATCCATCGCCAGCCTGTCCCTATTCAATTTGTAAACCTAGCAGTTGCGGAACAGGACAAAAGACGCTAGAATGCTAGCTCTATCGGTGGAGAGGTGGCTGAGTGGTCGAAAGCGGCAGATTGCTAATCTGTTGTAGGCACGGTAACGTCCTACCGAGGGTTCGAATCCCTCCCTCTCCGTAGTTCTGTGGCGGTGATGAGATTAAAGTTGCACTTGACTGATGCCACTGTGGAAGTGCCCCTGCCTCACAGCGCTGTATCTGCCTTGAACCAACAGTTGGAGCAACTGTTGGCACAGTTCGGTTCACGGGATAAAACCAGTAGTCAACCGCCATGGGAATACCAGCACATGGGGGAAGTGTTTCTAGAGGTGTTTTGCAACCCCAATATCTGGGCAAATCCTTTGGTGGCAAAGGTGTTGCTCACTGTGCGGGATGACCGCCTGCGCTGTACTGCTGAGATGTCCCTTGCTCAACTCAGACAGGATATTTTGGAAGCGCTGGGTTAGCTGTTGACTTCAGAGGCGACAATCATGGAGCCTACGCCGCTGTCGGAGAAAATTTCTAAGAGCAGGGAGTGGGGCACTCTGCCATCAATAATGTGGGCGGCTTTGACCCCTTGGGCGAGCGATCGCACACAGCACTGCACTTTGGGGATCATGCCACCCCCCACTACACCCTCAGCAATCAGGTTGCGCGCCTGTTGAATGGTCAAACTCCTGATGAGACTTTGGGGATCATGGCGATCACGCAGAATACCCGCTACATCGGTCAGCAGGATTAACTTCTCTGCCCCAAGGGCGGCGGCAATCTCCCCTGCCACCGTATCGGCGTTGATGTTGTACGCCTGCCCCGTTTCATCGGAGGCGACACTGGACACCACAGGGATATGCCCCGACTGGATCAAAGTCTCCAAGACACGGGTATTGATACTGCTTACCTCACCAACAAAACCAATGGCTTCGTCCCCATGGGGACGGGCACGGATTAGACTGCCATCCTTGCCACACAAACCCACCGCCGATCCCCCCTGCAGGTTGATCAACTCTACAATTTGCTTATTCACCCGCCCCACTAGCACCATTTCCACCACTTCCATAGTGGCGGCATCCGTAACCCGCAGACCATTGACAAATTGCGGTTGGATATTTAGTTTTGCTAGCCATGTGTTGATCTCGGGACCGCCCCCATGCACAATAATCGGGCGCAGACCCATAAAGGACATGGTGACCACATCGCGGATCACCCCTTCCCTCAGGGTTTCATCCCGCATCGCCGCCCCGCCGTACTTTACTACAATGGTGCGCCCTGCAAACCTTTGCAAGTAGGGCAGAGCCTCGCTCAACACTTGGACGCGGACATTGTCATCAATCATGGGGATCATCGGGCAAACTGGCACAATAGATCATAGCGGTTGTGGGTTATACGGGGTAAGCGGTGCTTAAAGCCACAGAGAATTTCCCAAGGAATGGTGCCCAGCAGTTCTGCCCAAGTCTGAGCGGTAAACTCTTCTCCCAGCACCGTTACCACATCCCCCACCTGTACCTCGGGAACCCCACTGACATCGATCAGAAGTTGATCCATGGTGATCGTGCCAATTTGCCGCACCACCTGCCCTCTGACTACCACTGAAATACGGTTAGACAAGCCACGCACTACACCATCTGCATAGCCGATCGCCACGGTGGCTATAGTCATCTCCCGATCAGCGATAAACGAGTAACCGTAGCTCACCCCTGTCCCTGCAGGGATGGTTTTGATATGGGTGATGCGTGCTTGCACCCTGAGGGCAGGGCGCAACTCTAGGCGATCGCTCAGGTGGGGCGCAGGGCAATAGCCATAAATCCCCAGACCACAGCGCACTAGATCGTAGTGCAAGTTCCGATCCGTCAACATCCCCGCCGTATTGCATAGGTGAACCATGGGCAGACTGAAACCACTGCTGGTGAGACTGCGGAGCACCGACTGCAATCTATCGTTTTGGCGATACAGCTCCGTGGGGTCAGGGTCATCCGCCGTTGCCAAATGGGAATAAATGCTAGCGATGCGCAATTGGGGTAGCCCACTGAGGAAGCGGTAAAATTCCACCGCTTCGGTGTAGCTGATCCCCAAGCGGGACATGCCCGTATCCACCTTGACATGCACCGCCAAGGTTTCCTGCTCCCCCAGCACCTCGTGGTAGATCAGCGCCTGTTGGGGGGTAAAGATAGTGGGTTGCAGATTGTACTCCACCAGCGATCGCACCTCATCGGGGGTATTGACTGCTCCCAAGATCAAAATTGGCGTGGTGATCCCCGCCTGTCGCAATTCCACCCCCTCAGGCAGAGTTGCCACCCCCAACCAAGTAGCCCCCGCCCTGATGGCAGAACGGCTCACCGCCACACTGCCATGTCCATAGGCATCCGCCTTGACCACCGCCAGCAGTTGCGTACCAGAACGCAAAGCCCCAATTAGCTGTCGGACATTGAACTCAATTGCCCCTAGGTCGACTTCTACCCAAGCGCGATGATTGGATTTCAGCACACCACAGCAAAGCACAAAACAATGGCATTATAGCGGGCAGATCGGTAGGTTGGGTAGGCTATGCTAGTCCTGTAATATTTTTAACCTACAGCCCCAGATGATTTACGACTGCATTGTGGTAGGAGCAGGGCCCGCAGGTGGCTCTGCCAGCTACCACCTCGCCAAGCTAGGGCGCAGGGTGCTAGTGCTAGAAAAAGAAGCCCTGCCCCGCTACAAACCCTGTGGGGGTGGGGTATCGCCCCAAGTGCAGAATTGGTTTGACTTTGATTTCAGCCCCGCCATTTCCCTGACTGTAAATCAGATCAGCTACACATGGCAGTCCCAAGATCGACAAGTTGTTCCCCTAGACAACAGCCAACCCGTGTGGATGGTACGCCGTGAGGTGTTTGACTACTACTTGATTAGCCAAGCCAAATCTCAGGGAGCAGAACTGCAAGACCAAACGGCAGTTACGGGGATCACTTGGCAGAGCGATCGCTGGAGAGTACACACCGCTAACAGCGAATTTAGCGCCAAATATCTAATTGCCTGCGATGGCGCCAAAGGCACCATGGCAAAATGGCTAGGTTTCAAAGAGCGCAAACGCAGGATGGGCGCCGCCCTAGAGGTGGAAGCCCCCGCCCAAAATCACGACACTAGTTCTGCCCACTTCGATTTTGGGGCAGTGCAAAATGGCTACATTTGGAACTTTCCCAAACAGGACGGCTATTCCATCGGCGTAGGCACCTTTTTAGGAGGGGAAAAGCAAAACCTCAAAGCCATTGGTGCTAAGTATGCCGAGCAGTTTGGCATTGACTTTAGAAAAGTAAAGCAGTTTGGGCATCCCCTGTGCCTGTGGGATGGGGATCAGCCCCTGCACACCCAGAACGCCCTGTTGGCGGGGGAATCAGCCTGCGTGGTCGACCCCTTCACTGCCGAAGGCATTCGCCCTGCTCTGCTGACAGGCATGCTTGCGGCACAAGCAATCCATTCAGCCCTAGCAGGGGATGGGGATGCCCTCAAAAACTACACCCAACAAGTACACCAAGAATGGGGGGTAGACATGCTCTGGGCAAAGCGCATCGCCAGCATTTTCTATCGCATCCCTAGCTTTGCCTACCAAGTAGGGGTGAAACGCCCCGCCGCCACCCGCCGCATGGGACAGATTTTGTGCGGCGAACTGCGCTATCGTGATGTAGCCGCCAATGCGGTAAAAAGTCTGACTAAGGGACTGATTCTAGGAGGCAAAAAATGAATTCCACTTTAGCGGGCATGGAACTCACAGAGATCACCGACCTGCCCCCAGCACTGAGCGCCAAAATTAACACCCTGTTGGAGCGGGAAATCTACTACGGCGAAGCCGCCTATTCTCCGCCCTTTGTACGCGACATCAAAATCTTTCGCAAACCCCCTTCGGAAGTACTCAACAATAATCTCATCAGCACCAAACACCTAGTGGAACTATTCCACTGGGCAAAGCAACTCTATCCCGAAGAACTGAGCTATGCAGAGATCAACGAGTTTTGGGACGAGCTAGACCTGTTTCGCAACACAGAACTAGAAGACATCCCCAGATTTAAAGCCTACTTCTCCTGTCTATTCCTTGAACCCGAGAGCTACAATGCCGAAGACCCTGACCAATCCCTGCTCAGAGAACGGGAAGAGATTCTCAACCAATTCATGGACTTTGTCCAACCTCTGCTATTTGGCGATGCCCCAGACTATGAAGTCTCCCTCTATTGCCTCACTGATGACAGCAATGAAAACACTGCCTACGCACCCTATATATTCGTGGGTAAGCAGGCACTGGTGGTAGTTCTCAGACAGTGGATTTTGTAACTAGGGCAAAAGCCCAGAGTAGGTTTACTCTGGGCATTGGGCAGGTTAGGCGTCGTAGTAGAGATTGAACTCGTAGGGGTGAGGACGGATGTTTACAGGGATCACCTCGTTATTCAATTTGTAGGTAATCCAAGTATTGATCAAATCTTCGCTGAATACTCCTCCCTCAGTTAGGAACGCATGGTCATTCTTTAGGTTTTCCAACGCCTCTTGGAGAGACCCTGGGGTGGAAGGCACCTTTGCCAATTCCTCAGGAGACAATTCGTAGATGTCCACATCTAGGGGTTCACCGGGGTCAATCTGGTTCTTAATCCCATCAATCCCTGCCATCAGCATCGCCGCAAACGCTAAGTAGGGGTTGCAGGTGGCATCGGGGCAACGGAATTCCAAACGCTTGGCTTTAGGATTGGAACCAGTAACTGGGATGCGAATGGAAGCGGAACGATTTCCCGAGGAGTAAGCCAAGTTTACGGGAGCTTCAAATCCTGGCACTAGCCGCTTGTAGGAGTTAGTGGTGGGATTGGTAAATGCCAGCAGGGCAGGGGCATGTTTGAGTAAGCCGCCAATGTACCACAGTGCTACTTGGCTTAGGTTAGCGTAGCCATCACCGAAAAAGAGTGGCTGTCCATCCTTCCAAATGGATTGGTGGGTGTGCATCCCTGTCCCGTTGTCTCCAAACAGGGGCTTGGGCATGAAGGTAACGGTCTTGCCATAGCGCTTGGCGACATTTTTGGCGCAGTACTTGTAGGTCATCAAGTAGTCAGCACACTTGACGAGACTGGCAAAGCGAAAGCCTAGTTCTGCCTGACCGCCCGTTGCCACTTCGTGGTGGTGTTTCTCGATAGGAACACCGCAGTTTGCCATGGTCAGGAGCATCTCTGTACGGATGTCTTGCAGAGAGTCTGAGGGAGGCACGGGGAAATAACCCTGCTTGTTGCGAATTTTATTGCCCAAATTGCCACCAGCTTCACTGCGGGCAGTGTTCCACAGTCCCTCTATGGAGTCCACCTTGTAGTAGCCTGTGTGCATTTCCTGCCCATACTCGACGCTGTCGAAGATGAAAAACTCTGGCTCGGGACCAAAATAAGCCTCGTCGCCAATACCAGTACTCTTGAGGTAGTCTAGGGCTTTTTGGGCGATTACTCGCGGGCAACGACCATACCATGAACCAGTACGCGGTTCTTTGATACTGCAAATCATGCTCAGGGTAGGCACTTCAGTAAAGGGGTCGAGCCATGCGGTGGTGGGATCGGGAACCATTGCCATATCTGACTCGTTGATGGTCTTCCAGCCGCGGATGCTTGACCCGTCAAAGGGAACACCATTGACGAAGGAATCTTCGGTGATCATGTCCCTGTAGTAGCTACAGTGTTGCCATGTGCCAGGCAGGTCGACGAATTTGAGGTCGATCATCTTAATGTCCTGATCTTGAATCATCTTCAGGACTTCTTGTGGAGTTTGCGCCATGCTATATCCTCGATGTGTACTGGTAAGGTGTGTAGGTTTTTGCCAAGAGTTGATAGTAATCAAGGTGGGGTGTGGTTTTTTGTAACATAGAATACTCTTTACTCACGAAAGGCAATGCGCCCTTGTTTGGGCAGGTTGAATATCAAGAAGACGGCGAAGTAGAGTATATAGACCCCTAGCCCTACGATGCCAGCAAAGATGATGTTTTCGGTGCTGAAAGCCCCAAGGAAGATTTTTTGAAATGCTTCTGGTGGCTCAAACCACACGCGACAGGTGTTGTATAGCTCTTCTTGGCTTAGTAGTCCACAGTTGGCAAATACCAGATTGAATGGCAAACCACCCAAGCAATAGAGGCTGACTGCCCAGCGCCATGCTTGATATACGCGACACAGTTGATGGCGGGTGATGGCTATTTCTTCGTTGAGGTCTTGCCAAAACCAGAGAGATAGGGGGATCAGCACTCTGGCAGAGATACCTGAGAGGAAACTGATAGGTAAGTTGCCAATCATCAGCAGTACAGTGATGGCAAGTAGGCTGGCGGTGCGCCAATAGATCACTAGCGATCGCTGAATTGCCCTGATCCCCGCCTGCCATGACCAAAGCAAGAGAATCAGGGGAATGATGACTGTAAAGATAACTGCCAGTCGGAAATCTAACCACACGATCTGTCTAATTAAGCTGATGTTCATACCTGAGCAAAGGAGCACTGCAAGTTTTAATTGAGTAATAGTATCACCAAATTTCTTATTGAATCAATGGATACATTAACCATAAAATTTGCAAACAGAGCCATAGCTAATCTAACTAGCCCTTTACTTCCAGAAATGTTGCAGGATAGCTAAGCAGATATAAAAGGGGATTAAAACTGTCAAGTCTAACCTGCAAAAACAGAATCATAATAATTGCATGATAATCTTATTAACTAACATTCCAAACCACTGTTGAAATAACTACCAGCCAACTACTACTTCTGTATTGCAATCTGGGTAACCTTGTTTTTAGATAAGAGTTTGACCAGTGTGGGAGACCTCTTCTATTACCTAAATCGTACGGGCATTACAGTTCGTATCTCTACTTTTTCTAAAGCCTGTGAATAACGGCATGACCCACAAGTGTTGAATCTCAAGATTTTAATGATTAGTACCAAGTTATGCATTGGTGTTGGTGATACAAAATTGAATGGGTAACAGTACAGATTGTACAACTGTACTTACTGCTGAACCAAAAGCTGGCTTTCAAGCTCTATCCTTTATGGCGGCTTTTCACTACACTATTCATAGCTCATAGCATCAGTTTGCTTGTTTAGATGTACACCGCCCACAAACTAAAGCTAGGAATTTCAGAGCAGTTGCAACGCTCTAGGGGCTGGGAAGCTATGTTACAGTACATCAGTATCGTTTTGGCGAGTGGTACTGAAGAAAGGTTTATGGCTCAAGCCATCTAGCCTCGTGTGCTGGTTGCCTAACCACTCCCAGCAAATGGGGTGGTACAGAGTTTCTTTGGTGCCATGTGGTCATGGGGCGCCTGTCTTGACATACACGGCACATTTGGTAAAAGTGATCTAGATGCAAAACCACCCCAGCGACAGCGACGGTTGGGAGTGCCAAGAAACTTTCATTGCCCTAGCTAGCAATCACAACCTGCGGGTGCGAGATTCTTCCACCTCACGGGTTTCTCGAGTTAGGTGATTTTCCATCAAGGCTTTGAGTTCATGGTAGCCTTCCTGCTGGTCAAGAGTATCCCGATGGCGGGGGCGAGGGAAGGGCACATCCAAAATCTCATCGATCCTAGCGGCAGGTCCCTTGGTCATCATGACAATTTTGTCAGACAAAAGCAGTGCCTCTTCTATGCTGTGGGTAATTAGAACAACTGTTTTGCGCTTCTGCTCCCAGATGCGCTCTACTTCGTCTTGCAAGTAACCTCTGGTCAGAGCATCTAAAGCCCCAAATGGTTCATCCATTAGCAGGATTTGGGGATCAATAGCCAACGCTCTAGCAATACCTACCCTCTGTTTCATGCCGCCCGAAAGCTCATGGGGGTATTTCTTCTCTGCCCCGCGCAAACCCACCAGTTCAATGTACTCGTAGGCTAGGCTGAGTCTTTGGGGTTTGGGCATCTGGGGGAATACGGTTTCTATGGCAAACAAAATATTTCCCAGAGCGGTCATCCATGGCATCAGGGAATAGTTCTGAAACACAATGCCCCGATCTGGACCAGGGCCTGTCACTTCTTGGTCATTGATGATTACTTTCCCTGCGGTGGGTTTGATCAATCCCGCAATCACATTCAATAAAGTGGATTTACCGCATCCCGAAGGGCCAATAATGGATACGAAGGTGTTTGGCTCTATGTCCAAGCTGATGTCTGCCAAAGCCACGTAGTCTTTGGTAGCACGGCGAGTCATGGTATCCAGCCACCCTCGTTTACCTGGATAGACCATGGAGATATGCTGTAGGGAAAGATGGGGCTTTTTCTTTGCCTGCAGTACATTCTGGGACTGTTTATCAGTAGTAATCTTCATACTTGTCTCCCGTAGGATACCCACTTGTGCAATAGTGCAAATACACGGTCAAATAGGAAACCCACCACGCCAATCACAATGATCCCCGAGATCAAACTGGTGATACTCAGGTTGTTCCACTCATTCCAGACAAAATAGCCCATCCCCAAGTTGCCAATGATGATTTCAGCGGCAACGATCACCAACCAAGCAATGCCGATACCGATGCGCATACCTGCTACGATATTGGGAGCGGCGGCGGGCAAAATGACCTTGGTAATGGTGCGCCATGGGGATGCCCCAAGGGAGCGGGTAACATCAAGGTAGGACTTGTCAACCGTACTCACACCAAACTTGGTGTTTAGTAGAGTGGGCCACATGCTGGTAATGGTGATTACAAATAGGGCGGTAGCTTCAGAATCTTTGAACAGACCTAACCCCAAGGGAAGCCACGCCAGAGGAGACACTGGTCTCAGCACTTGGATATAGGGGTCAAGCGCTTTGGCGGCCACCTCTGACAAGCCCGTCAAAACTCCTACGGGAATGGCGATCGCCACACCGATTAGGAAGCCAGTAAACACACGGCGCAAACTAAACAGCAGTAGCCAGCCAATCCCTTTGTCGCTCGGGCCATTTTCATAAAAAGGATTGGACACCCAGCGCCAAAACTCCTTAGCAGTGGCAAAGGGGGAAGGCATCAGTTCTGAAAATAACCTAGACTGTACTCCCCACTCCCAGAAGCTCACTAGGGCGATAAACGACAGGACAAACAACACAAAAGCGGTTAGATTGCGATTTTGCTCCCAAAATTTCAGCATCTTAAACCCCAAACCTCTTTACTTGCTCAGCGATGTATGCAGTCGGATTTTGCGGGTTGAATGTGTCAAATTTAAGCCGCTCAGTGCGCAGTTCTTTGGTGGGGGGATTTTGTCCAGTTTCGCGGGCAAGGGTGCGCGCTAACTCACTCAAAAACACTTGGTCAGCAATTTCCTTGTAGCGGGCTTGCTGGGCGGGTAGTAAGTTCCAGCGCACCATTTGGGAGTTGATCCAATAGGCAAAACTCTTCCATGGATAGGGATCAAAATCAATGCGATCGGGCACATTAAGGGTGTTCCCCTGACCATCTTCAAACCGCCCTGTAAGTACGGCGTTGATTACAGGTTCGGGAGCATTGAGAAATTCTCTGGGGGAGATGGCCTTGGCAATTACAGAGCGGTTAATGGCATTGCGGGAGTAGCCACAGCCATCAATGATCGCTTTGTTTACCGCTCTAAAGGTATTGGGATGGGCACTGATCCATTTTTGACTGGCGGCAAAGGCGCAACAGGGGTGTCCCTGCCACAGCTCTTTAGTCAGCATCATGATAAAGCCCACTTTGTTGAACACTGCCCGCTGTCCCACATTATCAGGCAGGAGAAAAGCATCCAACTGATCAGCAGTCATGCGGGCTAGGGCATCAGGGGGCGGCACTACCTGAATGTTTACTTCCCGATCTGGGTTGACCCCGCCAGCGGCTAGATAGTAGCGGATCAGGAGATTGTGCACTGAATAGGGAAAAGGAACTCCAATACTTAAACCGCGAAAATCCTTCGCTCCTTTGACCTTGCCTTTGTACTTGTTTGCCAAAACAATGGACTGACCATGAATGTTTTCAATACTGGCAAGGCGGATGGGGAAAGTAACAGAACCCAACCCAAGGGTCATGGCAATAGGCATGGGGGTAAGCATGTGGTAGGCATCTAGTTCCCCAGCGATCGCCGAATCCCTAATAGCAGGCCAACTGGGCATTTTCACTAACTCTACTTCCAAACCATACTTGGTGTAAAATCCCAACGGCTTGGACATGAGGATTGGCGTAGCACAGGTGATGGGAATAAAACCGATGCGCAACTTAGTTTTTTCTGGCTTGCCCTGCGCCTGCAAGTCTTCTCGGGTCAGTGTTGCCTGGGTGGCAAAGCCCAAGGACAGTAAACCAGCGGCAATGGTAATCTGCTTCAAAAAGCGGCGGCGACTAAAACTACCACGCTTCAGGGTAGTTCCCAAAAACTGCTCCACATTGGGACCAAAAGCGGCACTAAAGGCGGCAGCTAAACCTCCTGCTTCTTGAATTAGCTCCTCACATAACTTCCTTTTCAGAGGGTCATTCCCAGCGGCGTAATCCAAAAATAGAGCCTCTATCATCTCGGCTTTGGTGAGATTCTCCGCCAAGGTAGTTACCTCAGGCTTGCACAAACCCATTTTTAGCAGGTCATCTACCAAATCCACTGGGTCTTGGGGCATGCCTTCAGCAAATCGGGCATGATCCTGAGGCAAATGGTTGCCACCACAAAAACACCGCACCTCACTGATGTTCTTCTCAAAATTGGCGAGTTCCCGATCTAGGGAGTAAAGATACTCAGACTGGAGACCGTTGACTAGGGTTTGCATAACTGGGACACCTGAAATCTAAAAAAAACATTATTAGTACCCTACGGACATTCTTCAGGGGTATTTGTAGCTATTGTTACCCCCAGTGCATCAAATAGAATGTTCTAACCAAATTTTTTGAGCAGAAATTTTGTCGAGTACTGGAAACCCTTAATTTGACAAAGGTCTGGCAACTTTATCTTGGCAGAGGCTGAACAGGTGCTCAGAACTGTTCTGGGTTTTGCAACTATAATGGCTAGGTACTCCAAGCACTGGTTGGGCTTAGCAAAAAATCCCCTGCATGCTATCTGTAGTTGGTGAATTGCAGTGCTATGGGATAGTCCTGCTGTTTCACTAGTCTAATTGCCTCTTGCAGATCATCCTTTGACTTTGCCGAAACCCGCAGGGCATCCCCTTGAATAGTGGGTTGTACTTTCTTGAGATGGTCGCGAATTAACTTAGAGATTTGCTTGGCTATATCTTGGGGTATACCCTTTTTCAGTTTAATCACTTGGCGCACCCGATTGCCACTAGCAGTTTCCACTGCCCCATATTCAAAAATTTTCAAGGACAAATTCCGCTTTGCCGCTTTGGCTTGCACAATATCCACGACTGCTCGCAGAGTGAATTCACTGGCAGTATTGATGATGATCTGGTTTTCATTGAGAGTGATCTCCGTGTTGGTGTCTTTGAGGTCGTAGCGACTGCTGATTTCACGGCGGGCTTGGTCAAGGGCATTTACTAGTTCTTGACGGTCGAAGTCGCTGACAATGTCAAAGGAAAAAGTATCTGCCATATCGAAATCCTCGGCTACAAGCTAAAATCTTATCACCTGAGGTATGGGCTAATGTTGCAGGACAAAAGGATCGTAGTTACGGGTGGGGCGGGCTTCTTGGGCAGAGAAGTGGTCAATCAACTGTTGGCTTTTGGGGCTAATCCGAGCCATATCTTTGTGCCGCGATCGCGAGATTACGACCTACGGAAGTTTGAGCAGTGCCAAAAGGTAGTAGATAACCAAGACATTGTCATCCACCTTGCCGCCCATGTGGGGGGCATAGGACTTAATCGGGCTAAACCTGCAGAATTATTCTACGACAATCTAATAATGGGAGCGCAGTTAATCCATGCCGCCTACTTGGCGGGGGTAAAAAAATTTGTCTGCATTGGCACTATCTGCTCCTATCCCAAGTTTACCCCCGTGCCTTTCGAGGAGGATGATTTGTGGAATGGCTACCCCGAGGAAACCAACGCTCCCTATGGAATTGCTAAAAAGGCTCTGCTCACCCAGCTTCAAGCCTATCGCCAGCAGTACAATTTTAATGGCATTTACCTTCTGCCTGTCAATCTCTATGGACCCAACGATAACTTTGATCCCCAAAGTTCCCATGTGATCCCCGCTTTAATTCGTAAGGTAGCTGAGGCTCAGGCTGAAGGGCGAGATTACATAGAAGTGTGGGGGGATGGCACACCGACCCGAGAGTTTATCTACAGTGCAGATGCGGCTAGGGGGATCGTCATGGCAACCATCCATTACAATCGTCCAGAGCCGATCAACATTGGCACAGGCTACGAAATTAGCATTAAGGATTTGGTCGACCTGATTTGTCAGTTGATGGGATACACAGGACGCATTGTCTGGCAAACCGATCAACCTAACGGACAGCCCCGCCGTTGCCTAGATACCCGCAGAGCCAAGCGTTTACTGGGGTTTATTGCCCGTACCCCCCTCAAGGAAGGTTTGAAGCAAACCATTGACTGGTACCGATCTCAGTACTTGCCCAAATAACCCTCAAAAGTATTACTCTAAAGCAGGAACTTTCTGAGATGCTGTGAGTCATTTATGGTTAAACAGTTTGTCATCAGAGCATAGTCCATGAGTTACAGCATTTCCCTCGTTTCTGCCCCCTCTGTGGATTATTCTTCTCCCTGTGCCCCCGTGTCTGTTGCCAAACTGTCCACTCCAGACTTAGTTATTCTCTGCCAGCAGGGCAGACAGCCAGACCGCCGTGCCTTTGCTGAACTGATACGCCGCTACCAATCCCATGTGGATCAGTTACTATACAAGTTAGCCCCCGATTGGCATGATCGGGCTGACCTTGCCCAAGAGGTGTGGATTAGGGTTTACCGCAATATCCACCGCCTACAAGAACCCGCTAAATTCAGAGGTTGGATGGGGCGCATTGCGACCAATCTGTTCTACGATGAACTGCGCCGCAGGAAGCGCTTAGGCAGAACTATATCCTTTGATGCTCCAGTGGCAACGGGGGATGGGGACGACATGAATTGGGAACTGCCCTCGGTAGCCCCCAGTCCAGTGGAACAAATGGCAACGCAGGAGTTCTATGAGCGACTGCAGATGGCAATTTCAGATTTACCAGAGAGCTTTCGCCAGACTATCGTACTGCGAGAGATCGAAGGTCTATCTTACGAAGAGATTGCTGAGATCACTGGAGTATCTCTAGGCACGGTCAAGTCTAGGATTGCCAGGGCTAGGCTGAAACTCCAAGGGCAATTGCAACCCTATTTGACGGGCAACTGAGGTGATGCTGGGATGACCACTGATAAGGATAACCAATTTCTCCTGCTCAGTCTCTATCTGGATGACGAAGCTAGCTCTGCAGAGCGCCAAAAGGTGGAGTTCTGGCTAAAACATGACCCCCAGTTTCGCGCCTGCTATGCTCAGCAGGTGGCTCTGCGCTATAAACTGCGGGAACTGCCTACTCCTGCACCTCAAGTGGCTCCTGAGGTATTCATTGAACAAGTGTTGCACACCATAGATCGCAGATTCCAACAGCAACGCCGTCGTAGGTGGGGGTTAGGCGCCCTCTGTGCAGGGATAGCTACCCTAGTGGGGGGGTGGTTGGTAGTGACTCATGGGGGGCGATCGCCCCAGTTTATCTCCGCCGAGCAGACCGTAGCGCCCCCCTCTGAACCGCTCATGGTTGCTATGGAGCGCCCTGTGGTTCCTCTGCCGAAAGCTCTAACCAAGCCATAGCTCGATAGATGCGTTGGGCGATTGCCGAGGTGGAGGTGGGTACTTCCACGGCTATAGTTCGGAAAGGGATGTGATACTGGCACAGGGTAGCCCACTCGGGCAGGTTATCTGGCTGGTAGTCCCCTCCCTTGACATAGATGTCGGGGCGCAAGCTACGGATCAGGCGATCGGCGGTAGTTTCCTGAAAAATTACCACTGCTGAAACTGCTCTCAAGGCGGAGAGTATCTCTGCCCTCTGGTGTTCTGGCACAAAAGGACGGCTCTTGCCCTTAAGTTGACGCACGGAGTGATCGCTATTTAGCCCCACCACCAGACTGCGCCCCAATGCCCTAGCAGACTGCAGGTAGCGTACATGCCCCACATGGAGCAAATCAAAGCAACCGTTGGTCAACACCAAAGGTCGCCACTGTTCAGGAGACTGCTCAACTTGGGCTTGCAGGTCGTTTAGAGAAACTAGCATCAGGCAGATGGCACATAGCGCAGTAGCACCCCTGCATTTCCCAAAATAAAGCCGCGATCGCTATCAAAGAAATAAATGCGATAGAAATTTGACCCTGCGGAAACACTGGAAGCATCCCTCTGCCATGTTTTGCCCCCGTCCTCACTGTAGAGCAAGTGCGAACTTCCCGCCGCTACCCAGATGTGATCTTGATCTTGAAAAGCTAAATCTAGCAGACCGTAGCCTTCTGCGGACTTAGGGGAAATAGGCTTGCCCCAGTCTTCGGTGCTACTGGAATTAGTAAACTGCAGTTGACCGCCCCGATTCAACATCCAAATCCTACCATCGGGAGTGTAGCCCATATTGTTCACCCGCCGCGAGCTGTTGCGATTGTGTTGCACCCACGCCGCATCCCCTGGTTTCCAAGTGGAGTAGAAGTTTCCCTTAGCTGACACTGCAATATAGCGGCCATCGGGATTGCGGAACAAATTGCGCACCGTACCCACCGCTTGGGTCACCAGAGCATGCCAAGTTTGCGCCCTATCTTCAGTGCGGTAAATAGCCCCAATATCCGTTGCCATTTCAGCAATGCCGTCCCCCAGCGCCTTAATCAGGGCAGGATCACCAGGTAGTTTAGAACTGAGACCAATGCGCGACCAAGATTTACCACCATCCTCAGTGTGCAAGAGCAGAGCGGGCTTGCCTACAATCCACCCCTCCTTGCCCCAGAAGCTCACCGATACAAACCGATAATTGGTTTCTCCCAAATCCAGCGCCCTAGCGCGCCAAGTTTTGCCACCGTCGGTAGTCTCCAGCAGACTGGCATTGGTACCCACAATCCACCCATGGTTGGGGTCAATATCACTAAAGGTTATGTCAATAGGAGTGTCAGGGGAAGGGAGACGCACCACCTCCCAGTAGCCCTGCGCCCCATAGGCGGGGTTGGCCAATGTCAAGCAAAAACCATAAACTAGCGCTGTCAGAAAAGCTGTCAAAAAACGCAAACAACGGTTCATTTTAATCAACTGCATAAAAACTCATGAAAAACAGGAAAGCCAACGCCAAACCACCAAAGATCAGCAAATTCTTTTGCGCTGGGGTCAACACATTCACGCCAAAACCATAGCCCAGATTTTCGGCAAAGCCTGAGGGCTTATTGGGCAGACCAATATCGCGAAATTTGTCCTTGCGGGCATTGCACACAGGACAACGCCATTCCGCTGGCAGGGCGGCAAAGGTGGTTTCAGGGACAATACCCCGTTTGGGATCGCCCTCCCTTGGGTCATAGACATAGCCACACACAGCACACTCAAACAGATGCTGGTCTAGGTCGGAGGAACTGCTAGGGGTAGGGATAACATTTTCAGTTTCCATGGGTGCTTGCGGGTGGTAATTTCCATACTCAAATCTAGCAAAATTTCTTAACCTTAAGCTCCCATACCCGAATACCTTTTTAACCCTCTCTGCCAGAGATAGCGATTAACTAGCCAAAATAGAGCTGTCCAAAGCCCTAGCACTACTATGCCCCGCCCAACTTCCACCATTGGCATCTTCCCCACCAGTACCATGGAGGGGAAATAGACTAAATAGGGAAAGGGAGTCCAAAGAAGAATAGAGGGGATAGGCTCGGGGATCACCTCCAAAGGAGCTAAGGTTCCTGACAGAGATAGGTAAATGAGAAACCACAACTGCTCTAGGGCACTGGCGCGTTCTGTCCAAAAAGCCAGCATGGCTGAGGTGTACTGCATCAAAAAGCGCGCCGTAAATGCCAGCGGTACTACTATTAACAAAACCAGAATATCCCCCCAGTGGGGAAGCCACAGCGCTTGGGGATAGAGCAGGACAAACAGCCCAGTTAGTATCATCACCAAGGGCAGGCGGGCAATGCGTTCGGCAATGTGGCTAAAGAAGTGATGCCATGCGGGATCAATGGGTTGCAGTAGGCGATGGGACAACTGTCCCGAAATTACCTCCTTTTCAAACTCCCAGATCACCCACACCACATTAAACTGACGGGTGAGAAATACTGCTAGAAAATAGCGCTCCAATTCCCCTGCCGTCAGAACAAAACCGCCCCCTTGAGCAGATTGACTCCACACCCCCAACATAATTAGGGGCAGGGAGTTGGACAATGCCCAGAGCAGTAGCTCAGCCCGATATTCCAGCATATAGGCATAGTAGGCGGTGGTCAGGGTGCGGGCAATGCGCCAATTCATAGGGCAAGGGCAAGATGGTGCTGGTGGATCACTTGGTCATAGAAACCTTGCAGTTGCTCTGTAGCTGATTGCCAACTCCATTTTTCTGCTTCCTTTCTGGCTTGCTGGCGCAGATGCTCTAGATTGGCGGGGGAATTTGCCAACAGTTGTTGCACCGCCTTGGTCAAGCCGTCCCTCTGCTGGGGATCAAACAGATAGCCATTCACCCCATGTTCTACGATGTCGGGAATGCCCCCTGCGTTAGCGGCAATGACGGGACATCCCGCCGCCATGGCTTCTAGGAGAACCAAGCCTAAAGTTTCGGTGC